>Ga0326728_10006217_pt1 | contig 32439 bp, 29 predicted proteins | sample MB3enrmetagenome_FD_207602 | JGI IMG/M metagenome (GOLD analysis project Ga0326728, IMG submission 207602) | Lab enriched peat soil microbial communities from McLean, Ithaca, NY, United States - MB31MN | ecosystem: Environmental > Terrestrial > Soil > Wetlands > Peat | place: USA: New York... | reverse complement strand
TAAGCCGACTTGCGGACCCGCAGTTGGCCGACGACGTTTCGGCCATCATCCTTAATCACCAAGCGCCCGAAGACCTGCGGACTACTATGCTTCAGTTGGTTCGCCACGGGCGTCTCCTCGGCTGCCTTGATTCAGTTCGCCGATGATGAGCTGAAGTTTGATCGTCTGAGTGAAGAAGAAGCCCGATTGGCGGCTCGTTACGCGGTTAACGAATTAAACGGATTTGCGCCGTGGCTGCAGTCATTGGCTGAACATCATCCTGCTGCTGTCAAACATGTGCTTACCGAGTGCATTGCTGGAGAATGGAAGTTTGCACCTGACCGTAAGCTGCCTCTCGAAGTTGTCCACGACTTGGTTTATTACGGTGACGGTTTAGCAGCGCTTGTCGAAGATGTGTTGGTGGCACAATTTCGCGAGCGAGATCCAGTGAACTACCAGATCTTGGAGCACAGCCTGAGGGTACTATTGAGCCGAATTGATCAGACAAGGGATGTGTTGGCTGAACTGTCTGCACAACGGATTAGAAACTATGCGCCTGATAATCCGGCGTTTTGTCTCTGGCTGTCGATTTGGATGCAGCTTGATGCAATCCCCGCGATCCAGTTTCTTTTCGATCTCACCGAGCGTGGCCAGGAAGCTCCCGACAATTTTGTGGAACGCGTCTGCAATGTGCTGAGTGAAGAGCCTGGTCAACGACCACTGGTTCCGAATCCGGACTTTCTGAGGCCCGCTTGCCTCCGAAAACTGATCCCCTTTCTTTACCAACATGTGCACATGAGCGAGGACATCGACCGAAGTGGCGGAGGTCCTTATTCACCAACTGCACGCGATCATGCTCAGCGTTTCCGCGACGGCTTGCTGTCTCTGCTTGCCAGGATCGAAACCGCCGGAGCCGAAATTGTTCTTCGTGAGCTGGCTGATGAACCAGTTTTGGCAAAGGTTCGTGACTGGATTCTCCATTTGGCCGAGAAGAATGCAGAGGTGCGAGCGGATTTGCCGCCTTGGGATGCGCAAGACATCCGCACGTTTGCCAAGGAACACGAAACAGATCCGAAGATGGGTGCGGATTTGTTCAGGATTGCCTGCAAGCGGTTTGAGGCCATACGCTATGATGTCGAGAAGGCAGAGAATAGTCGGCGACAAGACCTGCATCGTGACGATGACGAAGCTCGCCTGCGGAGATGGCTTGCGAGCGAGTTAAGCAGACGCTCATGCGGACGATACACAGTCCCTCAAGAAGCAGAGATCGACCTGCAGCAATGTCCCGACTTGCGTATCGAGAACCCCCAAATACCTGCTGCTGTTTCCATCGAGGTCAAGTGGGCTGATAATTGGAGTCTCGCGGATTTACTTGAACGACTGCAAAACCAACTGGTCGGTCAATACCTTCGGGCGCACAATGCCAGCCACGGCATCTACGTGCTCGGAAACATCGGCAACAAGCAGTACTGGATTGATCCGAAAGATCAACGTCATCTCAACTTCTCGAAGCTAAGGCCAAAGAAATTGTCGCCGCACGGAAAGATGTCGCCGGTATCGCTGTGATGGGAATCGATTTCACACCGCCCGGACCGGAATTGTGAGGCCGCTCAACAAGTGAGCCACTCATCGCAGGCTTGCGCCGGGCAGGCGGGTGGGTACACTCGGCGGCGGTGAGCAGCACGACGCAGACGGGTTCGACTTCAATGCCGGGAGACAATAGCACTCCGCAGCGGCCAGTGTTTGTCACGACGCGGTGGACGGTGGTGTTGACAGCGGGGCGGAGCCGTTCGGCCGATGCGCGCGGTGCGATGGAAAAACTCTGCCGAACCTACTGGCACCCGATCTACGCGTTCGTCCGGCGGCGCGGGTATTCGGTCGAGGACGCTCAGGATCTGACCCAGGAGTTCTTCGCGCGGTTGCTGGAGAAGAAATGGCTCGACGACGTTGACCCGGTCAAGGGCCGGTTTCGTTCGTTCCTGCTCACTTCGCTGAAACATTTTCTCGCCAATGAGTGGGACAAAGCGCGAGCACAGAAGCGCGGCGGCGGACAGGTCTTGATTCCCATCGACGTGAAGACCGCCGAGAGTTCGTGCGGATTCGAGCCGGCCGACAACGTGACCGCCGAGAAGATCTTCGAGCGGCGCTGGGCGCTGACGTTGCTGGATCAGGTGTTGCAGCGGTTGCGCGAGGAATACCTCCACGAGGGGAAGGGGAGACTGTTCGAGCAGTTGAAACCGACCCTCACCGAGGCGAGCCGGTCGGTTGCCTACGCGGAAATCGCCAAGCGACTGGAGATGAGCGAAGGCGCGGTGAAGGTCGCGGTGCATCGCCTGCGGCAACGTTACCGCAACCTGTTGCGCGAGGAAATCGCCCACACCGTCGCCAGTGACGACGAAGTGGAGGACGAAATCCATTCGCTTTTTGCCGCGTTCCAATAGCCGGGTACGGGCGCTGCGATCTGCCGGCGCGAAGAGGTTTCGCCGCTGCCAATGGCTCTGTAACCTTTCTACCGGATTGCTTCTGTAGTGAGTGAAAGGCAATCAGTGGTGTGGAAAGAAGGAAACAGCACGGCGGAGGTGAACAAGTCATGCCCTTTCTGTGTCAGATTCGCGCCGATGGGGCGACGGTCGGACGCTGGGAAGTAGGCGATCAGCCGCTCGTCGTTGGCCGTGGCCGTGGTTCCGACGTGAAGATCCAAGACGAGCGGCTTTCGCGCGAACACTTTGCCATCCTGCGGGACGGAAGCAGTTTCGTCATTTGTGACTTGAACTCCACCAACGGCACGTGGGCGAGGGGAGAACGGATTTCGCGAATGGGATTGAGCGACGGCGATGCCATCCGAGCGGGGCGGACACGTTTTCTTTTCGAGCAGGGACTGGGGAATGTGCAGGGACCCGCCACGGAAGTGATGTGGTGAGCTGTAGCAAGCTGTAACCTGTTCCTCGATTTGCTTCTGGAATGGTGTGAGGACAAGGAATAAAAAGGAACCTGACCATGAGTCCCTTCGCAATCGTCTGGCTGCCCCGGCTTCCCTTTGTGGTGTTCTCCCGCCTCGCGCCTTTGCTTGGCATGGTGGCGACGGTCGCGCTTTACGTGATTTCCCTGGTCTGGGTTTACCGCGACGCCAACCGCCGTGGGATGTCGGGCTCCATCGTGGCGTTGCTGGTCGCATTGCTCTTCTGGCCAGTCAGCCTGCTGGTCTGGCTGATCGTTCGTGAGCGGGATAAGAGGGAGTGGCGCGCAACCGCAAATCAGACGTTCAACTCCTCACACCGAGTCGTGGCGCTCATCTGGGCGGGCATCGCGGGCGCACTCGTCTTGTCCGCATTGTTGCGCGAATGGACCGGGATGGCCATCTGCATCGCGTTGGCCGTCGCTTTCAAGCTGGCGTTGCGCGGCGGACTGCTGCGGGAATCGGGCAATAGACCGACAGCCGTGCCGCCGATTATTTCAGCCGCGATCCAACCTGCACCCGGTCCGCACGCCGCCACGGCGAGATGTCCGCAATGCGGCACCGTACTGGCCGATGGCGCACCGCAGGGGTTGTGTCCAGCGTGTCTGTTACGGCGGGGCGTGCCAACGGAAGCGGGGACTGTCGCGGGCGAACGCGCAGCGTTTGTGCCTCTCCCGCCGTCGGAGTTGGCGAAGAGTTTTCCGCAGTTTGAGATTCTCAGATTCATCGGCCAGGGCGGCATGGGAGCGGTCTATCAGGCGCGGCAGCCGGCGTTGGACCGGCTCGTCGCATTGAAAATCCTGCCGCCACAGGCCGGGCGCGATCCGGGCTTTGCAGAGCGATTCAGCCGCGAGGCTCGCGCGCTGGCGCGGTTGAATCACCCGAACATCGTTGGCATTCACGACTTCGGGCAGGCGGGCGAGTTCTACTACTTCGTGATGGAGTACGTGGACGGGACGAACCTGCGACAATTGGAGCAGACGCGGAAACTCGCGCCCCGAGAAGCGCTGGCCATTGTTCCCCAGATTTGTGATGGGCTCCAGTACGCGCACGACGAAGGCGTGGTGCACCGAGACATCAAACCAGAAAACATCCTCGTGGACCGGCGCGGCCGGGTGAAAATCGCCGACTTCGGCTTGGCGAAACTGCTGGGACAGGAGCGGAGGGATTTCACGATCACCGAATCGAACCACGTCATCGGCACGCCGCATTATATGGCGCCGGAGCAGGTGGAGAAACCGCAGGACGTTGATCATCGCGCAGACATTTATTCGCTCGGTGTCGTGTTATACGAGATGCTGACGGGCGAGTTGCCGATCGGTAGGTTCCCGACGCCATCCCAGAAGGTGCAGGTGGACGTGCGCCTCGACGAGGTGGTGCTGCGCGCGCTCGAGAAACAGCCGGAACGCCGTTACCAGCAGGCGAGCATGATGAAAACCGAAGTCGAAACGATCATCACCTCACCACCACCAGTGCATCCTGTAATTCAGAAGCCAACAGGACAACCGGGGCCGAACTTCACAGGCGCGAATGAACGCGACACAGCACGGAGAACAGACCTCACCGGGATATCCAACAGGAAGCGACTTGTCGCCTTCCTGTTGTGTTTCTTCATGGGCTTCCTCGGTGTCCACCGGTTCTACGTCGGCAAGGCAGGCACGGGAGTGTTGCAGATCTTCACCCTCTGTGGACTCGGCATTTGGTGGGTGGTGGACCTGCTCATGATTCTTACGGGATCGTTTACCGACAAGGAAGGCTTTCGGCTCAAAGACTGGGTGTAGATCGTTCTCGACTTGGAGCAAGCGCATGCAACCCGGACCGGCTTGAAAGCTTGGGAGAAGCAGGACACATGGCGGACAACCTGAAACCAAGAGACCACTTCGCTACAAAACACATTAATCGTTGTTGCTGACGGCTGGGCGCCGCGCTGGGAAAACTCTGCCGCACCTCTTGGCACCCGGTTTACGCGTTCGTCCAGCGGCGCGGCTACCGCAGTAACGCCGAGGCGGTCCAGAGGATGGGCGCTTGGCCGTGGAGGTCGCCCACCTTTCGCTGACGACTGAGATAGTACTGGACTGCGTCACCGAGATTCTGAGTCCACTTATTTGTTCCTGCGCAGACCTCGGTGACGTTGGCGTCCTTGTCGATGTATTTCACCAATCCGAGCCAGGCTTTGCGCGCGGCCGGGCCGTAGGTCCTGGCATCGAGCCAACCGTTCTTGACACCTGTGACCATCGAGAAGGCGAACATGCCGCTGCCTGAAGTCTCGGGCCACGCTTCTGGATGGTCAATGAGCTGGCGCCACATTCCATCCTCGCCCTGATATTTCAGCAACGCTTCCATCATTTTCTTGTAGCCGTCCATGATGCGGGCGCGCTTGGGGTGATCTTTGGGAATCGAGCGGAGCAGTTCCGCCATGCCGGCGGCCATCCAGCCATCGCCGCGGCTCCAGTAGAAATGTGCGTCAGTACCGTGAAAGAACAGTCCGTCGGGCTGTTGGAGCTTGTCGAGGTAAGCGGCCATTGTCAGCGCCGCCCGATCCATGTACTTCGCGTCGCCCGTTGCGCGATAGGCTTGCACCTGCACCGCCGGAATCATGTACATGTCGTCAATCCAATAGCGCGCCTCGGACGTGATCCCGTCTGCGGACGGATTTTCCCACTGCTTGTCGGCGAAACTCTTGCCCAGTTCCAGGTACTTCTTGTCCTTGGTGATCGTGTAGATCTCAAGCGGGACGACGCCAAACACCCGATAATCCACGTGAGCCGTGGGCCCGATCCTCGTCGAATTCGTTCCCAGCAGCGGCTCGAACTTCTGAATCAGCCGGGTCTTGAGATCATCGTCCTTGGTCAGTTCCGACACCGTCAGCGAGCCGTACCACACGCAGACTTCGGGGTAGATGACGTACTGTCTTCTCGGGTTGATTTCAAAATCGAACTTGCGCGCGATAAAATTCTCCGCCACGCGTTTCCCGATCTCCTTGGGCGAAGCCCCCTCCGGCCAGTTGGAGAAGTAATCCTGTTGCGCCCTGCTCGGGCCGGCGGAACCGAAGCTCACTACTGCGGCTGTCACCATCGCGACGACGGACCTGATAGAACCACGCATGTTCACTCCTTCGCCCCTTCGTGCGGGATTTGTCTGTTCATTTCGTTTCCTCGGCGGAGATGCCAACCTCGCTGGGCGCCGCCAGCCCCCGACGCCTTCAAGGCCAGCCGAACTTTCTTCAGTGGTAATTTTTTTGAATGTTGGTGTCAAGTCCGTTAAGTCGCGTTGCCAACTCGGCAGGGGCGAGACGGGGTAAACTTCGTTAGCTTCTGTAAAGAATCATCCGTGTGCTCCGTGAAGTCCAAGACGCCGCGTGACGGTGGCCTGCGTGCCGCTGGCGTCCGCGAGGCGTGTGGTTCGGGTCTACTTGAACAGCGGCAGGATTTGTTTGAACTGGTCGGTGCCGGCTTGGCGGAGCAGTTCGAACACGGCGGACTCGACCGTGGTAATCACGGCGCCACAATCACGGATGCGCTCGATGGCCACGGCGCGATCTTCCTCGTGGCGCGATCCCATGGCATCCACGGCGACGTAGACGAAGTAGTCCTTCATCAAGTCGATGGCGGTCTGCTGGACGCAGACGTGCGCTTCAATGCCGCAGAGCAGAAGGCGTTGCCGCCGCAATTCTTTCACGGCCCGCATGAAGTCTTCCGAGCCGCAACAGGAGAACGCGATCTTTTCCATCGGCTGGTTGCCGGGCGCGGCTTCCATGATTTCCGGGCACACCGGACCCAGTCCCTTGATGTATTGTGCGGTGATCAGCGTAGGGAGATTCAACACGCGCGCTGCACCCATCAGCCGCTGGATCGCGGCGATCAACTCGGCCCGGCGCGGCATGGCGTTCATCAATTTCTCCTGCACGTCGATCACGACGAGCGCGGTGTTCTGCGGCATTAGTCTCCAATCGCTCATGGCCATTCTTTAACCGCAAATGGACGCGAATTCACGCGAATATTCGTGTTCATTCGCAGTTGCTCACCACAACAACGTGCTCCGTGAGCAACATCGCCGCGATGATGGACTGAATCGCAGCATCCAGTGACGAAGTCGGCATGCGGCGTAGTGTGCCGTCGCCCGTCTCAGCTTTTCAAGCTTTGCTTTCGCAGAACTAAGGAATAATCTTTCGTCAAACCCGTGCGCCAGAAAGTCCAAAAGACACGCGTTGACAGACCTCATGCGGACATCCTGTATGGTGCGAAAGTTCTGCTTAGATTCTCCAGTGAAGAGCGCGAGGGACGCTACTATGAATGGATGGGGGCACTACTCCTCAGTGCCTTTGCATTCGAAGGTTATTTGAACTACCTCGGCAGAAAGCTATTTTCATCATGGGAGAGCTTCGAGCGATTTATGCGTTGGGATGCCAAGGTGATGTTGGTTGCTGACGACATCGGATTCAAGCTCGACAAAAGCCAGCCACCGTTTCAAACGGTCCAGAACCTGTTTGCGTTTCGTAACAACGTGGCGCATCTGAAGCCTAACCCCGAAATGCGGGAAGAACACGAAACTGACACGCTCGATTTCACGATTTTCGAGCCGATCAAAACTGAAGTGGAAAAGTTTTGCAATGAGGTTAATGCGAGGCGTTGCATTGAGGATGTAGAGAAGATGATCAAGCTTTTTCACAAGCAGGCTAAGGTTGGCGGTGGCGATCCACTCCAACCTGGTCACCAATCGGGTTCGGTGACGCCAGCGAATCCTCCGGGCTAAACGTGGTCGTCAATAAGAAGATGAGCGGACTGTGGACATCTCCTTCCCAAGGAACTAGCTGTGCCGCGTGCGCTGAATATAACTAACAGCGAAAACAAGACACCGCTTGAACTTGACCACAGCAGACGGGAGTACGAACAGCGGTTAGAAGATAACAGAAAGGGGGTTACAGTGGGAGGAGGGCCAAAGGACCGAGCCCGCGACGGAAAGGCAGACTGCATACCTCAAGTTGCTGCGTTGCTGGGAGCACGCTTCTAGGCAGACTCTCGGGCCGCTCTACGCCCCGAGCATCTTCACAAACTCTGCTTCGCTTAACGTCTTCACCCCGAGCGCGCGGGCTTTGTCGAGCTTCGAGCCGGCGTCTTCGCCAACGATGAGATAATCGGTTTTTTTGCTGACGCTGTCGATGACGTTTGCGCCGGCCTTGCGCAATGCGTCTTTCGCTTCGCGGCGGGAGAGTTTCCCCAGCGTGCCGGTGACGACGACAGTTTTCCCTGAGAATGGTCCGGTGCTGTGGTCGCGCTTGGCAAGCGCGGTTACAGGGTTAATGCCGGCACGTTTGAGCTTTTTGATCACTTCCACGTTGCGTGGGTTGCGGAAGAAATCGTGGATGCTCTGCGCCATCACCGGGCCGACATCCGCAGCTTGCTGCAACTCCTCGACGCTGGCGTTGGCAAGTTTGTCGAGGTCGCGGAAGTGATCGGCCAATTTGCGCGCTGCGCCTTCGCCAACGTGCAGGATGCCCAGGCCGTTGATTAGTCGCCAGAGTTCGCGCTCCCTGGTGGCTGCAATCGCGGTGACGACGTTGGTGGCGGATTTCTCGGCCATGCGTTCGAGGTTGGCGAGTTGCTCGACGGTGAGCGAATACAGGCCGGCCACGTCATGCACCAGGTTCTTGTCCACGAGTTGATTGACGAGCACCTCGCCCATGCCTTCGATGTCCATGGCGCCACGCGAGGCGAAGTGGCCGATGGTGCGTTTCAACTGGGCGGGGCAGGCGATGTTTTCGCAGCGCCAGGCCACGAATTCGGGATCGCGTCGCACCGGACCACCGCACGCGGGGCAGTGTTTCGGCATCTTGAATTCCTTCTCGCGGCCCGTACGCTTCTCCTCCACGACTTTGACGACTTCTGGGATGACCATGCCGGCCTTGCGGATGATCACTGTGTCGCCAATGAGAATCTTTTTCCGTCTGATCTCCTCCTCGTTGTGGAGTGTGGCGCGCGCGATCGTCGATCCTTGAACTGAGACAGGCTCAAGTTCAGCCACTGGGGTAAGGACACCGGTGCGCCCAACTTGGACTGTGATGTCGAGTAGTTTGGTTTCCCGCTTTTCGATCCAATGCTCAGGTTTATAAACGATGGCGTATCGAGGCTCACGACTTGTGGAGCCTAGGCGAGGCCACTGGCTGAGGTCGTTCACCTTCACCACGATGCCATCGAGCTCGTAGGACACTTTTGTGCGAAGGTCTTTCGCCTCGTCGTTGTGACAGACGACATCGTTTTCGTAGTGGCGTAACACTTTTTCAATGTCGCGGCAGAGCCACCAGTAATGCGGTGTCGCGAAGCCGAAACGCCTGAGTTTTTCGAGTACCTCGGCCTGTGTCTTGAAAGCGATGCCTTCCATGGCGCCCGCCGCGTAAAACACAGCACTCAAAGGCCGCTGCGCCACTATGCGCGGGTCGAGTTGTTTGAGCGTGCCTGCAGTTGCGTTGCGTGCGTTGGGGAATGGCTCTTCGCCGGACTCGCGAAGCCGAGCGTTGAGATTGTTGAACTCTTCGACCGGCATGTACGCTTCGCCACGGACTTCGAGCACCCGCGGCGGCGAGGCGGTCTGGAGTCGGATTGGGATGGCCCCAATAGTTTTGATGTTAGCGGTGATGTCGTCACCGGTAGTGCCGTCGCCGCGCGTGGCGCCGAGCGTCAGCAGGCCATTCTCGTAACGGACAGTGATGGAAACGCCGTCGATCTTCGGTTCGAGCACATATTCGATGTTTTCGTTGGGAAGCTCCTTGTGAACTCGCGCATCAAATTTCCGCAAACCCTCCAGCGTATCTTCCTTTTCGAGCGACATCATCGGCACCGCGTGGCGGACGGGCTTGAATTCTTTGAGCGGCTGGCCGCTGACGCGTTGGGTCGGGGAATCGGACGTGACGAGGCCGGGGAATTGTTCTTCGAGGTTCTTCAACTCCGCATAGAGTCTGTCGTACTGGAAGTCGGAAATCTCCGGACGCGCCTCGACGTAGTAGAGGTAATCGTGGCGGCGGATCTGCTGACGGAGATCAGCGATGCGCTTTTGGGCTTGGGCTTCTGGACGATTCATAGACCCAGTAGGCAGCCGCAGCGATGAATCCACCAAATGTGTCCGCCGCCCAGTCCGCCACGATGCCGGTGCGGTTGAGCAGAAAGCGCTGGTGAAACTCGATCGACGCGTCGTAGGCCGAGGTGATCAGGAACGCCAGCGCGATGGCTTTCGCCAACGAGAAGCGGGGAGCGTATCGCAAAGGCAGCAGGATGCAGAACCAGAAGATGGAATAAAAAAAAATCAAACCCACCCCAAAACAAGGCCGGCAGCCAGCTAATGAGTGCGCGTTTCGTTAGCATCAAGCGAGTGGCATCATGGCGGAAGCGCAGGTGGCACTCAAGCATTTCTGTGTTGTTTGCAATGAGCAGGTGTCCTACACTGTGCCGTGCAAGGAGGATAGCAATGTTGCCGAGCCTAACACGCGCAAGGCGCGGTAATCGGTTGCTGGGCACAACGCGGTTCATTGTCCTCAGCAATTTGCCGCGGAGAGGTATCGTGGATTTTCTCGCGTTTCGGCCGAACTACGCAGCCAGCCTCAACAAGATCGTCGATTTCCATTTCTTGACCGCAACACCCGCTCCGTCCGAGGGCATCGATCTGCCACAGCAGTACTCCAAGAACGTCGCGAGACGCAACAAGCCGAAGTTCATTCGTTATCTCATCGAGCACGCGAGTCGGCTGGAGGGTTGCCGCAGAGACGTGAACTTCAACCCACCCGAGCCGAATGTATATGACTGGCACCCCTTGATTCGCGCGCTGCACGCCAAGTACGACCCAAAGTTTCCCGGCGGCGATTCGACCAGACGTAGTGCGGCGCGAGCGCACTGGAACAGTTTTCTGGCGATGGCGGACGTCTTTGACATCGGGCGCTACGACGATGGGTCCGTGCAGCCTTCGGAGAGCGAGTTGGCAGGTTTGCAGCGCGAGTTGGAGTTGTTTGGGGAAAGCCACTACGGTCTGGACGATCTGCTCGGCGTGTTGGTGCCCCGCATCGCTTGGTCATGATTCGGCTCTACTATTATCTTACCCTCCTCAGTGGAGCAATCAGCTTCGCGGTGGCGATCACTGCGTTTTGGAAGAATCGATTCCAGAAGATGGGACTGGTGTTCGGTTTGGCCATGCTGCTTACGGCAGCATGGCTGATTGCTTTCGCCCAATATTTCAGGCCGATGCCGGAACAAGAAGCTTTGTTGTGGGCGCAACTCACGTTGTCGGCCGGCGTCTTGATCCCACCGTTTTATTTCCACAGCGGTTGCGAAGCGGTGGACAAAGCGCAGCGATTTCGCTGGTCGATTGCTCTTTCTTACCTGGTGGGTGTGGCATTTGTCACAGCGCTTTGGCTGGGGTACGGGATCGACGGACTCAGAGCAGTGCCATACATGGATCATTACGTCAAGTACAACCGATCTTGGTATCCGTTGCTTGTTCTGCAAATTACGGGCTGGCAGGGCCTTGGTTTTGGGGTTTTGGTTTCCAACGCGAGACGCGCCAGCGGTTACAAACGGACCCAGTTGGTCTATTTCATTGTCGCGTGGCTCATGGGTTTTTTGAGTCTCAATGGTATCATCCTGCCGATCGAATACGGCTTTAACACGCCCCCCCTTGCTTTTTTTATTCTGCCGGTGAGTCTCGCATTATTTCCCTATGCCATGATCAAAGTGCGGCTTGCGGATTTCAATGTCGTGGCTGCCCGCCTGCTCCTGTACACATTGATGTTGCTGGTCATGGCGGCGGCCAGCCTCCTGTTCATTGCGGCGGTGACTGCGGTTGCGCCGGGCTTCATAAATCCGCAACAGACATTGTTTGCGGTTGCTCTTGTCGTGGTTATCGGCATGGGTTTGACCGCGATGCTGCCGCGGTTCCTGCCGCGGGCTGAGCGCATCATGCAGGAGCGGATGTTCGGGAAACGCTACGGTTACCAAGACGTATTGTCGGGCTTGATGAAGGAATTGAGCACACTTTCGACAGTCGACCAACTGCTGAGCACGGTTGCCACGACAGTGCACTCGCAGATGCAGGTCTCGCGTGTCTTGATCCTGATGCAGGATCTGTTATTGGGGGACTACAAATTAAGGGCGGAGAGTGGGCTTGGGCTGCAGGACGATGTGGACGCGCTCGTGTTGAAGGTGGATTCGGCGATCGTGGAGTGGCTGGAGGGGGGCAAGGACGCGCTTGTCCGCGACGAAATGTTGCGGCGCACAGCCCCCTTGCTCCGGCAGCATTTGGAGACGGAATTGGATCAACTCAAAGTCAATGTGTGCATGCCGATGATCCTCGACAGTCACCTCGTCGGCTTGATCTGCCTTGGGGAGAAACTGAACCATGACATGTTTTTCGGTGGCGACCTTCGTGTGTTGGAGACACTGGCGACCGAGGTCGCGCTGGCGGTGAAGTACCGCCGGATGGAGGATCAGATTCTCCGCAAGAACAAGCTCATCGAGTTGGGCACGATTGCGGCAGGCGTGGCGCACGAGATTCGCAACCCGTTGGCCTCGATCCGCACCTTTGCGCAGTTGATGCCCGACCGGATGGATGACCCGGAGTTCAAGAACGAATTCAGCAAGCTGGTGATGCAGGATGTGGATCGCATTACGAAGGTCGTCGAGAGCATGCTGGCGTTTGCGCGGCCTGCCCAGATCACGATCGCCGAGTATACCGCCAGTGAGTTGGTGGAGGAAGCCGTGTTGCTGGCGCAGTCGAGGTTGAAGTTCAAACGGATCGAGTTGACCAAGCAATTCCACGAACAACCGGTGCTGCGGGTGGACAAGCAACAGATTCTTCAGGTGCTGGTGAATCTGCTGAGCAATGCCGCCGATGCCCTGCCTGAGCAGGGCAAGATTCGCGTTGCGACCGGCATCCGCACCTTGGAGGACGCCCGCAGGGGGAATGGAAGCCAACGCTACGGCGTGATCGAGGTGGCTGACAACGGGCCAGGGATTCCTGCCGCAGTGCGCAACCGCCTGTTCGATCCGTTTTTTACCACGAAGAAGGAAGGCACAGGTCTTGGTTTGTCGATCTCCCAGAAGATTGCCCGTGACCACGGAGGTATCATTACGGTTTCCAGCATTGAAGGCAAGGGAACCACGTTCCAAGTCAACCTCCCGCTGAATTAGGCGATGGCACCGAAGACGCCTGTTATAAGCACGGCTCTGTCGTGAAAGTGGTATCAAAGACGATCATAGTGCGTTGAATAAGGCGCATTTTGGCCTTTGATGCGGCGGCACATTACGGTAGAATGTGTTGCCAAGGAAGGGAGGAGGTGCAGTGGGTCAATGACCGTTTCTACATGGGCAGCCGTCGGGTTTCTGGCGCTGGTGACTGTGCAACGAGTGTTGGAAACTTTCGCGCGGTGGAGAACGATTCCCGGGAAACAGCAGATGCGTTGGTCGTTCTACGCTTTTTTTTCGCTGCACACGCTGATCATAATTGGCGCGCTGGTGGAGTTTTTGCTTGTGCGCAAAGCGCTGCTTTGGTGGTGGAGCGCAGTGGGGTTTGTCCTCTACATCGTGTCAGTGGCACTGCGCAACGTGGCGATTCGGACGCTGGGCAGATTCTGGAGTTTGCATGTCGAGATTCGCTCGGAGCATAAGTTGGTGCGTGAAGGGGTGTATCGGTACATCCGTCACCCTGCCTACGCGGCGATTATTCTGGAAGTTCTGTCGATCCCCATGGTCGTGAATGCATGGTGGACGGTGCTGTTTGCGGCGATAACGTACCTGCCGCTGCTAGGCTTGCGCCTCCGACTCGAAGAGAAGGCGCTCTTGGAGAAGCTCGGTGAACATTACCGTCAGTATCAGTCCGAGGCTGGGGCACTGTTGCCCAAGTGGTCGACCATTCGCAAGGCGCTCGCCTCGCTGAGATAGTCATGACGCTGTTTTATCATTACCTTGTCTTGCTCAGTGCGGCTGCAAGTTTTGCGGTTGCTATGGCCGTATTCTGGAAAAACCGCTACCAAGCTGCCGGGCCATTGTTCGGCACTACGATGCTCCTGTTGACAGTCTGGATGGTAGGGTTTGCGCAGTACTATCTTCCGATGGACGAGTCATCTGCTCTGTTGTGGGCAAAGATCACATTGTCCGGGTCGATCGCGATTCACTCGGTTCTATTTCACAGCATGACGTCGCTGGTTGGCAAGATGAGGCGGTTTCGGTGGTGGACTACGACGTTCTATGCGTTGGGCTTGACGTTCATGGCAGTGCTGTGGCGTGACGGTCTCATTGCTGGATTGGAACACCCCCCCTTTATGGAACATTACGTTCGTTACAATCGCGCGTGGTATCCGCCGCTCGTGGGCTACATCCTTAGCGCGGAATGGATCGGCATCTGGATCGTTGGACACAGCGCGATGCGAAGCATCGGCTACAAGCGCACGCAGTTGATCTATTTCGTGATCGCCATCAGCATAGTATTCCTGACCACCAGTGCGATCATTTTGCCGATCGAATACAAGTTTTACGTTCAACCATTCGGGCTCTTCATTCTGCCGGTGAACCTTGTGCTGCTGGCATATGCGCTGTCCAAGGCGCGGCTGGCAGATTTCAACGTCGTCATTGCGCGCATTTTGCTTCATACCGTGACATTGGTGGTCATTATCGGCATTAGCCTGTTGTTCGTTGGTGCCATGACGCTGATCAATCCGGGCTTCATGAATCCGCAACAGATTCTATTCACGATAATGCTTGTGGTAACCATTGGCGTGGCGTTGGCGATCGGGCTGCCGCGTTTTCTGCCGCGCGCGGAGCGGATGATGCAGGAGCGGATGCTTGGGAAGCGCTACGGGTATCAGGACGCGTTGTCCAGTCTGGTCAAAGAACTGAGCTTGTTGCCGAATATCGATGAAGTTCTCAACAAGGCCGCGACCACCATCCATTCGCAGATGCAGCTTTCGCGAGTGTTGATCCTGATGCACGATTCATTGTCGGGACAATATCAACTGCAGGCTCAGAGCGGGCTCAACCGTCAGGAGTCTGAAGGGCTCGAATTGACAGAAGACTCTCCCGTGGCTCGCTGGCTGAGCGAAAACAAGGACGAACTGGTGCGGGACGAAATGGTGCGCCGCCTGCCGGCGCACACAGTGAGTGAACTGGCGACGGACCTTGACCGGTTGAAAGTCACCGTCTGCGTCCCGATGATTCTGGATGGGCAACTGGTGGGCTTGGTCGGGCTGGGAGAGAAAACCAACAAAGACATGTTTTTCGTTAGCGATCTTCGTGTGTTGGAGACACTGGCAACCGAGGTCGCGCTGGCGGTGAGGTACCGCCGGATGGAGGATCAGATTCTCCGCAAGAACAAGCTCATCGAGTTGGGCACGATTGCGGCAGGCGTGGCGCACGAGATTCGCAATCCATTGGCCTCGATCCGCACCTTTGCGCAGTTGATGCCCGATCGGATGGATGACCCGGAGTTCAAGAACGAATTCAGCAAGCTGGTGATGCAGGATGTGGATCGCATTACGAAGGTCGTCGAGAGCATGCTGGCGTTTGCGCGGCCTGCACAGGTCAAGATTGCCGAGTATCGTGTGACCGACCTTGTGGAGGAAGCAATCCTGCTTGTGCAGTCGCGCCTGAAGAACAAGCGTATTGAACTCATCAAGCAATTCCGCGAGGAGCCCGTATTAAATGTGGACAAGCAGCAAATCCTTCAGGTTCTCGTGAATCTGCTTAGCAATGCCGTTGACGCCTTGCCCGAGCAAGGCAAGATTCGGATCGCCACTGGGACGCGGGCGATGGAGGATGCCTCAGGGGGCAATGGTGCTCAGAGGTTTGCCGTTATCGAAGTGGCCGATAATGGCCCGGGCATTCCTGCCGCGGTGCGTAACCGCCTGTTTGACCCGTTCTTCACCACAAAGAAGGAAGGCACGGGCCTTGGCCTTTCCATTTCCCAAAAGATTGCCCGTGACCACGGGGGCATCATCACGGTTTCCAGCATCGAGGGTAAGGGAACCACGTTTCAGGTTAACCTGCCGCTGAACTAGCCTCCGGCTTACAAATCTGTACACGCAAACTAAGTCTTTACTAATCCCACCGTTTCTGTATAGTCTTCGCCCTTGGGGAACCCTGTTGGAGGTGGGCAGCATATTAGGTTGCTGCTTGCCAGTGTACGTTTTTGTCCTCGTGACAACTGAGGGGTGCATGCAGCCTATGCAGAAAAGACGCGTCGTCGTAACCGGGATCGGCGTGGTGAGCCCGGTCGGTATCGGGCTTGACCAATTTTGGCAGAATATCAGCGGAGGTGTATCCGGTGTTGAGCACTCGCCGATTCTGGTGCATTCGGACTGTCACTGGAAAATCGCCGGTGAGGTCAAAGACTTCAAGCCTGAAAAATGGCTCGGCCGCAAGGATGCCCGCCGGATGGATCGCTTCGCACAACTTGCCGTTGTAGCTTCCTACCTTGGCTTGCAGGACTCCGGCCTCGACCTCGACAAGGAAGATCCCCACCGCACTGGCGTTGTCATGGGCACGACATATGCCGGGCTGATGTACGGAGCGCAAGAGTACGATATATACAAGGACAAGGGGCTGGACGCCGTCAGCTCATATCTCGGAATCGCCATATTCACGGGTGCTGGCGGTGGGCAAGTCTCATTGCATCTCGGACTGAAAGCGCCGAGCATCACGATTTCCACTGGCTGCGATTGTTCGACCGCTGCCGTCGCAGAGGCGTCCGACATGATTCAAAGAGGCGATGTTGACGTCATGTTCTCGGGCGGTGCCGATGCGCCCATCCACCCCTTCGTCGTGACGGCGCTTGGTGCCACCGGCGGGCTGTCCAACCGCAACGACGAGCCTCAGAAAGCTTCGCGGCCATTCGACCGCAGGCGTGATGGTTTTGTGATGGGTGAAGGTGGCTGCGTGCTCCTCGTGGAGGAATTGGAGCACGCCCTCCGGCGCGGCGCGAAGATATACGCGGAGATTCTTGGCTGGGCGTCCACCTGCGATGCTTACCATATGTGCCATCCCGCGCCTGACGGCGAGCAGGCTGCGCGCGCTCTGCAACTTGCTTTGGCCAAGGCCGGCGTGCGTCCCGAGCAAGTTGATTATCTGAATGCACACGGCACCTCCACGCCGCTTGGCGACAAGGCGGAGACGGTCGTCATCAAAAAGGTGTTCGGCGAGCAGGCGTACAATCTTCCCATCAGCGCCACCAAATCCACGCTGGGCCACATGCAAGGCGCGTGCGGCTCGGCCGAATTGGCGGTCTGCTGCCTCGCCATCCGCGACAACATCCTGCCGCCGACGATCAACTACGAGTATCCCGATCCTGACTGCGACCTTGATTACGTCCCGAATGAACCCCGTCATCGGCGCGTGGACATCGCACTGAGCAACTCATTCAGCTTCGGCGGGCGCAACACCGCTGTTGTGCTCGGACGCCATCGCAACGGGGCGTTGTCCCCGTCGAATTCTTCCAACGGAAACTCTCACACCCATGAAAACTGCCCTGCTGCTGACTAATTCGGCGGAAACACAACGGCTCCTCACCGAGATTCTCGGTGACAAGACGAATTTTGTCCTGCTGCCGCCGCCATCCGAGCCTTCACGCGAGCGATTCGACTCTCTCTTTGCCACGTGGCTGCATCTCGTGGACGCCGTGATTCTCGACGCGGTCTCGATGGGCGAGACGACCCGTTGGGCTGTCGAGTCGCTGGCGATGGCACGCCTTCAGGAACATCAGGCCATTGTCGTCCGCGCCACGGCTGGCCAACAATCGCTGTATCCGATGGAGCAAGGCTGGCTGGTTGTTGCCGACTCGGATTCAGCAGACCGGTTGAAACGATCGCTCGGGGCGTTTTTCGAGTTGCGGGATGCGCAATCCAAGCTGAAACACGCGGATGCGGTCATCGCGCGCCAGCGGCAGGCAATCGCTCCACCGGCGACGGGCGCCACACAGCCGCGGTCGTCGTTGCCGACGCAGGCTCATTCTGCATCTGGCATGCCATCTTTCGATGCTTATCGGTACCGCGATGCCCTGAAAGATCTCTCACGGATCCTGAGTCAACATCTTGATGAAGGTGAACTATTGTCGGAGTTTTTACGGCTTGCGCGAGAACTGCTGGGTGTCGGCAAAATGGCGATCTTCACACGACCGTTGCCGAACGAACTGTTTGCGGAACAACCGGCGGCATCGAGCACCCAGTTGCTCGCTGCTCGCAGTGCTGGCATCGGGCAGCAGATAGTGGAGCATCTGCGGCTGAGCGTTGATTCGGGCATCGGCGGTTATCTGGCGCGGGAAGCGAAGATTCTGCGGCGCGCGCAGATGATGGATTCGCTGGCGCTTGATTACGATCCGGAGGTCGCGCGGGAGTTCGAACTGCTCGGCACGGAGGTCGCCGTGCCGATGTTCGATGACGATCAGTTGTTAGGCGTGCTGACCTTTAGCGGGAGGATCACGGGCGAGCCGCTGACCAATGAGGAATTGGAGTTGGTTTACTACTTGATGGCGCAGCTTGCGCAGGCGATCCGCAACCTTCATTTACGCGACCGTGTCGCCGGCCAGCAACGTTTTCTGGGCGAGGTTTTGGCGCATGTACAAAGCGGCGTGGTTGCCATTGGACAGGACAGCCGCATCCTCAGCATAAACCGTCAAGCCCGTGCATTGCTCGATTTGGACGACGAAACATTTATTGGGCAGGACATCAGTCGTCTCCCAAGTCGCGTAAGCGACGTCATCTTCGAGACGCTGCAGACGGGCGCAGAGATTTGCGACCGTGAAGTAGTCTTGTCGCGCAGTAATCGTCCGCTCAGCGTGAGCGCAACGCGGTTTGCGGCAAGCTTGGTGGGGGGGCAGTCGACAACGGGAAACCTCGTGGCGGTCGCGCTGATCGAGGATCTGACACAGACCAAGCTGCAGCAGGCGCGCGAACGAGAGCTGGCGGATAAGGAGTTTTTCACGCGGCTTGCGGCGCGGCTCTCCCATGAATTGAAGAATTCGCTCGTGTCGATCAAAATTTTTGCGCAGCTTCTGCCGGAACGATACAACGAAAAGGAATTCCGTGAGCAGTTTGGCGGAGTGGTGATCAATGAGGTCAATCGCGTGGACGTTTTGGTCAACAACCTTACGTTTTTTTCACATCCGCTGGGGTTGGTGCACGAAGACGTGATGTTAAGCGATATCATTGAGAGTTGCCTGAAGAATGTGGGACAGGAGTTTGCCCGCAAGAAGTTGGCGCAGGTTGTTACCGTGGGCGAGAAAGCTGGGGAGGCCGCTCCGGGAGTGCCCGTGGTCACGGTGAAGAAAACCTTCGGCCACAAGCTGACACGCTTGGACAGTGACAGGATACGTATGGTGCAGGCGTTTGAACACGTGATCCGAAACGCGCTGCAAGCGATGCCGATGGGAGGCCGACTTTCGGTCAGCACTGCGGACGCGCAACCGGCGGATTTCCCAGACGGCAAGTTGCCGCCGGGCGGTGCAGTGCGCATCGAATGGCTGGACACGGGTGAAGGGATCGCGCTCGAGAATCTGAGCCGCGTCGTCGAGCCGTTCGTCACCACGCGCGATGTCGGCGTTGGACTCGGGCTGACGATTGTGAAAAAGATCGTCGAGCGGCATGGCGGGCGGCTGGAAATTGACAGCGTGTTGGGACGCGGGACGACTGTGGTCATGCTGCTGCCTATGAAAGCCCAGCCGCATCCCGATGACGAGTTGCTGAGTCAGTATGCAAAGGAAGCGGCTGCGGCGGAAGAGCGCACGGAGCATCATGAGCCAGTGAATCGTTTGCCGAGCGCGTTTGGGAAGGAGCGAGGGGAACACTCATAAGAATTCCGCAGGTGGCGTAGGTTTTCCCAGGAGGAGATGAACCGATGACGAAGGCTAGAATATTGTGCATTGATGATGAAGAAAGCCCGCGGGAATCGTTGCGGTTTATTCTGAAAGGTCGTTACGAGGTTGTATCGAAGGCGGATGGCAGGAGCGGCTTGGAAGCTGTCCGCACGGAGGGGCCATTCGACATTGTCCTGCTGGACATGAAGATGCCGGATCTGAGCGGGCTGGAGGTGCTGTCGAAAATCCAGCAGATCAGTCCCACGATGCCGGTGGTCATGGTCACGGCGATCACGGATGCCAAACCTGCTGTCCAAGCGATGAAGATGGGCGCCGCCGATTACTTGAACAAACCGTTCGATGTCGATGAGATCCGCTTGGTGGTCGAACGCCTCCTGAAGGAAAAGGCACTGGAACACGAAGTCGGCCGCCTGCGCACGGAACTGCAAACCTCCTACAAATTCGAAAACATCGTCGGTTCAGGTCCGGCCATGCAGAAAGTGTACAATCTGATCCAGCGGTTGGTGGATATCGACACGACCGTGCTGATCACCGGCGAGACGGGCACGGGCAAAGAGCTTGTGGCGCGCGCTCTTCACTACAACAGTGTCCGCAAGGATGGGCCGTTTATTCCCGTGCACTGCGCAGCGATTCCGAGCGAATTGCTGGAGAGCGAGTTGTTTGGCCACGAAAAAGGAGCGTTCACCGGTGCTCTGCAACGGCGCATTGGCATGTTCGAGGCCGCGGACGGCGGCACGCTGTTCCTCGACGAGATCGGCGAGATGCCCTTCGGCACGCAAAGCAAGCTGCTGCGCTCCATTCAGGAACACGAGATTCGCCGCGTGGGCAGCCAAGAAACAATCAGCATCAATGTACGCCTCGTGTGCGCTACGAACCGCAACTTGGAACAGGAAGTCAAGAAAGGCGCGTTCCGCGAGGATTTATTTTACCGCATCAACGTTGTCCCCATTGCACTCCCGTCGATGCAGGAGCGCAAAGAAGATATTCCACAGCTTGTCATGCACTTCGCCCAGCGGTTCGCCAGGGAACTCACCCGGGAAGTTCCGCAGTTCACGCCGCAGGCGATGGAATTGCTGGTGAATTACCCGTGGCCAGGCAATGTGCGCGAGCTGGAGCACGCCATCGAACGATTGATGGTGATGTGCGATGCGAATAAGATCAGCGTGGAAGATTTGCCGTTCGTCATCTCGCAGGAGGAAGTCGAGACTGCCGCCGTCACCACGCAGCTTGCCGCGGCGGCGACAACTCGGGAAAGACTTGGGGAGAGGCTGGAGTTTGAAGCGGGCGGCCTCGACTTGCCGAAGTTGACCGAATCGATCGAACGCAGAGCGATCGAAGAGGCCTTGCGCCTCACCGGTGGTGTGATTAGCGACGCCGCGCGCATGTTGAAGATCACGCGGCGCATGCTGAGCTACAAGATGGGCAAATTCGGCATCGTTTCGATCGATCCTGCCAAGGATGAGGCGGAAGACACCACGCCAGCGTGACGTTCAAAAATAGCTGCCTTCTTCACGAAAATGTGCAATTTTGCGCTCGCGCAGGCGCGAAAAAATTCGGCTAGCCTCTCCCGGCCCGCTTCTGAGCGTGGGACGAGGCGCATCCAAACCACCGTTCTCCGTGGCACGAGCACTGCTAAGTATCTCAGCAAGCCTCGGATGAGGCACAGCGTTGGTGAAACGCAAAAGGACAGAGAGTGAAGAAAACGATCCGCTACGTTGAAATGGCCGCCGCGACCGGCGCAGCTTTTTTGATGGCGAGCAACTTTGTCTTGGCTTTGGGATTCAGGAATCCCGACCAAGACGCGCGGGCGACGGGCCAGGGTGAGGCCTTTGTGGCCCAAGCGGACGATGCCTCGGCAGTCTACTACAATCCGGCTGGTTTGACCCAGTTGAAGGATACGGAGATCACGGCAGGAGCGATGGTGTCATTTCCTGATAGCCGACTTCAAGGCGCTGGCTCCGGTGCGGAGATGAACACAATGGCATTCATCCCGCATTTTTACGCTGCCACCGATTTCGGGGCGGCGCAATCCAAGTGGCGGTTTGCTCTCGGCGTCAACGTCCCGTTCGGGAATTCTGCCGAGTATGCGGACAACGGTCCCTTTCGGTACCTCGTGACGCAGGCCAGTCTCTCTGTGCTCAACATTCAGCCAACCGTGGCTTACCAGGTCAATGAGCAGTTGTCACTCGGCGCCGGGTTGAACATCTACCGCGGTGAGACCGATTTGAAGAGCCATGTCGCGTTCACATCATATCCGGATGGACATTTTCATTTTGACGGCGATGGCTACGCCTTCGGAGGAACGGCGGGGTTGATGTGGAAAATCACGCCGCAAATCACTTTCGGCACCGTGTATCGCAGTCCGTTTGCCATCGACTTCGATGGCACTGCCGTGTTGACAACCCCGTTCGGCACGGACGGACCGCATCCCACCAATTCGTCGATTCAGTTTCCCCAGTCTGCCGCAGGCGGCCTTGCGTTTCGTCCGACGAAGAAGTTGAAATTGGAACTGGACGTGGAGTGGACCAACTGGCAGATGCTCCATACAGTCGCTCTGAATTCTCCGGGCGCGTTGTTCAACGGCAGGACGATCCCATTCGACTGGCAAGACAGCATGTTCTATGAGTTTGGCGCGCAGTACGAGATCACGGATCACTGGACAATGCGCGGCGGGTACATCTTCTCGGGGAACACCGTGCCCGATAGCACGTTTTCGCCGATGGTACCCGATTCGAACCGGCATGTATTCAGTGCTGGTCTCGGTTATTCGAATCACCGTCTGAATGTGGATGTCGTTTACCAATACAGCCTCTCTCAGGACCGTGCCGTCAGCATACCGCTCAACGACGGCACTGGGGCGACGGCGACCGGGACGTGGCAGAGCGATGCTCATTCCGTGATGGTGACCAGCACCTTGAAATTCTAGATGACGGGAGGATACCCATGGGAATCTACGATGCGCTAACAGTCAGCCAGCCGGAACCAAAGAAGATCCAGAAACCCACTTTGCTGATCGTGGACGACGAGCCGGGGCCGCGCGAGTCGTTGCGCATCGTCTTCAAGGATCGTTACCACTGCGCCGTGGCAACGTGCGGGCGCGAGGGTGTTGATTACGCGCGGGAGAATCCCGTTGACGCTGCGATCCTCGATATCAAGATGCCCGACATTTCAGGAGTCGAGGTCCTGCGGGAACTCAAAGAGATCGATCCCAATATCGAGTGCGTCATGCTCACGGGCTACGAAACCATCGAGACGGCTCGCTCCGCCGTGCGCTACGGCGCCGCCGATTACTTGAACAAGCCGTTCGACGTGTTCTTCGTGCGTGAGTTGCTCGACAAGTGCATGGCCCGACGCCAGCGCAAGGTTGCTGTGGAAGAGAGTCTGCAAACACTGCAAAAGGTCAATGAAGAGCTTTCTCGTGGCTTGGCCGACAGCAATCGCGCGACCACTGCCAATATTCTGTCGGCGGGCGTGATTCACGAGATGAACAATCCTTTGGCCATTGTGGCGGGCTACGCAGAGTTGCTCAGCCGCGACCTAGCCAATCTCGGTGAAGTAGATCAGAAAGCAACCCAGAACATTCAGCAACGGCTAGCGACAATCCAACGTGAGATCGAGCGGTGCAAGGACATCGCCAAACGCTTCCTCAACTTCTCCCGCTCCTCGCAGCAGGGCAACGAGCACATTGAAGCCGCCAAATTGCTGGAAGACACGGTCGCGCTGGTGAAAGCCCACCCGGCCAATCGTTGCGTAGAGATTTCGTCGCAGGTTGGCGATTCGACGCTCCAAATCAAAGCGCATCCAGTGGAAATCATGCAGATCCTCATCAACCTCGGCGTCAATGCGCTGCAGGCCATGAATGGAGAAGGGGGACTCACGTTTTCCGCCGAGCGCGCGTCGTCGGTTCCGGACGCGCCCGCGTTTCGCTCCGACACGTTCGATTCCCAGAAACCGCACGTGAAAATCTCGGTGACGGACAGTGGCTGTGGCATTTCACCTGAGAACTTGAAAAAGATATTCACCCCGTACTTCACCACGAAGTCGGAAGGCACGGGGCTTGGCTTGGCGATCATCTGTGAATTGGTTGCCAAGTACGGCGGCGCGATCGACCTTCAAAGCGCTCCTGGAAAAGGCAGCACGTTCAGCGTTTACTTGCCGCTCAGCAGCTAAATCTGCTATGCTCCCCGGTCGATGGGTGGGGATCCTCATCAAGAAACGCAACGCGTCTGTCTCGGCATCGAAGGCGGCGGCACACGCACCGTGGCCCTCCTTGCCGATGCGCGTGGCTGCGTCCTCGGACAGCTTTCGCTCGGCCCGCTCAACCTGAAACTCTCCACTGACGCGCAGATCCTGAGAACGCTTCGCCGTATCCGCCATTCGTCCGTTCCTCTGCGCTCCGCGCTCTACGCTCCACGCTGCTCGCTGCACGGCATCGCTGTCTGTTTGGCCGGCTGCCGCACAGCAGCCGACCGCGCACGCGTTCGCGCGCTGACCGGGAGTGTTTTCCCAAATGCACGCTGCGTTGTGGGCAGTGATTTGGATTCTGGATTTGCCGCTGCGTTTGGGATGAGTGAAGCGGGCATCCTCGTCATCAGCGGCACCGGCTCGTGCGTCGTCGGCCGCAACGAATGCGGCCAAATGGCCAGAGCCGGCGGCTGGGGACGTTTGCTCGGCGACCACGGCAGCGGTTACTGGATCGCCATCACCGGATTACGCAACGCGATCCGCGATTACGACCGCAACGGCAGGATCAGCCCTTCGCTCCGCAAGACCCTGACCCGTCTGTGTCTCAACACGCCCGACCAATTGATTGATTGGATCGCAGTCGCGACGAAGGGCGAAGTTGCCGCACTCGCAAGCATTTTCCTGCACAGGAACTCTGGCCTGCTGCTGCAAGCCGCTTCATTCCTGGCAATGGATTGCGAAGCCGTTGCGGGCAAGCTGCACCTCGAAACGCCAAGGGTCGCTCTCGCGGGCGGTGTGCTCCAAAACAACCGCGACCTTCGCAAATGGGTTACGCACCGCATCCGCACCATCTTCCCCCGCGCCCGCATCTTCCGTCCCAAGTTGGAGTCGGCCCACGGCGCGCTCCTGCTGGCTCAAGACATTGCAGCCGCGAAGCCTTTTCGCAGCAGTCTGGCCGAGAATGAGATTCGCAATTACAACGACCGCGACCTCGCCCATGTCATCACCGAACAACGCAATCCGCGCACGATGGACCTAGACAGGCGCAGTATCGCGCAACTCATCGATACGATGCTCGGCGAAGAGGCGCGGGTGATTCCGGCGTTGCGCGCGGACAAGCGCGCCATCGAACGCGCCATTCGCACCATTGTCGCCGCATTCAAGCGCAGCGGACGACTCTTTTACGTCGGCGCGGGCACGAGCGGCCGGCTCGGCGTGCTCGACGCCACCGAATGTCCGCCGACGTTTTCCACCGATCCGCAAATGGTCCAAGCTATCATAGCCGGTGGGGCGCCGGCGCTACATTCAGCAGTCGAACTAACAGAAGACGATCCTCTCACCGGCGCGGAAGCGATTCGCAATCGCGGCGTGGGCAAGCGCGACGTTGTCGTCGGCATTGCCGCCAGCGGGAGCACGCCTTTCGTCCTCGGCGCCCTCGACGAAGCCAAGCGCCTCGGCGCGCGCACCTTCTTGCTGTGTTTCTCCGCTCCACGCTCTTCGCTCCACGCACCACTGTTCTTCCCCACCGGCCCCGAAATCCTCACCGGGTCCACGCGCCTGAAAGCCGGCACCGCCACCAAGCTCGTGCTCAACATGCTGACGACGATCTCCATGATTCGACTCGGCAAGGTCGTGGGCAACTTGATGGTGGATGTGAAACCCACCAACGAAAAACTCCGCGCCCGCGCCTGCCGCATCATCGCCACGTTGCGGAATTGCTCGGAAGAAGAAGCGCGGCAACGCCTGACTCGTGCGTGTTGGAACGTGAAGCGAGCTCTGTCCAGACCCTGATTTTTTCCTCGCAAGCACTCTGGCGGTTTTCGTATCTTGCGGTTTTATGCGGATTCTTTCGGGCATACAGCCGAGCGGAAGACTGCACATCGGCAATTACTTCGGGATGATGCGCCCGGCGCTGGAACTGGCGCAGAAAGGCGACGCATTTTATTTCATCGCGGATTATCATGCGCTGACTTCGGTTACCGATCCGGCGGAGATGCGACAGAACGCGCTCGACGTGGCGCTGGATTTCCTGGCATGCGGACTGGATCCGCAACGGACGGTGTTCTACCGGCAAAGCGACGTGCCGCAGGTGACGGAACTGGCGTGGATCCTGTCGTGCGTGACGCCGATGCCGATGCTGGAGAACTGCGTCAGCTACAAGGACAAGATCGCACAGGGGCTGCGGCCGAATCACGGATTGTTCGCGTACCCGGTGTTGCAGGCGGCTGACATCCTGATCGTGCAATCGGATTGCGTGCCGGTGGGCAAGGACCAGAAACAGCACATCGAGATCACGCGCGACATCGCGGGAGCGTTCAATCGCCAGTACGGCGAGGTGTTTCGGATTCCCGACGCGAGCATCCGCGACGAGGTGGCCGTGATGCCCGGCACCGATGGGCGCAAGATGTCGAAGAGCTACGACAATGCGATCGAGATTTTTGGCGACGAGAAGACGACACGGAAAAAAATCATGGGCATCGTGACCGATTCACAACTCATCGAAGCGCCGAAGAAGGATTTGGACAAGAATATCCCCTTGCTGTTTTACAAGGTGGTCGCGTCGGCCGACAAAGCGCGTGAGATGGAGGCCAAACTTGCGGCGGGCGGTTACGGTTACGGCGAGGCGAAAAAGGAACTGGTCAACGCATTGCTGGAGTGTTTCGCGCCGATGCGGGCCAGGCGCGCGGAGTTGGTGAAGAACCTCGACTACGTCCACGAAGTCTTGCGCAAAGGCGCGGAACGCGCGAACGCCGTCGCCGACGAGACCATGCGCAAAGTGAGAGAAGCAGTAGGATTGCGATGAATGTGGCGATGCTCCAGCGTGTGGCCCAGAAGGTTGGGATGCCGTTCTGGATTTGCGATGCGGCAGTATTGCGTCGGCGCATCGCCAATATCCGCCAGCTCACCTGCGGCACGGGGTTGCAGGCGCGTTATGCCATGAAGGCGTTGCCCGCGACGCGGATCCTGAAGGAGATGTTGGCCAACGGCATCTGGATCGATGCGGTGTCCGGCAACGAAGTTTTGCGGGCGCGTCAGGCGGGTTTTCCCGGTTCGTCGATTCTGTACACGAGCGACGTGTTTCGCGACGGCGCGATCGGGACCCTCCTCGAGCACGGCGTGATGCCGAATCTTGGTTCGCCTGGGATGTTGCGTGAGTTGCAAGCGGCGGGATATGCCGGTCCGATTTCATTGCGAGTCAATCCGGGCTTCGGTCACGGCCACGTCAACGCGTGTGACACGGGCGGGCCGAGTTCAAAGCATGGCATCTGGTTCAGCAATGTGTGCGACGCGGCAACGCAGGCACGGAAGCTGGGCATGACGGTGGCCATGTTGCACGCGCACATTGGCAGCGGGCCTGAGTTTCCCGAGTTCCTTGACAACATGCGGCGGTTGGCGGCCCTGTTTGCCGAGTTCATTCCGAAATTTCCGGGTCTCAACGTAATCAGTTTCGGCGGTGGCATTCCGTTCAATTACCGCGACACGGACGACCAGGCTTCGCTGGAGCCGTTGCGGGCGTTGTTGGATGAGTCGCGCGCAAACTTTTGCACGGTTGCCGGGCGTGACGTGCGCTTGGAGATCGAGCCGGGCCGTTACCTGGTGGCGCCCGCCGTGATCTTGGTGGCGCGCGTGTCCGATGTGAAGCGGACGCAGACGAACGAGAAAGGCAAGGGCGCGACCTTTGTGATGGTGGATGCGGGCTTCACCGATTTGGTGCGGCCCGCGTTGTACGGATCATTCCATCGGATCAGCGTTGCGGGACGTGACGAGCGCGACGGGACCTCCGACGTGGTGGTGGCGGGTCCGTTGTGCGAGCCGGGCGATGTGTTCGCTCGCGACGAAGAAGGGCTGCTGATGCCGCGCCCATTGCCGTTGCCGCGTGCGGGCGATCTGTTGCTGTTGCACGACGCGGGCGCGTACGGATACGCGATGAGTTCGAATTACAATTTGCTGGGCCGCGCGCCGCAGTTGATGCTCGAGGAGGACGGTTCGGTGACGATGTTCTCGCGGCGGGAGACGGCGGACGATTTATCGCGCACCGAGACAGACGAGAAGATTCTCTGAATGGAATCTGATTACAGAGTCAAGCTGGATGTCTTCGAGGGGCCGCTTGATTTGTTGCTCTACCTCATCAAGAAGGAAGAGGTGGACATTTACGACATCCCGATCGAGCGGATCACGAACCAGTACATGGAGTATCTGACGTTGATGCAGATGCTCAACCTCGAAGTCGCCGGCGAGTTCCTCGTGATGGCGGCGACGTTGATGTACATCAAGAGCCGCATGTTGTTGCCCGCCGACCAGCAGGTGACCGACACCGAAGCGGACGAGGGCGAAGACCCGCGTTGGGAACTCATCCGTCAACTCGTCGAGTACAAGAAGTTCAAGGACGCCGCGTTGCAGTTGGGCCAGCGCGAGGAGGAACAATCCAACATCTTCGCGCGTCGCGGCGACGTGGGGATCGAGGTGGACGCCGGCAAGGCGCCGCTGGCTGAGGTCAGCATCTTCGACCTGATCAATGCGTTTAACGACGTGCTGAAGAAGGCGACCGCCCGCGACGACTTCCACGAAATCGTGGAAGAAAGATTTACAGTCAGCGACAAAATCGAGGAAATCCTCTATACTCTGCGCAACCGAGCGGAGATGCTGTTCAGTGAACTGTTCGCACAGGCCATGTCGCGCACGGAGGTTGTTGTGACTTTTCTGGCGCTGCTGGAATTGATTCGCCTGAAACGATTGAAGGTCAGGCAGGAAAAAGCGTTCGGAGAGATTCGTGTGATCAAGGTGGCATGACCAAGTCAGGTGATCCTGGTCGGAGCGAAGGATCTGGAGGTTCTTCGCTTCGCTACGAATGACAAACGAGATGAGCAATTGATGCAACTGGAACTAAAAGAAATTATCGAGGCGCTGCTGTTCGCAGCGGAGCGGCCGCTGACGACAAAGGAGATTCGCCAGATTCTCGCCGAGGCATCGGACGAGGAGAATCCCGCCGTCGCAGAATCGTTCCGCAACGTGCGCGAGGCGCAAGTGGCAGCGGCCCTGGAAGAACTCAAGATCGAGACCGACACCGCCCAACACAGTTTTCAGGTCGTCGAGATCGCGGGTGGCTGGCGAATGGTGAGCCGCGCCGAGTACGCGCCGTGGCTGAAGAAGTTGCTCGACGAAGCGCGTCCGCATCGGCTCTCGCAGCCATCGCTGGAGACGCTGTCGATCATTGCATTGCGCCAGCCGATTTCGCGGGCCGACATCGCGGCGATTCGTGGCGTGGAAGTGGACGGCGTCATCAAGACGTTGCTCGAACGCGATTTGATCACGATTGTTGGACGCAGCGACGTGCCGGGCAAACCGTTGTTGTACGGCACGACCCAGCGGTTTCTGGAGCATTTCGGGTTGCGCAGCGTGGACGACATGCCGAAAGCGGCGGAGCTGCGTCTGCAAGCCGCCGCTTTGAAGACCGCGGAAGAAAAGACCCAACACTCCAATACTCCAACACCCCAATCTGCAGATGAAGGACAAACTACAACCGCTCCGCAGCAAGATTGATGAACTCGACGCGAAGCTCGTGCATTTGCTGAACGAACGCACGAAGCTGGTGCTTGAGATCGGCAAAATCAAGGAGGCAGCGGGCGAGGAGATTTACGCGCCCGAACGCGAAGAGACCGTGCTGCGGCGCGTTACCGGGAAGAATCAAGGGCCGCTCACCGAGGAATCGTTGCGCGCGATTTACCGCGAAGTGATGTCGAGCGCGCTGGCGCTCGAAAAACCGCTGGTGATCGCCTTTCTTGGTCCGCAGGCAACCTACTCGCACATGGCGGCGGTGAAGAAATTCGGCGCGAGCTTGCGTTACGAGCCGTTGCCGAGCATTACCGACGTGTTCACCGAGGTCGCGAAAGGACGTGCCGACTACGGCGTCGTGCCCATCGAGAATTCCACCGAAGGCGCAGTCACGCACACGTACGACATGTTTGTGGACAGCGAACTGAAGGTGTGCGCGCAGATCGTGTTGCCCATACGGCACAACCTGATGGCCGCCTGTTCGCGCGATCAGATCAAGAAGTTGTACTCGATTTCCCAGGTGTTCGCGCAATGCCGGCAATGGCTGCAACTCAACATGCCGCACGCGGAATTGGTCGAGGTGTCGAGTTCCACCCGCGCGGCGGAGATCGCCAAGAGCGAGCCGAACGCGGGTGCGTTGGCCAGCGCGCTGGCGGCGGAGTTGTACGGGCTGACGGTTTACGACCCGAACATTCAGGATTCGAGCGAGAACGTGACCCGGTTTCTGGTGATCGGCCGGAAATATCCGCCGCGGATGGGCAGCGACAAGACGTCGATCATGTTCGCCGTTCAGGACCGGGTCGGCGCGCTGCACGATTGCATCTCGTCGTTCAAGAAATTCAAGATCAACATGACCAAGATCGAGTCGCGTCCGAGCAGAAAGAAAGCGTGGGAGTACTACTTCTTCGTCGATTTTAACGGTCACTGCGACGACGCGCGCGTGAAAAAATCGCTGGCCGAACTGGCCAAGCACACCATGTTCGTCAAGATTCTGGGCAGTTATCCGAACGTGAATGGGTAACGTTCAGATTGTCACTCTGAGCCTGTCGAAGGGTCTCAGTTTTCAGTTCGCGTCGGTCAGGCGATCAACACGGCCTCGGCACGAAAGGAGACCTCCCATCGGGAAGGAATTCTCCTTCCATGATCAGATTGCAGGACGTTTGACATCTTTGTGGCAAACCATCATTCTGTTCTCACGCACTGATCACTATGGAGGCTTTTGCATGAATTCCAATCTGCAAACCCGAGCGGAAAAGGCCTTGGAGCGCTTCGGGAGCGCGCGGAGACCGATTGTTCTCGAATTCGCTGGTGTGCCGAAAGCAGGGAAAACGAGCATGATTACCGCACTGCATGCTTTTCTGAAGAGATGTGGGTTACCGTTTGACCCTTCTTCATGAGTTTGTCAGACTGCAGGCATGAGCTTTCAATCTCTTGCCAACAAGTATGTTTGTGACATCCCGGTCTACGAGCCGGGGCGGCCGATTGAAGAGGTCGCGCGCGAGCTTGGGCTGAATCCGCAAACCATCATCAAGCTGGCGTCCAACGAAAACGCACTCGGCCCGTCACCGAAGGCCATTGCCGCAATGCGTAAGACCCTGACGACGGCGCACTTGTATCCCGATGGCGGCGGATTTTATCTGCGTCAGGCGCTGGCGAAGAAATTGTCCGTCGAGATCGACAACATCGTAATAGGCACAGGCTCGAACGAGATCATCGAGTTTCTCTACCATGCTTTCGTTACGCCGGGCGACGAGGTCGTGGCAGGCGACCGGGCGTTTGTCATCTACAGCATCATGGCGAAATCGTTTCAGGCGCGGTGTATCGAGGTGCCGTTCAAGGGGCACACGCACGATTTGCAGGCGATGCGCGAGGCGATCACTGAAAAGACCAAATTGGTGTTCGTTGCCAACCCTAACAATCCGACGGGCACGCGCGTGACGAACGCAGAACTCGATTCGTTCATCCGCAATCTGCCTGCGCATGTGGTCGCGGTGATCGACGAGGCGTATATCGAGTTTCTCGACGATCCGCCGCCGTCCATCGAATACGCGATGAAACACAACGTTGTCTTGCTGCGGACGTTCTCGAAGATCGTCGGTCTTGCGGGACTCCGTATCGGCTACGGCATCGCGCAGAAGGAGTGCATCGCGCTTTTGCAGAAGGTGCGTCAACCGTTCAACGTCAACTCCGTCGCGCAAGCGGGCGCGTTGGCGGCACTGGATGACACGGCGCATATCCGCAAGACCAAGACGATGACGCGGCGTGGATTGGTCTATTTGGAGAAGGAGTTCAACCGGCTGGAGCTGGAGTTTGTGCCAAGCTGCGCCAACTTCATTCTCGTCAACGTCGGCGACGGCGACCGGATCTTCCGCGCGTTGCAGGAGCGCGGCGTGATTGTGCGGCCGATGCGCGGTTACAAGATGCCGCAGTGGGCGCGTGTGACCGTCGGGTTACCGGAAGAAAACCGTAAATTCATCCGCGCACTGGGATTAGAAGTAGGGCGGGCGTCTCGCCCGTCGGGGAATTAACGGCAACTTACGGGCGGGACGCCCGCGCTACCAGCCGGACACGGTCATCATTTTTGGACGAGCCATGGCAAATCGACAGGGCGTTGGCAAGGTGGTGAAAGGCTTGTGGAAATCACCGTGGATCGGTGCTGTCCTGATCGTGTTGCTGACGGTGGTGGCTTACCTCCCGGCGCTGCGCGGCGGGTTCATCTGGGATGATGATGATCATCTCACCTGCCATGACCGCACCTGATGGGTTGCGGTTGATTTGGTCGTCATTGGCAGTTTCGCGGTACTATCCGCTGACGCTGACCAACTTCTGGATCCAACGGCGGTTATGGGGATTGAACCCCATGCCGTATCATCTGGTCAACATCACGCTGCATGCGCTCAATGGCGTCTTGCTTTTTCTTGTACTGC
>Ga0326728_10006215_pt1 | contig 32451 bp, 34 predicted proteins | sample MB3enrmetagenome_FD_207602 | JGI IMG/M metagenome (GOLD analysis project Ga0326728, IMG submission 207602) | Lab enriched peat soil microbial communities from McLean, Ithaca, NY, United States - MB31MN | ecosystem: Environmental > Terrestrial > Soil > Wetlands > Peat | place: USA: New York... | reverse complement strand
TAGAACGGAAACTCAGAACAATTTGCTCAACACATGCACCAAATCACTCCTCTACAAACGATCTCTTCCGGTAACATTCTTTTATGAGGCAACGGGATGGGAGGCTGAAGAGTACACTTGAAATCTGCCATAGCGATATCGATTCATGGCTTGATGACTTCAGGAAGGAACATTGTAAGAGGCGGGCGGGCAGATGCCAGCCAAGGACCTCACTGGAGGCAGCAGAGAAATGCCTCCGTCACCACGAGACATTTAAGAGAAAAGGAGAAATAAAGGTGTCCTGAATAATGATTAATCTGGCAAATCCCGTCAAACTAACTCCTGATTGATAAGTACACCCAGAAGTCCGCAGAACCGATCAGGGGAATAGACTGAGGATTACCATAAGAAAGTGAGTGTGAGTTTGGTATTGGTTTGTAGAAATTTATCTCGCATATTGGGCAAAATGCGACAGGCTGACCCAATTTTTTTCAACAAGTGAGGGAAACAAAACATTGACTAAAGAGGACAGAATAATTAGGTAAAAGGCTTTCCCCGTGCACTCTGCCCGGCTTCTGAAGTCCTCATTCACCCCAATAGAAATGATGCCCGTTCGGCTTCGAGTCACGCTATAACGGGGCTGGAATTTCTAACGGGGTTCATGCAAAAAGCAAGCTATAGATCACCAAGAAAAGGGTTTGGCAGGCAGCGACGACCCAACCGTTTTTTAGCATGGATTTGATATCTTTCGTCTCGGCAAATCCCAGGGAACTAAACATGTTGGCGCCCGGATAAATGAAATTGCTCACTCTTGTCGCGACGATCAGTGCCACGGACCAGGCCAGCATAGACACATTCAGCTTGCTCAGCAAGGGATTAAACATGGAGTGGAGCATGTTGAGTGTTGCCACCGTGGCTCCTGAAATACCGAAAGCTCCGATGAGGCCCCCCAGGATAACGATGGCTCTCTTTCCGCCGAGATCGACCAAAGGTTTGAGAATGATCGCTAAGGCTTTAAAACCTCCGGCAAGCTTTATAAAATTGATGAAGGGATCGAGGATCAAGAAGAGAAAGAAAAGCCCCACATTTCCAGCCATTCCCTTAATAATCAGTTTAAGAATATGATCAAACTTCAATCCACCCACCAAACCAGTTATCACGGCAAGTCCAAGCATGACAATAATCACATAAGAGGTTGTTGCTTTGGCAATGATCCCGTAAATGACTGCCGCAAGGAAGAGAGCGACAAAGGTGCTCGTCGTCCGTCTGCTCCGAGGGGTTGGGACAAACTGTTCTACGCCCTCTAAACGTTCATACGGGTTGATCTCTTTTGTTCGGCGTTGGATCCTCTGGAGCATGAACCAGGTTGCAGTGAATGTGATCAGAGCAATAGGCCCGGCAGCAAATAATATCATTTCGCCATAGCCAATATTGGTTAAACCGAGGAGGGTGACGACCGGGGGCGTAAAAGGCCCGAGAATCAAAGCCTCCTCTCCCACAGCTTGAAAGATAACTGCGACCGCGCTCCGCGAGAGCCCCACGGAAGCGGCAATGGGTAGGATGATTGGAGCAAGAATCGCATTGCCTCCTGCCATGGTCCCGAGGAGACCGATAACTACCATACAGGCGAGCATGATTCCAAGCATGGCCTTCTTTTCCGTATCGATCCCAATTCCAAAAATAATCTTATGGATAAGGGTGTGACTGACCTTGGTTTCGGTCAGTACCTCTCCCAACCCACGGCCGAGCATGATAATCAAACCGACCAATGCCAGAAAAGAACCCATTGCCTTGGCCAAGACCTCACCAAAAGAGATGAGGCTCTGGTGCGTCAGGATCGCTCCGATCAAGACGCAAATCGCTGTGGCCGGAAGGGGATCGACATCCCGGAAAACGAGAACGATATAAACCACGAGGGGTAAAAGGCCCAATAAGCCCCACCATACGTTGAATCCACCTGCTGTTCCCATCGGGTCATCCTCCTTTTATCAAGAAAGCTTTTATGAATAGGATGAAACCGCTTTTTTTCGCAAAACCTTTCCCGGAGTATTTCCTGTTATTCTTCCCTCATGAACAACAGGGCAACCGCTCACCCATGTGTAGACCACACCCGCAGCATATTGATGGGGATGATCAAAGGTCGATCGGTCTTGAACCGCGAGGGGATCGAATAATACCAGGTCAGCGATGGACCCTGGTTTAATCAAGCCGCGGTTTCTTAAACCCACCCGGCCAGCAGCCAGTCCTGTCATTTTATGAATGGCTTTTGCCATGGAAAGAGTCCTCTTTTCCCGTGCATAGAGACCCAGTATTCTGGGAAATGTCCCGTAGGAGCGAGGGTGGGTTGATTTTCCGGAATCTTCCTCTGCATGCATCCCCATCCCGTCCGAACCCACGGACACCTGATCATTGGAGAGGATGGCAACCACATCTTCATCCGACAATGAGAAATAGACCGCTCCTACGGCTGCCTTCTCCTTTTGGAGGAGTTTCATCACTGCAATCTCCGGTGTGCAATGCCAAAGCTCAGCGATCTCTCTCACATTTTTTCCGGAGAGCCCTATATTCTTTGCCGAACGTATCTCAGCAATGACGATCCGATTCGGACCGCCTCGTTTGTTCATTTCACGAAGAATCTCCGCCCGTAGTCGCTCTTTCATCTCCGAAGAAGTGAGCCTCTTCAAAAGTTGATTCACACCGCCCGCAAGGGCCCATAGGGGGAGCAAAGAGGTCAGTGAAGTGCTTGTTGCTTCATAGGGATATTGATCGGCGGCGATATCGACCCCACCCTGACGCGCTTTTTCTAATTTTAAAAGGGCTTCTTTGCCCCGGCCCCAATTGTCTTTCCCCATCGCCTTTAAATGAGAGACCTCCACTCTGACACCAGCCACTTTCCCGATGAGAACGGCCTCGTCCAGAGCCTCCATGAGTGCGGTGCCTTCGCCTCGGATGTGGCTGGCGTAGAGAGCTCCATATTGGGCGACGATTTTAGCGAGGGCCACCAGTTCTTCTGTCTTCGCAAAACTTCCAGGTGGATAGATCAAGCCTGTGGAGAGTCCCCAGGTGCCCTGTTCGAGGGATTCTGCCAAGAGGCTCTTCATACTTTCAAGCTCTTTGTGACTAGGGCTGCGATCGTCCGCCCCTAAAATGGCGATGCGGAGTGCTCCATGGGCCACTAACGGAGCTAAATTGAGCCCGAGACCGATGCGATCCAATTGGTCAGCATATTGAGTGAAATTATTCCAACCTAACCCATGGGAAGGAAGATGGAAGTCATGCATTTTCAGGTAGTCGATCAGAACAGCCCTTCGCTCATCATTTACGGGAAAGGCGCCAATGCCACAATTACCGATCACCTCGGTTGTCACCCCCTGCAATGCCTTGCTTTCAGCAAGGGGATGTTTAAAGATGCTGAGATCGGTATGGGAGTGGATATCAATAAAACCTGGGGCAGCCACGAGCCCATCCGCTTCAACGTCCATTTTCCCTCCGCCTTTTATAGACGGTGCAACCTCTGTGATCATCCCATTCTCAACGGCGATATTTCCCCTAAAGGGCTCTTGATTCGAGCCATCGATCACCAGCGCACCCCGAATGAGCAACGAAGACATACAAACACCTTCGCTATTTCATCCAAAGATGTCAAGCAAAAGTTTCAGAGAGGTTTCCGCATTAATATAAAGTAGATACTGCAGTGATCTTGAGATATTCAAGAGAGACGAAAAGCTAAAGCGTCTTGGACGATACTTAATCTGGTGAGTCAATTCTCTTCTGGAGGCAGCTTCACGAACGAACGTCACCAGGATTATCTTCCAGCAGGAAAATCCTCAATCGATTTACCTATTGCTCCAACGATCGTGTTTGTTGAACTCCTTCCTTGGGAAGAGTGAAATAAAAAGTGGCACCTTTTTCGGGCGTTGACTCCACCCAGATACGTCCACCGTGACGCTCCACAATCTTTTTGCAGATCGCCAATCCGATGCCGGTGCCGGGATATTGTTGCCGTCCGTGAAGTCGCTGGAAAATGATGAAAATGCGCTCGGTGTACTCTGGGGCAATGCCGATCCCATTGTCCCGTACGGAGAAGGTCCACCCGTTGCCATTTCGGTTGGCCGAGACGTGAATGCGGGGCCGTTCGTTCCCTCGGAACTTGATCGCATTGCCAATCAGGTTTTGGAACAACTGACCCAGTTGCGAGCTGTCAGCCGTCACAGTCGGGAGGGAATCGTGAGTCACCACTGCACCGCTCTCCTCCATAGTCACCTTTAAATTGTCGAGAGCCTCTTGAAGGATCGTCTCACAATTGATCGGCTCGAAGGGATGGCCTCGGGTGCCCACTCGGGAGTAGGCCAACAAATCATTGATCAGATTCCACATACGCATGGCCCCGTCTACGGCAAAGTTGATGAAGTCATCTGCATTGGAGTCGAGCTTGCCTTTGTATCGCTTGGCCAGCAGCTGGACAAAATTCGTCACCATGCGTAGGGGTTCCTGAAGGTCATGAGAAGCCACATAGGCAAATGCCTCCAACTCTCTATTTGACCGGGCCAGTTCCTCGGTCTTCTCTTTCAGGGCCTCTTCTGCCTTCTTCCGATCGGTGATTTCGCGCGCAAATCCGATCACCTCAATCACCTTTCCATCCTTGATATGAGGCGCGCCTATGAATTCCCCGGTGATGTAACGTCCCGACTTGCAGAGTACGCGGACTTCGAAAATTGGTGACATCTTCCCGGAGAGTGCATTAAAAAGGTGGTCTGTGGCGCGTGCCAAATCGTCAGGATGCAATATCGTGTGAAATGATTTCCCGATCCATTCAGCCCTCGACCAACCCGTGATTTTTTCGAACGCAGGATTTAAAGATGTCAAGCTTCCATCTGCGGAGAGACTGAAGATCACATCGGGCACAGTTTCAACAAGGGTACGGTACCGCTCTTCGCTTGCTCGTAACCCTTCTTCCATCCGCTTGCGCTCGGTAATGTCGCGCAGGACAACCACTTGACCTTCGACGTGGCTCTGCCAGCCCCGAATTGCAGAGACACGTAAGTCAAAGACACGCGGCGCGTTCCCATAATCCAGCACCACTTCACCATTGTTGTTGGTGTTGCCGGTCCGGATTGAGATTGTTCCTGGCAAGAATTGTTCCAAGGGCTTGGCAATTGCTTGCGACGCGGGTCTGCCCACCAATTTTTGAGCAGCCGGATTCATATCCGCGATTCGACCGTCTCCATCCACGACGATAACGCTATCGCTAACGCTATCGAGGATTGCGGGGCGAGAAATGGACAGCAAGTCTCGGCGACGTAGCGCAGATGATATGTAAACCATCAGGAAGCCGCCAACGGCAAGCCACAGCGCGGCCACAGAGAATGACGGAAGAGGACTCACTCTGAAAACATCCAGCGTGCTTCCAAGCATGGCCAGAATAGCCACAATGATAACGGTGTTAGCGTGCCACCCATGGATTCCGCGTAAGCGAATTAAGAATCGAGCCAGGAAAAAGCAGCCGAGGACTATCACGAAATACGAGTACGCCACATGGACCCAATACCCAATCCTCGCGTCGGCCACAGTCAAAAAACCCAGCGAGTTGACTATAGGCACTATGTTCGCAGGATTCCATATCCAACCATGGATTTCATTTGTGAAGACCAGCCCGGCGGTCAGCGCGGGAAACACGCTGAGCAGGAGCCGTGTGCGAGATGTGAGCACATACCCCAACCCGCTATAACCCAGTGCAATAAAGAGAAACGCGGTGGGAATAATCGTAAAACCCAAATAAACCATCTTATACCAGAAGACCTTGGTTGCTAAATCAGAACTGATACCCTGTAAGACACGCGCCGAGGTCAGCTCAGCACAGGCAAGCAGCATGATTACGGTGGGTTTCCAGGTTGGTTTGTGCCTGCGCCTGACGGCAACATACAGAGCTGTCAGGCCAAAACCGACTGCTGCAACTATTGATATCAGTATATCTACCGTCATTCCCTGGACCCTCATCGTTCTCCTTACACTAATGGGAAGTTTACGTAAGACGTTGAGACAAACGAAAGCGGCGGGGTGGCCTTGACAGACCACACCGTTACAACCCGGCTATCCCAACGATTTGGGACCCGTGGCTTTCCGTCCCACGATTACTCGCGGTTTGCCTTTATCGGTCTATCTATTTTCTCAATTAACCCTACGCAATAACTATACCACTTGGATTCAAATGCGATAACTTAATGAAATTTAATAACTATTCTGAAAACTGCTTTCTTGCATATATGTCTTTAAGTTCCCAAAATTGTCTTTCTTTTTGATTCTATGAAATGGATTACTTACCCTGTCAACCTATCGAAAGAAAATTGGACTAAGTCAGGCAAGAATGGAAGAGTCACATCAGCAGGGTTGAAAATGGGCTACTTTTTATCTCAGGAAATTATTGATTATCATCAGTCGTAATCTTCATACAGGTATCAAAATCTGTTCTTGAGGATAACAGCAAGTAGTTTAGTAGGAGGAGATGGGTGGGTTGCAGATCTATTTTTTGAAGATAATGTCACCATAATAGGCTGTAGCGGACTCGCCGGTGTTGTCGGTGTCGGTCATGATGGCTACCCCCGAGATCATCGGAGGTTCTTCACCAAAGGCCTTTTTGTAGTCCTCATAAACATTGCGTTCTTCATTGACCCATTGGTTGAGCCTGGCTGAGCCGCTTTCCACGACAAACATCATGACCCGGTCCGTATAGGGGTTGGGAACCATTATCCCAACGGGAGCTTTGCTTTCCCAGATGTAGTTAATTGCAGCAAGAGGTGGGTACTCCCCGTATAGCAACCTAACCATTTCGTACTTTGCTTTTTCGAAAAACCCCAATTTACTGGCATCATATTCGAAACTAATATAGATCCGTGCAGGGTAATCATCACCATCCTTTCGGTGTACGTCCCCCTTTTTCAGGATATTCGTGATCTTCCAGCGCCACTGCACGATGGGATATTCTTTGGGGTTGATCTTAATCTCCCTGGTCAAGCCGGATGCTGAGGCCTCTGCCACAGCCTTGACGACCACAGTATGGTCGTCCTCGACCAATGTATAAGTAGTAAGCTTCTCAATCTTCTTAAAGGCAAGGGGCTTCCAGCCAGGAGGGAGCGTGTCTCCGACCGTGGCAACAGAAAACTTTCCTACTTCGATGACGTCTTGTGATTGGGCATGAATGGTTAAAGAAGGAAGATATAATTGGATCACGAAAGCAGAGATTAAAATAACAAGGAGTCGCTTTTGCATCCTATCTCGCTCTGAAACGTCTCGATGGAAATGATTCTTGCCACTTACTTCGAATACCATCTTATCACATCGTTTCAGTTTAAAACAATTCTGTCATGGATATGAGGTTCATGGAGAAATCGATTGAAAAATCCAAGAAATCCTGATAGTCTAATTGAAAGAACAAGTCGGGAAAGGGAGGGGGAAGGACAATGGGTAAGTTCATCATGGGATTGATCGTTGGGATCATTATCTTCTTTCTCTTCGTCTACTTCGGCGGCGGCCGGACCCTGAAAAAGGTAGGAGTTGGTCTGATCGATACCGGCAAAAGAATGGAAGTCATGGAAGACATGATCAAAAAGAAAAAAGGAGATGTGGAGAAGGATATGGAGAAAGATGTGAAGAAAAGAATTTTCAAAGAGGATAAGGATGCTACCAAGAGGATGGAAGCTCCCCGGTGACAGAATAGGGAGCTTCCCGGGCATGTAGCCGGTCAATAAGTGACAGAGAAATCTTCAAGCTCTTCGGTATACTCCTCCCAGATCACACTGACATTTTTCACTCTTGCCTCGGAGGGACCTCGATGGCACCACTGAATGATCTGATCCACCTTTTCCCTATCACCCTCAAAGACCGCCTCAACACCGCCATCCCTGCGGTTTTTAACCCAGCCTTTTACCCCCAGCCTAAAAGCCGTCGCCTGAGTATGGTGGCGAAAGAAGACTCCTTGAACCCTTCCTTCAACGATGACCCGTGCCCTTACCTTTTCCATAGGAGCCTAACACCTATCCCGGCTAAATTATTTGGTGAAACCTATAAAACAAAAACCCGTTCACGCCTACGCTCTTCCCCATGGGAGAGGAGAAGAGGGTGGGGCCAGTCCAGCTTAGAATTATCACAGACTCCTCTTAAAATCAACGATAAGAATCAGTCTAAAGGGCAGAAGAAATTAAACTTGAAAAGTCGAATTCAAATGGATTAGAATTTTTATTTAGCTCTTTCCCCTTATCAAAAGGGGTGCGATTAGCTAATGGGGGGTTGGTCGGAGGAGATGAAGTTGCTTTATCTGGGCATCGATGTTGGATCCGTCAGCGCGAATACCGTAATCATGGACGATCATCAGGAGGTGCTGGAGGAACATTACACACGCATCAAGGGGCAACCCCTCCTGACCGTTCAGAGGGTGCTGCAGGAGATTCTTCAGCGGATTCCTCTCGAACAATTTCATTCTATCTCGTTTACCGGCACCGGAGGAAAACTCCTCTCCGAACTCCTGGGTGGAAATTTCATCAATGAGATCATTGCCCAGGCCAGGGCGGTTGAGTATTTCTATCCCGGGGTCAGGACGATTATTGATATCGGGGGAGAAGATTCCAAACTGATTCTCGTCCAAGAAGAGGAAGGTCGCTTCAAGATCAGCGACTTTTCGATGAATACTCTCTGCGCCGCGGGCACCGGATCCTTTCTCGATCAGCAAGCCAGCCGATTAGGCCTGACCATTGAGGAATTTGGGCAGCTCGGCCTGAAATCAAGCAACCCACCACGCATTGCGGGCCGATGCAGTGTCTTCGCTAAATCGGATATGATCCATCTTCAACAGATCGCCACGCCAGATTACGACATTGTGGCTGGGCTCTGTTATGCCTTGGCCAGAAACTTCAAGAGTAACATTGGGAAGGGAAAAATGTTCCTGAAGCCCATCTCCTTCCAAGGCGGAGTGGCGGCCAATGTGGGGATGCGGAAAGCCTTTTTGGATGTATTGGAGCTTTCCGACGGAGAACTCATCGTTCCAAAGCATTTTGCTTCGATGGGAGCCATCGGTGCCATCCTGGTGGCACAGGAGGACAAGGAGAGCAAAAAGCAATGGAACGGCCTCAGCCGCCTCAATCAATATCTCCAAGACCATTCAGAAGAACGAGTGTCCTTACAATGTCTTTCCCTTTCTCCTAATCATCTCGTCCGGCGAGCGGAGGTCAATCTTTCCACCCAGAGTTTGGGGGAAGAGAAGGTTGAGGCTTATCTGGGATTGGATGTCGGTTCGATCAGCACCAATTTGGTGGTCATTAACAGGGAAAAGAAGGTTCTTGCAAAACGCTATCTGATGACAGCAGGTCGGCCCATCGAGGCGGTTCGCATCGGACTCCAGGAGATCGGCGACGAGATCGGAGACCGTGTGGAGATTAAAGGGGTCGGAACGACGGGTTCCGGTCGTTACCTCACGGCAGATTTCGTGGGGGCGGATCTGGTGCGAAATGAGATCACTGCCCAGGCCACCGCAGCCATCTATATTGATCCAAGCGTGGACACCATCTTTGAGATCGGTGGACAGGACTCCAAATATATCAGCATCGACAACGGGGTAGTGATCGATTTTGAGATGAACAAGGTCTGTGCCGCCGGCACGGGATCTTTTCTAGAAGAGCAGGCTGAAAAACTCGATGTCTCCATCAAGGAAGAATTCGGGAGGCTTGCTCTCTCTGCCGGAGAGCCCGTGAGGATGGGGGAACGATGTACTGTGTTCATCGAGTCCGATCTGGTTCATCACCAGCAGATGGGCGCCGAAAAGGATGACCTGATTGCTGGACTCAGCTACTCCATCGTTCAGAACTATCTCAATCGCGTGGTCGGGGACCGCCGCATTGGAAATCGGATCTTTTTCCAGGGCGGGACGGCCTTTAATAAAGGGGTCGTGGCTGCCTTTGAGAAGGTCCTGGATAAAGAGATCATCGTCCCTGAGAATCATGATGTGACGGGGGCCATCGGTGTCGCCATTCTGGCCATGGAAGAAAGGACATGGGAGCAGTCGGGTTTCAAGGGATTTGACCTGAGTCAACGTCGTTATGAACAGACGTCTTTTGAATGCAAGGGTTGTTCCAATCTCTGCCTCATCCGAAAGGTGAGTGTCGAGGGAGAGAAACCCCTCTTTTACGGAAGCCGATGTGAGAAATACGATGTGATCAAACGGACAAAGGGTTCGGACATCCCTGATCTCTTTTTGGAGAGAGAAAAGATACTCTCCGCTCCGTATGAAGGAGAAAAACAACTCCCATCCGATGCCCCAGAGATTGGGATACCCAGAATTCTTTATTTCCACGAGATGTTTCCTTTCTGGAAGGCATTCTTTACGGAAATAGGTTATCGAGTGGTTCTCTCCGACATAACGAACAAAGAACTGATTCGAAAAGGGGTGGAGAATGTCGTGGCCGAAACATGCTTCCCCATTAAAGTGAGCCACGGCCATGTCCTCAACCTTTTGGAGAAAGGGGTAAAGAAAATCTTCCTGCCGAGCATCGTCAATCTTAAACCCTCCCATGCGGAGATCCCCAACAGCTCGGCATGTCCTTATGCGCAATCCTTTCCCTACGCCGCTCCTTCAGCCATTGATTTTAAAAAGAACGGTGTGAGCGTCCTTCAACCCGTCCTTCACTTCGGGTTTGAGAGAGAATATCTTGAGAAGGAGTTAGTCGAGTTCGGAAGATCCCTCGGTCGAGAGTCGAAGCGGGTAAGAAGGGCTCTTCGAAAGGCAGAAAGATTCCAAGCCCTATTTTATCAATCCATGCTCAATCGTGGAAAAGAAGTCTTAGATCAAGTTGGTCCCAACGACAAGGTCATGGCGATCGTGGGTAGGCCTTACAATTCCTGCGACTCCGGGGTTAATCTTGAGATTCCAAAAAAATTGCGTGATTTGGGAGTCCTTCCCATCCCCATAGACTTCCTTCCCTTGGAATCCGTCGCTCCGACAGAAGAGATTCGGGAGATGTATTGGCGATACGGGCAGAGGATATTGGCCGCCGGAAAGATCATTAAGGGGGACCCCAGACTTTATGCGGTCTATATCACCAATTTTGGCTGCGGACCCGATTCTTTCATCAGCCACTTCTTCAGGGATTTGTCCAAAGGCAAGCCCTATCTCCAATTGGAAATTGATGAGCACAGCGCCGATGCGGGGGCGATCACACGCTGCGAGGCCTTCTTAGACAGTTTGAAAAATGTTGAGGTGAAAAAGGTTCTCCCCTTTAAAAAAGATAGGGCGAAGACGGACCGGACAAAAAAAATCTACATCCCCTATATGTGTGACCACTCCTTTGCGGTGGCTGCGGCTTTCCAGGCTTGCGGCGTGGACGCAGACGTCTTTCCAGAATCAGACGAGGAAACCCTTTATTGGGGAAGGAAGCTCACGTCAGGCAAAGAGTGTTATCCTTGTATCCTGACGACCGGTGACATGGTCAAGTTGGTAAAGAATCCAAGTTTCGATCACAAGCGGGCCGCCTTCTTCATGCCTTCTGGCAGCGGACCATGCCGGTTTGGCCAATACCATCGCTTCCATCGCCTTGTTCTAGATGATTTGGGTTTTCATCATGTTCCTGTTTACTCACCCAATCAGGACGAGACGCTTTATAGCGATCTGGGTATCATGGGTTCTCAGTTCACCCGTTTGGGATGGCAGGGAATTGTAGCGGTGGACCTGTTGATGAAGAAACTCTTGGAGACACGGCCCTATGAGAAGGAAAAGGGAAAAACAGATCAGGTCTATAAGGAGTCACTGAAGAGAGCATGCGAAGCGATCCTCAACGGAGATCATTTGAAGGAGGCCTTACAAAAGAGCATCAAGGACTTTAATAAAATTGAAGTAGATGGACTCGGAACCAAGCCGGTCATTGGGATTGTTGGAGAGATCTTTGTCCGGCTCAATCGGTTTGCCAACGAGAATGCTATTCGAAAGATTGAACAGTTTGGAGGAGAAGCATGGATCGCACCTCTAACGGAATGGATTCTCTATGTCAACACCATCGCCAAGAAGAGGAGTTTCAAGAGGAAGTCGTTTCCGAATCTATTAAAAGTTTTTCTTACAGACTATTATCAGAAGAAGGATGAACACCATTTAGAGAAAATATTTAAAGGTCATCTCAGAAAAATTGGGGAACCCCCAACCGATTCCATTTTTGAAAAGGCGAGACCGTACATTGACTCTTCCTTCGAAGGGGAGGCCATCCTCTCCGTTGGAAAGACGATCGATTTTGCCAAGAGGGGCGCCAGTGGAATTGTCAACATCATGCCATTTACCTGCATGCCTGGGACGATTGTCAGTACCTTACTTAAGCGATATCGGGAAGAGAATAGTAACATCCCGATCCTTAATATGACCTACGATGGGCAGGAGCAAACCAATACCTTAACCCGCCTTGAAGCCTTCATGTACCAAGTGAAGGAATTCCAAAACAAGAAAAACAGCGCAACCTAACTCATTGACATTCAGATCAGTTTATTCTCTTGTGAATTTCTGTTTGATTTCTTAAGATAATAAATTAGCTCTGTTTCGTCTGCCTGAGCAGAGCTCCGCCTTGCAGGACGAAGGCAGGGATTTGAGAGCGTAGAAGCGGAGGGGTGAGAGGAAGAGAGGGGTCTTTATGAAGAAGCCTTTAGTTGGAATTCTGATGGGAAGTGAAAGCGATCTGCCGATCATGGAAAAGGCAGCAGAGGTCTTGAAGGAAATGGGCATCCCTTGTGAAGTGGAAATCAGCTCAGCCCATCGACTCCCAGAAAAGACAGCTCACTATGCCAAAACAGCCAGGAAACGGGGGATTGAGGTATTGATTGCTGGGGCTGGTATGGCAGCTCATCTTGCAGGAGCCTTAGCCAGCCATACCACTCTCCCCGTCATCGGTGTCCCCATCAAGTCAGGAGCGCTCGACGGCGCGGATGCGCTTTACTCCACGGTCCAAATGCCCCCTGGAGTTCCGGTAGCCACTGTAGGAATTGATGGCGCGAAGAATGCAGCTTATCTGGCCTGTGAAATCCTTTCCATCAAATATCCTGAAATAGCCGAAAAATTGGCTGATCTGAGATCTAAGACGAAGAAGTCCTTGGAAGAGAAATCAAAGGCTATCAAAAAGAAAAAATCCTAGCCAAACATATTTGAAATTTCCCTTTACTACCCCTCCCCCTTTGATGCCTGCCTGCGCGAAGCCGCTTCGGCGAAGGCAGGGGGGAGGGTGAGGGTGGGGGTGGACAAACAGGAAGAAGTATCCCCCTCCCCTTAATCCCCTCCCGCCAGGGGAGGGGAGATTTTTAGGGAGAACTTCTTTCTAATTGTTAGAAGAAAATTCTCAGACTTGAACATGTGAGAATCTAATGAGTAATAACCAGGCGATTCAAAGTGCTGCACAAATTATCAAAGAAGGAGGGATCGTTGCCTTTCCAACCGAGACGGTTTATGGTTTGGGGGCGGATGCCTTTAATCCTCTTGCCGTGGCTCGGATCTTCGAGGTCAAGAGAAGGCCCTATTTTGACCCGTTGATCGTTCACGTCGCCAATCCATCCACGATGAGGAAGTTAGTCAAAGAGATTCCATCAAATGCCAAGATATTGATAGAAAAATTCTGGCCCGGGCCGCTCACAATCGTTCTTTTAAAGGAAGAAAATATTCCTGATATTGTGACCGCCGGTCTTCCTACGTTAGCCATTCGGATGCCCGCTCATTCCATGGCTCTCGCCTTGATCGAAGAATCCAAATGCCCCATTGCCGCACCGAGCGCCAATCCCTTCGGCTATCTAAGCCCGACCACGGCTGAGCATGTGCGGGATCAACTGGGTGATCAAGTCGATTTCATCTTAGACGGAGGACCCTGCCCGGTGGGAGTGGAATCCACCATCGTCTCTTTCTTAGAAGAGAAGCCCATGTTGTTAAGGCCTGGTGGGGTATTGCTGGAGGAGATTGAATCCATCATCGGGAAGGTTGAGATCAGTTCCATCGAAAGCAGACCGTCTGCCCCTGGAATGTTTCCGAAGCACTACGCTCCCCGGACGCCAATCGTTCTCGATTGGAGTGAGAAGAACCTCGACCTCTATAAAGATAAAAATATTGGTCTATTGTTGTTTCAGGAACCCAAGGATAATCTGAAATACCATTCTGTAGAGATTCTTTCGACGGAGGGGGATCTTCGGGAAGCGGCGGCCAATTTGTTTGCAGCCATTAGGCGGTTGGATGCGTTGAATTTGGATCTCATTGTAGCCGAGCCCATTCCGGAAGTTGGATTGGGCCGGGCAATCATGGACCGTCTCCGGCGCGCAGCTTCCAGAGGGAAATAAAATTAATGAAGAAAGTTATTCTTGTTCTTTTATTTCTTTTTCCGTTTTCCACCTTCTATCCGGCACATTCTTTTAGTCTTCCGGCAGAGGATGTCCAAGTGGTGTTGGATGCTCAGTACTTTCAGGTTGCAAAGAAAATGATCCAGGAGGCCAAACATTCCATTCAGGTGATGATGTTTGAGATGGGATATTATGATGAATATCCAATGACTCTTTCTAACCTTCTCATCAGGGAACTGATTAATGCGGGAAAACGAGGAGTGAAGGTTGAGGTGATCTTAGAAGTGAAAGAGGGAGAGGATCGGACCACCGAACGGAATCGTCATACGGGAAAGATCTTATCTGAAGGCGGGGTGGAAGTCATCTACGGTTCTCCGTCCAAAACCACTCATGGTAAATTAATGGTAGTCGATGGAAAACTGAGCCTTCTGGGCAGCACAAATTGGACTTACTATGCCCTGACGAGCAACAACGAGGCTTCTATTCTTGTTCAATCAAAAGAGGTGGCAAAGGCATTCGTCGGTTATTTCAATCGAGTGAAAGCCACCGGCAGTAAAAATCACAAACCCCAAGCACCAATATCTAAATAAATTTCAATTTCCAATTTCAAAACTTTTGATCATTGGATTTTGGAGATTAGTGATTATTTGGGATTTGGAATTTGAGATTTGGTGATTAGGATTTAGGCGATGCTCATCGATTCCCATGCCCATTTGGAAATGCCAGAGTTCAAGAAGGATCTGGAAGCGGTCATCCAGAGGGCGAAAGAATCAGGGGTTGAATATGTCTTCACGGTTGGAACGGAAAAGAAGGACTGGAAGAAGACCGTTGAGATTGCCGAGACGCACCCTTCGGTCTATGCGATTCTGGGCGTTCATCCTCACAACGCAAAAGAGATCGACGATCGGGCCTATCCAATATTGAGGGAACTCTGTCGAAACCAGAAGGTCAAAGCCTATGGGGAGATCGGCTTGGACTTTTTCAGAAACCTCTCACCTCGAGATCTTCAGTTGAAGCGATTCAGGGAACAGATCGGGTTGGCGAAGGAGTTAGGACTTCCCGTTGTGATTCACGATCGAGAGGCCCATCAGGAAACGCTGGAGATATTGAAATCGGAAGGGGCAAAGGACTGCGGAGGAATCATCCATTGTTTCTCTGGGGATTATGAAATGGCAAAAACCTGTATGGATATGGGATTTTATATCTCCATCCCCGGAAGCATCACATTTAAGAATACAGAGGGCTTTAGGGAGGTGGTCAAAAGGATTCCGTTGGAGTCGCTTCTGGTCGAGACTGATGCTCCCTTCTTGACTCCCGAACCCTTTCGCGGAAAGCGCAATGAACCGAGTTATGTTCGATATACGGCACAAAGAGTAGCGGAGGTGAAGAACATTTCTTTTGAAAAAGTGGCTGAGGTAACAACAGAAAACGCCCTCCGTGTTTATAGATTATTGTAAATTTTGCACACGAGACACGAGACACGGACACGTTATTTTATATTAGGGAGAATTCATGAGACCGGCAATCATCGTCGTGGATATGTTGAAGGATAACTTGAAGGAAAGTTCTCGCAACCCATACTATCAGGAGGGAAGAGGGATTATACCCAATCTTCAAAGACTCTTAAAAGAGGGCAGGAAAAGAGGGTTCCCCGTCGTCTTCGCTTGCGACAGCTTCCTGGAAGGGGATTTCATCTTCAAAGGCAGGATGAAGGTCCATTCACTTCGAGGAACAGAAGGCGCACAAGTTGTAGACGAGCTGAGGCCAGAGCCTGCGGATATTGTTTTGCCCAAGAGGCGATTTAGTGCCTTCTTCAAGACCGACCTGGACCAGACGCTTCGCACGCTTGGTGTGGACACCATCATCGTCACAGGCGTTACGGTTGAAGTCTGTGTTTTGATGACGGCGATGGATGGGCTCAGTCACGATTTTTCAGTTATTCTTTTGGAGGACTGCTCCGCCAGCCGAAGCAAGGACATTCAGCAGAGCTGCCTCAACCTTTACCGCGATTTCGCCCTTTTCCCTTTATTAAGAATTATGGCCCTCGATGAGTTTATAAAAGAGGTATCGTGACAAAAAGGGCTCAAGGGTTCGAGGGTCCGAGTGGTAAAGGGTTATTAACACTTGAATCCTTGAACCCTTAATACGAAAATGAATTATTGCGAGAAAGATTTCATTGACCAGATAAGAAACGCGCTGTCTGCAAGGCAGAGAAGGGTGATTGAGCATCCCCCATTTTCCCATGCGGCGGTTCTTGTCCCCCTTTTTAAGAAAGGGGCGGATTGTCACATTCTTTTCACCAAGAGATCGGATGAGGTCAAATATCACAAAGGCGAGATCTCTTTTCCCGGAGGGGTCGCTGATGAGGAAGATCTGGAATTGATCGACACCGCACTGCGGGAAGCCCATGAGGAGATTGGGCTCAAGGAGAGCGATGTTCAGATCATCGGAATATTAGACGACATTGTGACCATTACCGAATTTATCGTCACCCCCATTGTTGGCCTTTTCTCCTATCCTTATCCATTTAAGGTAAGCGCGAGAGAGATTTCGGAACTGATCGAAGTGCCTCTGTCGCACCTACTCGACGGCAATTCTTTCAGCGAAAGGGAGATCTTCCGAGGTAGCCAGAAGGAAGTCGTTTATACTTACCAATATGGAAGACATACAATCTGGGGTGCCACGGCCCGAATATTGAAACAATTTTTGGACTTAATCACATCCCCAGGAAGGACTTAAAACTCCCCAGATTGATTCTTTTCTATTCAACCCAATACGATGTTATAATTTTTGACAGGAGAAGTTCCGATGAATAGGTTCAAGAAGTGGGCACAGCATCAATACAATAAAAAGCAGCGTCTGATCGCGGTAATTTTTGGAGGCTTCATTTTTTGGATAGTCATCCCGTTCTTCATCATCGTTGTATCGTCCTATATTGACCTATGGCTTCACCTTCCAAAATTCTATTATAGACGAGTAACTCCCGTCACCGGTTTGCTATTCATTCTTGTGGGTTGGCTATTTGCCAACTGGACAGTCAAAGTTCAGTTTTCAGTAGGGAAGGGAACCCCGATCCCGTTGATAGCAACACAAAGCCTCGTGATCAGTGGACCCTACACTTATTGTCGAAACCCGATGACCTTAGGAACAGCTATCTTTTATCTTGGGGTTGCCATCTGGCTGGGTTCCATTTCTGCAATGGGGTTAGGTCTGGTCTATCCCCTGGGGATTTTAATATACATTAAGCTCATTGAAGAGAAGGAATTACAGGAACGATTCGGTTATGAGTATTTAGAATATAAAAAGATAACTCCTTTTTTAATACCCCATTTGAGGAGAAAGGATTGAAATGAGGAGGCAGACGAAAAGATGAAAGTTAACGATATCGCAAAACTCGCAGTCAGCATCCTCCTTTGTCAATTAGCAGGTTTTCTTGGTTCTCTTTTTACTACCCCAGCCATACCGACTTGGTATCAAACATTACACAAGCCATTCTTCACTCCTCCCAATTGGATATTCAGTCCGGTCTGGATCAGTCTGTTTATACTCATGGGATTATCTCTTTTTTATGTCTGGCGAAGGCCAGCTCACCCACAGTTTAAGAAAGCTTTGATTTTCTTCTTTGTTCAATTGGTTCTGAATATCCTTTGGTCATTGGCTTTTTTCGGGCTTCGATCACCTCTTCTTGGGCTCATCGATATCGTTCTTCTCTGGATCGCCATCCTATTCACGATCCTGAATTTCTTTAAGGTTTCCAAATTTGCGGGAGTGCTCCTTCTCCCGTATCTCTTATGGGTCAGTTTTGCCACGCTATTAACTTTTTCTCTATGGATTTTAAATCCTTAAACTCAATGATCCAAAAAAAAGAATAAAGGCTCTCAATAAAAAAGAGAGGAAGAAAGGGGCATATGTCCTTTATTGGATGCAGGCCTCCCAAAGGGCCGAATATAATCATGCCTTGGAGTCCGCCATTCTTAAGGGAGTTTGATGCGGATAGATATGTGAAGATGATGGAACTTGACAAGAAATACTGAAATGATTTTATTATATTTTAAAATTGATGGCATAAACATTTGTTTGTCTATTCAAACGGAGGAGGGGCCGATATGAAACTGAGTGAATATTTTGAAAAAACCAAAGGGCGAGGAGTGATGGCTACTTCAGATTCAAAGGGAAAAGTGGGGACCGCTGTCTATGGAAGGCCTCATTTCATTAACGAGAAAACCGTTGCCTTTATCATGGCAGACCGTCTGATGCATAAGAATCTTCAGTCAAATCCTTATGCTTCCTATCTTTTTATGGAATCCAAGGAAAGATATGTTGGCAAGAGACTTTATCTGACAAAGATCAAAGAGGAAAACGATAGAGCCCTGATTGACAAGATCCGCCGGAGAGAGAGCTGCCCTGTATACGACAAATACAGAGACAGGATTAAATACCTTGTCTATTTCCACGTTAATAAAGTGTTGCCCCTTATCGGAGAAAGGAAATAGGGTTGTTTAAAACTTATCAGTTATTCGGATGGAGGGAGGGATGAAGATCTTGATCACAGGGGGAACTGGGTTCGTAGGGACTCAACTCACCTCTCGTTTAATTCGGGACGATCACGAAGTAACAATCCTGACCCGATCCTTGAAGGGGGCAAAAGGGCGCTCCCCCGGAATTTCTTATTTGGAAGGCGATCCGACTAAGAAGGGTCCCTGGCAGGAAGCGATTAAGAATCATGACTCCGTCATCAATCTTGCAGGCGCTTCGATCTTTGCCAAATGGACTGAGGAGTATAAGAAGGTTCTGCGGGAAAGCCGCGTCAGTACTACACGAAATATTGTGGAAGGAATACCATCTGGCCTGTCCAAGAAGATCACTCTGTTCAGCACCTCTGCCGTGGGCTACTACGGTTTTTGCGGAGATGAGGAACTTGACGAGGAGTCTCCCCACGGGGAGGACTTTTTGGCCAAAATGGCGGTGGAGTGGGAAGGGGAGGCGTTGAAAGCCAAAGACAAAGGTGCCCGGGTGGTCATTACCCGCTTTGGCATTGTCCTGGGGGATAAGGGAGGGGCCCTCAGTCAGATGATTCCTGTCTTTAAAAAATTTATCGGAGGTCCCATCGGAAGCGGTAAGCAGTGGTTCTCGTGGGTTCATATTAAAGACCTCGCAGAAGCCTTTGCTTTTTTGATTAAACATCCGGAGATTTCAGGTCCTGTTAATGTCTGCGCCCCGGGTCCTGTGAGGAATAAAGACCTCGCAAAGGCGCTTGGGAAAGTGCTTCATCGGCCCTCTTTTATGCCTGCGCCTGGATTTATGGTGAAACTGGTTTTAGGGGAATTTGGCTCAGTCATCCTCGAAGGCCAGAGAGTTATCCCTCGAAGGTTGCTGGAGAGTGGTTTTATTTTTCAATATCCAGATATTGAAAAAGCCTTGCAGAGCATCGCGGCTCAATGATGCCCCATCCTTCCCTCGGCATAGCATCCCCATAATCCTCACAGTTCAGGGGCTTTTGATGGGACAAGACAAACCACAATCAAAAGTTCTTTACGGCGATTTCGTATCTGGTGTTCTTCATTACTCGGGACGAAAATAACGTTGCCGGATTTCACCGGGTTCCATTGACCATTGCCGAAGATTTCGCCGTCGCCTGAATGAATAAACATCTCATGTTCCCAATCGTGCGAATGCTTTGGTGTATTTCCTCCTGTGGAAATTTCAAACACACGCATACAGAAATGACTCGCACCCTCTTTCTTGCCAACTACCACGCGTGCCGCGACTCCTTTCGCCTCGTCGCTTTCAAAATGAGTAGGCTTGACCTCAGAATATTTTAGAATCTTCATGCCGTTCCCCACTTCCCTCCCGCAAGGACCACAGAGGTTTCGACCTGTCGCTCAGGGATGCGCCAGTACTTCCTGAGAAGCTGATTCTTCTCTTCTGTTGAAACCAACCGGTAGCCATGCTTCTGGTAGAATGCAACCGCCCAGGTGGCATCAGCCCATGTTCCGATCAGAATCGGTTTCTCTGTGGTCAACTCGAGAAATCGCAACAACCGTGATCCTATTCCGTGATTTCTCATCCGAGATCTGACGTACGAATGGCGTATGAGAGTCACATCCCCTCTGTCCTGTATGCCCATGACGCCGATCAAGGTGCTCCCTTCCTCAAATCCCCAGAACTCTACGCCCGCATCAATTTCCTGCCTCAGTTGTTCGCGTGACATATAAGGTTCGTGCCAGCGATCCGTCGGGATGATCCCTCGATACGCCTGCGCCGCATCGTTGATGATCTCGTAGATCGGATCGAAATCCGCTTCTGTACACCTGCGTATCACGTCTCTTTGTTATTCAGCCTCGGAAAGCCGGCTATCCTAATCCCAAAAGCCGGCGAGCATTTTCCCGAAGGATCATCTGTTTTTCTTTTTCCTTCAGGGGAAGCTCTTTGAACCATTTGATCTGAGGGATGGGATCGCTGGTGCTGGGATAGTCGGTGGCAAAGAGCACTTTTTCGGCACCGTGCTGTCGGATAAATTTAACCACCTCTTCCGCCCCTAAGCTCTGAATACTCGGCGCCCAACATATATCCACGTAAATATTTTTTCCAGCGATCCATTTCCGGGCTTCTTCGAGCATGAAGAGACCACCGAAATGGGCGGCCACGATCTTAAGACCGGGAAAACGTTCTCTAAGACGGGCGATATCCTGAGGTGCTGTCCCCACAGGCAGGGATGGGTTTGCCGGGTCTTTTCCCACGTGGAAATAAGCAATCATACCCGCTTTATCCATGGCCTCGTAAATGAGGAAGAGATTTTCATCCTTTGCCCGAATGGGCTGGAAAAGGGAATGGAATTTTATCCCTTTGATTCCTTTTTCGTGAATCCTTTTTACTTCCGCTACCGGGTCGTTCATGCTCGGCAGGATGGTCCCGAAGCTGAATATAGTTTTGTTATCCGTGATCTCCAAAAGAAAGTTATTGGCCGGAGCGACCACCTCAGGCCTTTCCGCCACGCAGAAAGTGATGACCGCCTCGACATCGCATCTTTTCATGTAGCTTTTTAAGTCTCCCAGGGTAAAGTCTCCGGAAAGAGCAGCGGCACTTCCTGCCCAGGCTCGAAATTTTTCAGCGACTTTGGAGGCAATTTTGTCCGGGAAAATGTGAGTGTGGGTGTCGATCATTAATCTGTCTCCTTTCCGTTTTTAAATATGCACAGTATCCACGACAACTAAAAAATGATTACGAAGCGCAGACAAAGACGACTGTTATTTGTACGATCATCTTGAGCTGCTTGTCAAGACGAACATCAAAATGGAGGCCATACCCTAAATGGCAGCTCTTTAGCACGGTACTATCTTCTTCGGCAGATATTTTTGGGAAGGACTACAAAAGCTGTCTAACAGCAGCGCGGATACGCTCCGCATTGGGCAGGGTCTGATCTTCCAGAGAACGAGCGTATGGGATCGTCGTCTGTGTGCAGACGCGGGCGTATTTAATCTGGATGCCCGCTTCCAACACGATTGCCGCCAGTTCGCCCGAGAGACCGAAACCTTCATAATCTTCGTCCACCACGAGCAATCGACCTGTCTGAGCCACGACCTCACAGAGAGTTACTCTGTCGAGTGGTGAGATTGTTCTCAGGTCTAACACACCGGCTGAAATTCCGTCTTTTGTCAGAGCATCTGCGGCTTCCAGAGCACGATGTACTCCTACCCCTACACTGACCAGAGTAATGTCATTTCCGACTCGTCGAAGCATGGCTTTGCCAATGGGAACGGGTTCCCACTTTTTTGGTACGGGGCCACGCGCCCCCTCGGCGGGTACATCGTATTGCACCGTGTCCCGTCCGCCCGATGCCAGGAATTCGAGCCAGGTTTCCGAGAGTAATTTCTGTTCGAGAAAGATGACCGGCCCATCGTGATCCAAAGCTGCCAACATCAGTCCGCCAGCATCGGCTGGTGTAGACGGGACAATAACTGTCAGACCGGGAATGTGAGCCAGCCAGCCCCACAGCGACTGTTCGTGCTGTCCGCCGTCTCCGTAACCGCCGCCGCAGGGCGCCCGTACCAGTACAGGTGCCGTCCATTTGCCACCCGAAAAACTTTCGAGCTTGGCAGCGTGATTGAGCAGGGCATCCATGGCGACACTGAGAAAGTCAACCATGTATAGTTCGACGACGGGTCGTAAGCCGGCCATCGCCGCTGCCACAGCTGCTCCCAGGAAGGCGCTTTCACTGATCGGCGCGCCCATCACCCGATTCGGGCCAAAACGGACGAGGAGATTGCGACGTAGCAACGGGACATCTTCGCCAAAGAGAATGATGCGGGAATCTTGGGCCATGGCCTGGGCGAGTGCGTCATCGATGGCTTCCGTGAAATACATGGTTCTCATGTCACACACTCCCCTAAAGCAGAGGACATGGCTTTGGCTATTTCTTGCTCTATTGAATTTTCTAACTCGCTCAAGCGTGCAGAATCTGGTTTCAGGGCAGCTCGTGCTAACATAACTGGATCGTTTGTGGAATACCGGCGAGGGTCACGAAGCGTGGTCAGGAGGGCTGAAATGATGACCCTCAGTCCTGCCAGACGATCACGTAGCGACGTTCCACTGCGGCTGAGGAGTGACCGCGTAAGTGGACCTGCTATCCCCGGCATTTCTCGAAACGGGTGGCGCGTTACCCGGAGTAGTTGATAGCCCAAAAAGTGACCTTCGAGGTGGACGCATTGCGCGTGGATGAACGTTGGCCCCTTTCCTGAACGGATTTGCTCGATAGCTTGTTGGACAGCCTCCCAGACTTTGCCCACGTCGAGACCGTTCACCTCGATATAAGGAAGACCCAAGCCGCGTGCCCGTTCGTCCAAGCTGCCGCCGGTCACCATGCTGGATCTGGTGGTGATGGCCCACTGGTCGTCCTTGCAGACAAAAAGGACCGGCAAATTCCAGACAGACGCCAGGTTCATTGATTCCATCAACATGCCCTGGTTCATGGCCCCTTCGCCGAAGAAGGCCACAGCAATTGTTCCTGGACGCAAATACCGGGCTGCCAGTGCAAACCCGGCTGCAGCGGGCCCTGCCGCACCTACGATACCCGAAGAGGCCGCCAGGTAGTCTCTTGAGAAAAGATGCATATGTCCCCCTCTTCCACTACACAAACCGTCCGGGCGACCGAGCAACTCGCGCAGAATTAAGACGGGGTTAACACCGCGCATCAGCAGAGGCGGAGTACAGCGATGGTCTAGGGCCATGGCGTCGCCTTCACGCAACTGGGAGACAATGCCCGCAACAATCGCCTCTTCGCCAGTACCCAGATGCATCTCGCCTGAAATCAGGCCGTCTTTCCACAATTGAGTGATGGCCTCTTCAAACAGGCGGCTTTTTAGCATAAGCGTATAGAGTGACCACAAGTCAGGTGGCATCAATCCCCCCGATAGGTACCCTGCCAGCGACTAACATTATTTCCTATCTTAACAGGCTTTTAGTAGAATTTAGGGTAATTGGCGAGGAGTGTCAAGAATTAATTCCGGAGGCATTAAAGGAAGATTCCTTAGACATGATTTCGTAATTGAAGCTCTAAGGGGTGCGGATTCAAGTATACCTGTTGTTTAAGGTATGGATGATTATACTTTCGCACATAATGCTGAATCAGCGTTATGGGAACAATGGGGGGGATATATTCCTTCTTATAATGATCGATGACCTCAAGTAATTCCTGCTTTTCATCAGAGGACAATTGTCCCTTGAAATAGCCCATCATGTGTTGTAGAACATTGGCATTCTTCTTCGGTGAAGTCCTTAGGGAAAGGGATTCCATGAGAAGGCTCTGGTATTTTTGGTAGAGTTCTTTCAAAGGAGAATCTTTTGCTTTTGCCACGAGTTTTCCCATCATTTGATAAAACTTTGGACTGTGTGAAAGGATCAACAATTTATGCCTTGTGTGGAAGTCCACGATGTTTCCCCGGCTTTCCCTTTTTTCGAGGAGCTCTCGCCACCTTTTCAAAGCAAAGATTCTCTCGATGAAATTCTCACGGAGTTCTGGATCATGGAGGCGTCCTTCATCCTCAACAGGAAGCAGTGGAAAATGTTCCATAAATATTCTGGCAAATATTCCCACTCCCTTTTTGACCGGCATCGTCTTTTCATTATAGACCTTGACCCGCTCCATGCCGCTGCTTGGAGAGTCGCTTTTGAAAATAAAACCACAAAGATTCCTTCTCTCCAGTTCGGCGACGCGTTTCCGGGCCCACTGGATCATACGATCTGTCATATCCTGTTTGGTGCGAATCGTCACAAGTCGGGGAGAATCCGGATCGCCCTCCAGGTGCATTGCTTCCCTTGGGATAGTGAGGCCACATTCCACCTCGGGGCAAACAGGAACATATTCCACATATTGTCCCAGGGTATCGGTGAGAAAGCGATCCAACTTATGACTGCCGTCATAACGGACATTCTCGCCAAGCAAACAGGTGCTAATGCCCAATTTTATCTTTTCCATTGAATTCTCCTCTCCTTGTTATATTATTATAAGCAGACTGAATTCTAAATAAAATGGTGGAGTAAAGGTAAGAATATATGCTTGAAAAGATGAAGGGCATCGTCAAGGGAAATGATCTCTGCGTTTTGGCCACTGTTTCGGAAGGGAGCCCCCATTGTTCTCTCATGTCCTATATTGCAGATGAAAAGGGCCAAGAGATTTATATGGTTTCTCACAGAAAGACAAGGAAATATTTAAATCTGATGGAAAACCCCACAGTCAGCCTCCTGATTGATACTCGCGAAAAGGAAAAGGGGCGAAGAAGGAATTATATAAAAGCCCTGACTGTCAACGGGGAATTTCAAGCTATCAGCGACCCTGAGAAGAGAGATGTTATCCGTGCAAGGTTTTTAAAAAGTCATTCCCATTTAACCGATTTCCTGAATGACCCCGGCGCTGAAATTTTCTCTATCAAGATAAAGTCACTCCAGTTATTAGATGGCGTCAAGAACGCATTTTTTGAGACAGTGGAATAAGCTTAAATCGTCTTCGCTCGCCAAAGTACCCATCTTATCCGACTTGTTTTAGTTTGACCTTACCATGATGTCACACACTCTGGCAAACTCTGTAACAGACCTGCCAAGATTATGGACATCCCACCTTGGACTTTCGGCTGCTTCTGTGAACAAAACCCGCTCTAGGAATTGCCTATTTTTACAGTTTCGGAAACAGGATCGAGAAAACCTCTCCGCTGCTCTTCCGGTCGAATTGAAAAGTAAGGTCAATGCGATCGTTCCTCAGGCCGAAGGATACCGGCTCTTTGCCTTTAGCGTCATCAATGTGGGTGATGGCCCGGGCAATGGAAATGACTTGATCGGCCACCTTTACCCCAGGCGGAGGAAGCTGATACTTTCCTCTGGATTCGACTGAGAATAATACCTTTCCATCCTTTGAACGCTCAATGGAAATCTTTTTGGCTTTCTCAGTAGCCCCGTAAAAGATCCCAAGTCCAAGAAACTTAAGGGCTAATTCGTCCAGGTTGCCGCCGGGATCGCCTGAAATCCCTTTGGCAGCCTTCTCCAGTTCCTTTTTAGGGTCGGTCTCCAAATAACAATCACAAAACTCCTGTAGCCGCTGGTGGTAATTTCTGTCGTCTTTGATCATATTTTTTGCCCTCCTTCCTAACATTTGAATTAAAGGTAATTATCAGGGGTATCGAATTCAAGGGGAATTTTTCAATTCTCTGGTTCCTTGCAGTGACCAAGAGGATTTCGACATAATCTCAATGGATGGTCATTTCTTAATTTTCAATCCGTTCATTAAATTATGATGTATAATTGGTTTCAGAAGAGAGCGTCGTGCAGAAAATGAAATACTTGTTCATTTTCCTCAGCCTCATTCTTATTTTTGTCCAACTTCCCTTTGGCGACTTCAACCCAAAGGAACCTGAGGAGGATAAGACACCGGTCAAGGGCTGGTGGATGGTCTCCTACTTTTCTGTGCCTCCCACTCAATATTCGAAGGCTGGAAAAGGGATCATCAAAGCCGAGAGCCTGGGTAGCCGATCCTCTCTTTTTAAAGAAGTAGGAGAAAAAGAGAAGAACTTCCGTATCCTCTCCTGGAGATGGAAGATTTCCAATGTGGTTCATTCAGCCATTGAAACAAGAAAAGATCGATTTGATGCAGCAGCTCGGGTGATCGTTGTCTTTGGAAAAGAAAAAGGGTTCAAGATCATGGAAGGGATGGAGCCCTCAGGGTTCAAAATCGAATATATCTGGACGAGCCATCTGCCCAAAGGTCATATCTTTGACCATCCGGGAGAGAAACGCTGCAAGGTTTTCGTGCTGGAGTCTGGAGAGGGAAAGGCAGGACAATGGGTCTATGAGGAAAGGAATGTTCGTAAAGATTACAAATCCGCTTTTGGCACAGAGACAGATGGGGTCCTGGCCATCGGGATTCAGACGGATACAGATCACAGCAATGAAATGGTTATTGCCTACTATTCTGATCCTATCCTGAAAAGAAAATAGAAGGTCGGCCTTATGCATTGCTGAGGATAGATTTAAGTAAAAAATCCATTTGAAGGAGGAGACCTATGCAGATTTTAATACTTTATTACTCTAAAGGAGGGAACACACGAAAAGTGGCAGAGCGAATTGCAGAGGGGGTTGAGTCCGTTTCGGGCGCCAAAGCCCTATTAAAATCAACCCAAGAAGTGAGCAAGGATGATTTTGTTAATTCCGCTGGCGTCATCGCAGGCTCGCCGGTCTACTTCGGGGCCATGGCTTGGGATTTGAAGCGCGTCTTTGATGAATATGTGGTCGTCCGCAAGAAGATGGAAAATAAGGTGGGGGCCGCTTTCGCCACTTCGGGAGATCCATCCGGTGGGAAGGAGACCACCATGATGTCCATCGTCCAATGTTTACTCATCTACGGCATGATCATCGTGGGAGATCCCATGGAGGCAACGGGTCATTACGGCGTGGCTTGTGTGGGCGCTCCGGATGAAAGAACGAGCGAAAACGCTCGGAAATTGGGAAGGCGGGTGGCCGAACTCTGCAAAAAATTGGGTTCCTGAGGCAGCTGCCTCTCTGTGGAACCCCCAAGTCGGGGACAAAAATGAGGGGAGGGCAACCACGGAACTGAGAGCAAGAAGGGACCTTGTTCGTTTTGGGTTGAGCTCGACCTGTTAGATATGAAACTTGTGGATGAGCTTCTTCTCCGTCTTTCCTTCGATCGTTGCCTCAACCTCCACATAGGGCTCTAACCCTGAGCCCTCCAATTTATTCTTGAGCAATTCATCGATCTGAAAAATCCCCGCCGAGTTGTTCATGAGTATTGCAATGCGGATGGGTTTCACTTCACCTTTCTCAATCCTAATTTTTTCGATGGCGGAGGCGGAGACCGAATGAATATTGACCATACCCGCCTGGAAGGGGATTCGCGAGCGACCTTCTGCCATGTCCAACGCATCCGCGACTCGGACGATACCGGCCTCGAGGGTCAACGGCCGGCCATCAGCCCGGTGAGAAATGATGGCATGGAGGATTTCCGAAATGATGATGGTCCGGGTGGGAGTATCGTAGATGCCGTCCAGCAACTCTTTCATCTTGGGGGCGGCCAGGAAGAGGCTGTAGAGTTCGTGGTCGGCCCGGTGGATCGACATGCCCAGATCATGAAAGAGCGAGGCCATGGCTACGATCACCTCGGCGTCTTCGACGGGAAGATTGTGGTCGGTGGAGACGCTGGGTTGGACGTTATGCTCGACAAGTAACCTGAGAAGTCTGAGCGCAATGTTGGCGACAATTTGGAAATGGACAGGGCCATGGTCGCTCATGCCCAGGCGCTGAACGGCGTTGACATTCATCACTTGCCAGAGGGTATAAAGTTCCTCGTCTCCATTGATCCGATCAATAATCTGCTGGAGCCGGGGATTGTGGCGGGCTGGAATCCGGATCAAGATTCGCTTCGCTCCTGCCCCCGATTCCTCGACAGCCTGGCTGGCCTCAACTTCCGGTCCAAGCTGATTGCCATTGGAGCCCGTGGATTGAGAAGATTTATTGCTGTCCATGTGAGTTGCGTCACCTCCCGATTTTAGGCTGGAACATGAGAGTCGATCCAGTGATGAGTACCATACGGTCCATGTGGATGACCTCCATTTCATTCTATCATAAATCTCTAAAAGTCAACCATCAATTCCATTGACATTTCAAATTTACAGATACATGACGGAGCGCTCGGACGACTTCTTGAAAAGAAAAACTAGGCTCAACGAAAGACGGGAAATGTTGATTAAGTGACAATTGATGTCATCTTCTTAAAACGGAAAAGCCTTTGTCCCCTACATAATTTGGTACATATTTCAATAACTTATTCCCATCCCCTCAAATTTAATCCGATTGGCAAAGAATTTGCTCCCACAATAGCTGTGGACTCAGTAGCGTCGGAGGAGGAGAGAAATTGAAGAACTTTGATCAGTGAACGGATGAATTGGCGAAGGACGCATTCGTTCGAACTGATGAAGAGGACAGGAAGATTCTTTTGAAAGCAGATAACCTCTTCGTTGAGGATGATTTTGAGGAAGAATAATTAAGGGACGATAGAGGGATAGAAAATAAAACAAGATGACGAAAGAAAAGATTCTCGTGGTCGATGATGAAGAAGATATGGCCAAGGCTTTGAAGGTTCGACTCAAAGCCAACGGATACAATGTCGTATTCGCCTCTGACAGTGTCCAGGCATTTACGATCGCCAACAAGGAGAACCCAGACCTGATCCTCCTCGATATTTTGATACCCGGAGGGGGTGGATTCGTTGTCGCAGAGCGATTGAAACAGTCTGCAGCTACCCATTGTATTCCCATCATCTTCCTCACGGGGATCCCAGGGGGAGAAGAAAGGGCTTACAAGTTAGGCGCCTCTGGTTACATCATGAAGCCGTATCAACCGGAAGAGTTAATGGAGACCATTCATAACGCATTAGAAACAAGTCGAAGGCGATCCGGAGAAACTGTCAGGGAGACAACAGGCGTAGCTTCCTGAAAACCTCTCTTCCCGTCTCTCGAATTTGAAACAAACTAAACATCCATGTCCTACCATTTTCTACCCATAGTCTGTTTTGCAGCCAGATGAGCTTTACGCTATACTACATCTAAAATGAGTGAAGGAAAACCCAGCCTGGACATCGCATCAGGGCAGATCACTATCTAAACGCATGAGATAGGAAGGCTCAAATAGGATGGATGTCCATCAGAAGATACGACAATTCTTTTTTCCCCCTGTCACAACAAAGTTCCTGATCAGGGTTTCTTTGGTTGCACTCTTGGCCTATCTTTTTTTCGGTTATCTCTGCATTCCTTTTTCCATTCGGGGAATCAGCATGGAGCCAACCTATCACAATGGAGGGGTAAATTTCTGCTGGAGGTTGCGTTATCTTTTTTCAGAACCCAAAAGGCACGATGTCGTAGCGGTACGTTTTGCCGGGAGCAAAGTGATGCTTCTAAAACGTGTGATCGCTCGCGAGGGCGAACAGGTTGAATTTCGTAATGGAAAACTTTTTGTTGACGGCAGGGAGATAGAAGAACCGTATGTCCGTTACCCCTGTCACTGGAATCTTTCTCCTCGCCAAGTTGAAAAGGATTGCATCTATGTGGTCGGGGACAATCGGAGCATGCCGATAGAAAGTCATCATTTCGGACAAGCATCGAAGAGGCGTATCATGGGGGTACCCTTATGGTAAAAATAAAATATCTCTTCATCGCCGCGCTGGTTGTAATCCTTGGGATCGTGATTGCCATCACTGTTTTTCCGAGTGAGGAAAAGCGAGTGAAAAAGCAGTTCCGTCTCCTATCAGAATGGGTCTCAAAGTCTACGGAAGAAAACGCCTTCACCATGTTACAGAGAATGAAAGATATCGGCAGCTTATTTGATGCGCACTGCGAGCTGAAAGTCCCTGATCAATCCCTTTCAGGAAGTTATACACGGGAAGAAATATCCACCTATACAGGGAGCGCCCGTTCCCAGGTTTCTCAGCTCGATCTAAAATTTTATGACCTTCAAGTCGTCTTCCCTGAAAAGGAAGTGGCCAAAGTCACCTTGACTGCGAGACTCACGGGTCGATCCACGGCTGGAGAACAGATAGATGAAACGCGGGAACTTGAATGTCTCCTGAGAAAAATCGAAAGGAAATGGCTTTTCAGTCAGATCGAGGTAATAGAAGTTCTCAAGAGGTGATTAATTGACCGAAAATCATCTCGCCATGAATATCTGATCCCCGAAGACTCCTTCCTGAACTCCTTATTGACAGGTTTTACCAAAATGTGTAGACTTCAAATGGTAATCGATAAGGGGCTTATCTGGACTTGTTTCAGAGATGAAGGAGTATATGAAAAGCTATTTTTCTGACCGATTCTTTGTCGCTTTCTGTGTAAAAATGCGACATTTTTTTGACAAGCAAAAGCGCCAGCTTTAAGTGGCGCATGAGCGAAGCAGATAACAAAACCCTGGCAATTATATACTGAGAGTACAGGCCAAAACGATTATGAAGAATCTCTTAACTTTCGTCAAAGGTTTTCAGGGGACAAACTCAATGTAGGGGCCTTAACATTGGGCTTTCCCCTTCTCTGCTGGTTATGGTATCATCGCCTTTAGGATGGAACTTTCAAAATATATTGTTCTGCTCTTGCCCTGTTATTTGGATGGGTTTATCTGGATTTTTAATCAGATGGGCTTTGCCGTCGTTCACGCCCATGACCCCGAAGTGCTGGAAGCGGAGATAAGGGCGTTTGATATTGATATCGCCCTTGAATGGCAGCATGGCGCAGAGGATTACCCCATCAGGGACCTACTCAGGAAATGCAAAAGGGAAGTCCCCATCTTTCTATCACTCAACTGGAATGGTAGAGTCCCTTCTGACTTCTCGGCCCTGGGCTATCAGGATTATTTGAAGGTCCCTTGGAAGATTGACGGGTTGATGCGTAAATTCTACATGGCTCTCCCAGCAGGCCGAAAGCCCGTACTTAAAGATTTGTGGGAAAAGGCGAAGAAGAGATGTGGGGAGTAAGGTAGATGAGAGGTCAAAAGCATCTCTCCGGCGTGCGCGCCTCGGCCTTCACCCGCTCAACTACCGGCGCTGAAACATGGGAGGCGGAAATGAAAGGAATCCTACTCCGAGTTGGCTGCGATCAAACGGTACCCGGTGGTTCGTGGAACGCGCCAGTGAACACCGAAACCTGGGACTACGCTTATGTGCCCATCCCCGCAGACGAGGCCAATCACAATCATATTGCCCCTTGCCCAACATATTCTTGTTTTGAAAACTCAGTAAGGCGCCTTGGAACCGAGTTGCCAGGCCATTTGTCGGGAGATAGAAAAGCCCACCTTGATCCAGACTTTGTATCGCTCACAATTGGGGAACCGTTTAAGAATGGTAGGTTAGCTTTACGCGGAATTATCATGAATGAGTTGAGCGAGGGGGACATCATCGCGTTTTACGCCGCGTTCAAGCCGATTCAACCTGGCTACAAAAGTAATTTAGCGTATTGCTTGTTTGGGATTTTTCGGGTTAAGTGCAAGAGCCGCGTAAGAGACCTTGCTCCCGAGAAACAAGCGCGGTGCGCACATGGTCGCCGCGATGGCGCAGAGAATGACCTTGTTATTTGGGGTGACAGTTCGTTATCGGGCAGATTTGAAAAGGCGATACCATTTGGATCCTACCGAAACGGCGCATATCGCGTTGAAAAACGCTTACTGGACGTTTGGGGAGGTTTGCGCATCAAGGACGGTTACGTCCAACGCGGTATGAGACCGCCACATTTTGAGGAAACCGACAAATTCCTTGACTGGTTAAACGAGAAGCGCAAAGGCACGAGACTTTTGCGCGACAACGGATGATTCAATAGGAAAGGGCAGAATAAGCCCCTGGAGCACGACGCGGGGCACCGCGCGGCTCAGGAACGCCATTAAACTCGATTTCAATCGGAAATCACCAGATCATAAAGATAGTCCAGCCTCACTCATGCTCACTTTCTTATAGTAATCCTCAGTTTATCCTCTAATCGGTTCTGAAGACTTGTAGTCAACTATACTTCGACCAGCTCCTTCTGGAAGTAAGATTTAGTTGTTAGCATGGCAAAAAGGACCCTCAGCAATTTATGAGCCGTGGCAAGAATTGCTTTTTTAGGCGGT
>Ga0326728_10006214_pt1 | contig 32453 bp, 30 predicted proteins | sample MB3enrmetagenome_FD_207602 | JGI IMG/M metagenome (GOLD analysis project Ga0326728, IMG submission 207602) | Lab enriched peat soil microbial communities from McLean, Ithaca, NY, United States - MB31MN | ecosystem: Environmental > Terrestrial > Soil > Wetlands > Peat | place: USA: New York... | reverse complement strand
GCGATGTCGGGATACTTCGCATACAGCCAAGCGGGCGGCGAGGCGGTGGGTGTTCCCAGCACGGCTTTGATACCATGAGCATTCAGCACCTTCAGCGCCCGGTCGAGCCAATCGAAGTTGAAGTGGCCTTCCTGGGGTTCCATCTTCACCCAGGCATATTCCGCCAGCCGGACGAAGTTGATTCCGGCCTCCTGCATCATAGTCGCGTCCTTCCCCCATTGACTCTCGTCCCACGCTTCCGGATAGTAATCCACACCATAGACGAATTTGCCGCCGTTCCATTCGATCAGGTCGAAGGGCTTCGCAGCAGCTTGCTCCTGTCCCTGCACGGCCGGCACAACGACCATGCAAAGACTTGCCAACCCGCACACCGTCCTTGCCCATACCCGCATAGTGATTCACCCTCGTTTTCTGGCAATGACTGGCCCTCAGCGACACCCTGACACTCTGGTTCCACAAGCGGCTTTCCTGCGGTTTGCAGAGGCTCCCTCCCCCTACCATGCCGGATTTCCAGTTACGGTACCGGTACCACGCCCAAACTAGCATCATGAAAACGTCGTTGTCAAACACTTCTTTTTGCACTTCTTTTTGCTGTGCAGCGATTTCGAAAGCCGTCGACCCGCGGGGGCATCTGGCTGAGGGATGGGCTATTCCCGTCCTCTGCCGCTCGCGGGAGGATCACCTCGCCTTAGAGCACAACATTTTCTGTGAGGGACGCTGTCCAATCCGTGGACCGGGATCAACCTGTTGAAGACCTCCAGCCGGTGGATGAAATCGTGGCGCAGCATTTCGGCAAGTTCGGCTTCCCCGTGGCGCGGGTTTGGAGCTTTACCGCCTTTGCGCGGCTCCTGTCTGCGATTGGGATGTACGGAAATGGCAACGAAATCTGCAGGAGGGCTGCCGACGATGATAGGTGAACAGCGCGCAGTGGGGCCGTTGTTGTATTACATTCGTGCGGAAGATCAGATCCCTGAGCATCATCTGCTGAAGCGCCTGGACCACTGCGTGGATTTCAGCTTTGCACGGGAACGGTTGCGGAGCGCTTACAGCCCGCTCGGCCGCCCCTCTATTGATCCTGAGATTCTGCTGCGGCTGCTGCTGGTGGGTTATCTCTACGGCATCACGAGCGAGCGCCGCCTGATGGAAGAGGTGCGCATGCACCTGGCGTAGAGTTGGTTGACGTTCTCCAAGAACCGGGACGGGCGGTTCCGGTTACAAAGGATTCTTTGAGGGAAAGCGATACCGGCCCCGCCGACAAAAGGAGAACCCGGTGCGCCTTCGCTGCCTCTGGCCGAGGCCGATTGTGGGCGCACCAGGCAACTTGGAAGTCTGCGGTTGGCGACTATTCCCTTTTGGTTGCCTTGGCGGGCTGGGGACAGGCGCTGTACCGCCTCTTCGACTCAAGCAGCACGGGCCGCAGCGGAGCGTAGTCGCTGGCACAGGCGCGGGTTGCCGCATCCGCAAGCGTCCTGACGAAGGACGGGGCCTTCCCACCCACGCAGGCCCAGCACAGCCAGCCGTAAAGCTCGGGGTCCTCAATGGCAGCCGGACCGGCCTACGCCTCGGGATGCCGCCGCTTCAGTTCGAGCAGCACGGGCGGCAGCAAAACGTAATCCGGGATGCAAGCCATGCGGGCGGCTTCGGCAACCGTGCGGACGAAGGTCGGCGTGTTGCCGCGCTCCGACGCCCAGCGAAGCCAGTCTCGCAGTTCGGGGTCCGTGTGGGCGGAGTCGTTCATACTGTTACGCACCTCCCTTTTTCGTGAACTAACCTTTGGCTTTTGTCTTTGGCATGACGGCGGCCTGGCGATGACGACGGCTAGACGAATCTTTCCGTCTCATCTCCGAAGCCGACCACGACGCAATCGGCCGCCCTCACGGGCCATCGTCCCCCTCGTCCGTCACGCACCCTGTACCCGTCGCTCAGGCAGCACAGCGATCCCGGATGGTAGTTCACGGCGACGATTCGGCCCCCGAACTCCTGCGCAATATCCCGGGGCAGGCCGTTCCGCAGCAGCCCCTCGCAGTCGGGCAGCTTGATGCGCCGTCGCCGCCAGTCGTGCGGAATCCTCCACGCCTTCCCGGACGGGCCTCGCCAGAGCACCTTAGGGATTCCGCCCGGCGCAACGCTCACCTCTACCCAGGCTGCGCCCCGCTCCCCGTCTTCGGCTGGCATGTCGTCGATGTTTACGTCCCAGAGGTCCCACCACGTCGGCGGGCACCAAGTTTCGAGCCAGCCCGACTTGTGCATGACCTCATAGCGGCTGGCCTCAATCACAGGCGAGACACCACCGGAGAGCCAGTGCCGTGGCAGTCTCCACATGCGGCCGCTGGCGTCCGTGTAGAGGACCCGTGCGGGCCAGTAGGCATTCCACGCGACGCCATCATCTCCGATTAGGAAAGGCAGGCCATCTGGCAGGTGGTCCAGGTCGAGGCGGCGTGTCCCCGCCGGGGCTTCAGGAAGGGCCTCGGCGTCCACTGCCTGCCCCACCAGGGCGGACGCCAACTCCTCGGGCATGCTTATTCTCCTCCAGCCGGAACCTCTCGCTGGGAAGGACGATTTTGCAGTTCGGGGTCATTGCGTGCCTCCAAACTGGCGCGATGTGCGCTGCGTGCACGGGAGTGCGCAGTGGGGCCACTGATTCGCCGGATCAGCGGTTGCCGAGGAGCCGTGCCCCTGTTTTGTTTCGTTTGCCACGAGATCAATGAGAACTTGTGTGCGTGATGTGCGCCAGCTCAAGACCGGTTAGGAGAGCGTGCTGATCGTTCGTGTGCTGGGGAGGGACGTCAATTATTGCGTTGACGTCCAGCTCGGGAATACGACAGTAAATTGGAAACAAAGAACATAGCGTTTCCGTGCACCTCGTTCTGGCGATAGAAAACACCGCGTTTTCACTCTGGGCTCTCTTCACGACTCAAACGGAACACAAACGGAGCACGCGAACGAAAATGGAGTGACTGCCCTAAGACCTTCGCTCCTGGCGCTACCGCTGCGATTTGACCGGGCAGCTTATGCACATCCCGGGTAGAAATCCTCCTCGCATTGTCGCCCGACATGCGCCGCGGGAAAGAAAGCGTGCGATTCCGTCACCGGCGGTTCGGCGCTGGCGAACGGGGCGCAGCTCTGCCGGTCACAAACTTGTGCGCCATGCCTGGCAAGTCTCGTAGCGCATCGGGATTGACGCGCGACAAGCGAACCAGCACACAGCTATAACCGACGTAGTGGTCTGTCAGGTAGTAAACAGCAGGGTCCGGGTCCGGATCTGAATCGCGGACCGCTTGGTCCAGAAACAAGCTAAGTAACGCTATTTCAATGACTTTGCGGCACGGTTGGCAATGCTAAGTCACTGAAAATCACATTCGGAACGCTCAAGTTGTACCGATCTTGTACCTCTTTGAGTACAAGTACTGGCCAGGGCGGCCGTTTTTGCGGAGCGCCGTGGTCAATTGCCTACAGTCAACGAACCATGACCTAAACCGTTTGAGCGCTACCGCGAGACACATCCTGCGACTTGCCAAATGCTGGGTCTACGCTGGAATCGTGCCGCGCGCTCTGGCAAAGGCTGACGATAACCCGGCTCCAACCACCCCACTCAGTTATACCGGCCGGCCCGAGGACTTTTTCAGCACCTCGCTAAAAACTCGCGAGGGCAGCGGCCTCATCCTCCGCCAGTCCGAGGACTTTGTCCAGGCGGACCATCCGGAGAACCTGCGCCACCTGTTTGGTGGCTCCAAAGACTCTGAATTCGCCGCCTCTTTCTTTCAGCGTCGAAAAGGTGTGGACCAATGAACCGACGCCCGAGCTATCGAGAAAAGGCACTCCCCCAAGGTTTATAGCAAGCTTGGTAGCCCCATTGGAGAGTGCGTTGCCAACGGCGTTTCGAAACGCCTTGTCAGCTTCACCTGCCTTGAAGGAGCCGTTGAGGTCAAGAATGGTCGCCTGCTCAACTGTTCTGATATTAATGGTCACGGATCCCTCATCCCTGCCGCCTCGCCTCGGAAGCGCAGCATGAGATTCACGGAAGACCCAATCTACCGCGACTCGCTCGACAAATCAAGGCACCAGTGAAATGAAAGAAGCGTCAGAACCACGATGCTGTTGATAAAATTTGCGGTTTTGCTGGCGCTGACGAGTTAAAATGTCCGGTTTTGCTTGGCTCGGTGGAAGTTTTTTTGGTAGCTCTCGTTCCGACTGAGTGGAGAGTATTGTGCAGCCTCACTAGCTTCTCCCACAGGAGTGACGGCCTGGGCAACGCCCGGTATCTGAGAGCGCTTCCCCCTTTGCCCGCAAAATTCTGGATGATATTCAAAAGGATGCGAAGACCGACACCATCGTGAAACGAAGCGATCTCAGCCCGATCTACGCTCACTCCAGCAGCTAGGTCTGCTGGGGTCGCTGTGGTTCGCCAAAACGACGTCCGACCATAATTGAGGTAGATTCTTTGGTGAATAACGCCCTGCCGTTGCTAAGAACTGCGCTCGCCGAGCAAAAGATCCTCCAAAAGCAAACATGGGAGCTAAGCGCCTGAGGTCAAGTAGCGTGAGGTCTTTGACTGGCGTTACGTAGTCGGGTCGAAGTTTGCCAGCCGATGAGACGCCGAGGATTTGAAGCTGAAAACTGCAGACTTATGACGTAGGTCCAGACAAGGGTTCAGGATTCTTGGGCCAAGAACGAGAGCGGGGAGCCGCTTTCGGCTCCCCGTCTCAGGTGTTCGTCGTTTCCGCCCTGGCAGCGTCCGCGGGGCGTTGCCAAGGTGCGCACCGCAAGAGCGGTGTAGTTATTCGACGATCATATGCATTCCAGGTGGAGTCCGTTATACCTCCTTTCCTGTTAGCATACCTTCCTTCTACTCCTGTGAATGCGCAAATGCAAGTTCTTCTTTGATCTTATTGCATCATTAATGCCAATGCCTTCAGACCTTCTTTGTCCGCGTAGGCCCTGCCACGACACCAACGGCTGATCAAGCGAAAGACTCCGAATAGTGTTGGTCGATTCTTCAGCCGTCAGGCCGAATGGCTGGGAGGGGCGAAAACAAAAGGCACGAGCAACGAGCCTGAAGCGCCGCCGGCACCATGGGTCGATGGGGAGCACTTCCAGACGTCGGTCCCCATCATTTGTCTTCGGCCCTCTCCTCTTGAGGTTGAATCTTACGGCTTTGTTGCCAAGCCTGGTAAATATAGTTCCCCGCTAGGATGATGTAGCCCATCCGGCGCAACTTGATGATTAACATCGCCCCGGCACTTGTGCTCTTGCTCACTGTCGGCCTCACTGCCTGGGGATTTCGCTCGTATGAGCGCGGCAAGCAGCTCCAGCAGCAAGTGGAAATTGCGCGCCAAATGCAAGCCAACCTGTTGCCCAGGAGTATGGTTCCAAGTACATTCAGCGCTTGCTGTCTCGCGGTCGAGAAAACCCTCAGGATTCTCAGTAACAGGTTCGACTGATCACGCCGATTCTAGGAATCGACCTTCTTTCCGTAACAATGTACACGCTGATTCACCGGTTAACTCCCAGACTCAAAACGTACCCTGCGGCATTACGCAGTACCGCGTGTCACCCGCTCTTCAGGGGTCGGCATGAGGTATTGGCGCCGACCGGATTCTCTTCCGAAACCATCCGATCAGGCAAGCTAAACCTTTCGAAAAGGTCTTCGGGGATCACGAGCCCAGCGGTCAGTTTATTAGAGAATTTACCAATTTACGAGGAAGCTGTGACTTGAACCATGCTTTGGCCGCCGACAATCGGCACGTGGCGGGCAGAGTTCAGTCAATCCAAGATCAACAAGTGCTCCTGGCGGGCGGGACCCCGACAGGTCGGGGCAGGCTGCCCGCACCACTTCGTTCCGAAGTCGCTATCCCCGCCAGGACAGCAAACCAGGCGGCGTTGGCGGGAATGTGCAGGTTGAAATCCGCCATACTATGGACCAGCAGACCGCAGCATCCGAGGGCGGCGCCCAGGCGAACCCAGCCGGCATTCGATCCAAACAAGTGTGCCACGTTGCGGAACGCCAAGTAGAAAAACAGCGCCAATGCAGCGAGAATGAGCAGTGCGCCCACCACTCCGGTTTCCGCGGCGGCTTCGGCGTAGTCGTTGTGCGCGTGATCGATCCACTCATCGCTGGGGAAACTTTGATAGCGTGGATAAGCGGTCTCGAAATCTCCGACGCCCACCCCCAGCCAGGGATGCTCGCGCCACATGTGGAGGGCGTCGCGGGAGAACGCTTCGCGCTCCCCGGCCCAGTCCTTCCAAGCCTTGTTGACGTAGGCTACCGAGCCGAGCTTCTTGGCCACCCAGCCGGGGTCCACGTAAGCGAACAGGATGACGCCCGCCACCAGAACGAGGCCGGCGGCGGTGGCCAGGCGCCGCTTCTGCCCCGTGCGGAGCGCCGCCCGGCGGAGAACCACCGTGGCGATCACCATCTCCGCAGCCAGCGCCAGCAGGCCGGCGCGCGAGCCGGAAAGCAGCAGGGCAGCGAGCGCCAGCACCACCGCCGAGGCACGCCATACCGAACCTTCAAGGGATAGCCTGCCATGCCGTCCGGCCAGGTACAGAATCGCCACAGGCAGGAGCATTTCCATGAGCCCGGCGAAGTGGTCGCGGTTGACGTACGGACCAAACAGGGAGCTGTTCGGTGTCTCGAAGAGGCCATAAATGCGTTGCGCGCCGGAAGCGGATTCGAGAATGGCGAAGAGTCCCAGGCACCCGGCAAAAATCAGCACCGCCATGCCGAAGGGCTGGAGAGCGGAGCCGCGCGCACCGCCAAAAAGTTGCACCGCGAGGAAATAGAAAATCAAATCCGTGGTCAGCAGAACCAGCGCCTGGCGAGTTTCCGAGGTGTCGAGCGTAAGGCGAGCCGCAGATTGAGCCGCTGCCAGGAGAAAGAAGAGGCCCAGCGGTATGTAGAGCGGCGACCCTAGCGGTTTGATTTGACCGAGCTGAACGCTTCCCAGGGCCCACAAAAACAGCGCCACGCTGGCGATCAAGCCCAGGGCTACCCAGGCCACCGGGATCACGGCGCCAAAGGCTAAGGGCGCTCCAAACAGAGCCGCCACAAGCAAGATTCGGGCAGTGTGCAAGGGGTAATTAAAAGCCCGAGGGCGAAGCGGGAAGGTCAAAGGCCGAGGAGCACTTGCTCCACCTGTATCGACGGGCCGCTGGAATATTTTGTCCTCTAGTTGCAACGCCTCTCCTTACCAGGCTGCCGAAGGTCCCGTAGGCCTGAGGAGCCGTCTCGCGCTGCGGGCAGCCTGCCCCGACCTGTCGGGGTCCCGCCTGGACCAGATCAGGGACAGATCGAACACCCGTGGCGCAGCCGCGTCAACTAAGTTTTGCCCCATCTTATCTTTGACAACAGTATCCTGTCAAATCCGCTGGAATTGGGGTAGTGTCCTCGCCCAGCGCACTCCAAGATTGGAAGGCGAGAGGGTTTCGTTTATAATGACCAGACGGCCGCTTACAGCGCTGCCAGTTGCCGCCGGATGAAGACCGGTGGCGTCACTCCCAGGCTGGCGGCTGGTGTGCCAGGCGCATTGAAGCGCCGAAATCGAAACGGATGGTGAAGCGTGGCTGATCTTCCGACACTCGCCGGTACGGAAAAGGGCTTTGTCTACAACATCATGGATATCATGAGCATTCTTCCCCACCGATATCCGTTCCTGCTGGTTGACCGCATTGTGGAAATCGAGGGTGACAAGCGCATTGTGGGGCTCAAGAACGTGACCATCAACGAGCCCTTTTTTCAAGGACATTTTCCCGGTGCGCCGGTCATGCCTGGGGTGTTGATCATCGAGAGTATGGCCCAGGTGGCAGGGGTCATGATCTACCGCGACATGCCGGATAAGGATAAGAAACTAATCTATTTCACCGGCATTGAAAACGCCAAGTTCCGTCGCCCCGTGCTGCCGGGCGACCAACTCCGCGTGGAAATGCAGTTGCTTAACCGTCGCAACAACTTTGGCAAAATGCACGGTCAAGCGACCGTAGAAGGGAAGTTGGCGGCGGAAGCGACGGTGGCCTTTGCCATCTCGGACCGTCCTGGCCAATCCGGCCCGGCAAGTCCAGGTCTGCTCGGCCAATCACGTCAATGAAGGACCATCCCACGGCAATCATCCATCCCAACGCCCAGCTCGCCTGCAGCGTGACGGTGGGGCCATATTCCCTGATCGGGGAAAACGTCGAACTGGGAGAAGACTGCGAGGTCATGTCGCATTGTGTGTTGGAAGGAAACACACGCTTCGGCAAGGGCAACCGGATTTTCCCCTGGGCCTCGATTGGACTGGTTCCTCAGGATTTGAAGTACCACGGCGAGGCGACCCGGGTCGAGATCGGTGACGACAACACACTTCGCGAATTCATCACCATTCACCGCGCCACCGAGGCGGGAGACGGGGTCACGCGAATCGGCAGCCATAACCTCCTCATGGCCTACGTCCACATCGCGCACAACTGCCACTTGGGAAGCCATATCATCATGGCCAACGGGGCCTCGCTGGCCGGCCACGTCGAGATACAGGATTATGCCTCGGTGGGTGCATTTTGCGGCATTCACCAGTTCTGCCGCATCGGCGCTTACAGTTTCCTGGGAAGTTACAGCGTGGTAAACCAGGATATCCTCCCCTACTCGAAAACTTCCGCCCCCCGCCCGCTGAACGTTCTGGGCGCCAACCGCTTGGGGCTCGAGCGGCGCGGCTTGAGCGCCGATGACCTGAAGGAACTGGAGCGAACCTTCCGCCTGCTGAGCAGATCCAAGCTCAATACCACCCAGGCGCTCGAGGCGATCGATGCCGCCGGTTTCAAGTCTGACCACGTCCGCGCCCTCGTGGAATTCATTCGGACCTCTGAGCGCGGCGTGGCCAAGTAGCCAAAACTCGAAAATCGAAACTGGAAACTCGAAATTACCGTTCGTAACTCGGGGGTGACCGTAACAGAACTGAACTATAGCCTTAGATCTTTGAGTTTCCATTTTCAAGTTTCCAATTTCCAGTTTCGGTTTTCGAGTTTCGGTTTTCGGTTTTCGAGTTTCGGTCATGAGTGATCGGTACGCCATTATCGCGGGCAACGGCCACTTCCCTTTCCTGGTGCTCGAAGCGGCGCGGGACCAGGGCATTGACCCGCTGGTGGTGGGCATCAAGGAAGAAGCCTCGCCGGAACTCGCCTCCGTGGCGAGTGCCATCCACTGGCTGAGCCTGGGTGAAATCTCAAAGCTTCTGGATCTGCTGGTGGCTGAACGCATCGGCAGATTGGTCCTGGCCGGCCAGGTGAAGCACGCGCAACTCTTCAGTTCCATCAAGCCGGACGGCCTGGTGAGCCGCGTCCTCAAAAGCCTGCCGCGCAAGAATACGGACTCGCTGATTGGAATATTCGTGCGGATGGTCGAAAGCCGCGGCATCCAGGTGGTGGATTCGACGCTATTTCTGAAGCCGCTGCTTCCGGATGCCGGTCCGCTCACGCGCCGTGCGCCGGATGCGGAGGAAGAATCCGACATCGAGTATGGCCGCGAGATTGCCAAGAAGATTGCCGGCCTCGATATTGGCCAAACTATTGTGGTGTCCGGCCGGGCTTGCGTGGCCGTCGAGGCTATGGAAGGGACCGACGCCGTCATCGAACGGGCCGCCGGCCTCAGTAACGGACGGGCGCTGGTAGTCGTCAAAGTAAGTAAGCCCTGTCAGGACATGCGCTTTGACGTCCCTGTGGTGGGGCTGAAGACGATCCAGGTGATGCGGCGGTCAAACGCCCGCGTGCTCGCGGTGGATGCGGGCAAGACCCTGTTGTTTGAACGCTCGGCCCTGATCAAAGAAGCCGACGAGGCCGGCATCGCCATCCTGGGCATGAAAGACTGAAAAAGCGGAAACTGGAAAATGGAAATTGGAAGATCGAAAGTCGAACCTGGGAAGTCTGTCCTCCACGGCCAGTTTCTGCTTTCTAGTTTCCAGTTTCTAATTTCCATTTTCCAGTTTCCATTTTCTAGTTTCCAGTTTCCAAGGTGAACGAGTTGAGCGATCGAGTTGCCGTAGCAGTCATCGGGGTCGGTGAGCACGGTAGGAAGCACGCCCGAGCATTGAAACAGCTCGCGGGAGCTGAGCTCGTGGGGGTCTACGACCGGCGGCCGGAAAAAGCCAGGGAAATGGCGGCGGAATTGGGAGTTCGGGCGTTCGCGAGCCTGGACGAGGCATGGAAGACAGTTCGCGCCGTGAGTGTGGTTATTCCCCCCACCAGCCACGCGGACGTGGCGCGCGAGGCTTTCGCCCACGATGTGGATGTGCTTCTCGAGAAGCCGATTACGCGCACCGTGGAGGAAGCGGAAGAGGTGACGGCCCTAGCCCAATGCCGCGGCCGCATCTTACAGGTCGGACATCTCGAGCGGTTCAACCCCGGGGTAGTGGCCGCCAAAGCCATAACTCGGCGGCCGCTGTTTTTTGAGATTCACCGCATGTGCGCGTTCAGCCCGCGCAGCCTGGATGTTGACGTGGTTTTCGACCTGATGATTCACGACCTCGATCTTCTCCTGTGGATGCTCGACTCCGAACCGTGCGAAGTCCGAGCGGTGGGGCTGCCGGTGCTTTCGGACAAAGTGGATATTGCCAACGCACGGGTAGAGTTTGAATGCGGCGCGGTGGCGAACATCACGGCCAGCCGCGCCAGCACGGAACCGATTCGAAAGTTCCGTTATTTTCAACCCTACGAATATGTTTCCATTGACTTTACGCGACGCGATGCAACGCTTTTACGGGTCGATAACAGCGGCCCCACTCCCCGCATCACTTTTCAGAAGCTCGAGACCAAGCCCGCAGACCCGTTGCAGTCGGAGCTCGAAGCCTTTCTCGAATCGGTCCGAACCCGCTCTGCCCCGCTGGTGGGCGGACTGGAGGGACGCCGAGCCCTCGCCTTAGCCGAACGCGTCATGAATTGCATCGAAGAACATGCAGGCAAGGTGGACGTGCGCCTGGGCCGGCCGGTGGGCCAAAGCGGCGAGATGTAATGATGCGCCCAATTTTCTAGGTTCTGATTTCTAGTTTCGAATTTGTATTATGGCGGTTGTCGATACCAAGGACGAAAAGCTCCGCGCCGAGTCCGTGCCGGCCGCGAGTCCCTCTGCACCCGAGCCTGAGTTCCACGTTACCTTTGTGGACACCGCGCTGCCCCCGGTCTCGCTTTTCAGACAAATTCGGGAGAGGCTGCGGGAACCGAAGAACGCGGTTCCGAAGGTATTCCCATCCAGCAAGGGTTCTCCCGTACCCGGGGCTGAGTTCCACGCCACCTTCGTGGATACCACCCTTCCGCCGATCTCGCTTTTTCGACAGATTCGCCAGAGGCTTCGCGAACCGAAAGTCCCTCTTCAGAGCGAGTATTACAGGCGTAGCGCCGATGCCACGTCTGCCGGGAGTTCCCCGGTACCTGGAGATGACTTCCATGACGTCTTCGTGGAATCCACGCTTCCGCCCGTTTCTCTTTTCCGGCAGATTGTAGCCGGGATCCGCGAACCAAAGAAGCCGGTTCGGATTAAGCCGGGGCACGTCACCTTGCCGCCCAGGGAAGTCCCTCCCTTCATTCCGGAAGACCCCAACCAGCTCAGCCTGTTTGAGAAGCCCGCGACCGACTTTGCGCTTGAGTCAAAGCCCATCAATCTCCCGGCGGGGTGGCAGGATTATCACGTCGTGCTGGTCGTCGATCCGGAGGCCGTAAAGTGGCGGCGCCGGACGATGTACCTTTCCTCGCTGATCCTGCACTTCTTCCTGCTGCTACTTCTCCTCTTCTCGCCGGACTTGCTGCGGCGAGGAAGGATGTTGATCGGACTGCCCGTTCAAGTGGCGCCCAATAAGCAGTATTCGTTTCTTCTACTCCCGCCGGAGGTCCTACGCAAGCTGACCGAGCCGCCGCCGGAGAATTCCCCACTCTCCGATCGAGACCGCAAGGCGCAAGGCCGTTCTCCCGTTATCAACCCCAGGGGGCTTCGCATGCCCTACTCTCGCGGAAACACGCCGTTGCCGGAGATTGCCGGCGGGCAACCTCCTGCCGCTCCTCCCACTCCGCCTCCTGCGGCGGGCGGCAACGCCGCGCCTGCCGCTCCCGGCCCGCCAGCTAATCAGCCGCCCAACCCCGAGCCCCAAAACCGGGTAGCCAAGAACGATGGTCTGCGCCTGGAAGACGCTAAGCCGCCCTCTGGGGGCAGCGGCCAGGGCCTAAACCTCCCGAACCTTACCCCAGGCCAAGCTATCCAGCAGTCACTGCAATCCGCAGCGCGCGGGCGTTCGGTTGGCGGTGGAGTGGGCAGCAGCTCAGGGTATGGAGAAGGCAACGGGCAGTTTCAGAACCTCGAGCCGAACTTCTCCACGGAAGGGCCGCTCATCCTTTCCGATACACGCGGCGTGGATTTTGGCCCGTATTTGGCGCGGGTGGTTTTCGCCGTGCGACGGAATTGGTATTCGGTGATCCCGGAATCAGCGCGCTTGGGCGAGAAAGGACGGGTGGGCATTGTCTTCGAGATCCTCAAGGACGGCTCCGTGCCGCAAGTGCGACTGGTGGCCTCCTCCGGCTCCGACCCGCTCGACCGCGCGGCCCTCACCGGCATCCGTGCCTCTGTTCCCTTCCCGCCCTTGCCCGAAGAGTTCACCGGCAACCACTTGGTATTGCAGTTTATTTTCCTCTACAACCTTTCGCCTGGCCAGTAACCCGTCGATAGCGACGAGCGAGACTGGCGGGGCGCACGGCCATGGACCCTTCGCCGCATCCGGTTTCACCAGGAGGTTGCTGCCTGTAGGGGCGAGGCGGCGCCTCGCCCCTACACCGGCACGTTATGGACGGATCAGGGCAGTACGTCGACTCGATGTCCCTCAAGCGTGTCGGAAAAGCACTGGTCGGTATGTTAGAATCACAGCTTGAGGAGTGGCACCAACGGGAGGTGAGTGTACACACTTCACTTTCATTTTCACCGAGCTTTGGCCCCGGCATGAAACCCTTGATAGAGGAAGCTGGTAATGCTTCGCCTTTCTCGAACTCAACTCCTGGGTTGTTTTCTTCTGCTCGCGGTGGTTCTAGCAATCCTCCTGTTACGCGCGTTGCGTCTGGTATGGTGGTCCCGATAGAGCAGGGCGCTCCCCTGGTTGCCATTGTCGGTCCAACGGCGGCTGGGAAGTCGGCCCTGGCGGTTGCGGTAGCTGGGTCGCTGAACGGGGAGATCATTAACTACGACTCGGTGCAGCTTTACAGAGGATTCGATATCGGGTCGGGAAAACTCGCCTCCCAGGAGCGCCAGGGCATTCCCCACCACCTCCTGGACTGCCTCGAGGCCCAAGACGAGTTCACGGCAGGAGACTACCGCCGGGAGGCACTGCGCGTGTTGGCGGAAGTCAAAGAGCGAGGTAAATTACCGGTATTTGTCGGCGGCACCGGACTCTATCTTCGCGCACTCTTCATGGGGCTGTTCGATGGCCCGCCCCGCTCGGAAGAATTGCGGAGCCGATTGCGTGCCTTAGTGGAGAGAAGAGGACGCGAGTTTCTTCACCGCCTGCTCGAGCGGCTTGATCCGGCGGCAGCGGCTCGAATTCAGCCCCGGGATGCGCAGAAAGCCGTGCGCGCCCTGGAGGTGTGCATCCTGGCCCGAACCCCGATCTCCGCGATGCAGGCGCGCGGCCGGAGCGGATTGGAAGGGTATCGGGTCCTGAAAGTGGGATTGCATCCCGAAAGAACGGAGCTCTGCCGGCGCATTGACAAGCGCGTGGAGTGGATGTTCGCGCACGGCTTGGTCGAGGAAACCCGTTCCCTGCTGGCGCGCCAGGACTCAAGCCCGCTGAAGGCCCTCGGGGCGCTGGGCTACCGCCAAGCCAGCGCATTCGCTCGCGGGCAGATGAGTTTGCCGGACGCCGTCTCTCAAACTCAGGCGGCTACCCGGCGATATGCCAAACGGCAGATGACTTGGTTTAGACACGAGGCGGGAATCACCTGGTTTAGCGGATTCGGCGATGACCCGAGAATCCAGGATCAAGTCATCGACGCTCTGCGCGAATCAAGCGTCGCCGCCGATTCGTAGGGGCACGCCATGGCGTGCCCGTACACGGAGGTTCTTTACACGTTCCGTGTCGGGGCGGCCCTTGTGGCCGCCCTCGGGCAACCACACGAGTTGCCTTTGCACCCGTCCGGTGGGCCGCACCAAGGAGATGAATCGTATGCCAGATTCCGGCGCTCAACATTCTGTTTCCAGACCTGGACAAGGGATGAGCGGACCTGGGCCAGAAAAGAGAGAAAAGATGGAGAAGCCACCGCAAAATATCCAAGACGGATTTTTGAATACTGTGCGCAAGGAAAAACTTGTGGTCACCGTGTATCTGTTAAGTGGTGTCAAACTTACCGGACGCATCCGCAGTTTTGATAAATATTCCTTGATCCTGGAGAGCAACAGCCAGGAACAGTTGGTATTCAAGCACGCCGTTGCTACCGTGGTGCTGCCGCGCGCCGGAAGTGCTCCGGCGCCGGCGCCGTCGGAGGGCTAAGAGGATTCGCCGCGCACAAACATCCGAGAGAGTTTTCCTGGCCGGCTGGGAACCTACGCATCATTGGGGACGGATTCCAGGCAGGCCGGAGGCGGAGGACTCGCTTCTGGAACTTCGCGAGTTGGCGGTGGGAGCCGGGGCGCGCATCGTGGGCTCTCTCCTTCAGAGGTCCCCCCAACCTGACCCCGCAACCCTGCTGGGGAAAGGCAAGCTGACCGAAGTCCGCAGTTCCGCCCACGCCGCTGCCGCCGACTTGGTCATCCTCGATCACGACCTCACGCCCTCTCAACTGCGCAATCTGGAGCGCGAGTTGGACCTGAGGGTGATCGACCGGACTCAACTGATTCTGGATATTTTTGCGGGCCGCGCTCGCAGCCGTGAAGGCCAGTTGCAAGTCGAATTGGCCCAGTTGAACTACCTGCTGCCACGCTTGGGGGGACACGGCACTGAACTCTCCCGGCTGGGCGGCGGCATCGGTACCCGCGGCCCCGGCGAGCAGCAGTTGGAATATGACCGCCGGCGCATTCGCACCCGCATTCGCTCATTGCGCGAGGCGATCGAAAAGGTCCGGTCGCAACGCGCTTTGCATCGCGCCCGGCGGCGGGACCGTCAATTCCTCACGGTCGCGCTGGTGGGCTATACCAATGCAGGGAAATCCACTCTCTTCAACGCCTTGACTTCCGCGACCGTGCTCACCTCTTCACGCCTCTTCGCCACTCTCGACCCCACGGTGCGCGCCTTGCCCCTGCCATCGCGGAGGCCTGTTCTGATATCCGATACCGTGGGATTTATCCAAAAACTGCCGCCTCACCTCGTCGCCGCGTTCCGCGCTACCCTGGAAGAGTTGGAGGATGCCAGCCTTCTGCTGCATGTCACCGACGCCTCCGATCTGCGGTACGAATCCCAGGACAGCGCCGTCGAGGGCTTGCTGGAAACCCTCAGCGTGGGGACCACGCCGCGGCTTCATGTCTGGAACAAGATCGATCTTGTGGACGCAACCGGAAGGAACCGGCTTCCCTCAGGGCCGCGCGATGTCTGGGTTTCGGCGAGCCGCGGCGAGGGCCTTGACACCCTCCGCCAACGAATCGATGAAGCGTTGACCGCAGACCCCGTGATCGAGGCCGAACTCGACCTCTCGCCTGCCGACGGCGAGAGTTTGGCCCTTCTTCATCGCTCTGGCGTCGTGCTGTCCACACACTACGAAGACGAGCGAGTCAAGGTCCGGGCGCGACTGAGCGAATCGCTTTGGCAACGGCTGAAAAGACGCGAAGAGCGAGTGGCTTCCGGCTCTTAAGGCGGGCATTTTCAGGCCCAAACAGGTTGTGGAAAAAACTGTGGAAAATCCGCTCAGGCTCGGCCCTTCTCCAGCCCGTGCGCACCCGCCAAGAATGCGGTTCCCGTGCCGATGCGGCTTTTTAATACCTTGTTTTCAACAATTTACGAAGCACATGGGCCGTAAATGGACCTCCAACATTCGCATTTTGTCCGGCGCTTAAAGCATCGGTAAACGAGGGAGTTTTGCACAAAGATAAGGCAATCTGCGGGATTTTACCTAGCCCCGAACTTCCTGCTTATCCGCATTAAATCAGGCTAAATTGAACCTAGGCTCGATGGGTGATTGATGGGCGATTGTCGATTGGCGATTGTCGATGGAGGGTGGATTCAGGCTGTCAGCACCCCGAGGAGATAAGCACCGGTGTGATTCCGAGCGGGCCGAGGAATCCTGCCCTGATACTTTCGTCAGCGATCCGCCTTGAAGCAAAGCGAGATTCCTCGCTCCGCTCGGAATGAAGCCGCATACTCGAATCAATGGTTCGTAGGGCGCGCTTTCAATCGACAATCAACAATCGGCAATCGTCAATCCGTTGACACCTCCCTGGAGGTCCGATATAGTTAGGTGGGACAGGGTAGCTGTCCTGACGCTGCATTACGGCGCTCGCGGTTAGGGTGTCGATCCCGTCCGCTCCTCCGCTAGGGCAGATCTCAAAGGCGCATGAATCTCCCCATTTCGCTAACCTTGCTCCGCATCTTTTTCGTGCCCCTGGTGGTAGTGCTATTACTGACTTCGGGTCGCAACATGGACCTGTGGGCGGTGGTGGTGTTTCTCCTCGCCGCGACCACTGACCTTTTGGATGGTTATCTGGCGCGGAAGCGCGGCCAGGTGACTTCGCTGGGCATCTTGCTGGACCCGATTGCCGACAAGCTGCTCACCTCGGCCGCCTTCATTTCTCTCGTCTATCTGCATTTAATCTCTGCTTGGATGGCAGTGATAATTATTGGCAGGGAATTCGCCGTGTCGGGTCTGCGAGCCATAGCCTCCGCGGAAGGTTTCTCTCTGAAAGTGTCCGAACTGGGAAAGACCAAGATGGTCTTTCAGGTTGTGGCGATCACCGTGATTGTGCTGGAGCGGCGGCTGCCTCTGCTCCGCCTCCCGGGCAGTGTCCTGTTATGGATGGTGGTTCTCTTCGCGCTGGCGTCTGCGGGACAGTATTTCATTTCCTTTTGGAAGAGATTGGACATTCGCCTCAAACGCCGTGTCTTGATTCAACGGACAGTTCTCAGGACAGGCGAGAAGGAACAGGAAGAGAAAGATGTTGCAGCTCAGTGACGCTCAGAAGGACCGGCTGCTCGAGCTGGCGAGAACAGCCCTCGAAGAGGCCGTGCGCTTTGGGAAAGTGTCGGAGGTGAGGGAGTCCCCAGAGGCCCTGCAAACTCCCTGCGGGGCCTTCGTCACGCTCACCGAGCGAGGGCGCTTGCGAGGATGCATCGGTCACATTGAAGCGGTCAGACCTCTCTACTTTACCGTGCGCGAATGCGCCCGCGCCGCGGCTCTTGACGACCCCCGCTTCGACCCGGTTAGGCCCGCCGAACTTTCCTCCCTGCATATCGAGATTTCCATACTTTCCCCTCTGGTGGATGTTGCTCCCCAGCAGGTCGAAGTGGGACGGCATGGATTGCTGATTTCGCGCGGCGGACGCCGCGGGCTCCTCCTGCCGCAGGTGGCCGAGGAATGGAACTGGAACCGCGAACAGTTTCTTCAAGAGACCTGCCTGAAAGCCGGCTTGCCCGCCGACGCCTGGCGGCATGGTGCTAGAATCCAAGCGTTCACAGCACAAATCTTGAAAGAGCCGCCCACGCTGGCTCGTTCCTCATCGCCGGCCGCGTGATCCTATGCGTTCCCCCGTGTCATTCCGAGCCCTTCGCTGTCATCCTGAGCGAAGCGAAGGATCTCGCTCTGGGTGCTCAGGGTAAACTCCGCGAGGAATGCCGCTCTGCTCGCAGAGGAAGGACTCCATGCGAGATTCCTCGCTATGCTCGGAATGTCACAGGGCTTTCGGGGGCAAAAGGGCCATGCCTACTCCAACTCTACACCGTAGCCGATGTAGACGTCGCGCCTGGAGTTCACAATAATCCCCACAGTAGACTTTTCCTGAGCGGAGAGGACCACAATCTCCGCCACAGTTTCGCGGGGCATGGGGGGGTGAGCGGTAATCGTCCAGAGTCCTGGACGTGGCGGGCGGTAGTAGACCCGATACAATTGACCGGCCTTTACGCCGTTCCTTTCTCCGAGGTCAAGGTAGACGATGTCCCCGCTCGCGAGCGATGCGAAGTTGTCGCGGGCCGCCACGATGGCCCCCTGCATTTTGCCGTTGGCCAAGGCGAAGCGGTCCAACTCCCCGGGTACATAGTCGGGGACAATGCGGGGTTGATACGGCACAGCGATATCGCCCGGAATAATGGGCCCGCACGCGAACCTCACCTCGGCGACGGCTCCCTGGGGCGTTACATGCGTCACCTGAACTCTGCCGGTGTCCTCGTAGGGTTTCCCGAGTTTGCGGAGAGCCCGATGTTCGCCGCTGTAGCGTGTCGTGCGGAAAAGTTCCTTCGCCGGCCTGATCAGTGAGAATTGCTGGCCCACTGAGAATCGGGCATCGCCGCGGCTGTGAAGGTAGAGTGAATCGCCCACCGTGTATTGCCGGATGGACGACTCCAAGTCGTTATCTTCGCCGCTGAGCACGGTAATATTCGCGGGCACGTCACTTGCCCTGATAAACCCTGTGCAATCGGCCTGGCTTTGCGTGGCGGCAGGAAGAGGAGATGCCACCGGTGGTTGTTGGCCCAGCGCCAACGCCACGGGAAGGACAAACCATGCGATCACAACGCTGAGAATTCTTGTGCTCACGGGGGAAGTGTAAGGAAGTGAATGATTGAAAGTCAAGCCACCGCGACTGTACTAACGTACTAGGGCGAAGTGTTCGAAGGCCTCGAAAGCATCCCGCAGCGCTTTCTGATAGTTCTTCACGTCATAGCCGGGCCAGCCTTCCCAAAGCGTCCAGGCGCGGAAAGAAATAGTGGCTGAGCCGCGCCGCGTCGTGATCGCCGTGGAAGAGTGCCAAGCCCCACGCCGGAAGAGTCCACGGACTGTGAGGCGGGGATTTTATTTCTCCCTGCGCCAGGTTTGACTTCACGGTGCGGTTGCTGAATTCGACGGGCTCATAGTGCAGAGCTCGAACGCCGGTGCGTTCCGGTCGCGCCCCTGCGGCGGCGAAGTCCTGCCCCGGGCGGAACAGGCCGCCCTGCGATTCCAAAGATACCGATCCTCCCTCTGCCATTGGCAACCTCCAGGTTCGAGCCTCTCCCTTCTGGGGGCGCAAGCCGCCCCTCGAAAGATGTTCGGGTCTGGCTTGTCCTAAGCGCGGCGCGCAGAAGGGCCGGGCGAGCAACCACCCAGCGGCTTCCAGCATAGGCGAATAAAAAGCAAACGCCAAGCGCAATCTCGACCCTTCCACCGGCGGGCATCCTGATGTAAATTGTTCAGACAGGCTGAGGAGCCAGTTCGGCTGGCCGCTGCGAGGCGGTTTTTCAGAATCCTGCCCGCGACTGAAAGGAGGCGCCGCGATGAAGATTGTGATCTCTGTTTCCGACAAGGAAAAAACCAAGGGCGATCAATCTCCCTATTACCAGGCGCTTCTGGCCGTTGGGGTGAAATCCGAGGAAATCGAACTGGTCTCGCCCTCTCAGCATTCCATCCCCAACATGAGAGACTACGACGGCGTGGTCTTCACCGGCGGCAAAGATATCAACCCCAAGCATTATCAGGAAGCGCTCAAATACCCCGGCCTCGTTGAGGTCGACGAGCAACGGGACACCTTTGAATTTGAGCTGTTCGAGCGTGCGCACCGTTGCCGGGTGGCGATTCTGGGCATCTGCCGGGGCGTCCAGATGATCAACGTAAAATTCGGCGGAACGCTCTACCAAGACTTAAAGCAGGAATTCAGTGCGGAACCTCCGGTAAGGCCCGAACACAATCAGTCCGCGGCGCGCCCCGAGGCCACCCACTCCGTGACGCTGACAGACCCGGATTCAGCGCTTGCGGAAACGTTCCAAGGCAGTTGCCTGGTCAATAGCCTGCACCGCCAGGCCGTCAAGCGCCTGGGCCGAGGACTGAGGGTGACCGCACATTCCGAAGACGGACTGGTCGAGGCCGTGGAATCCGCCGATGCCTACCCTTTCCTGGTGGGCGTGCAGTGGCATCCGGAAGAGATGGTCGACCGGCCCGAAGCGCGCAAGCTCTTTGCGACCTTCGTGGCCAAATGCCGCGAGCTGGCCAAACACCGTTGAACCTGTCATCCTGAGCGAAGCGAAGGATCCCGGCAGTTCTGAACAAATCAACGCGTTGCGATCAACTGCCGAGATCCTTCGCTTCGCTCAGGACGACAGGCGTGAGTTTTTCCAGGTGTTGTCTGGCCTTAGAAGGGTTCAAAATGCCAACAAAAATCTACATCTCCAAAGGCGATATCACGGACATGCCGGTTGAGGCGATCGTCAATCCGGCCAACACGGATCTCCTCATGGATTCCGGAGTCTCGGCCGCCATCCGGCGCAAGGGCGGCGAGCGGATCCAGGAGGAGTGCGAACGCTTGGCTCCCCTCCGGCTCGGCGCCACGGCGGTCACCACCGCCGGCAACCTCAAAGCGCTCTTCGTGATTCACGCCGCCGCGAGCCGGCCCGGCGAGAAGGCCACGGCGGAAGCGATCAAGCTGGCGACCAGGCAGATCCTGTTTCGCGCCGAAGAGAAGACGATCAAAAGCCTCGCTCTGCCTGCCCTCGGGACCGGCGCGGCGGGGTTCCCGGTCGAGGATTGCGCGCAGATTATGCTCAAGGCGGTCCTCGAGCATATCAGGATTCGCACCAGCCTGGAGAAAATCCACTTCGTGCTTTACGACGATGCGGCGCTCAAGACGTTCGAAGAGGCGTTCCAAAAGTTGACGGCGCGCCCGCAGGCCAGCGCGGCGTAGCGCCCCAAGTCATCGTGGATCCAATACCCCTCAAGACGTTCCTCCTCGAAAGGATCAGGCGGTCTGGGCCCGTCACGTTTGAACTCTACATGGGGTTGTGCCTGTATCATCCCGAGTACGGCTATTACACCCAAGGGCGGCGCCGCACCGGCGCTGGCGGCGACTACTTCACCAGTCCGGACCTCCATCCCATCTTCGCTCGCCTGGTGGCGCGCCAGGCCGTCGACATGTGGGAATTGCTCGGCCGTCCCTCGCCCTTCCGCTGGGTTGAGATGGGCGCAGGGAGCGGGCTCTTTGCGCAGGATTTCCTCTCCTGGGTGAAGAGCGCCCTGCCGGATTTTGCGGCTGCGCTCGAATACGTGGCCATCGAGCCAAGCCCCAAACAAGGTGCGTTCCTGAGAGAGCGGCTGGCGGAAAAGGGCCTAGCCGGAGAAGTCCACTTGCTCGAAAACCTCGAGCAGCTCACACCCGTCACCGGCTGCTTCTTCTCGAACGAGTTGGTTGATGCTTTCCCGGTGGCTGTCGTCACCCGAGCCGGAGGGCATCTGAGAGAGATCTCCGTTACGGCAGAAGGTGACGAACTTCGCCAGAAAACCGGCCGCATCCGCAACCCGCTGGTGGCTGCGGCGGTGGCTCGTTACGCCAATCGGCTCGAGGAAGGCTGCCGCGTGGAGGTGAGCCTGGTGGCAACCCAGTGGATGCGCTCGCTGGCCGGGAAGCTCGACCGGGGCTTTGTCATCACCATCGACTACGGCGACCTCGCCCGGCGTCTCTACACCGAGGACCGGCCGCAAGGCACCTTGCTTGCCTACCACCATCACCTGCCGCTCGAAGACGCCCTCAGCGCCCCCGGCCAGGTCGACCTTACCGCGCACGTCAACTTCAGCGCCTTGATCGACGCAGGCGAGGACGCGGGGCTGCGACTGACCGGCTTCACCAGCCAGGAGCGATTCCTGCTGGCGCTGGGTGAAGCCAACCAGTTCGCGGACCTTTACGAGCCGGGCGCTAACGAGATCGAGAATCTCCAGGCCAGGCTGAAACTAAAGCGGCTGATTCATCCGGAAGGAATGGGGAACGTTTTCAAGGTGCTGATTCAGCATCGAGGGATCGAGTCGCCCAGTTTGACGGGGCTGAAATTCGGGAAGATCGGGGGCTGACAATTGGCATGTCATCCTGAGCGCAGCGAAGGATCCCGGCAGTTCGCTCTTCGCACGCCGGCATGGCGCGCACCCGCACCAACTGCTGAGATCCTTCGCTGCGCTCAGGATGACAGAAGACTCGATCAATAATAGGCTATTTAACTTGTCTGCTTGTTCTCCCCCGCGTACGCCTTCTTCACGTACTCGTTCGCCTTGTCCAGGGCCCCCTGGGTGTTATCGTTGGTCTGCAGAGCGCGCTGGTACTCATTAAGGGCGCGGTCGCGCTGCCCCGTCGTATCGAAGATCATTCCCAGCATCACGTGGCTCCAGACCTCGGTCCATTTCGGGTCCAGGTCCCCATCCAGGGCGCGCCGGAACTCCTCCATCGCGGCGTTGTAATTCCGCAGCTTGAAGTAAATATCGCCGAGCCGGTAGTGAGCCAGCGAGTTGTTCTTGTTGATTTCGAGGACCGCAGTATACTGCTTGACCGCCTCCAGGTAAGCCTGTTCCGCGGCCAGTTGGTCGGCGCGTGCCATTTCGACCTTGAACTTGATTTTCTCGTCGTATTTAAGGATGCGGCTGCCGGGATCAACGAGCACATGCGTCGGCCTGGTGCGCACGTTCACGGTGAAGCTGGCCGTGGTACCCACCATCGGCACACGGTCGGTGACCGGCCTGCTTCCCTCGGTCTCCACCCGGACCTCGACGGGCATGCGAAACAGGTCCAAATCCTGGGTGATCTTCCCTACCACTTGATAGCCTTTCGCGGTTCTGTAGACTGACCACACCCGCGTAAACTGGGGAACACCGGTGGAGGTCACCCATTGCGCGAAAAAGTACGTCAGTTCCTGCTTGGAAGCGGTTTCCGCCACCTTTTGAAACTGGTCCGTGGAAATGGACTTCCCGGCGTATTGCTGACCCATGGCCTGGAGGCTTTTGAAAAACGCCTCGTCGCCGATCACCCAGCGCAGCATGTGGAGCACCATGGCGCCCTTCTGAAACACGATCGACTGGTACTCGGGCGTGTACTCGTGCAACTGTGCGGATTGACCGATGGACGCAACGTCCTCGTGCGTGAGCGCGCCGATTTCGGTCTCCTGCATGAGGTTTTCAAAGGCGGATTCACCCTCGGCATCCTGAAGGTAGAGCCCGGCGGAGTAGGTGGCGAGCCCGTCTTCAAGGAAAAAGTCGTTGCGCGAGGCCGGACTCACCGATTCTCCCCACCATTGATAGGCGATCTGCTGCGCCAGTTGCTGGATCTTCACTTGTGTGGAGTAGATGCGCGAGGCGAGCGCGACTACGCCGGGGGCGCTATATCCGTTCACCGTGCCGTCCTCGATTTCCGCGATGTCGAGATGGCCATTGGGCAAGGACCCGAACTTGTCGGAATAGAAACCCATGATCTTGGCGGCGGCTTCGCCGTAATTGGCGGCGAAGCTTTCGTGGCCCGGCTTCATGTATAAGGTGATGTCTGCGCCCACCGCGGTTGCCGGCTGCACCACGTATCGACCGGCAATCACTGTGCCGGGGAAGGAGGACCGGTCATATTTGAACGCGTACGTCACCTTTCCCGCCTCGCGCGCGGGAGCGGAAGCCTTTCCCGAGGCAATTACCATTTCATCGGAAGGCACCGTGATGCTCATGCTGGCGGCAAAGCGGTTCACGCCGTATTGACTCACGGGGAACCAGCGTGCCACGTAGAGAAGGTAACTTCCCTCATTCCCGACGTAAGCCAGCTTCAGGTTCTCCACCGGACTGCCTTCCGCCGAAGAAAGCAGACCGCCGTACCTCACCGTGATGGAAGCGGGCTTATCCTGAGGCACGGGGTTCAGGAAGTCGATGGAGAGGATGAGCCCTTCTTGTCGAAAATTGCAGTCCCTGCCGGTGGCGTCCTTCACGCTGGAAACTCGCAAGCCGTTTTGGAGCTCGAAGCTCATGGTAGTGAGGTCGGCTTGAGGGAGAAAATCAATCCGCACCGAGGCCGAAAGCAGGTGCTGGGAAGGAAAGAGCTCTGCGGTGATAGCGTAATTCGTTACCGTAAATCGAGGTGCATTGGACTGGGCGAAAGTGACGACCGGGACGAGGCCCAGCGTCAGAAACCATGGCAGCGCATTCACCCGCAGCGTCCGGAGTCGAGACGGCCGAAATTCGGCCCCGCCCCCGGCACGTAGATAGTTCATAAACAGCTCCCCACATAATGGAGGATTCAGGATTCAGGATTCGGGATTCAGGCCTCCGATGCGCACGGGCAATGGCGCGCCTTCACCATTCTAATTCCTGGACTCTGACTCCTCGTTGTCACTTTTGCCTCGTAAGTCCCGCTACTGATTGGATTGCAGCCGAAACCAACAAGTTGCATGGCGGCTAGAATTCAGGTCCCGGCCGCTCTGAATCCTGAATCCTCAATCCTGAATCCTAGCTCTACCACCGCTTCGGCGGCCCGCCCGACAGCGCCTCCAGGCCCCAGACGCGCCTTCAGGGCTCGCAGGTTCGCCGCCATCTCCTCACGTGCTTGGGAATGATCAACTAAGTATTCTACCTGAGCGGCAACCCGAGCAGGCGTGAAATCACTCTGAATCAACTCTGGGACCACCTGCTTACCTGCAAGGATATTGACCATACTGTAAAAGGGAACTTTCACCAGCAGTCGTCCGATCCGATACGTGAGCCGCGATAACCGGTAAACCACCACCATCGGGCGCTCGCAGAGTGCCGCCTCGAGGGTGGCAGTGCCGCTGGCGACGATCGCTACGTCGCAGTGCCGAAGTGCGTCATAAGTGGCGTGGGTAGCGACGCGGATCGTCAACCTGCCGGCATACGGCTCGAGCAGCGTCTTTTCCACCCAACCGGCGTCGAGCGTCGGCGCCGCGGCGACCACAAACTGCACCTTGCGATTCAGCGAAATCCGGCCGGCAGTCTTGAGCATGGTGGGCAAGATTTGGCTCACTTCTTTCGCGCGGCTGCCCGGCAGCAGGGCCACCGTGGTCTTGGCCGGGTCCAGTCCGAGCCGGGCGAAGAACTCTTCCCGCGTCAGATTCGGGCGCACCAGGTCGACCATGGGGTGGCCAACGTACTCGACGGGAATCCCGGCCTGGCGATAAATGGCCTCCTCGAAATCGAAAATGCAGAGCATCTTTTCGATTCGCGCTTTGAGCTGGCGCAGACGGCCGCTCCGCCACGCCCAAACCTGTGGACTCACAAAATAGACGACCCGGACTCCTCGCTGCTTGAGCCGCTTGGCCAGGCGAAGGTTGAAGTCGGGAAAATCGATGAGCACCGCAAGCTGCGGCCGGCGCCGGTCCACTTCTGCCACTAACGTCCGAAGGGCTCGGTAGGCTCTCGGCAGCCCGCTGATCACTTCCGTGATGCCCATCATCGTCAGCCGGTGCGCGTCCACGACCGTGTCCACCCCGGCCTGGCGCATGGCGTCGCCCCCGCAGCCGAACAGTTTCAAGTCCGCCAGCCGCTCGTGTAAGGCTCGGGCGAGTTCCGCCCCGAGAATATCCCCGGAGCGCTCACCGGCTACGATCATCAGCGAAAGGTCACTCATGGGCAAAGTGTCCGAAAAAGCTTGTCCGTTGTCCGTCGTCCGTGGTCCGTTGTTCCTGGTTCATCCTCGCGCTGTTGAGCGCAACGGCCCGCAAGCGTTGGGGCGGTTCGCGAACCGCCCCTACACACTTTCCGGGAAGCGTTTCCCACAGCGGTCCTTTGTTTTCATAGACATTCTCGCTTTGTTCCCTCAATTTCGGCGTAGCACAGGCACTCCTGCCTGTGCCCAGAGTATGTGCATCAGTCCTATTCAACAGGCAGGAGTGCCTGTCCCACGCGTCTATGTAGCCGACTGCCTGTCACTGTCTCAACCTCGCATTGCGACGTTGTAGTCTTGGCTTCGTTTGCGCAAGATGCGCGGTTATTTGCTCGTTTTCAGCGTCCAATGGATGCACTTTGGCATGCAAATTGCGCGAGCGCTTCTTTGTTTTCAAGCACTTCTTAGCTTCGTTCCCACTATTTTGTGTTTCCGTGAATCTCAGCTTTCTGCTCTCGTCCGGGCCACACCGGCTTCCTCTGGACATCGGCGCACTGACGCGCTCGGCCATGACAGAATGTCTCCAATCAGACCACAGATATAGGCTATCACATCTGTCGGCGGCTGTCAAGTACAAAACGCGGAAACGCCAGGTTGGTTATCCCGCCGCCACCAGAAGGCTCAGCGTTGTATGGTGACCGCCGTGCCGTCGTAAGACACCGTCTTATCGACGGTCCCGGACGGGTTCACGCCCACGCCGTGGCCGGGGCCGGCCCAGACGATATCAAAAGTGCGGGTCGCGAGCATTCCCGTAAAACTTCCTTGACGCGCGCCGAGGGTCAGCGTCTGTCCGGCATCATCCCAGCGAATAGGAATAGTCGAATAATCTCCCTTCTCGTAATCGTAGGTGAGCCCATCGTCTTCGTAGAGCGTGAAGTCCGCATCTGCACCCGGGTAGACGCGCAGCTCGATGGGGTTCGCAGCGCTTTGGCTCGAGAATTCCATCGCCGGCCCCATGGGCACAATCGAACCGGCGCGCACGAACAGCGGCAAGGTTTCGCGCGGCGCCGCCGCCATGACGAACCGGTCCCCGGGCTGGCTTTCACCGGTCCAGAAGTTTGTCCACTTGGTATTCGGCAGGTAGACCCGTCTTTGGACCTCGCCGGGATCGGTGACGGGGCTGACCAGCAGTGCCGGCCCGAACATGAACTGGTCGCCGATGTTCCGGGCGGTCACGTCGTCGCGATAATCCATCACCAGGGGGCGCATCAAGGTGTAGCCGGCGTTCGTCACCTGCCACGCCAGCGAGTAAATGTACGGCATCAGCCGGTAGCGGAGCGTGTCGTAGCGGGTCAGGATCTCCTGCGCCTCGGCCCCGTAAGACCACAACTCGTTCTGGCCGGTGGCGCGGGTGCCGTGCACGCGGAAGATGGGGCAGAACGCTCCGTACTGGAACCAGCGGATGAACAGCTCGCGGTAGGCGGGATCGTCCGGATTGCCGTCCGTGAACCCGCCGATATCGGTCGTCCAGTACGGAACCCCGGAGACCATCAGGTTCAATCCGGCGGGAATCTGCCGCTTGAATGTTTCCCAATCGGAATTGATGTCGCCGGACCAGGCCGCCGTGGCGTGGCGCTGAATACCTGCGTAGGCGGAGCGGGAGAGGATGAAGACGCGCGCGTGGCTGGTGGCGGCGCGCTGGCCGTCGTAGACAGCCTGCGTGGTCATCAGGGGAAAGAGATTGGCGTAGCGGGCGCCATTGCCGATGGCCACCTGGCTCGTGGCCAGGAGGTTGGTTTCGCGTCCCTCGGTTTCCGGTTCGGTGGTGTCGAGCCACCAGGCGTCGGCGCCGAGGTTGAAGAGCGCGTGCTCCATCAAGCCCCAGTAATACTTGCGGGCGGCGGGGCTGAAAGCGTCGTAGAGAGCCATGCGCGCGGGATGAAACGCGGCAGTCTTGGTGCGATCAATAAAATAGCCGAGCTTGTCCATCTCCCGGTAGACCTCGGAGCCGGGATCGAAGTAGGGCCACACCGAGATCATGAGGTGAAAATGGTTGTCGTGCAGATCGTCGATCATGCCTTTGGGATCCGGATAGTGGCTGTTGAATTCAAAATCTCCCATGATCTTCCACCAGAACCAGTCCTGCACGATGTTGTCAACAGGGATGTGCAGCTCGCGGTATTTGTGCGCCACTTCGAGCAGCTCCTGCTGCGACTGGTAGCGGTTCTTGCATTGCCAGAAGCCGTAGGCCCATCTGCCGAAGAGGGGAGCGGCGCCGGTCAGCTCGCGGTAAGCGCCGATGATCTTGTCGAATTCAGGGCCGTAAATGAAGTAGTAATCAATCTGGCCGGCCACTTCCGAGCTGATGTAAAGCGACTGCATGAAGCGGTTGTTGAAACGGCTGCGGGAAGGGTTGTCCCAGAAAAGGCCGTAGCCGTTGGTCGAAAGCAGCATGGGGATGGAAATGTTCGAGTTGTCCTGGGAGATGTCCACGGACTCTCCCCGGTAGTTCCAGACGCCTGCCTGATGCTGGCCGAGGCCGAAGAAGCCCTCCGGCGAGCCCCACGTGGTGATGAACTCTTCCGCGTGGTAAGTCCGCTCGCCATTCACCACGACAGGGCTCATCCTCCGGTCGCTCGACTGCATCAGCTTGTTTCCCGCCGAGTCCATGAAGACGATCGCTCCGTCCTTGCGCGCCACCGTGACCTTAAGCTGCGAGGTGTTCAGCGTCACATCCTTACCGGTGGATTCCAGGGAGAAGCGCGTCGCGGGCCAACTCGTCTTGATGACCGCATAATGCTTCACCGCCGGAAACGAGGACGTGGGCGTGTAGAGAATGCGGACGATGGAATCGGAGCAGACCCGCAGCCGCAGCAAACCGCTCTGCATCCTGAGCAGTACGCCATCGGTCTGCTTCTCTTGGCTCTTGACGGGGTTCAGGGGATTCCACTGCGCCGCGGCGGTCGAGACCAGCGCCAGCAATGAAAAGGTAAGGACGGCGGGTTTGATTCGCATGATCGATGGGCTCCTGAAACTGTAGACTCGCGATTCCTGATCTGTGTTGACCGGAAGCTTTCGTCGTCTTCTCCAGTCAATTGGCAAGATACCGCTAACGCCTTTTCACTGCAATGGCCACGCGTCGCTTACCCCTAGGTTTAAAGCCCTCTCCCCATCACGATTGGGTAGCCCTCTCCCCAAGGGAGAAGGTTGTCGGTCCTCGTTGGGGAGAGGGCTGTCGATCCAGGTCGAGAGGGCCGCCGCATAGCCGCTTGCTTTAGTTACCAAACTACCCCATGCTCGTCTAATAGAGAGAAAAATCGGTAGTGTCTCAGTTTGAGGTAGAGGCGGCTTTACGCCGCCAGTTGGCGAGGTAAACTCGCCGCTACGAATTTAAACTGCAAAGAAAACACGCTCGAATTCAGGGAGGACAAGATGAGCCGCAAGATTGGTCTGGGTTTATGCACACTGGTATTCCTGCTCACCGCAGGGACTCTCGCCTTTTCCGCGTCACGCATCGAGAAGGATCTAAAGCTCGAACCCGGGGGCAGATTAGAGGTTGATGCCGGGGCAAGCGATGTGTTTGTGACCGGCCGGTCAGCCTCGGGCGCCCATGTGGTGGTGACCTCCAATCAAGATGACTTGGAGCAATTATTCACCATAAATTTTAGCGAGGAATCCGGCGGAGTCCGCCTCGAGATGCACAAACACAGCCTCCAGCTTTGGCCCAAGCACCTGCAAGTGCGCATGGAGGTGGAGGTCCCGACCCGGACGAATCTGGAAATTCGTACCGGTGGGGGAGACGTGAAGGTCAACCATCTGGAAGGCGAAACCAACCTCGAGACATCGGGTGGAGATGTCAAAGCGTCGGAGCTCAAGGGTAACCTGAATGCACGGACTTCCGGCGGAGATATGGAGTTGCGTAACCTCACGGGAGACATCACGGTCAAAACGTCGGGAGGAGATATTACCCTCGAAAACGTGCACGGTCGTGTCGAGGCCCACACCTCGGGTGGAGATGTAACTGCATCGTTGGCGCGCGGGAATGCTAAAGGGGGAGAAATCGAGACCTCCGGCGGCGACATCGAACTGCGGCTGGATCCGGCCATAAACCTGAGCCTGGATGCGTCGACCTCGAGCGGTGAAGTGACCTCGAATCTTCCCCATCTGTCGGTGACGGGAGAGATTTCCTCGTCGCGGCTCCACGGCACACTGGGTTCGGGCGGAGAAACCCTGCGAGTCCACACCAACGGCGGAAGCGTGCGCATCAGCGCCTTGTGAAGCGCGATACCGTGCCCGAATTCGGGAAGGCTTGGGTTCCGGCGGGAATTTGCCCATCGCGCCGATGACTCGAAATCCGATCCTTGGTACCATTGCTTGACAAGGATTCCGTCCTTGCTATAGTAAGGTGATGGCCAAAGTTACTAGCAAACGGCAACTCACCGTCCCCAAGCTCATCGCCGACCAGTATGCTATCAAAGCCGGGGATCAGCTCGAGTGGGTTCCCGCCGGGGATGCCATCCGGGTGATTCCTGTGAATTCCCGGCGCAGTCGAGCTCCGCTGCGGAGCGTAGAAGAGCGCTTGAAACTATTTCGGCAAATGCTGGAGCGTCAGCGACAGCGGGAGGCCCATCCGCCCAAGGCAGAGGCTTATCGTAAGCGTCCAGCCAAGCCCCACGAAATCGCGCGCGGCTGGAGACGTGAGGACCTTTACGCACGTGGCCGCTCTGATTGACACGAATGTTCTCGTGTACGTGTTCGACCCGGGAGACCCGCGCAAACAGCGGATTGCGGCGGAACTTCTCGACCGGGGCCTGCAGGACGACTCGGTGAAAATCCCTCACCAGGCAATCGTGGAATTTGTGGCTGCCACCACCCGCCCTCGCGCGCGGGGTGGCAGCCCGAGGTTACCGCTCCTGACTCCGGAAGCCGCCACCCGCGAAGCCGAGGAGTTGCTGGCCACGTTCGAGGTTCTCTACCCCAACGAAACCCTGGTTCGAACCGCCCTGCGTGGCGCCGCAGCGTATCGGTTAGCCTGGTACGACGCTCATTTGTGGGCTTACGCCGAATACTACGGGCTTTCCGAATTGTTTTCCGAAGACTTCGAGCACGACCGGCTTTATGGCACCGTCCGTGCCGTGAATCCATTTCTGACTTGAGCGCCACTGCGCCAAGCACCGCTTGAGTGGCCCCGAGGTGACTGGAAACGCCGTTGCGAGTATTGGCAATCGACTTTGGCATGAAGCGGATGGGCTTGGCGGTGTCGGATGCCCTGGGCATTACCGCTCAGGGACTTCGCACACTTCAGCGCACGCGCCTGGATGATGATCTCGAAAAGATCCGGCAATTGACGGAAGAGTACGCCACCGAGCGCGTGCTGGTGGGAAATCCGATCGGGCATGGCGGAGGGGAAACGGCCATGTCGCGCAAGGCGGCGGAGTTTGCAGAAAAACTGCGCCGGCGTCTAACCTGCCCGGTGCAGCTCTGGGACGAACGCTTGACCTCCGTGGAAGCCAACCGCGCCTTGCGAGAGACCGGGCTCACCCTGGGCAAACGCCAAAAAGCCGTGGATCGCGTGGCCGCAACATTGCTCTTGCAAAGTTACCTCGACTACCTCTCGAACGAGCGAAGCCGTGACGCCAGGTCGGCGCCATGAAGAAGCGGCTGCTGGTTTTGCTGCTGGCCGCAGCCGCACTGGCGCTGGCCTGGGTGGTTTTCGACCTGCTCTCGCCCTACCGCGGATATGCCGGCAACGTAATACTCGAAATCGCACCCGGATCACGCGCCTCCCAGATCGCGGATTCACTGGCGGCACGCGGAGTTCTGAGGCATCGCTGGCCGTTTTTGCTGCGCTACCTGATTGGGCGTCCTCGCCGCACCTTGCGGGCCGGCGAGTACATGTTTGACCGGCCACTCCGCCCCATTGACGTTTACCGGAAACTGGTCTTGGGTGAGGTCTACCTTCATCCTGTGGTCATCCCGGAAGGCTCAGACCGGTTTGACATCGCGCGGATCCTCAACCAGCGATTGGGCATTGACCCCGAGCTTCTTCTGCGCGTAACGCGGCAAACCATGCCGATCCATGATCTGGATCCCAAGGCGCCGTCGCTCGAGGGCTACCTCTTCCCGGACACGTACCGGTTCCCGCGTGGGGTGAGTGCCGCAACCGTGGTCACGACCATGCTGGCGCGGTTCCGGCACATTGTGGCCACGCGGTTTGCTGACGTAGGGGCGACCCTTGTGGTCGCCCAGGGGCGCCCACGAGGGGCGCCCCTACATCAGGGCGGGCTGACGGGCTGGCACGACGTCATTACCCTGGCTTCGCTGGTTGAGAAGGAGACGCCGGAAGCTTCCGAACGCCCACTGGTCGCGGGAGTTTTCGAGAGGCGGCTGGCGCTGGGGATGCCTTTGCAGTGCGATCCCACGGTGGTCTATGCGGCACAACTCGAGGACCGCCCGATGGGTCCAATTACCCAAACCGATCTCCAACTCGATTCCCCTTACAACACCTACCGCCACGCGGGGCTGCCCCCCGGACCCATTGCGAACCCGGGGGAAGCCTCCATCCGCGCGGCGCTTTATCCCGCCGGGGACGCGCTCTATTTTGTCGCCAACAACCAAGGCGGGCACGTCTTCGCCCGGACCCTTGAAGAACATCAACGCAACGTGGCACGATATCGCCGCGAAGTAGCGGCGTCGCACCGCAAAGAAGCGGAGACTGCGGGTAAGAATTCCAAGCCGGCGCACGATTCAGGACAAAGTACCCATGCACCGGCGGCCCACCCTCGCAGGTGAAAATCACCTGTTCGTCACCCCCGCGAAAGCGGGGGTCCATGGGTGGATTCCCGCTTTCGCGGGAATGACGTGACTTTCCGAGCTGCACTGCCGGGGCGAAGAACCGTGCCGGAAACCAAAAAGCAAATCATCCTTGAGTATTGCCGGGCGAAGGCGTGGGAGCGGATCGGCCGCGAGGAAATTCGCGCCCTCGAGAATGAGCTGCGGGCGCGGC
>Ga0326728_10006213_pt1 | contig 32461 bp, 26 predicted proteins | sample MB3enrmetagenome_FD_207602 | JGI IMG/M metagenome (GOLD analysis project Ga0326728, IMG submission 207602) | Lab enriched peat soil microbial communities from McLean, Ithaca, NY, United States - MB31MN | ecosystem: Environmental > Terrestrial > Soil > Wetlands > Peat | place: USA: New York... | reverse complement strand
CAGCATATTTTCGCGCACCGGTTGGCGTCGCTGCGTCATGCCTAGGCCTCCGTCCGCAGGGCTTCAATGGGTTCGAGGTTGGCGGCTTTTCGGGCGGGATAAATGCCGAAGAATAGTCCCACCGCCGTAGAGACGAACAGTCCCACCAACACCGCGCTCACGGGGACGCTGGAGGTGAAAAAGACATTCACGATCTTGCTGACCATGAAGGAGATCAATACGCCGGCCGCGCCCCCCGCCAGCGCCATCACGCTGGCTTCAATAACGAATTGCATCATGATATCGCGCCGGCGGGCGCCCAGGGACTTGCGGATGCCGATCTCGTGCGTACGTTCGGTAACGCTGGCCAGCATGATATTCATGATGACGATGCCGCCCACCACCATGAAAACGGCCACGATGCCGATCGTGACCGCGAAGATGGTTGCCGTCAATTGATGCCATATGCTCATGATAGTGTCTGCGGCGTCAATGCCAAAATCGTCGCTCTCATGGTACGGAACGTGGTGCCGGGCACGCATCAGCGCACGTACGCTGTCCTCGAGGACCATCATCTGCTGAGCATCCCAGGCCTGTATATCCAGGTTGAGATTAGGGCGCGCCAGGAAGACCTTCCGAAAGGTGGTGAGGGGAATTTGGACGAACTTGTCCTGGCTCTGGCCAAACGTTGTCCCGATTCGAGCCGCCACGCCAATCACCCGGAATGGGATGCCGCTGACGTTGATCTCCTTGCCGATCGGGTCAAGACTCGGGAAAAACTCAGTCACGAGATCCTGACCGATGAAACATACCATTGACTCGTGCGCGTAATCCGTGTCATTGAGATAGCGACCGGTTTCCACCCTCGCTTGTCCGATGTCAATCATGTTCGAGGTCTCACCGGTGACTTCCACTTCATGCAGGATGTGTGCTTTGTACCTTACGTCGCTGCCGCCGAGGTCGGCCTCCGCGCCAATATTCTTATAGCCCTTGATGACCTCGCGAAGGTATTCGAAGTCCTCGATGCGGATGGGCTTGTTGCGATGCCGCGCTTTCAACCAGTCGTCGCCACTCATCGTAAGACTAAACTGGGAGAGGATGAAAACGTTGGCCCCCAGGTTGGCGATGTGATCGGCGATATACAGGTTCATGCCATTGATTATGGACATGACCACGATCAGCGTGGTGGTGGCAATCACTACGCCTAGCAGGGTGAGGAAGGAACGCAGCTTATGGGTGCGCAACGTCTCGAGGGCTATCCAGAAGGCCTCGCGGGAGGTGACCCAAAAGCCACTCATCCGGCCCCCGCTGGGTCCCCGCTGGCGGAGAAGCGCTTGCGGTTGGCTGACTACAGCCACGAGACTTGCTCCTGCGTGCTTGCTGCGACCCGGCGTTGTAGCGGCGGCTTAATGCCGCCATGGCGAGGTAAACTCGCCGCTACCAACCAATCATTTGACGCTTTCGTCGCGTTCGATTTTGCCGTCGCGGACGTGGATGATGCGATGAGCGTGAGCAGCGATGTCGTGTTCATGGGTGACCAGGACGATCGTATTTCCGCCCTCGTAGAGCCGCTCGAACACGCTCATGATTTCCTCGCCGGTGGCTGAATCCAGATTGCCCGTGGGTTCGTCGGCCAGGATGATCGAGGGGTTGTTCACCAGAGCGCGGGCAATCGCCACGCGCTGCCGCTGTCCCCCGGAAAGTTCATTAGGCTTGTGGTTCATGCGTTCAATCAAGTCCACTTTGCGCAGGGCGTCCTGGGCTTTTTCCAAACGCTCATTGGCGGGAACTCCGCTGTAAACGAGGGGCAATTCCACGTTGTGCAAGGCGCTGGCGCGGGAAAGCAGGTTGAAGGTCTGGAAAACGAAGCCGATTTCCTTGTTGCGGATGTAAGCAAGTTCGTCGTCGGAAAGTTCGCTAACCAGCCGCCCGTTCAGCCAGTACCGGCCGCTGGTAGGCGTATCCAGGCAACCGATCAAGTTCATCAGAGTGGACTTGCCGGAGCCCGAGGGGCCCATGATCGCCACATATTCGCCCCGATCGATTTCGAACGTCACGCCGCTGAGCGCATGCACTGCGATGGCTTCGCCCATGTCATAAGTTTTCCAGAGGTCTTCCGTCTTGATCATGACCCCTGTGGGCGGGGCCACGGTTTCCTGGGTTGAAGACGACATCACTTGTGATCCCATCGCTAGGCGCACTTCCTTTCCACTCGTTCCCCTCCCGTCGTAGGGACAACCCTTGTGGTCGCCCGCGGGCGGCCGCAAGGGCCGCCCCTACAGCGCGATCCACGCGGAGCGGAGTCGCTCTCACCGAAGCACCGCAATCCTGCTACTAAGTGGTGGCAGGAGCGTTGAGGACGCTGTTGTCCACTTTCACCTTGGTGTGGTTCTTCAGCGTGCGGAGCACACTGAAAGGACCGGAGACGATCTGATCGTTGGCTTGAACGCCTTTGATCACTTCGACATCGGATTGGCCCATAATGCCGGATGCGACTGGAGTAAAGACCGCCCGGCCGTCCTTGAGCACAAAGACTCCCTGGATCTCTTCTTTCTCTTTCTCTTTTTCCGCAGCGGAGGGCGCCGTCGTGGCGGCCTGCACCACCTTGCCTTTGCCGCCCTTGCTGCTCCGTTCTTCTTCTTCCAACTGGCGCCGCGTTCGTACAGTGAGCGCCTGGATGGGGACGGTCACGGCGTTCTGGCGGGTGGCGGTGGTGATCTTGGCGGTCGCAGAGAGCCCGGGGCGCATGCCGGGAGGCGGGCTATCCAACGTCACAACCACCTTGAAGTCCTTGGCTTCTTCCGTCGTCGTGGCGCTCGTGCCGGAGGTGGTCCCGGAGGTGCGTCCCACGGCGCTCTGGCCGATCTCCGTGACTTTGCCCTTGAATGTCTTGTTCGGAATGGCGTCAATCGTCACCTCCGCCGGCTGCCCGAGTTTCACATTGACGATGTCCGTCTCATCCACCTTGACTTCGGCGGTAATCACGGCCAAATCGGAAATCTGATAGAGCAAGCTTCCCACCGTGTTTTGAATTCCCGGCACCACGTTCTCGCCCACGTGCACCGGTAAGGAGGTTACGATGCCGTCGAGGGGCGCGGTATAAATGGTCTTGTCGCGGACGTCCACGGCGCTAGCCAACTGGGCCTCCTGCATCGCCACCTTGGCGCGCGCGCTGTCCAAATTGAACTTGGCCACCTGAAGTTGAGCGCTGGCCTGGACCACCGCCGCTTGGTCCGCTTCCAAAGTGGCCTGCGCCACCTTGACATTGTCCAGGCGCTGATCGTACTCATTTTGAGCAATCAGCTTATCGCGCAGCAAATCCTGCCCCCGTTTGAACTCCTCTTGGGCGCGGACAAGATTGGCCTGGGCCGTTTGCACGTTGGCCTTTGAGCTGTTCAAAGCTGCCTGCTGCGCCTGCACGGCCGCCGCAAACTGCTCCACGTCTGACTTGGCGCTAGCGACGGTTGCCTTTTGTGCATCAACACTGGCATTCGCCTGGATCGCCTCAGTCTTCAGGAGGAGCTGGCCTTTCTTGACGGTATCGCCTTCCTTGATGTCAATCTCGGTGATCTTGCCCACGGAGCTCGCGTTCACATTGGCGAGGTCAGCCGGGGGCGGCTTAATTTCTCCCGAGGCCGTGACGATGGCCGCCAAATCCCCCCGCACGACCTTCGTGGTCTGAACAGTGACCGTGCCACCCTTGCTCCAAACGATCCCGCCTACCACAAGCGCGATTAGAACAACGGCTCCCACTAGCGCCAGAATCATCTTCCGCTTTCTTGACTTCCTCCCCTTTACATTGCCAGGTCCGGAAGGAACCATGCTGGTCTGGCTCACAGTTGCAGGTGAAGTAATACTCCCTAGTTGCAGGTCAGTTACATGGGCCGCAGTTGTTTTACCCTTTTCTTCAATTGTCGGTGCAGACATCGTAATCTCCCCCGTCCCTGCCGGGCCTTTGGGCCCCATCCTAATCTGTCAATCGCTTGGGTCCGAAATCACCACCCAATTGTCGCCGCGTGCGCGTCTAACCATACTACGCTATCAGGACGCGAAAAGTTTCTCCAAAAGTACCCATTTTAACTCTACGCGCCAACTTAAGGAAGCCGAATTTGGCCGGACATCTTGACAACCTCAGGAAAGCCGGACTTATTGGTGTGAGTTATCAGGCCACCTTTAAGGCTTGCGCGGCATCAAACGGCCTGTCAGTCAAACAGTGGGGGGACAAGATCGTCAAGGGAGGCTGGAGTCCTTGACTTTTCAAATCTCAGCAAATACAATCGGCACTGTCTATGGTTGGGAAAGGAGAGCCGTTGGTGTCTAAACGGATTGAATTCATCAGCCACCACGCGTGGCAGGCTTGTCTTTACGTGCTGTTTTCCGGATGGATGCTCGGTGGGTTGATCTGTCCTGCGCTGAAGGCGGCCCCGCAAGACCAAAGTAAAGACGATATTAAGCTGAGCAAGGCGGAAAAGAAGCGCCAGAAGGCAATCCAGAAAGAGATGGAGACGCCTTACAAGAAATGGATCGAGGAAGAAGTTCCCTACATTATTACCAACGAAGAAAAAGCGGCTTTCAAAAAGCTGACCACAGATGATGAAAGGGAACAGTTCATTGAGGCGTTCTGGGAGCGGCGCAATCCCAATCCGGGAAACCTTGAGAACGAATTCAAAGAAGAATACTACCGGCGCATTGCCTACGCAAATGAGCATTATGCGTCGGGCATCCCTGGTTGGAAGACCGATCGCGGGCGAATCTACATTATGTATGGCCCGGCGGACGAGGTCGATGATCACGACAGCGGCGGCACCTATATTCGACCCCCTGAAGAAGGCGGGGGGGAGACCTCGACTTATCCCTTCGAGCAGTGGCGTTATCGTTATATTGACGGCATCGGAACGAACATCATCCTGGAATTTGTGGACCCCACGATGACCGGGGAGTTTCATCTCACCATGGATCCCGGCGAGAAGGATGCTCTGCTCCACGTCCCCAATGCCGGCCTAACAGACATGGAAGCCATGGGTAGGGCAAGCAAGACGGATCGCTTTACCCGTACCGACGGCATGACGACCGGCACGGCGATGGGTGGTATGCCCGAAAGCATGGAAGAGTTCACCCGCCTGGACCTCTACGCCAAAATCTTCCAGCCACCCGAGGTCAAGTTTAAGGACATGAAAGCGGTGGTTACCACGAAGATCTCCGGACAGACTCTGCCCTTCGACGTTCGGACGGACTTCCTCCGCGTAACCGATGAGACCGTGCTCACTCCCGTCACCATTCAAGTGGCGTATCGTGATTTACAGTTTCAAAACAAGGACGGGGTGATGCATGGCGTCATGGATATCTACGGCGAATTCTCCAGTTTGACGGGCCGGAATATCAATACGCATGAGAAGAGCCTGGTCCTGGATGTTCCGGAACATGAATTCCAGGCCTTCTTGGGACGCAAGGCAGTATACCAGTACGCCGTCCCCCTCCACCCCGGTCGCTACAAGCTGAGCTTGGTGATGAAGGACGACCTGAACGGCCACATGGGGTCGATGGAAATCGGCGTGGTGGTCCCGAATTTTGAGGACGCCAAGCTGTCGAATAGCACCTTGATCCTGGCGGACCTCCTTCAGCCTCTGCCAACCAGTCAAGTGGGCACGGGTCCATTCGTGATCGGGGGCACGAAGGTTCGCCCCAGCGTCACCCGCACCTTCACTCGCGACCAGAACCTTTGCATCTACATGCAGGTTTATAACCTGGGCCAGGACCCGAAAACACACAAACCTTCCTTGGATGTAGAATACGAACTGCTCAAGGATGGGAAACCGCTGCTGGCGCAAGCCGAGGATCCCAACAAGCTCAAAGAGGCTTCGCAGCAGTTCACGCTGGAAAAGCAAATGCCCTTGAAGGTGCTCCAACCTGGCAAGTACACGGTACAGATAAAGGTCACGGACAAAATAAAGAATCAAACTGTTTCACCTTCCGACAGTTTTGAGGTACAGTAGGCACGGCTGGTTTGTGTGGCCGCTTACGTATTGCACGACTTCTGGTAGCGCCGGCACTCCGGTCGGCGTCTGTCAAGCTGATCTAAAGGTCAGCGCTAGGTGACCGAGACGATTCACATGAAAGCTTCAAATCCCGGAATCAGGCTTTCCGCCATCCTTCTGGCCGGGAGCTTTCTCTTCCCTTGGCTTGGTTCGGTGCAGGCTGTCGCCTCGGAATACGGGCGGCTGACGGGAATCGTCTCGGATGATCATGGCAATCCTTTGATGGGCGCCACGGTTCTGATCGTCGGGCCGTTGTTGATTGCCACCGCCACCACCGGCGACCAAGTCGAGCGCGTCATCACCGACGCCAAAGGCAAGTTCGCCGTTGGGAACCTCATTCCGGGATGGTACTCCCTGCAGATTATTTCTCCCACGCGGTTGCCCGCTCATCAAAACGGCGTCAAGGTGCAAGCGGGGCAGACCTCCACTTTGAAATTTGTTCTAGCGGACGCCTTCGCTCCCTTGCGTTTCCAGGTTCCCGACAAGGGTGCGACGCCTTTGGGCGACGATTGGAAGTGGGTGCTGAGGACCTCGGCAGCCACGCGGCCTATCCTTCGCTATAGGCAAGGCGCTGCGGGGACCCCTGATGATTTGCAGCCCCTGCCTGCCGACCAGCGTCTTCTGGGTGTGGTTCCTGGATCTTCCGGCGCCGGTCCCATGGCCGGCGACCCAAGCATTAGAAGCGTTTTCGCTTATCTGCGCCACCTGTCTCCGGACGCTGAGATGCTGACGGTGGGTTCGGTCGCCGCCGTCGGATCTTCGACTTCCTCGGTGGGGACGGACTATAGAAAACGGCCGGTTTCGGGTGATTCCCAGGAAATCTCTCTGGTGGTGCACCAATTGGGTTACGCAAGTGGCCCAATCGCCTTCGTGGGCAATAGACGGCTTGCCGATTCCTTCGCACGCGGATTGGTTGCAAGTTTCACCCAAACCCGCCAGATTTATCCGCGGCTCACTTTGATTGCTGGGTTGGATGTTAGTTATTTGGATGCAGTTCGTGATCTGGTTATTGCCCAACCACGAATGAAACTCGCGTACCAACTTGCCCGTTCCACCAAACTCGCCTTACAGGTGGGAACGGGTTCCCCCGACGGCTCGCTAAACTTGCTCGACCGGGTGAGCGGGCTCGAGTCTTTCCCACTCCTGACGCTACGCGACTACCGGCCGGCGCTCCAGCAACTCAACCATTCCGAGCTTTCCCTCGACCGCCAACTGAAGCGTTCCGCGCGATTCCAGCTCGCCGCGTACCACGATGGAATCAGGAACGCCGCCGTCTGGGGATCGGCTCATCCTGCCGCACTAAGTTGGCTTGCCGGTAATTACCTGCTTAACCCGGCCGTGGATGGGGTTTTTGTGAACATGGGTGATTACCGCTCGACGGGGTATCGAGCGGCCTACACGCAACGCCTGGGAAATCATATCGAAACGCTCGTCGCCTACGTCGCGGGCGATTCTCTCTGCGCGCACGGTGCGATCAACCCTGCCCGAGGGGGAGACTTACAAGGTGCACTTAAGCCGGTTCACAGTTCCTCCTTGGCCGGGCGGGTGTCGGCCCGAGTTCCCGTGACCCACACTCGACTCATGACATCCTACGAATGGGTTCAACGTGGACGTGTAACCATGGCGGATCCTCAGGGCCAGGTTGACATGCAACTGCAGCCGTTCTTGGAAGTCCAAGTCCGCCAACCCCTTCCTGCCCTTGCTTTCCTTCCCGCCCATATCGAAGCCATTGCGGATTTCCGTAACTTTTTGGCCCAGGGCTATTCGCCAGTAACCCAATCTGGTGAATCGACTTTGCTGCTGGGCTCAGCTTATAAGTCGATCCGCGGGGGCTTCTCCGTCGAGTTCTGATTGATGAGGGCAATACCTGCCCTCCCCTGTTATGCGACGGCAAGGGTAGGGCAACCCTACCCCTGCAGAGGAGCGGTGGCGGCTTGCCGATAGGATACAGAAAAGCGGAAGCCATATCCCGATTTTTGTAGGACTTTTGCTGCTTTGGATGTGAATGGCGTATTTAACTGAAAACAAAATACTTATTTGTATATGCAATCCATATTACTGGAATCCAAATTGCTCACCACCTACAGTGGTAGTCTAAGCAGCAGGGTGTAGGTGTGCCCCTCAGATGACAAAAGCCCCGCCTTACCGGTTCACTTCCGTCTCGCTGGCTATCCTTAGCCTCACCCTCATCTCGTTCGCCGTAATCAATCTTCAGCAACGCGTGCGCTATCGGCTTCCAGACGACGGCGTCTCCTGGGTTGATTCTCAGAGGGGAGTACAAGCCTGGATTGTCACTCCTGATGGTCCGGGCGACCGGGCGGGAATCCGGGAGGGCGACCTTCTCGAGTCGATTGACAGAAAACCGGTCCACACCGCGGCTGACGCCGGTCGCCAGATCTTCGGCGACGATGTGTGGTCTCAGGTGAATTATTCTCTGGTGCGGAATGGCGAAAAGTTCCAGACTGCGCTGGTTCTTGTTCCACAGAAGGCTGCTTCCTCGGTGCGATATTATCTAAGCCTCGTGGGCCTGATCTACCTGGTCATCGGTACTTATATACTTTTCCGGCGCTGGACGGCCCCTAAATCGCTCCATTTTTACATCTTTTGCCTGGCCTCATTCATCCTCTACACATTCTCCTATACCGGCAAGCTGAACTTGTTTGACTGGACGGTGTATTGGTTGGGAGTATTCGCCTTGCTTCTCCAGCCTGCACTCTTCCTCCATTTTTGTCTTAGTTTTCCGGAGCAAAACACCTTTCTGCGGGGCCGCCGCTACGTGATCCCTTGCCTCTATGCGCCAGGGGCGACCCTGGCGGTGTTCCATGTGCTCGTAGCCACGGAGTTCTTGGTTCTCCCCATGCCCCTGCTCCAGGCGCGTTGGCTGCTTGACCGCATTGGGCTTGTGTATCTCGCCATCTACTTTTTACTGGGCGCGATGGTCCTCCAATACGCCTACTCGCGAGCGCAGGTGCCTCTCCTGAAGCAGCAGTTGAAATGGGTGACGCGCGGGACTTGGCTAGCGATTGCGCCCTTCGCCGCCTTCTACGCGATCCCTTATTTCCTCGGTTACATTCCCAACGCCTGGATGAACCTCTCGGCCCTGGCGCTCGTCTTTCTGCCCGTCACGTTTGGTTACGCCATCGTGCGTTATCGACTGATGGACGTGGACGTCATTTTCCGCCGGGGCATGGCGTATACGCTGGCCACGGCAACCATTGTGGCTCTTTATTTCGGCGTCATCGGGTTGTCTGCGGATTATTTCCGTTCCTCAATTCCCATCACCAGCCGCGGCGGCTGGGTCCTGGCGGTCGTGGTCACCGCCTTGGTTTTCCAGCCCATGGTGAACTGGATTCAGGTGCGGTTGGATCGATTCTTTAACCGCGAGCGTTATGACTATCGTCGCACCCTGCTCGAGTTTGCCCGCGAGCTGAGCTCTGAGTTGCACGTGGATCGGCTGCTGGAACGAGTAACAATGAAACTGGCTGGGACCCTTGGGGTCGACCGCCTGGCGGTGTTTTGGGCCACGGAATCGAATGGATTCCGCCTCGTCAAGTCGCGCGGCGTGAGCTATTCGAAAGGGCTGGATACGAGCTTCCTTGATCCCACTCACCGCTCGCCGGGCAGAGAATATCTGTTTTTCGACAGTGTCAAACGCCCGTTTGGTTTTTCTCCTTCCCAGCAGAAGACGATCGATCAATTGGACCTGCATTATTACTTGCCCTTCAAGGTGAAAGAGCGCACCCCGGGCTACCTCGGCCTGGGAAAAACGCGGGATGGAAATTTCCTTTCCAGCGAGGACATCGATCTTCTCCAGACTCTCACTGGGTACGTCTCCGTGGCGGTAGAAAACGCTCAGCTTTACGAGTCCCTCGAGAAGCGGGCCCTTGAATACCAGGCGCTCACCGACTTCAGTGAGAACATTATTGAGTCGATCAACGCCGGCGTACTCGCCTGCGACCTCGAGGGCAAAGTGGGATCGTGGAATTCCGCCATGGAGCGGCTCTATGGCCTGGTGCGAGAGGATGCCGTTGGAAAGTCGCTGCAAGCTATTTTCCCACCCGAGTTGCTGGCGGAATTGCCTCGCGCCTCGGATGCGCAAAGCGTCCTCAGTCTATACAAGTTTCGCTTACATACCCCCGGCGGCCAAACCCTGATCGTGAACCTTTCCGCAGTCCCGCTGGTCGGAAAGGACGGCAAGGTACTCGGCCGGTTGCTGATTTTTAATGATCTGACCGAGCGCGTGAACCTCGAGGACCAGTTGATTCAGGCCGAGAAACTCTCTTCGATTGGCCTGCTGGCGGCCGGCGTCGCTCACGAAGTGAACACACCTTTGGCAGTTATCACTTCCCAGGCCCAACTAGCGATGAGGCAGATGCCGCCGGATGATCCTCTCTCCCGCACGCTGGACAAGATCGTCAAGCAGGCGTTTCGCGCCTCCGAGATTGTCAATAACCTGCTCAAGTTCTCAAGAGTGAGCGGCAGTGAGTACTCCGAGTTGGATTTGAACAAACTGGTCCGCGAGACCGTGTCGCTCGTTGAGCCCATGCTGCGCGCTTCCAAGATCGTCGTGAATGCGCAATTGTGCCCTTCCTTGCCCATGGTTTACGCCAACCCCGGAAAACTTCAGCAGGTTTTTATGAATCTCATTATTAACGCGCGCGATGCAATGCCGCGCGGCGGGGAGTTGACCATCTCCACCGACTGCGAAGATTCCTCGGTGCGCGTTGAGGTTGCGGATAACGGTGTGGGAATTTCACCCGAGCACCTCAGCAAGATTTTTGATCCTTTCTTTACCACCAAGTCCACGAGTCGTGGAACGGGTCTGGGTCTCGCCGTTACGTACGGCATCATTCGTGAGCATCTGGGGAAGATCGAGGTGCAGAGTGTGCTGGGACGCGGCACCTCGTTCCGCGTCGATTTACCGGTCTCGAGGAAGGCCGTAAATGTTGCCTAAAGGCTCCGTTCTCATCATCGATGACGAGCAGGAAATCCGCGAAAGCCTCGAGCAATTGCTCAGCCTGGAGGGTTATCAGTCCGACTCCGCGTCGACCGCCGAGGATGGCCTGAGGAAAATCGAAGGCGGCGTCTTCGACTTGGTTCTTCTCGATATTAATCTCCCTGATCGTAACGGCCTGGATTTGCTGAAACACATAAAACACATCGCGCCGGAAGTCGGCGTGATCATGATCACCGCGTACAATTCCAGCCAGATGGCCTTTCAGGCTTCCAAGGAAGGAGCTGAGAGTTACGTCACTAAGCCGTGGGATAACGACAAGCTGCTGCTCGAAGTCCGCAACCTGCTTGACAAATCACGTCTGCAAGCCGAGAACCTCCAACTCCGCCGCGCCCTCAAACGCTTCGCTCTTCCCAACCTCGTAGGCAAGAGCGACAAGATGCAGAAGGTGATGGACCTCATCACTCAGGTCGCCATCAGCCGCGCTACCGTCTTGATTAGCGGCGAGAGCGGGACGGGCAAAGAGCTCGTTGCCAAAACCATCCATGCCATGAGCCCTCGCGCCGATCATGCTTTTGTTCCCGTCAACACCGGCTCTATGCCTGTGGACCTTCTCGAGAGCACGCTGTTCGGACATGTGAAGGGCGCCTTCACTTCCGCCATCGCGACCAAACGCGGATTGTTTGAAGTGGCGGACCAGGGGACCATCTTCTTCGATGAAATCGGTACGGTGGGCGTGGAAACCCAGGCAAAACTGCTGCGGGTGATTCAGGAGCGCGAGTTCATGCGCCTGGGCGGAACGGATACCATCAAGGTCGACGTGCGCATCCTCGCGGCCACGAATGCCGATTTGCGCAAGATGGTTCTGGCCGGGCACTTCCGCGAGGACCTCTTTTACCGCTTGAACGTTATCAACATTGGCCTTCCCCCCTTGCGCGAACGCAAGGAGGATATTCCTCACTTGGTCGAGCACTTCCTCAAGAAGTTTGGAGAGGAAAACGGCCGTCTCGGCCTCCAGTTCTCGCCTGCGGCGATGAAGGCCGTAATGGACTACGACTGGCCCGGCAATGTGCGTGAGCTGGAGAACGCCGTCGAGCGCGCCGTGGTTCTTGCCTCCGGACCCGCTCTGGGGCCTGACCTTTTACCTGAGCAGCTTTTTCAGGACGGCTCGCACGGCAGTGAGGGCGAAGCTTCCGAGCAATTCGCCGGCCGCTCACTTTTTGAAATCATGGAAGCTAAAGAGCGCAAGGTCATCCTGGATATGCTGGCTCGTACCAACTGGAGCCAGACCGACGCCGCAGAACGCTTCAAGATCCCTCTTTCCACTCTAAATCAAAAGATCAAACGCCTCCAAATCGACGTCAAGCGCCGCGGGGAGGCGTAAGCCTTTCAGTGGCTAGTGCCTAGTGGTTAGTGGCTAGTAGAACGCTGAGCACTGAGGGTAGCCACGGGCCAGCCACCGAACTCTAGCCACTAACCACTAGGCACTAGCCACTGAGGTTTCGAAAGTGCTGAGTTGACAAGAACAGGGCAATCATCATGCTGCCGTTATAACCCACATGAAGAAACACGCTGGGCGCCAACGAACCGCTCCTGCCGCGCGCCAGCGAAAACACCAGCCCCACGAAGAAAATCAACAGCATATGGTTCCAGGCGCCCCAGTACTCCGGCACGTGTAGTCCCCCAAACAGCAGGGCCGTGATCACAATGGCGAAGCGGAGGCCCACTTGCGCTTCGAAAATGCCAAACAGGATGCCGCGGAATATCAGTTCCTCCATGAAGGGAGCAACCAGAACCGCAAATGCTCCTATGGCATACGCCGCTGCCCTGGAGTTGAACAGGTTTTCCAGCGGGAATTGATTGGTGTCCGGCAGAACGGGAGGAAGCACCGCGATGACGATAGTCAGCAACGTTCCTCCTGCCAGGCAAGCAAGCATTTTACCCGCTGTTATGCGCCGCCAGCGAAGCATGACCCAAAAGGGCTGCGCGTGGCCCACGGCTACCAGAACATAAATATACGCGAGCATCAGGCCGTAGAAGACGATTTGCAGGACCAGCAGGAAGAAAGGATCGGTGGCGAGTTTCTCTTTCGTCAAGTGCCAGTGCAGAGCCGGCTCGATCAGCGCATAGCCTAAAGCTGCAAGCAAATTGGCAGCCAGGAAGGCGATAGGCAGAAACGCCAGAAACAGAAGAAGATCCCGCCACGACCAGGGCTTGGGCGAGGATTCGCGGGCGTCCCTGAATGCGCTCTCAGGGCTTGGCGGCCCATCCCGAAGCTGCATCTGTGGCTGGATATCGTCCATCGGAGTTAAAGCTGTCAGCCATCAGCAGTCAGCTATCAGCAAACAGGTTCCTCTCAAGGCGAGCTGATAGCTGAGGGCTGATAGCTTCTTGCACCTGACACCTGGCACCTGACACCTACTTCAGCGCTGCCGCCAGCAAAGGCACCATAACTTCGTGATGGCCCGTGAGCGCATACCCATGGCTGCGGTCCTGACCCTTTCCGGTCCCTGCCGTCGGCCGCAACAACACGTTTTGCTGGGGGCGGTAATGCTGGATGAAGTCCATGTTCACCGTGGTGATTCCGCGCGGCGCACGGCTGAGGTTGGCCGCCAGGCTCAGGCATTTCAAGAACACTTCGGGCAGCACGACCGCCGAGCCGACGTTCAGGTAAACGCCGCCGCGATGGAGATCCTTAACCAGTGAGGCCAACAGCAGGAAATCGCGGTGCGAGGCGGCCCCCAGGGCTCGCGGATCGATGCTCGGATGATTGTGGGTAATATCGGTTCCGATGGCCACATGCACGGTCGCAGGCACCCGGAAGATATAGGCTTGGGCCAGCAGGCTGAAGCGCCGGAATCGCGCCTGCCGGCTGCGGGCAAGAAAGCGGCCCATAGCCTCACCGATTCCCAACTCTTCCCGGTCGCCCGCCGCGATGGTGTCGTTAATGACGCGGCCGGTCTCCTCAGCCATGCCGAACGTTCCGCGTCCCAGCACCGCAGGGACATCTTCGGAAGTCGCGCCCACCAGGCCGACCTCGAAGTCATGGATCATCGCCGCGCCGTTCATGGCCACAGCGGTCAAGTAGCCGCGCCTCATGAGGTCAATTAAGATAGGCGCGAGGCCGCATTTGATCACGTGCCCGCCGATTCCCCAAATGATCGGCTTGCCCTTACCCCGCGCCTTTTCAATTGCCCTCACCACGGCGCGCAAGCTGTCACCAGCCAGTATATGGGGCAGGGAATCGAGCCACGCGTGCACGCCTGCCCCTACCCTGACCACCTTCCCGAAATCTTGAATCGTAACTTTACTTGGCCTCGAGGCAAGCGGGTACGTGTTGAGCTTGTCAAGTTTGAGGGGTCTTTGTGAATAAATGGTCATCGGCTGCATGAGCCCGTTCACCGCGCGTTTCGTGGTCGTTCCTTCTTTGCGTCCCTTTGCGCCTTTGCGTCTTTGCGTGAGCTGTGTTTACTCCTGTAGTCCATTCACCACCCGCGCAATGCCATCCTTGATCAGATCGACATCAAAATTGATCAGAATTCCGAGCCGCTTGTTGGCAAGGCGCAGGTAAGTCAGCAACTGCTTTCTGTGCACGGGCGCGATGGCTTCAATGGACTTGATCTCGACGATGACCTTATTCTCGACGATCAGGTCAGCTCGGAACCCGGCCTCTAAGTGCATGTTTTCCCACACGACGGGAACCGCCTGCTGCCTTATGAAGTGCAGTCCACGTCTCGCCAGTTCTTGCGCCATGACTGCCTCGTAGACCGATTCGAACAAGCCTGGGCCAAGAGTTGTGTGGATTTTGAAGGCAGCGTCAACAATGTGCTTGGCGATCTCATTCTCGGTCACGGTAACCATTCTCGCGCAAACGCCCCAGAACCGCAAATAACGGTCTCACGCAAAGGCGCAAAGTGCGCAAAGTGCGCAAAGAATGCAAATTACAGCTCTGGTGTGGGGCGAAGAAGCGTGAGGGCGGACTTTTTCTGATCGCGCTCCGCGGCCCTCGCTACTGCCGGCCATTATTAAGCGAGGCCGCGAGGGCCTGACCGGTAAAGGACTTTTTCACTCGCGCCACGTCTTCCGGAGTACCCTGGGCGACGATCCTGCCTCCCTCGTCACCGCCCTCCGGGCCCAGGTCAATGACCCAATCCGCTTGTTTCACAACGTCGAGGTGATGTTCGATGATGATGACGGTGTTGCCCAAGTCAGTCAAGCGATTGAGGACTTCGAGGAGTTGTTTGACGTCGTCGAAATGCAGTCCGGTGGTGGGCTCGTCAAGTATATACAGGGTGCGGCCGGTCTGGCGGCGGCTCAACTCGCGTCCCAACTTGATGCGCTGGGCTTCGCCGCCGGAAAGCGTAGTGGCGGGCTGCCCCAGGTGCACGTAACCCAGCCCAACGTCCACCAAAGTCTGCAGCCTCAGCTTGATTTGCGGAATGTTTTCGAGAATGGGTAGCGCATCCCGAACCGTCGTTTCCAGCAAGTCAGCGATCGAGTGCCCCTTGTATTTCACCGCCAGGGTTTCCGAATTGTAGCGGCGGCCGCGGCAGACCTCGCAGGTCACAAATACATCCGGCAGGAAATTCATCTCAATGCGCCGCAAGCCTTCGCCCTGGCACGCCTCGCACCGGCCGCCCTTGACATTGAAGCTGAAGCGTCCGGCGCGATAGCCGCGCTCGCGCGATTCGGGCAACATCGCGAAGAGCTCCCGGATGGGCGTGAACACGCCGGTGTAAGTGGCCGGGTTGGAGCGAGGGGTGCGCCCGATGGGCGACTGGTCAACCACCGTGACCTTATCCAGGTGTTCGAGTCCCTGGATGGACTTGTGCGCGCCCGGCTCCGCCACGGCCCGGTAGAGCTTCTTGGCCATGGCGTGGTAGAGGATGTCGTTCACCAGGGTTGATTTGCCGGAGCCCGAAACGCCCGTCACCACCGTGAGCAGGCCCAGGGGAAAATGCACGTCGATATTTTTCAAATTGTTCGCGCGCGCTCCGAGCACCGAGAGGCATTTGCCGTTGGGCGAGCGTCGCCGCGCTGGGACGGCAATTCGCAGCCTGCCCGAAAGGTATTTTCCGGTTAGAGAATCCGCGGCGGTCTCGATCTGCCCGGGTGGGCCGGCGGCCACTACAAAACCACCCTGCTTACCAGCCCCTGGTCCGAGATCAACCACATAATCCGCGCGCCGTATGGTTTCCTCGTCATGCTCGACCACCAGGACGGTGTTTTGCAAGTCGCGCAATCGTTCCAAGGTTTCGAGCAGGCGCTGGTTGTCGCGCGGATGCAGGCCGATGCTGGGCTCGTCGAGCACATAGAGCACGCCGCGCAACTTCGAGCCGATCTGCGTAGCCAGCCGGATGCGCTGGCTCTCGCCGCTGGAGAGCGTGGCAGCGGAGCGGTCAAGGCTCAGGTAGCCCAACCCCACGGCTTCGAGGAACTCGAGGCGCTCAAAGATAGCGTTCAATATGCGCTGCGCGATGAACGCCTGGCGTTCTGTCATGCGGAGTTCTCGCAACACTCCTTGCGCTCGGCTCACCGGAAGAGCCGTGAGGTCGGCAATGGAGAAATCGACCACAGTCACCGCCAGGCTTTCCGGCCGCAAGCGCTTGCCCCGGCACTTTGGGCAAGTGACTGCAGACATGTACTGCCCGTACCACTCACGATAATTCTCAGACGTCGTTTCCCCATACCAGCGTTCGAGCAGCGGCAGGACACCCTGAAACACCGCAGAGGCCTTAGGTTGCTCCGGGTTGCGCCCGTAAAGAACCAGGTTCTGGATCTTCAGTGGGAGTCGCTCGAAAGGGGTCTTTAGATTGAACCCGTATTCTTCGGCGGCGCGCAGCAGCCCGCGCTGTATGGCAGACGACCCAGCGCCCGGCCCCAGCCCGCCCTCGAGCAGCGGCCGCGACCAATCCACGATCACCTTGGCGGGGTCGAAAGTGTATAGGCTGCCCAGGCCCCGGCAAGCGGGGCAAGCCCCATAGGCGCTATTGAAAGAAAAGGACCGAGGCTCGAGCGAAGGGATGCTAATTCCACAATCGACGCACGCCCACTCCTGCGAATAGAGTCGCTCCTCGCCATTCACCACCGCCACCTGCACAATCCCCTTAGCCAGCTTCATGGCCGTTTCGATGGATTGCCCCAGGCGGCTTTCGATACCCGCTTTCAGCAGCAGACGGTCCACTACCACCTCGATGGTGTGGTTGCGTCGCCGGTCGAGCCGGATTTCCTCGTCGACTTGGCGCAGTTGTTTATCCACCCGCACGCGCACGAAGCCTTGCTGCGCAAGCTGTTCGAAGAGTTTACGAAACTCTCCTTTCCGCCCGCGCACCACCGGCGCCAGGATCATGATGCGTTGGCCGTCGCCGTTTCCCTCCGCGCGGTCCTGCTGGTTCTGGGCCATGATGGAGGAGACGATCTGCTCCGTGGTCTGGCGGGAAATCGCGCGGCCGCACTGATGGCAATGCGGCTCGCCGATGGAGGCGTAGAGCAGGCGAAGATAGTCGTAGATTTCAGTGATCGTGCCCACCGTCGAGCGCGGGCTCCGGCTCGTGGTCTTTTGCTCGATCGAGATGGCCGGGCTCAAGCCCTCCACCGTATCAACGTCCGGCCGCTCCGTCTGGTCGAGGAATTGGCGCGCGTAGGCCGACAAAGTCTGAACGTAACGGCGCTGGCCTTCCGCGTAAATCACGTCGAAAGCAAGGCTGGACTTGCCCGAGCCGCTCAAGCCTGTGACCACCGTCAGGGCAAGGCGCGGAATCTCCACGTCGATGTTTTTCAGGTTGTGCTGTCGCGCGCCTCGAACCGTAATCCGCTCGATCATTCGCCCTGAGCCCTACAGTGAGGAATTTAGAGGAAAAGCCAACCCACCATGATAATGGCCGCAGCCCAAGGCCGTCAAGCGCATTCCCGAGTAGGGGTGCGCGCGACATAGAAGTTGTGAATCGCCGAAGGTCAGGTGAATGCGGCCCCGCGAGGGGCCACCCCGTGAGTAGTCCCGCAGTCGCGGGATGAAACCTACGGGCAGAAGACCCCAGCTTCTATGTCGCGCACCCCGGATTGTGGTGGTGGTGTCCTAATTTGATGGAACCCATGGGCGGATGTCATTCCGAGCATTAACAGCCTTTTGGCTGCCCATGATAAGCAGAAAGATGACGCAAGCCCGTCCGAACGGTTTCGTTGAATATAAAGGACATACGCGTCATCTTTCCGCAGAGCGCACCCGTTGTGATTCTGAAGCGGAGCGAAGAACCCCGCCCTGCCTCCCGGACACCTGAAACCTGTTCTTCGCTGCCCACCCTAACCTGTCCCTTCGGGACATCGCGGGACGCAAACGGCGGGAGTCTGCGCCAGCCCGCCAAGGGCGAAAGCGTGTGAGCGCAGGGCGGCTAGGAGGGTGACCGGCGACGTGGCGGTCGCAGAGCTACGCTCTGCGCCACCCCGGCCCCAACCGGCAGATTTTCTAAGGCCACTTCTGCGCGCCGTGCAGGATACGCACAATATGAATGACCTCGCCGGAGACTTGGTAGACTACGACATACGGAAGCGACGACAGTACGAGTTCCCGCGTCCCCTCTTCTTTACCCGCACACCCACGATATGGGAACGTCAGCAACGCGACGGGGGCGTTGTAAATTCGGCGCACCAGTTCCCCTGCTCGCTCCGGCACGTTCTGAAATAGCTAATCTGTGATGCGCTCCAGATCGGCGGCAGCCTCCTCTGTCCAGCGAAGCTCCATTTTCATCGGTGGGATTGCTTTTGGGTCAGCGACTTTTCCAGGCGAGCCCCCACTTCCTCATGAGTCAGCACTTCGCCCCGGGCGATTTGATCCAAGCCCTTCTTTACCTCATTGACAAACCACTCGTCGTAGTCTACGAAACGCTCGATGGCTTCTCTGGCCAGCGCTTCGGCATCACGTCCGCGTTCAGCGGCAAGGCGCGCGAGCTTGCACTGCACGTCAGCATTAAGTGCTACTTCCATGGTTGAAGCCTAAGCCGTGCCTGACCGGTTGTCAACCGCCCGCGCCAGGTCCTGACTTGTCCCGGTGCTAATATCGGGCTGCTCCCTGTCGGGAAACCCTCGGCGACTGACGACGTCGCGCATCGCACAGCTACGCCCTGCGCCTGCCTACCCGTTTTATACAGAGCGACATAAATTGTGGCACGGGCGTCCCGCCCGTGATCACGGCCGGGACGGCCGTGCCACGAAGGGATGAGCAATTATTCAAGTCGCTCTGTATAGCTGATAGCCGACAGGTGACAGCCAGCGTGACTTTCAACTTTCGACTGTGGACTGTCGACTTCTCCGGGCGTGGAACGTGCATCACCATTTTGGTGTATTATGGTGCCATGCGCACCTCAAACAAAGTCGTCCGCCAGACCGTGGGCCTTCCGGCCGACACGGCGCGGCAGGTGCGCAGCCTGGCCAAGCAACGGCGCCTGAGCGCCAACCGGATCATCGTTGAGCTCGTGGAAGAGGGGATGGAGGCCCAAAAGCGCAAACAAAAAGAGTTCTTCGAGCTCGCCGAGCGTTACCGCGTGGCGACCGATCCTAAAGACGTTGCTCGCCTCGGGGATGATCTGGGCCGCATGGTTTTTGGCGACTGATGCCCCACCTTGAAACCTGGAACAAGCTCCCGCCTGGAATCCGCCAACACCTGATGGACAGGATGCGGGATCGACGCATCAGCATCGCTGACCTCAATAAGCTTCGGATTTGGGTTGAATCCCATCCGCTCGTTCCGGAGGGCGAGTGGTACAAGGATTTCGGATCTTTCAAAATCTGCGGTGAGGGACCGTATCCGAAGACATTCCTGCTTTCTGGCCAGTCCGCTAAGGGCGAAAGCGTATGAGCGCAGGGTGGCCGGCCCGTCGAAAAGCCCACGGTCACGAGAGCAGCGACCGTGGCTACCCGCTAGACAACGTCTTCCGCGGGGGCGAAGAAGGCGGCGATCCCCTCGCCACAACCCGGATCCACAAGCGAATCATCAATTAGCTGGATGAGTTTGTGTTTCTGTACCCCACCGAGAATCGTGGCAACGAGGGCTTTTCGCAAGTAGCTCATGACCCCGCGATAGATCCTTTCCGGGTCCTTGTACTTGGACTCCATTGCAATTCGTTTTTTCTTAGGTAAGCGATCGCCGTGAGCAAAGTGGTTGCGCGCCTCGTACGCATCTGCCAGGAGATGAAACACATCCTTGGGATCCTCACATAAGTAGGACATCGCCCTCGCTACACGAAGGCGGCACCGATATGTCAATTCCTGTCTTTCCTCGAGGAACAGCGCCTCCAGCCCCATTACGGCATTCGCGACACGCTCCTCGAAGATATCCCTTCTCAAGAGTCCAGCGCAGTATCGCTCATACGCTACGAGGAGGTGATCTACTTTCTGAGGTTGAATTTGATACAGGTGTTTTGGCAAAGCGCGACCAACTTCCTCCCAAAACCTCTTCAAGCGGGGCTCGTCTTCTGGTCGTATGGGAGCGGAGATCATCGGCATTGAGCTATCGCCCGGATGTCGGGAGGTTCCACCATTGCTAAGTGCTGGCCCGCAAAACGCCCTATATCCCCGGTGTTTTACTCCGGCGACAACAAACAACCGTAACATAGTTACCAGTTTCGGGACTGCCGTGTCGTGAAGCTCTTGGATGGACCCGATGAGCTTTATGTCAGCAATGGCGCTAGGGTAAGGGACCCCAACAGGCTCAAGGGTCTGTGGGAAGTTGAGCATCTCCTTTTCCAGATCCTCACGACGCGTTTGACGGATGAGGACACCTGGAAGCTCTACTTGTTCCTTCCGCAGAATCAACCCCAACAGTTCGACCTTAGCCCCGCATTGCTTGGGACCGGGCGAGATTGAATCCACAAAGCGATCTGTCTCATCGGTAAGGTGGTCATCCGAAATTTCATCGCCGGCAAACTTGGTAGCAAGCCGAAGCACAAAATTCGAAAGGAATGTGTCGATTAACTCTGGACTAGCCGCGATGCCTGCCAAGGCCTTCGCGGCTGCGGTGAATTCGGGCGTTTGTAGAATCTCGCGAGTGACGATGGAACCTGCATAAGTCCAATCGAGTTTCTGGAAGGGAATCCCAGTCATGCCCCCATTTGCAACCACACCATTTTCTCCATATGCGAAGTCCGCTGACACCTTGTATCGGATGTAAGGGGCGACTCCGGGCTTCAGCTCGCCTCTGCGCGCGTGTTCCTTTGTGGCACTCTTGACGCTCGCGACTAGATCGTCGAGTTCGAGCGGCATCGTGTGTGTCTCCCACCGTCGGCTGCAAACCGTGTTAGCCAGCGTGTTCGGATTGTAGCCATTCAGGCACGGAATTGGGCCTAATGTTGAACACGTATTGGAGGAAGCCCTCTTCAAGCGCCTGTTGGGCCGCGTCTCGCAGGCCGCCTGCCTGCGGTGGCCGAATATCCTGTTGGAGGATCCCTCTCCATCGGAGCGGGGCTTTTACGCTGGTAAAGGTGTCGAGCAAGGTTACGAGCGCCCGGTGCGCGAATTCCCCTTGGTCACTGGTGGAAATTACGTAACTCTGCAGAAAATGAGACTCTTCCTCAACCACCTGAACGTCCTGATCCATGCAGATAAAGAAAGGGAACACGCCTTTAGGCGACTCGTAACGGACGCCTTCTGCGTTCGTGAAGTATACTTCTTCGATCACCGCATCCCAACCCGTTGAAGTCTGACTGATCTTGCGGATATGCAAGTGGAGACCGACTGGAGCCCTGAAGCAGAATGAAAAATCGCCCGCCAGCTGGCCCAAGAGGGTTTCCCGTAGCGCCTCTGTGAATGAAATCTTGAGATTGCTAACTGAAGGACGAAAGTGCCGAGGCTCGAATAGTGCCCAGAAACTGCGGTGCTTCCAACCAATCAGCAGGGGAATCCTAAGGAGTTCCGAGTACCTCTGCAGGCTGTTGATGTATTGCGGTCTCCAAGAGAGCACGTCCTTGTCAGACGACTTGACTTCTATCAACGCCGGCAGCATGCGCCCACCGTGCTCGAACACTGCCATGAGGTCCGGCACCTGGTATTTGATCTTCGAATCAGGCGGATACTGTGCCTGATCGAGTCTGTGGACAAGACGGCACCGTCCGAGCCAGTGCAGGATTGCTGACAGCTCGTCCTCGGCCGGAAGGCCTTTGTCGAGTCCCTTCACCCGTTCAACAAGGGCCGGGGCGTCAGATGCCCAGCCGAGTTGTTCAGCTGCCTCGAAAAGAAGCCTGGCCTTGATCCCGAGTTCGTCCATGGTTTACCAAGCGGGTAGCCACGGGCAATGCCTATCTGTCCGTGGGCTTTTCTGTGCAAGACGAACACACGGTCAATCAAGGGCAGATTGACCGTGGCTAGCACCACTAACACAAAACCGCCAGCGGCGAGCCCGCCTCCGAGAGTGCAGCCGCCTTCAGGCGGTTCGCGAGTGCTCGGCCATCGTCGAAGAAAACGGCATGTACTTCCGACGAGCCTCGTCCCAACGAAAGTACTTGAGGGAACCCGCGCCGACGAGCCTGATCTTATCGAGGATAGTCTTGACGGATCTCCTTTTTGATAGGACCGCGTCACCTATTTGGTGATAAAAGATTGACCAGGCAACGACAGAGTCACGCCAATAAACTTCACCCGCGTCATTGCTCTCAGTAGTCAGAACGTAGGCTGCTGGCCTGAAGTGGGGAGGTTTCGCTGCAAACCTCGCGAACCACTCCGTGACAGCCTGATGCTCGGCCCCACACGCCGAGATAATCAAGATTAGGGGGCCGGAATAGTGCCTCATAGCTAACGAGAACCCGCGAAGATGGTTCGCCAGGTCCTCCCACGACGCAAAGTCTGGCCCAAAGAACAAACCGTCGTCATTGCCGTGAGCAGCCAAATGAAGGCAAAGCGGCCTATGCCGGTGTTTTTCAGGAATTTCCTGGTCGTCAATGGTCGTCACGTGCTTTACCGCCGTAGAGAACTCGGCCGACGAATGGACGATAGTCGAAGCGAAATCGTGGCCCAAGAGTCGGCAGACGGCGAGGAGGGTCTGGCTCTCAGTACGGTTCCTAAGCACGTCCATGGCGCTGGGACTCTCAATCGCAAAAATGCGCATCCGCCTGACTGTTGTTTGCTTCATCAGAAATCCAAGCCTAAGATAATCCTCGGTCTTACCGGGTGCGCCGCGCTCCTGGCCGTCGCCCGCGGCGCCTTGTCAGGCGCTTCCGCGCTTCGCTGCGGGCCGCCGTTGTCGCCGGAGGAGGGGCGCGAGGGCGCGCAGCGTCCGGTTCACCGTCGCACTGTCGGGAAAGACGTCCAACACATCTGGATCGATCACGGCGATATTAGCGCCCTGAGCGTATCTCGCCGCAGTAGCGCCTCGAACCGCCGCTGAGAAGTCGTACTCCGGTCGCATCGTGTCGCGGTCGCTTTTCCGCTTGTGACGACTAATCTTTTGCTTCATAAGGCCTCGAACTCACTTCGAGGCACGCCTGACATTCGAATTATGGATTGCAGCGTGCCGATGCGGAGCTCCTTATGATCGGGCACGGGGACGGTTACCGTGCCTTCCGGCACGGTTTTCTGCATCACGATGTGGCTTCCGCGTCTTCGAACCTCCACGAAGCCGTGGCGAGCTACAATCGTGCAAACCTCCTTGCCTGAGAGGACACGTAGCTTACCCAGTGGCAACCTCCACTTGGGTGACGTATACGTCGCCCCGGAGGCGCTGTCTCACCTCTTCAGCAGATGCGCATTCGAAAAACAACTCCAGCGCCTCCCGAAGATTGTCCCGGGCCTGTTCAATACTGTCCCCTTGGCTGGCAACATCCAACTCCGGACACAGCGACACATAGCCGTTGCCTTCAGCTTCGATAATTGCCGTCAGCTTCATCAAATGACCTCCTCCGAGGATCCCGCCACAAGGCTATCTCATCTTAGCCCCTCGGGTGGCGGATTACATTGTCATTCGTGTAAGTCCATGATTCTCACCCCTGTGGGGCGATGCGCCTGATCTGCGTCCACCATCCCCTACCCCCTCCTCCGCCGAGGAGGGGAGCCCCCTGCTCGGATTCTAACCTCGAAGCCTTTTGGCTCAAACCAATTTCTTTCCGCCCGGTTTGGTGTCAGCGTATTCTAGGAGAGATTTGTGCATGAATCATTTCCAAAACAGGAGCGGTTATGGCCCGATTCTTGATATCTGCACGGAACGCATTCTTTTTGACGATATTGGCTATAGGCCCTCTCTGCGGCGCGGGCTTCAAGGCAGGTGTTGCAAAAGTAGATATCACACCTCCGCCCGGCCTGCCCATGTATGGTTACTTCGATCGTACGCAGCCTGCCACGGGAACGTTGGACCCTCTTTATGCGCGGGTCGTGGTGCTGGAGGCGGAGGGGAAACAATTGGCGCTGGTTACACTTGACCTGGGCCGCGTTTTCGGGCCCTCATCTCTCGCCAGCTTGCGGGAGCGACTGGCCAAAACCAGCGGCATTTCGTTCCTTCTGATCACCGCATCGCATACGCACTCAGGTCCCAATATCGTAGACGAGTACCCCTCAAACAGCCCGCCTTCCTGGGAGAGCGCCGCCCTCGACAAGATCGCCGGCGCGGTTGCCGAGGCTTGCGAGCACCTCACGGCAGCACGGTTAGGAACGGGTTACGGACGTGCCTACATTGGGTACAACCGCCGCCGCGTGTTTCCCGACGGCAGCGTGAGCATGTTCTGGACGAACCCGGACAAGATACCGACATCGCCCGTTGATCCCACGGTCTCGGTGCTGCGCATCGATACGACGGCGGGCCAGCCGCTGGCGGTCTTGGTGAATTACGCCTGCCACCCGGTCGTCTTCGGTCCTGACAATCTCGAGTATTCCGCCGATTATGTGGGCGTGATGGCGCGGACAGTCGAGCAAGCCCTGGGCGGCGCGACCGGCGGTTCTCCGCTGTGCCTCTTTCTTCAAGGCGGGGACGGCGATATCAATCCTTACCACGCTACGACTGCCCTGACCGATGGCGCGGTCAAAAAGAGGGATTGGACCGGTGAGCAGCTTGGCCTGGAGGCCGCGCGCGTGGCGAAGACGATCAACACCGTTCCCGCCTCGCAGCCCAGCCTGCAATTTACCGAGGATCTGATGACTTTCCCCGTCCGCTGGGATGCGCAGAAATTCCGCCAGGGGATGCTGGCTACCTACGGACCGAGGGTCTATGAGGACCACGCCGACCTGCTCAGCAGCGACAATCCGCGGCGCGTACTGTCTCTGCCCGTGGCCACGGTCCTGATCAATCATCAGATCGCCTTGGTAGGTTTACCGGGTGAACCTTTTGTCGATTTCCAAATCAGTTGGCGCGACCGCTGCCCGGTTCGCGACGCGTTCTTCGTGGGTTATGCAAACGGCTACCTGGATTATTTCCCCACTATTCGGGCCGCCGCGGAAGGTGGCTACGGCGGGGCTGATTCCGATACCTACGTTGCGGTGGGGGCTGGTGAGCGTATGGTCGATCAAGCCCTAATCCGGGTTTACGAAATGCTGGGGCGGCTGGTCGATAAACCCGAGGACCTGAAGTAGCGGCGTTACCATGCCGCTACGAAAGTGTGAAGAAATCTCGCTGTAGGGGCGGCCCTTGTGGCCGCCCTGGGGCAACCACAAGGGTTGCCCCTACAGCACCCTGCCCAAACGCGATTTTTCCAGACGTTGTACATGACGGGGTAAACCCTCCGCAATGCGCCCCCACTTTTCGGCAGTGTCCTAATTTGAACGTAGCGCCGCCATCTTGGCGGCTCAATGCCGGCTGGAAACCGGCGCTACACCTGAAATTAGGACACCACCCACTTTTCTCTTGACACCTGAAGGCCGACACGCTAGGCTATAGTAGTTGACCCATGGAGAGCGCAGGCACAAGGCGCGCGGGCGGACGTGAAAACGGCCCACAGGCGCGGAAAACTCCGGCAAATGCAAGAAAGATGTTAAATAGAGGGAACGAACTCAAGGTTTTATTGAAAATACAGCACTTAGCGATTTTCGGGGCAAAAAACGAACTCAAAACGAACTCCTTTTTGAGGCCAAAATGCTTACTGATTTGCAAAAGAAGATCGCACAAGCGGTGGTGAACATCTTCGAGACGGGCAGCGCGCAAGTGATCCCTGGCGGCGGTTTCGCCCCGCCATGTTACCTGTTGCGGCGCGCGCGGGCGGATGGGAAAACCACGTCGCGCCGAAAACTGCGGCGGATGCAACAAAAATGTTAAATAGAGGGAACGAACTCAAGGTTTTATTGAAAATGCAGCACTTAGCGATTTTCGGGGCAAAAAACGAACTCAAAACGAACTCAATTTTGAGGCTAATATGCTTACTGATTTGCAAAAAAGGACCGCACAAGCGGTGGTGAACGTCTTCGAGACGGGCAGCGCGCAAGGCCAGTACGGCAGTGTCACCTTGATCCCGGGTGACACGGGCCACTTGACTTACGGCCGCTCCCAAACCACTTTAGCCAGCGGCAATTTGTCACTCCTCATTAAAGCCTACTGCGCGGCCCCCGGCGCCCAATTCGCCGCCGCGCTCAATCCCTATCTCCAACCGCTTGCCGCTCGCGATACCACTTTGGACACGAACATGACTTTTCGAGGCTTATTGCACGCGGCAGGCGACGACCCGGTGATGCGTGACGTTCAGGACCAGTTCTTCGACCGGGTTTATTGGAACCCCAGTGCGCAGGACGCGGCCAACTCAGCATTGAGTTCCGCGCTGGAAACCAACGTAGTCTACGACAGTCATATTCAAGGCGCCTGGGCGGCCATCCGAGGCATCACTAACGCGAATCACGGTCAGGCAAGCCAGATCGGCGAGCAGGCATGGATCAGCGCCTACGTGAATGAACGAAGGAACTGGCTCGCCAACCATCCCAATCCCGCCTTGCACCCCACCGTGTACAGGATGGATGCCTTCCTCCAGCTCATCGGCGGCAATCAGTGGGACTTGCCTCTGCCGCTAACCGTTCGGGGAGTTGTGATCACAGCGGGGCTGCTCTTGGGTACATCGCCTCTGCGCCCATCGGCCCAAACACCGAGCGAAGCAACGCTCCAGCTCCAGACGCCCCCCATCCAGGGTGATAACGTTCGAGCCCTTCAGCAAGCGTTGGTAAACGCCGGATTTCCACTCGCCATCGATGGGAATTTCGGCCCCGATACTGACGCAGCCGTTAAACAATTCCAGCAGCAGAAAGGCTTGGCCGTGGATGGCATCGTGGGCCCAGCAACGCGCTCGGCCTTGGGCCTGTAGCCGGCCGTGCGGCATGGCCAACAACTTCACCACCGAGCGCTCCGGGTGGGGATTTCACGGCGCCGGCAACGCCTGGTTGTGGGAGCGTGACTTTGCCAGCAAGCTCGAGCCTGGGCGCGCGGCACGAACCGTTCGGTACTGTCCTAGTCTGAATGTAGCGCCGCCATTTTGGCGGCTCTTTGCCGGCTGGAAGCTGGCGCTACGCCCGAAATTAGGACAGCACGAACCGTTCTTGTCAATGTCGCGCCGGGGCCTTAAAATGTAATGTGAGGGCCATGCGCGTACTGCGCAGTGGTCGCTTCGTAGTGTAGCGGCGCCTTTACGCCGCCAGGGCGGCGATTTGAAATCGCCGTTACAAGCAGCGCGCCGGCTGCACCCCGAAATGCCAGGCCGGGGGCTGGTGCCAGCCTTATGGGAAGCTTCTTACAACTCGCTTTAGGCAAGGTCATCGGCACCAAAAACGAGCGCGAATTGAAGCGCCTGAGCGGGCGTGTAGGTGAAATCAACGCGCTCGAAGCCGAGATGCAAACTCTGAAGGATTCCGATTTCCCGATCCGCACCAACCGGTTCAAAGAGCGCATCGCCAATGGCGAACCCCTCGACAACCTCTTGCCGGAAGCTTTTGCGGTCTGCCGTGAGGCGGGGCGCCGCACCCTGAACATGCGCCACTTCGATGTGCAATTGATCGGCGGCATGGTGCTGCACGAGGGCAAGATCGCCGAAATGAAGACGGGCGAAGGCAAAACGCTGGTGGCAACTCTGCCTGTCTACCTGAACGCGCTGGAGGGGAAGGGCGTTCACGTGGTGACGGTGAACGACTACCTAGCCAAGCGCGATGCGGGTTGGATGGGCCCCATCTATCGGCTTCTGGGCCTGAGCGTGGGCGTGATCGTGCATGACCTCGAAGACGACGAGCGCCGCGCCGCCTACGGGAGCGACGTCACTTACGGAACGAACAACGAATTCGGTTTCGACTACCTCCGCGACAACATGAAATTCGACCTCGCGGATTACGTGCAACGCGTGCACCACTACGCGATCGTCGATGAGGTGGATTCCATCCTGATTGACGAAGCGCGCACGCCTCTCATCATTTCCGGCTCCTCGGACGAGTCCACCGACAAGTACTACAGAATTGACAAGGTCATCCCCCGCCTCCAGGCCGGCGTCGATTTCGAGGTCGATGAGAAGATGCGCCAGGCCACCTTCACCGAGTCCGGCAATGCCAAGGCGGAAAAGCTGCTGGGCCTTGAAAACCTCTACGACCCTGCCAACATGGAGTACGTCCACCACCTGCAACAGGGCCTGAAGGCCCACACCCTCTTCAAGCTGGACCGCGACTACGTGGTCAAAGAGGGCGAGGTCATCATCGTGGACGAGTTCACCGGCCGGTTGATGCCGGGGCGGCGTTGGAGCGACGGACTCCACCAGGCGATCGAGGCCAAGGAAGGCGTCAAGATCGAAAAGGAAAACCAGACGCTGGCCACCATCACTTTTCAGAACTACTTCCGCATGTACAAGAAGCTAGCCGGGATGACGGGTACGGCGGAAACCGAGGCGGCGGAATTCGAAAAGATCTATGAACTCGAAATCGTGGTCGTCCCCACCAACAAGCCTCTCATCCGGCACGAGTTTCCGGACCTGGTTTATCGCACCGAGCGAGAGAAGTTCAACGCCGCCATCGAGGAAATCAAGGAGTACCATCTGCGCGGACAGCCGGTGCTGGTGGGCAGCATCGCCATCGAAAAATCGGAGCGGCTGAGCGCGGCGCTCAAGAAGTCGGGCGCGGCCCCGGTGCGGCTGCAGGAATTGGCGCGCCAGGCAGGTATGGAAGGCCCCAAACTCCGCATCTGGGCGGAGCAACTGGCTGGCTCGCATCATGGGCCGGCCGTGGAATGGATGGTGCGGGCGGGCGTGCCGGCTACGGCCATTCAGAAGATGCTGAGCGAGGACCGCTACAAGTCGATGCTGGCGGGAGCCAATGGAACGCGCGGCGCTTTTCTCCAGGCTATCCTGAAACGGGCGCCCAAGGATTATCACGCTCATCAGCTTCCCCCCGTCGACGATTCTTCTGCGGAGGGCATTGTAGGACTTCTGAAACACACCGAGGAAAAGCACCTGCCGGTCCTGGACTACTTGATCGAAATTCGTTGCTCCCTGGCGCGTCTGGTGGAAGTGCTGGGCATGAAGGAGATCAGGCATAACATCTTGAATGCCAAGCAGCACGAGCGCGAGGCGCAAATCGTGGCGCAGGCGGGGCGCGAGGGAGCGGCGACGGTTTCGACAAACATGGCGGGGCGCGGCACGGACATCCTGCTGGGCGGTAACCCGGAGTCCATGGCGCGGGAGGAATTCCGCAAATCGCCGGAAAAATATCGCGAACAAGGCATCAATCCCGAGCCGCCGGAGCGCCCCCCGGAAGGGTCCGCGGAGGAGATTTATCACGCCTACGTCCAGGAGTACTCCGAGTGGCGGGAAAAGTGGAACGCCTTCATCAGCCGCTTCAAGACGGTCACCGATGTCGAGCACGATAGTGTAGTCGAGTTAGGTGGGCTACATATACTGGGCACCGAGCGGCACGAGGCGCGGCGCATTGACAACCAATTGCGCGGGCGCGCCGGCCGCCAGGGCGACCCCGGCTCGTCGCGCTTCTATCTCTCGCTCGAAGACGACTTGATGCGCATCTTTGCCAAGGATTGGGTCTCGAATTTCATGCAGAGATTGGGCATGGAAGAAGGTGTCGCCATCGAGTCGAGAATGATCAGTAAGCGCATCCAGGCCGCGCAAAAGGCCGTCGAGGCGCAGAATTTCGAGTCCCGCAAACACCTGCTCGAGTACGACGACGTGATGAACAAGCAGCGCGAAACCATCTACGGGTTGCGGCGTCAACTGCTCGAGGGACAAGAGCAAAAGGAATTCGTCCTGGAGGCTTGCGACCGCATGGTGGATTGGCTGGTCACTGATTTCTGCCCCAAGGACAAGCACCCTGATCAGTGGAATATCAACGGGCTGCGCACGGAGTTCTGGGGGCGGTTGGGAATCGACCTCCGGCAGTTCGACTTTAAGAAGTATGATCCCAAGACGCTCGACCAGCTCACCAATGAGCTAAGACGCCTGGCCCGCGAGCGGTACGACGAGCGGGAGCAGGTCTGGAGTCCGGATCGCATGCGCTTCCACGAGCGCATGATCATGCTCCAGGTTGTGGACGCGCAGTGGAAAGATCACCTTCTGACCATGGACCACTTGAAGGAAGGCATCGGCCTTCGCGGCTACGGCCAGCGTGATCCCTTGGTGGAATATAAGCGCGAGTCCTTTGATATGTTCGAGAGTTTGATGGACAGAGTCGAGGACGAGACTCTGCGCTACCTCTTTTTGATGAAGACTCCGGAAGAACAAGAAGAAATGATACGTCAGTATCAGCGGCGCAAGCGGCGCGAGCAGGCCGAGATGCAGATGGTGGGCGGCGCCGCCGCGGAGAAGCCCCAGCAGGTCATTCGCCGCGAGAAGATCGGGCGCAACGATCCCTGCCCGTGCGGAAGCGGCAAGAAATACAAGAAGTGCCACGGCGCACCCAATGCCCCTGCCGCAGGCGGCCAGAAGCCCGGCAGTTCCGGAAAACCCGCCGGGCCTCCTCCCGGCTCGTAGAAATGTAGGGGCAGCCCTTGTGGCCGACCTCCGCCCGGCCACCTAACCGACTCATGACTTGAGAGGAATGGCCATGCCCGAAGAGATTCAAGAACTACACGAACATGCGGAAGAAGCCCATCGCGATCCAGGTCTGCTGCCTGTTACATTATCGATGGCAATTCTCGCCGTCGTTCTGGCTGCCATCTCGCTGCTGAGCCATCGCGCCCACACCGAGGAATTACTGCTGCAAAATAAGGCAACGGATCAGTGGTCGTATTTTCAGGCCAAGAACATCCGGCGCCACACCTACGAGCTGTTCCTGGACCTTCTTTCGATTACCAATCCTAAAGACGCCGCGGCTGCGGAGAAACTCAGGGAGAAATATAGCAGCGAAATCAAACACTACGCAGATGAGCAGACCGACGTCCAAGCGGAAGCCCAGCAACTTGAACGGGAAGTCGCAACACAACAACACAAGGCCAACCGCTTCGACCTCGGCGAAGTCTGCCTCGAGGTGGGAATCGTCCTGGCCTCACTCACGTTGTTGACGCGGCGAAAACTCTTCTGGCAACTGGGATGCTTGGCGGGGCTTGCCGGTTTGGCCATCGCCGCCTCAGGACTCTGGGCGAGGTAAGCTGGGACGCCGGCAGTTCTCAGGGCTAATCATTTTGACTGCGACTTCGTCTCACTCGATGAAGGACTTGAAACACTCGAGAAGTCTTTCTCCCCCCACCTCATTCACATCGTTATGCCCGGCGCCTTCGACGGGAAAGAAAAGCTTCGGTTCGGGGGCCGCGGCGAAGAGTTGTTGCCCCATCGAGAACGGGACGGTTTCGTCGCGCGTTCCGTGGACGAATAAAATCGGGGCTCGTACCTGGCGAATCTTGGCGAGCGAGTTAAACCGGCTCTTGGGGATATATTCGAAGAGCGGAATGCGAAACGTGCGCCGCGCCATATCTTTGACCGAGGTGAAGGAGCTCTGCACGATCAGGCCGCCGCACTCGCGCCGCGAGGCAAGATCGATAGCCACCGCGCCGCCCAGCGAATGCCCAAACACGATAATGTTCTTGGGTTGGAAATGCCGCACTTGAGTGAGGTAGTCATAAGCCGCGTCGGCGTCCCGATAGACCCCCGCTTCATCCGGTGAGCCTTCGCTCTTCCCATAGCCCCGGTAATCTACGGCGAGCACATTGACTGCGAGACGCGAGTAAAACTCGACTTGCTCAAACCCGTAACCGATGTTCTCCGCGTTCCCGTGAAACCACAAGAGCACTTTTTCCGAGGCAGGATTCGGCAAATACCAGGCATTCAATCTGACTTTATCAACGGTGGTTAGCCAGACTTCCTGCACGCGCCGCCCGTAAAGGTCCGGCGGAGGAAATCCTTCCGGGAAACGCGGCGGGAAGTAGATGAAGGAGTTTTCGAAGAGGCGGATTGCCGCGACAGTCAAGAGAAGCCCCGCCGCGACTACAATGGCCAGCGTCATGGCAAGCCTCTTCCGGCGCGCACCCACGTCTTTGTCATCCTGTGCGAGGATAGCCTAACCGTCAGGAACGGCCCTCTTTCGAGGGGAGGTGTAGCGCGGACCCCCGGTTTTGGGGTCCGCGGCTTTTTCG
>Ga0326728_10006211_pt1 | contig 32463 bp, 30 predicted proteins | sample MB3enrmetagenome_FD_207602 | JGI IMG/M metagenome (GOLD analysis project Ga0326728, IMG submission 207602) | Lab enriched peat soil microbial communities from McLean, Ithaca, NY, United States - MB31MN | ecosystem: Environmental > Terrestrial > Soil > Wetlands > Peat | place: USA: New York... | reverse complement strand
CCTTTCTCAAGCTTCGTGAAATGGTCGGGACCCAGAAGGAATTCGCCAGCAAACTTGAACAATTAGAGAGGAAATTTTCGGAACACGATGAAAAATTCAGCGTGGTATTCGAAGCGATTCGCGAGCTGATGCAGCCTACGCCCGTTCCCCCTAAAAGGCGAATCGGTTTTGCCGTGTCGCAGGAGGAAGGGCCATGAACGTTACCGACCAAAATACCGCAGAAGTAAGAGTGCACGAACAGGCAGATTTCGAGCAGGTCGTCGACGTGAAGACTGCCGCACGCTTTCTTGGTGTCAGTGCTTCGCTGGTGTATGCTTACGTTGAGCGAAAGCAGATTCCCCATTTCCGAATGATGGGCCGCACGATTCGGTTCAGCTTGTCCGAACTCGAAAAGTGGCGGTACCAGTTCTTTGTGAATGGAGGAATCGATGAGTAAGGGAGGAAGGCCAAAGAACTTGTCCGGAACTGTGTTCCCCCGCAAGGAATCCGCATTTCTCTGGGTGCGTTATCCTGATCGCGCCGGTCGGATCACAAGAGAGTCTACTGGAACGAAAGACCCGGAGGAAGCAGAGCGTTTTTTGCGTGTACGGCTTGATTCCCGCGATGAAGGCAAACTGCCAAGCGTTCTCGCGGGCAAGAACCTTACTTTTAGTGAGTGGGCGGACTGGTTCATCGAGAAGCGGTCAAAGCCACCTTTTAGATCGGAGAATACCCATGCTCAAAACCTGAACGTGCTAAAGCACCTTAGACCGGCTTTTGGAAGTATGCTTCTTTCAGACATCACAGCGGAAAGTATTGAAGACTACCTGCGCGGCCGCCTGAGCACGGACAAGACAGTTCGCACAAAGCTCGGGCTCCGGGTCCTAGGCAAGCTCAAGCCATACAGCGTTCACCAAGAACTCCGAGTGTTGACCCGAATACTGAATCTTGCCGTTCAGCAGAAGCGGCTTCCTGCTAACCCGTGCTGCGGAGTCGAATTTCCGGCGTCTATTAGTAAATCGATCAGAAAACCACACTACATGACATCGAGTGAACAGGCGCGGATCGAGATGGTAGCCCCTAATTACCTAAAGAACCTAGTGATCATCTTGACCGAAATGGGACTTCGCCCCTTCAAGGAACTGCTCCCTATGAAGAAGCTCCAAGTAGATCTTGATAACGCAGTTGTGAGTCTCTCCGATTCCAAGACCCCCAGCGGAATCGGCGATATGCCGATGACGGAATCTGCCCACGGTGCGTTCAAAGCACAAATCGAGGCGACAGCAAAGTCCGAGTACCTTTTCCCAAGCCCCAGCAAAAGAGCTAAGAAACCATACATCACATCGTTGCGCAGAATTTGGGAAAAAACGTTACGCCGAGCCGGCGTTTCTTACTTTCCACTATATCACCTTCGGCACACCTTCGCGACGAGACTCAGCGCTGGTGGAGTGGCAGACCACTTTGTCACTCAGATGCTCCGCCAGGGAGACTCGCGCGTGTTCAAGCGATACAGCCAGGCGAAACTCATGATGATGCGCGAGGCGCTTGAAAAGCTCGACCGCAAAGCTAACGAACACGGCGGGAGTTTTAGCACAGCAGCGCCAAACTGAGGCACTTTTAGCACAGTTTTGGCACAGTTAGGGTACTTCTACCGGTTATGGAAAATCTCATGTCGATGAATCGGAAGGAGTTAATTGGTGGACCTGGAGAGGTTCGAACTCTCGACCTCATGACTGCCAGTCATGCGCGCTCCCAACTGCGCCACAGGCCCCCGGCGGAAAACCGACAACCCTCTATTTGTAACACGCGCTCACGGGGCTGTCAATAAAGGATGCGCCCTTGCGACAGTGACAAAAGAAGTGTTTGAATCAGATGCTCTGAGCCGTTATACTCCGCCGGCCTGATAGGAGTTCCATCGATGACCGAACAAATTGTCCGCCACATTAGTAAGTCAAGAAGCACATCCCGAAGGGATTTCCTGATGTCGACCGTTGCGGCAGTTGCAGCAACCGGTAAGACTCGTGCAATCGCCTCTCTTCTTCCGGCGCTGGCGCAGACAGCGGAAAAGAGAAAGAAAGTCGTCATCGCTGGCCACCCCTGGGTGTACGCAGCCCCGCTTCCGGGGCATGACATCACTCCGGTGCTCGAGCAGGTTTTCTCGGATATGAGTTATGCAGGGATGGATGCGATTGAGCTGATGCATACAGCGCTAGGGCATGCGGGTTCAGTCGAGCGCGTGGGGGAGCTCTCACACAAGTACTCTCTGCCCGTGCTGGGCGCGTCATTTGGGGCCGACATGTGGGACCGGTCGAAGCACAGTGCTATCCTCGAAGACGCTCAAACGATTATCACGCGCATCCAGCAACTCGGCGGAAGAACCTTGGGTACCTCAGTGGGCGAGGCGCCGCATCAGAAGACTCCCGAACAACTCGACGCGCAAGCCGAAATCCTGCGCAAGATCATCACGTTCGGAAACGAGCATGGCGTGGTGCTGAACCTGCACAACCACACCTATGAAGTCCGCGACAACGAATATGACCTGAAAGGGACACTGGCGCGTATTCCCGATGTGAAACTCGGTCCCGACCTTAATTGGCTTGTGCGCGCGGGTATCGACCCGGTGGATTTTATCCGCAGGCACGCCGATCACATTGTTTATATGCACCTGCGCGACCAGAAAAGCGACGGCACCTGGCCTGAGGCCATGGGCGAAGGCGTCACAGATTTTGTGGCGATCGGTAAGGAACTCCACCAAATCAATTTTTCTGGGGATGCGGCCATTGAACTTGCCCACGAGAAGGGCTTCAAGCTAACACGCCCGTTGCGCGAAAGCCTAAAGATGAGCCGCGAATACGTGCGGCGAATCATGGGCTATTGAGGCGCAGAAAGATGTGCAAGGCGGAAGTCGGTCCCTAATGAGTCTTGCAAGTCGGGCAACCCTTGGCCGGTGTGACAATCCTCCTGGGCGTGTTCAGGGAGGGTACCGTCCACGAGTGAGGGCATCGATTGCCCTATTGCCGCGCCATCGACTCCTGTTGTCCCACCCGATATCAATGGGAGTTATAATAGATCATCTCCCACCGTCGGGCCGCCGGAAGCCCGATACTCCCCCCGCCCACCCACAACATTTTTGACCCTCCCCCACACTTTTTTGGAACAAACCTTTTGTCTGCGGTGTCACTCTAACTAGAAAGAGAGGGATGCACGCAGGCGCGGTATTGCGGTTCGGGCTGGGAACTGGTATCTTGAGGGCGTCATGGGAATCGCCCGGTCGGTAGGCATCACGCTCGAGCAAACATTGCCGGCAGTAAACGAGGAAGCGGCATTCATAGCGGAACTGCGAGCTGGCTCCCAAGACGCGTTTGCCTACCTGTTGACGCTTTATCAGAATCCGGTTTTCAATCTGATTTGGCACATTGTCGAGAACCCTGCCGACGCCTCGGACGTCCTGCAAGACGTTTTTGTGAAAGTCTTCAAGGGGATCAAGGGTTTTAACGGCGACAGCAGTTTGAGGACCTGGGTTTACCGCATCGCCGTTCACGAAGCATCGAACCATCGTCGGAGCTGGATTCGGCGTCATTGGCGCGAGCCGGTTTCCATGGATGACACCGAATCTCCCTCGGCCGCCGCGGCTGCGGAAGCCGCCTCGAGTGAGCGTAGCCCTTATCAGGTATTCGAGCAGGCGGAGAGGGAAGTGGTGGTAAAGCAAGCTCTGGCGAGCCTGGCGCCGCCGTACCGGACCGTCGTGGTCTTGCGCGAAATCGAGGGCATGCCTTACGAAGAAATCGCGCAGGTGCTGGGTTTGGCTGAGGGAACCGTTAAATCCCGACTGTTGCGCGGTCGGGAACTGCTCCGTCGAAAGTTGGCGGGCTATGTGGGCAAGGAACATGTTTGAGAGCTGCGTGGAAATTCGGAATCATTTCTCGGATTATCTTGACGACCTGTGCACGCAGGAAGCCAGGAAATCCATCCGCTATCACTTGTCCTTCTGCGACGTTTGCCAGGAGCAGCTCGAGCAATGGCAGTCGGTTCAGGAGGAGTTGCGCGCGCTCCCGCGCCGGCAAGTTTCCCCCGAGCTGGCGTTGCGTTTGCGCGTGCAAATGTCACATCGGCTCCACCGCAATCCCCTCTCCGATCTCTGGGTGCGCCTGGAGAATGCCCTCAAGCCGTTGCTGATACCGGCCACGGGTGGGGTGCTGACGGCGGTGATCTGTTTTTGCTTGTTCATGGGATCGCGCGTGGTTCCCATCACGGACACTCCCGACGTTACGGTGCAGTTGGTGCAGCCGGCGCGTGTGCAGGAACTGGCGCCCATGGATTTCAACAGCGGCGATACCGGCTTGGTGCTGGTCATCCCCATTAACGCCAAGGGCCGCGTGAAAGGGTATCGCGTTCTTTCTGGCGAGCATTCGCCGGAACTCATGCAGCGCCTGGACCGGATGATTTACTTCAGCGTTTATCAGCCGGCCACCCTGTTTGGCAAGCCCACGGATGGGGAAGTGGTTCTGTCCCTGCGGCGAATCACGGTCCGAGGGTAGTCCGTTTGCCTTTGACTCCTATCCTTTCTTTGCCTCTCCGACCTCATGGGGAATATCCGCCTGCCCACGGGACTGCTTCCGGCCGCCGCCGCAGCGGACCGGCGTGCTCGACAATGGGGTTTCTCATCGCGGCGTTTCTGGGCGTGCTGATGGCGCCCACTCCCGCGCGCCCGCAGTCGGCAGGGAACGTCCTGCTGGAATCGAACGAGCAGCTGTTCTGCGTGCTGGCCGCCGTGAATGCCGCGGGGTACGACGCGGGCATGGGTTCCAGCGACGCCGGCGACACGCGGCGAATGGTGCGTGAGTACCTTCAGGCGCAGAATGTTCCCGTCCTGCCGGAACTCAAAAAGTTCTACGACCAGCATCGGGTGAAAGATGATCCGAGCAGGGAACTGGGACAGTACATTTCCCTCGCTCTGCTGGTGGGCTCGCCACCGGACTTCAAGCTGACGGTTCCCGGAGAAGAAATCCCTCCCGACGCGCGTGATGTGGTGGGGTTTCTTCCCCTCCTCCGCACCTTTTACGCACAGGCCAAAATGCTGACCCTCTGGTCGCAGATCCAGAAGCAGTACGACGCGGCCGTGGCCCGCTATACGGAGGAGGTCCGCCAAAGCTTTGTGCGGACGGAAGCCTACATGCGGTTTCCCGCCGGCGGTTATTTGGGCCGAACTTACGCCATTTATATTGATCTGATGGGCGCGCCCGAACAGGTGCATGCGCGGATCTACGGCCTGAACTACTTCCTGGTGGTAACGCCTTCTCGGAACCTGAAGCTCAACGAAATTCGCTTTCAATACCTGCACTTTCTCCTGGACCCGCTGGCCGCCAAGTATGGTGCCGAGATCGCTCAGAAGGTCATGCTCAGCAGTTACGCTCACCAGGCCCCCATGCTGGGATTGGACTTCAAGGAGGATTTTGGCCTACTGGTAACGGAGTGCCTGATTCGCGCCCTGGAACTGCGCATGGATAAAGTCCCTGCGGCGGAGGCGCAGAAGAAATTGGATGAGATGACCTCGCAGGGCCTCATTCTGATTCACTACTTTTACGACTCGCTCCTCGTTTTCGAACACCAGAACGCTTCCATGACGGCTTACTACAAGCCGATGATCCTCGCGATCGATCCCCGAACCGAGGAGCGGCGGCTGTTCCCGGTTCACTTTGCCACGAAACCGCCCGCCCCCGTCACCAAGGCGGGGCCGGCGCAGTCGGAGGAAGAGCAGCTCCTCGACCAGGGCGACAACCAGTTTTTCCAGGGAAAATATCTGGAGGCGAAGGCCTCGTATCACGCGGTGTTGGAAAAGGATAATCCCAACAGCGAGCGCGCCATCTATGGATTGGCCGTAGTTTACGCCAATACGCGAAAACCCGACTTGGCGGAAGAGTACTTTCAGAAAGCCCTCTCGACCGCTCACGACCTGCGCATTGTGACCTGGTCGCATATTTACCTGGGACGGCTCGATGACTTGAACGGCAAGCGCGACGCCGCCTTGGCCCAATATCACGCCGCTTTGCTGACCGCCGCCGCCTACCCCATGGCCCTCCGCGCCGCCCAAAGCGGAATGGAAACCCCCTTTGGCGCGCCACCCGGCGGAAAGCCGTAGGCAGTAGGGAGTGGGCAGAAGGCAGTAGGCAGGCGGCACAAGGCAGTAAGCAAAACTTGGCCCGCGGCAAACTCCACCGATTTCAGCTTTGGTAGAATAGAGTAGATGGGACATGTACTATCTGAAATGGTCCCTGTCCAGGCGGGCGAAAGTGGACAGCCCACAAATGCCCATACCTGCCTACCACTTTCCAAGCGGGCATTATGTCCATGACGCCGCACCTCTGTGTTGGGTGACATTATGCCGTTGGCGTTGTTTTCGTGAAGGTTGTCAGATAGACCTTCCGCCTAGGTCGTTTCGTCATTTCTGTCTACGCTTGCACTATGCCAGGCAGCTCCACATCACCAGATCTCCATGCTACTGTATATAACCACACCAAGAGCATGCCCGGAGTACAACACGGCGCCAAGGACACCGCCAGCACTCTCGCTAGGCTGTTGTTAGCCGTGAAGTGTAACAATGCGAAGCAAGCTGGCACGCCGGCAAGTTGCACACCCAATCCGCAAACCAGCAATCTCAGTTCGTCGTCATCAATAGCGAACAGCTGGAGCATCACGTAAAGCAGCGTATTCAAAACCAGGCAAGCAAAGTAGAGGTTTTGGCTGAACCCAATCACGAACGTAACATAGAGATGCGTATAGTGGATGAGGGAACGGGTCGATGCAGCCAAAATCACAAAAAGCATGAGGATCAGCAGGAGGCGAGCGCGTCCCCACAACTTTTCCTTCTTAAGGCAGGCGCGCCAGTAGAAACCGCAGATCACCAGAAAGGCGCTCAGGCCAATCACCACATCTGTCATCCAATAAAAATAGAAAAACTGCGCGGATGCTGGGCCGAAGCAATATCTAACGGCTGTACGCGCTACGCCGTCCAGCAAAAACAAGCTCGCAACATAGAGCCCAACACCTTTTAAGCGACGCCACCGCCCTCCTCGGATGAGCGATACGCAAACACACACTTCCAAAACATACGTCGCATATTGGATGCCGTTGACAACTAAATCGGTGGTCACGGCACCGCTTGAGCTCATAAACCCTGTTCCTCACGGTAGAAGTCAAATGAGAACGAAACTAGTTGGTATTCTACCAGGGCATTCAACGCCGTGAGATGGAATGATGAGCAGTTGTTTCGAGTGCAGCGGGGTAGGAAAATAGGGCAGCCCTGGTCGGATGTCAAACTGTCTATTTGGCTTAAGAATCGAATTAATCATTCAGCATCCCTTATCTGTAAAATTCAAATGACACCACTACCCTTGAGGCAGCTTGATTGACAGCCGCATCCTTATCTTGTACGCTCAACAGTTCGACTCGAACGAACGATTTGAACTTATTAAGGAGAGCGAGAAAGGACATGAAAATTAAATCCGGATTCTTACTGGGGCCTGCGCTGCTTATGGCGAGCGCCCTTTTTGCTCAGGTGGCGGGCGCCCCGACGGTGGCGCCGACGCCCATGACCGAGAAGGAAGTCATCACGGAACTCAAGAAAGACGGGGCGGATCAGCTCCTAAAAGACGTTGACAGGCGCGGCGTGGCATTTGAAATGGATGCCGATACCGAAAAAAGATTGCGCAAAGTCAAAGCGACAGACGAGGTTATCAAAGCCGTCACCGCCGCCGGCCCCAAGGAAAGGGCGGCTGCCGCCAAGGCGGCGGCCATGGCCAGTGGCGGGGTGGTGCTCTCGCCGGAGGAAACCGCCGATTTCAAGGCGCTGCAAACTGAACTCGACCCGGACAAGGCGATCTCCCTGTGCGATGCTTTTGTGCAAAAGCATCCCAAGAGCGACGTTATCACTTACGTCTATGCGTTTGAAGCCAATGCTTATCAAATAAAGGGCGACGCCGCCAAGATTGTCGAGTACGGCGAGAAGAGCCTGGCACTGAAGAAAGACAACCTGATGAGCCTGCTGATCGTCGCTTACGCCATGCCCACGCCGCAATACATCAACCTGCACCGGGGGGATGAGGAAAAACAACTCACCCAAGCCGAGAGCTATTGCCAACAGGCTATCACGGCGGTAAACGACCTTAAGAAGCCAGCCGCCGAGTCGGACACGGATTTTGCCCGCCGCAAAGCGACCTACATCTCCGGCGTCCACGCCGACCTGGGGATGATCCATTTGGACCGTGCACAGCTCGGCCTGATGGGGTTGGATAAGGGTGAATTGGCCAAGGCGGAAGAGGAATACAAGCTGGCCGTTTCCACCTCGGAGCACCCCGATCCAAGTGACTACTACCGGATGGGCGAAGCCTGCCGGCTCCAAGGCAAGCTCGATGACGCCATCGCAGCTTTCACCCAAGCCAGCGAGCGTGGCCAGGGTACGGTGGTGAAACAATACGCCGATCAACAACTCGATATGCTGAAAAAGGCGAAGGCACAGTCCGCGGCTCCCGCCAAGCCCTAGACGGGCGGAGGAAAGAAGGAAGTAAGGCTTCCCGGTCAGGGGCGCCGCCCGGTGTGACCTGCCGGGCGGGGTGGGAGGATCGCCTCGCCCGCGACGAGAGGAATCGGCGCCCAAAAAGCATGGCGGAAAACTACCCCGAGCGATTTCAGAGCACGGTCGGCTGCCAATTTCGAAACCCTCAATTCCTGCTGGAAGCTCTCACACACTCCTCGTTTGCGCAGGAGTCGGCCGACCGGCCGCGAGATAATGAGCAAATGGAGTTCCTGGGCGACGCCGTGCTGACGTTTGTGGTCAGCGTGATGCTGGCGGATACCTTTCCGGATTGGGAGGAAGGCAAGCTGACGCGCGCACGCGCGCATCTGGTGGCGGCGCCGCACTTGTACTCGGTGGCCCTCCACTTGAACCTGGGCCAATACTTGCGCCTGGGGCGGGGGGAGGAGAAAACCGGTGGGCGCGAGAAACCGGCGTTGCTGGTGAATGCGCTGGAAGCGGTGGTGGCCGCGTTCTATCGTGACGGGGGCATCGAGGCGGCGCGCGATTTCATTGCTGCCTTCATCGTGCCTCAGGATCTGGGAGCCGCGGCCGACGAACTGTTCTCGATCGATTACAAATCCGCCCTTCAGGAGCATTTGCAGGCGGAGAGAACTCCACCTGCCGAATATCGGGTGGTGGAGGAATCCGGCCCTGAGCATCAAAAGACCTTTACGGTGGAGGCCCTGGCGGGCGACAATATAATTGCTCGCGGGCGCGGCAGCAGCAAGAAAGCCGCGGAGCAGGAAGCGGCCCGATTGGTTCTGGAAAAGCTGGGGAGGAAACCCGAAACGCATGGATGAAATGAACAAGAAGTCGTCAATGCGCGATACCTTTGAATCGCTGGTCGTCACCGTTATCCTGGCCGTTTTCGGTACGACCTTCGTCCTCCAGGCGTTCAAGATTCCCACCGGCTCGATGGAGAATACGCTTCTGATCGGAGATCACCTGCTGGTCAACAAATTCATCTTCGCCCCGCAGGGTGGAGTGCTGGCACGCCTGCTGCCTTACCGTGATTTGCGCCGGGGCGACGTGGTGGTGTTCAAATTCACGCCCACCGACGAACAGTCGGAACCCGGCGAGCACTTTGTGAAGCGCGTGATTGGCGTTCCCGGTGACCATATTCGAATCTTCCACCGGCAGGTTTTTGTCAATGGGCAGCCCCAGAATGAACCGTACGTTCGCCACGACCCCGCCTATCTCGACGAGCTTCGCCCCGGCGACGATTTCCCGCCGCCGGATACCGAGTATTTGTCGGGAGCCACGTCCACCTGGGACGCGGAGATTGCCAGCGCGGTGAAGAGTGGCGAACTCATTGTGCCGCCGGAAAAATATTTTGTGATGGGGGACAACCGCGAGCAGAGTTGGGACAGCCGTTTTTGGGGTTTCGTTTCGCGCAGCGTGGTTATTGGCCGCCCCGTCTTGATTTACTGGTCTTTTGAAACGGCTCACGATGAATACCTTCATAACACTCTCAGCGACCGCATCTTGCAGGTCGTGGACCTGATTATCCATTTCCCGACCAAGACCCGCTGGCGGCGCACCTTCAACCTTGTACGCTAATGCCTTCCCGCAACCGCCGACGCGTTCGCAATTTTACGCTCGCCCTTCTGCTTTTGGGATTGGCGGCGTGGATCGTTCCTTCCTACTTCAGCGCCGAACGCTATCGCCGCCGCCTCCAGGCCGGGCTGGAGCAAGCGTTGCACCGGCCGGTTAAGTTTGGAGCTTCGTCATTCCGCTTGTTGCCGCGCCCCGGATTTTCCATTGAAAACGTGGAAGTTGACGAGGATCCCGATTTCGGTTCTGAGCCTTTTGCGCGCGTCGACAGTATTAATTGCGAGCTTCGCTGGCACAGCCTCTGGCGCGCACGCATGGATTTTGCCCACCTCGACCTGAACCATCCCAGCTTCAACATCGTTTTAAACTCCCGCGGGGAGTGGAACGTGGGAAAGCTGATGCGGCAAAGTGGTGTGACCGCGCCCATCGGCGCGCCGGCGGGCGGGAAACCTGTCGTGGCGGCGGAGCAATTGGATCTGAAAGTGGATGACGCCCGCATCAACTTCCAAGTCGGCCCCAACAAAAAACCATTTGCCCTGACGGACGTCCAGGCGCGCTTGCAAGTTAATCCCGCTCAGCGTCGCGTGCAATTCCGAATCACCGCCAGCCCGGTGCGGTCGGACCTCACGATTCCCACCCCCGGTCCGGTCGAGGCCAATGGCACCTGGGCGCCCGGAGCTGATTTAGGGGGTCCCATCGATGCCCGGCTGAGTATACGAGGCGCCTTGCTTTATGACTGGATTCCAGTCATCACCGGCGAGAATCCCCAGGTCTATGGCGTGATCGATTCCGACGTCCGCCTGACCGGATCGTTGCCCGATCTTATTGTGGAGGGAGACACTCGCCTTACGCAACTCCATCGATGGGAGGAACTCCCGCCGTCTGATCCCATGCCGTGGACAATCCGCTTTCGCGGCCGGGTGGTGCGAGGACGTGAACGTGTGCTGGTGGAAAGCCTGGAAGCTTCCTTTGCGGATTCGCACTTGCACCTTTCCGGTTCGGTGGACAATTCCCAATCCGCCCCGCAGCTCGACTTGGTGATGTCGCTGGAGCGCTCGCGGCTGGAGGATGTGCTGGCGACCGTTCGCCGCTTGTGGCCGAACGCCGGGTCTTGGAACTTGAAGGGTAGGTTCGACGCGATGCTGGCCATTCAGGGCCCATGGCAGGAGCGGCGTTACGGCGGTTTTGTGGGCGCGCGGCAGGTCAGCCTGGAGACGACTGCGGGTTCGTTCCCCCTTTCCGAGATTGCCGTGCGCATCAATAACCGTGGGGCGATCCTGGCACCGGTGCAAATCACCCTGGCTCCCCGCGTGGCCTTGTCGGCGCAGGGCGCGATTGATCGTACGAATCTTGGACCTCGGTATGAGGTACAGCTTGCGGCCAAGGGCGTGTCGTTACACGACGCCCTATCATTTGGGCGCGGGCTGGGCATTCATGCTTTTCAAGGGATTGACGCCACGGGCTCCGCCACCGCCTCCGTTCATCTGGCCGGCTCTGCCTGGCCGCTGGCGCGTCCGGTCCTGACCGCACGCGCGGAAATGCGGGCCGCGCGTCTGTTGATCCCAGGGCTGACGGAACCACTCAACCTTCCTCGCACCAGCTTGCAAATCAACGGCGATCAAATCACTGCGGACCCGGTGGTCGCGGTTCTGGGGACAAGTGTTTTCAACGCCAAGCTTGCGCATCAGGGCGCGCGGATAAATCCCTGGAAGTTTGACCTGCAAGCGAACAGCTTAAAGCTGGAAGAGGGCGCGCTTTGGTTCGATGCGCTGGGCCTGCGCCGGCCGCTACCCCTGCTGGAACGCCTTCCGGGTATGTCCTCCTTCGCGGCGCGGCGCGAAGCGGCTTCGCAAGTCTTTGGAAGCCTGAATGCCGAAGGGCGATTTGCCACCCCGGCCTTGAGCTATCGCGGCGTAACGCTGAAGGATTTCCAGGGAACCTTTGAAGTCGCGGGCCGCACGATTCGGATGACGACGGCGAAGTTCCGCGCCGATAGCGGCCGCGGCGAGGCCGAAGGCACCGTCGATTTCACCGTGTCGCCTCCTCTTCTTTCCGCCAAGGCATCACTCGCGGGCATCTCCGTGCAGTCCTTGACGGCCCGCCTCCCCGGCCCGGCGGGTGACCTGCGCGGTTCCGTGAACGCGATCGGGAATTTCCAGACGCGCGGCCTGGCGCGCGAGGAACTGGCGGAAAACCTGGCCGGTCAGATGGAGTTGCACGTAAGGGATATTTCCTTTGGGGATTTCGATCCCCTCGGAACCTTGGCGCAGCAGGCGCATTGGGGGAAGCTCGAACCCGCGCGCAGCCCGGTGACGGCCCCCCCGGCAACGCTGAAAATGGAAATCCGCGATCGCCGCTTCATCCTGAAAACCACGGCGCTTGACCTGAGCGGAGCCGGCTTGCAATTCAACGGCGCTTACGCCTGGGCCGGAGCGCTGAACCTGAACGTGCGTGCTGACTTGCGGCGGCTTCGCCGCCGCTGGCTTGTGCGCATAGACGATCCCCAACCCACTGCGCGCCCCGCGGAGGTTCGCTTGGGCGGGCCGATTGACCATCTCGTGGTCAATCCGCAGGAAGGAGTCGCGAGCGTGGAAAAGAGTCGGGGGGGCGGAGTCCGGTAACCTCGCCCGGCTTTTTGTAGAGGCAGGTTTCAGCCAGGCGACTTCTTATCGCGGCCGCCTTTAGGCGTGCAGAAAGAGCGGCCGCCCTCCTGACCTTGTCGGGACAGGTTCCCGACGCCTTTACGAAAGCCATTGGACGCGGCCCATCAAGCTCACACCCCCTAACGGGAGAACACTTTGAGAAAAACCGCCAGAGTAATTTTCGCTAATGCCCGTCCTGTTTCGAGCCGAACCGCGTGGCCCTTTCCCCGCGCCCTTGCGGCCGCCGCGCTGGCCGCGATCCTCCTCGGCGTCGCGCCGGAGGGCAGGAGCGCCACATTCGACCAACCAACCCTGGCGGCATCCAAGTCCATGGAAGCGAAGTTGCAAATCCTGGAAAGCAACGATACGCAGCCCTCCGCGTCTTACCGGGCAGTGGTAATTACCACATACGAAGCGAACTCCTATCTCAAAGTTCATTCCGGAGAATTTCTCCCCCCGGGCGTGCGTACTCCCTCACTGAGCGTTCAACCGGAGCACGCGACTGTCTCGGGGGATGTAGACTTCGATGAGCTGAGCCGCTCCTACCCCAATCCCAATGATTGGGGACCGAAGATCCTGGCGGCGATGTTTCATGGGACACAACACGTGACGGTAACGGCCAAAATCCAATCCGAAAACGCCGGGGTCCTGGTGCAGGTTGAAAGCGTGGTGGTGGGAATCATGACCGTACCAAGCTGGCTGGTGGATTTAATGATCCAGAAGTTTTTGCAGCCGCGCTACAATTTCGACTTGAGCAAACCTCTGGCGTATCCCGATCACGTCACGCAGATTGTGCTGGGTTCGGGCCAAGTCACGTTCTTGCGAGGCCCAACGAGAGGAGGCAGAAAGCAGTAGGCAGTAAGCAGAAGGCAGATTTCGCGGGTCTTCAGCGGGTTTCTTCTGCTTAGTCAGCATTGTGTCCTGCCTTGTGTCTATTGCCCACTGCCTACTGCTTTCTGCCTACTGCCTACGGATCACTTATGGCGCGTCGTTACAAGGCTTTCGCGGCGGAAACCGGCACGGCCTATCAGTACTTCTTCGCGAGCAGCCGGCGTGTAAAACGCCCGGAGGGGCAGGGCGCGGGCAACGATTACATTTTCGTCGTCACACCCGATCAAAGGCCGCCATTTATCCTGCGGGTGTTTATTTCTGAACGCGCGCTGGAGGCCTGGCGGCAGGCTCACGGCCGCGACCTGGATTCCAACGAAATGTACGCGGTCGCCAAGATGCGCTTGTTTCGCGCCTTCGACGAGATTGATTGCCTGCGCGACGATTGGTTGAATGTGCTCGTGGATGAAAGCAACGTCGAGGAGTTGCTCGCGCCGCTGAATTTGTAACCGTTTCTGATTCGCCAGGGAAGTTGTATACTGCCCCAGGGCTCAATCGGGCAAACGTTTTCCATGCGCAAATTCCGCAAATTCGCCATGGCCTTCGCCGCCGTTTACCTGGCGCTATCGGCTGGGCTGCTGGCTGTGATGCAGCGCCCAATTTTGTTCGGCGAAGTGATGCGGCACGTGCCCGGCCCGTTGATGATGGTCGTTCCCTTCAAGCAGCTTTGGTTCCTGGCGCGGGCAGGAAGGCTGAAGGCAGGCGATCCGGCTCCCGGCTTCCACTTGCCCGCCGCCGACAAGCAATCGTCTGTTTCGCTTGTTTCTTTCCGCGGACAAAAGCCGGTGGTGCTGATTTTCGGGAGTTACACCTGACCACCTTTTCGCCGGGAGGTTCCCGCGCTCAATCAAATCTACGACCGGTACAAAAACCGCGCTGCCTTCTATGTGGTCTATATTCTGGAAGCCCACCCCGTCGACGCCTGGCAAGACGAAGACAACCAGAAAGATAAGATTTCGGTGGCGAGTCCCACGACCCTTGCCGAACGTTGCGCTGTGGAGGGAGCTTGCGCCACCAAGCTGGCGTTGCGTATTCCCGCCGTCATTGACGATCTCGAGAACTCCACGGAAGAGGCTTACACCGCGTGGCCGGACCGGCTCTACGTAATCGACCGTGAGGGTCGCGTCGCTTACAAGAGCAAGCCCGGACCGTTTGGGTTCAAACCTGCGGAAGTCGAGCAGACCCTTCAACGGCTTATTCCCGCCACCACCGCGCCGGCCCAGATCTCACAAACCCAGTAAGGATCAGGGCGGGTGATGGGATGGAGCGCCCCAGAAAGCGCGCTGGCAAAATTCCCTGGGGCGGCAGCGGTTTTCCTCCTTCGGCATTTTGGGTGCTCCCCCATAGGCGGGACAGGCGCTGAGCCCCAATAGCTTGTTCTTGGCAAATTGATCATAGGGGCCGAGCGCCGGACGAAACCCGCGGTCCCCCTGGCGGTGTATACTCGTAATCACGTCAACGCGGAAGGAAGGATTCCGGGCGAGAAGAGGATGGCGACCATGAAATATTTGATGACCGCTTTTCTAACGGTGGCTGTGAGTGTGGGTCTGGCGACGGCGCAGCAGGAACCGTTCACGATCGAACAGGTGATGAGCGCGCCCTTCCCCAGCGAACTGGTGGCAGCGCCGGCAGGTGGCTTGGTCGCGTGGGTGTTCGATGCCCGCGGGGTGCGGAATATCTGGCTGGCGGAGCCTCCGGATTACAAGGCGCGAGCGCTTACTTCCTACGCTGCGGACGACGGACAGGAAATCGCTGAGCTCGCGTGGACACCGGACGCTGGCGCCATCGTATATGCGCGCGGGGGCGACTTCGAGATGCTGCGGGAGGCGCCGAATCCGCGCAGCTTTCCGCAGGGCGCCGAGCAGGATGTTTGGGTGGTGGCGCTCGCAGGTGGCCCACCGCGAAAATTGGGGGAAGGGCATTCTCCTGTCGTTTCGCCCCAAGGCGATGAGGTGGCATACGTCTACAAGGACCAGGTTTGGTTGGCCAAGCTTAATGGCACCGACAAGCCGGCGCAGCTCCTCCACGCGCGAGGGAAGGCCGAGCGGCTGCGATGGTCTCCGGATGGCTCCCAGTTGGCGTTGGTGAGTGCGCGCGAGGATCACAGTTTCATTGGCGTTTACGATTTCGCCCAAAAGAGTTTGCGATATCTTGACCCGAGTGTGGACCGTGACCTTGAGCCGGTGTGGGCGCCGGAGGGTAAGCAGATCGCCTTTCTGCGCCTTCCGGCCGCACCCGAACCACAATTGTTCGGCCCCAAGCGCGCCGGCCCGCCATGGTCCATCCGCGTTGCCGACGTGGCAACGGGCGTAGGCCGGGAGGTTTGGAAAGCGCGCGAAGGGCGGGGAAGCGTTTTTCGTTTTCTGGCGGCGGAACGGCAACTGCTTTGGGCGGCGGATGACCGGCTTATTTTTCCCTGGGAAGGTGATGGCTGGACGCATCTCTATTCCGTGCCGCTCAGCGGTGGTGCGGCGACTCTAATGACGCCGGGAGATTTTGAGGTCGAAAATGTGGTGCTCGCGCCCGATCGCCGCGAGGTGGTTTTCAATTCCAATCAGGATGACACCGACCGCCGCCACCTGTGGAGAGAAGCGACGGGCGCCGCCCGGCCCACGCGGGTGACGAGCGGGCTGGGAATTGAGTGGGTGCCTGTGGTCATGAGTGACGGGCAGCACATCGCCCTGCTGCGCTCCGATGTGCGGTGGCCGGCGCGGCCCGCGCTGGTGGGGCCTGATGGGGCAATGCGCGACCTTGCCCCCGAGTCGATGCCCAAGGATTTTCCCGCCGCGCAGTTGGTTGAGCCGCAGCCGGTGATGCTCGCCGCCGCGGATGGGCTGAAGCTTCACGGCCAGATTTTTCTCCCTGCTCACGCCGGCGCAGGGCAAAGGTATCCGGCCGTGGTTTTCTTCCACGGCGGCTCACGCCGGCAAATGCTCCTCGGCTGGCATTACATGCAGTACTACCACAATGCCTATGCCCTGAATCAGTATCTTGCCAGCCGTGGATACATCGTGCTCTCCGTGAACTATCGTGGCGGAATTGGTTACGGAATGGAATTCCGCGAAGCGCCGAATGAGGGTCCCACTGGCGCGAGCGAATTCAACGACGTGCAAGGCGCCGGCCTGTACTTGCGCTCGCGCCCGGATGTTGACCCCGCCCGCATCGGCCTGTGGGGCGGCTCCTACGGGGGTTACCTGACGGCCCTGGGGCTGGCGCGGGCCTCCGACCTGTTCGCCTGCGGCGTTGACTTCCACGGTGTCCACGACTGGAATTTGGAGGTACCGTACACGCTGCGCGCGGAAGATCCCCAGAAGCTCGAGGAATGGGCGCGGGTGGCCTATGAGTCTTCGCCGCTGGCGGATGTGAAGACGTGGCGCTCGCCTGTGCTGTTGATTCAGGGCGACGACGACCGCAACGTGGCCTTCTCCAATATGGTGCAACTTGTGGAAGCGTTGCGAAAACAGGGCGTGGAGTTTCAGCAGATCGTGTTCCCCGACGAGATACACGATTTCCTGACGCATGAGCACTGGCTCAAGGCCTACCACGCCACGGCGGATTTCTTCGACGGCCATTTGCACGGTGGCCGGTAGCAAGGCTGCTCGCACCGAGGAGACGATTCCTGACGCTGCGTGCAGGAGTGAAAGGACATAACCATGGCCCAAACAATATTCCAAGTAGACGCGTTTACCAGCCGGGCGTTTGCGGGGAATCCGGCGGCGGTCTGCATTCTGCCCGCTCCGCCCCCCGAAGCGTGGATGCGTGATGTAGCGCGGGAGATGAATCTATCGGAGACGGCCTTTCTGGTGCCGAAGGAGGACGGCTTCAATCTGCGCTGGCTTACGCCTACAGTGGAAGTGGAGTTGTGTGGGCACGCGACGCTCGCCAGCGCCCACATTTTGTGGCAGACCGGCGTCCTCAGGCCGGAGGAGCAGGCGCGCTTCCACACGCTGAGCGGTTTGCTGACCGCGGAGCGGAAGGGTGATTGGATCGAACTCGATTTTCCCGCGAAGCCGGAGGAGCCCGCCACACCGTGGGGCGAATTGGTGACCGGGCTGGGCATTACGCCGCGCTACGTGGGCAAGAGCCAATTTGATTATCTGGTCGAGGCCGACTCGGAGCAGACCGTGCGCGACCTCGCTCCCGACTTCACTCTACTGAAGCGGACGAAGGCGCGTGGAGTGATCGTGACGGCGCGCGCCGAGGGAGGAGAATTCGATTTCGTCTCCCGTTTCTTTGCGCCGGGGGCGGGGGTGGATGAAGATCCCGTAACCGGCTCGGCGCACTGCGTGCTCGGCCCCTTCTGGGCGAAACGCCTCGGCAAAACGGAGTTCGTTGCTTACCAGGCCTCGGCACGCGGCGGTGTGGTGAGGGTTCGATTAGTGGGTAACCGAGTAAAACTAAGCGGTCAAGCTGTTACAGTGATGCGGGGGGAGTTGGTGTAGGAAAGTAGGCAGGAGGCAGGGGAGTTTCGGGCTGCTTCTTCTCCGGGACGGGCCGCTCCCAAATCCAAAAGACCGAACAGCCATTCACATCGGCCTTCTGCTGAAAGGTCTTGTCGAGGCCATATTCATCGATCATGGCGTCGTCGCAGGTGGCAGCGCTTGCGAAGGCGCCGGCAGCCAACTGCCGTTTCTGCATATCCTCGGAGGTGATATGCAGTTTGGCAAGCACCGCGGGTGGAAGTGCCAATTTATGTGAATATCCGAACTCCATTCCGGGGGGTGGGCGCCGCTTCATCAGAAAATAAACTTCTTCCTCGGTGAAAACCTGCTTGCCGGGGGGTGTGACTTCCAGCACCTTCCGCGCTACGGCCTCGTAATCCTTCCAGGTATACGAATCACTGACGTCGTGGCAGATGCTGCGCGCCACCGCTCCGGCGCAAATGACGCTGAGGATCAACACCGGCCAGAACGGCCTCTCGGGTTGGAGCACGCGCGATCCGATGGCGTATAGACCCGCAACCGCGAGGAATCCCATAAAGGGAGTTGCCAGGCAAAAGTAACGCCCAAAGGTAGGATGCGCGGCGGCCAATTCCACTGTGATTCCTAATGCCAGCCAGCCGCACAGGTAAAATTCCACGCGCCGCTGCGGGGCCCAGGCAGAGCGCTTGGCGATGTAAAGGACGCCACAGATCGCCAGCATTCCTAACAAGAGCGATTGCGGATCGGCGAGCCAGCCTGTCATGGTATCCAGGTCGTGGGTCAGAGGGTCGGGCCAGTAGACCACTCGATAGTAGAGTTGGTATTTTGCCACATTGAACCAAACGACCCAAGGTGACTGTACGGCCAACCAAAGTACCGGCAGGAAGGGGATCGCCGCTCCAACCGCGAAGGCCGCCGTCTTACTCCATCGCCCTCCGGCGCGGTTACACCGCCAAATCCAAATCACTAATACCGGCGCCACGGCGGCGGTGAGCAAGGAAGATGCCGCTGCGGCTCCTGCGAAAGCGCCGCACGCGAGGGCCAGCCACCACCCGCGCCGTTCCACCGCGGCTATCGCCAGGCGGAAGGCGCATACGGTGGTGAGCAGGGAAATGCCGTAAGCCTGACCCAGCGGCCCGAATTCCACCAGGTTGATGTTGCACCCAATCATCACGGTTGCGGCGAGGGCGCCGGCCACCCGCCAACCTCGCTCCGGAAGTCGGGCGAACACGAATTGGGCCGCGAGCACCGTTGCTGTCGAGGTTTCAAGCGCCGCCAAAGCGTGAGGGCCGCGCCAGCTTTCTCCGAAGAGCCGCATCAGGAAGGCATTCCAATAAGCATTGAGCGGGGTTTGGGGAAAGCAGAAGTCCAGGTAGGGGCGCATGCCTCCTTTGATCAATTGCGCCGCGAGCAGGTGGAATCCCTCATCGTCAGTGAAAGCCAGGGTCTGTGCGTACCACATCAGCCCTGCCGCCATCACGGCCCAGATCCCGTACAGGCAGAAGCGCAAGGATTCGCGTCCTTCCGCTGCCGTCGAAGGCATTCCGGCGGACGCACCCGCATTCAAAAAGGAGGGCTGCATCCCTTGGATGATAGGCTTTTCCCGATTTTACCGTCAACGATGAAGGCCCCCGCACCAAAACTCGACAGAAACTTGCATTGAGAGGCGGCCCGGTGTAGGTTACGGGTCAGCCAGAGAATCAGAGCGGAGATTCCTTATAGGAGTCCATGATGAACAACTTGCGAATACCCGGACTGCGACCTCTGCCGATCGCGATATTTTTGACTTTCGCTATGTTTTTCAGCAATCTCGCACTGCAAGCGAAGGATCCTCCCTCCGACGCCTGTGTAATGTTGTCTGTCAGCCAATTGGCCAAGGTGCTGGAACAACCCTTCGGCCCGCCGACGAAGACCACGGCTCCCGCAGCACCCCAAGACCGTGTCACGGGGACAGATTGCACATATCAAACAGGAAAGGGACTGCCCCGCAAGCTCCTTTTCAGAATTTATGTGGACCCGTCAACCGCCGTTGCCAAAGATACCTTTACCAAATTGAGCGCATTCTATGGACCCAACAGGACCGTGGCGGGCAACTGGGATATTGCCTATGTTGACGCCCACCATGCCATTCACGTCCAAAAGGGTAAGGTGCGCTATTACCTCAACGTCGATCCCATCGGGACGGATACGGCCCAAGCAGAAAAACAACTGCAAGACCTCGCCACGTGGGTGGCGGGGCAACTTTAAGCGGATGATTGCAACCGTTACCTTGAACCCGGCGATCGACAAGAGCGTGGTCGTTCGAGGTTTTGAAATCGGAAAAACCAACCGTGGCGAAGTGGACCGCGTGGACGCCGGCGGGAAGGGAATCAACGTGGCGAGGGCCCTGCAGCGATGGGGTTCCGAGGTCTGTGCGCTGGGGTTGGTGGCGGGCAGCAATGGCCGCTTTATCCTGGACGCCCTCAGCGCCGAGGGAATTCCGGCAGACTTCGTCCATGTCCCCGGAGAAACGCGCGTCAACCTGAAGATCCATGATCCCGAGAAGGGAACGGAGACCGAGCTGAACGAACTCGGCTTTCGAGTCACGGCTGAACACCTGGAAGAATTGCGGCGAAAGATTGAAGCGCATGCGCCACAATGCCCGGTGATGGTTTTTTCCGGAAGCCTGCCCCCCGATGCGCCGCCGGCGATCTTTGCGGATTTGATTCTCACGGCCATGGCGCAGGGCGCCAAGTGCTTCTTGGACACGGCCGGGGTGGGGCTGAAACATGGACTTGCGGCGGGGCCGTTCTTGATCAAACCCAACCGCGCGGAAGTGGAAGACCTCCTGAAGACGACGCTGCGAACGCGCCACAAACTGGTGGAAGCCGCTAGGGCATTAATTAGGATGGGAAGCGAGCAAGTTTTAATTTCTCTCGGGGCGGAGGGCGCCATAGGCGTGGCCGGGAAGGAAGCTTTGCTCGCCCACCCGCCCGCCGTCAAGGTGCGAAGTACCGTGGGGGCCGGCGACACGATGGTAGCGGCCATGGCTTACGCCGCCGTCGAGGGCCTTCCTTTCCGCCAGGCTTTCTGCATGGCCGTGGCCGCCAGCGCCGCAACCGTGGCCAGGGAAGGAACCCAATTGGCGGATTTGGCCTCCGTGCGAGAGTTGATCCCTCAGGTTACTTTGGAAGATGCCGATGGGTAAAGCGGGGGATCCAGCGCGGTACGGCGTGGCAATACTCCTCGTACTCCTGCCCGAACCTCTTCCGCAGGCCGGGCTCTTCTGCGAAGACCACGAAGGCGTGAATAAGTAGGAATGCAATCAATGCGAATAAAGCCATCGAGACGGAGGTGAGGCAGAGGCCCAATCCGAGCAGCATCGACACGCCGCCGATGTACATGGGATTCCGGATAAGTTTGTAAGGGCCATGCGGGACGAGTCTTTTGGGGGGATCAAACACCGCTGGGGTGCCGCGGCCTTCGAAAATGAAAAACCCCACCGTAGTGAGTGCGAGGGCAGCGCCCGCCAGGAACAGCACGACACCCGGAGCAACTAACCAGCCAGGAACCCGGAGCGGAATGTACTTGTCCAGGGCACGACACATCAACGCGACCCAGCCCCACGCCGCCAGGAACAACGTCGCATAAACTATTGACCGCAGTGCTATCCAAAGCCGGCTCATCAGCTTTCTCCTTGACTTGATTTTCCCCCAACCAAAAGCTTCGGGGGCAGGAGGGTCATAAGCGGGATCTCCAGCTTGATCTCAACGCCATCAGTGTATACCGGCTTTTCCCTCGCGACTACCTGACTCGTGCCAAATGCCCTGTGCTTGCGAAGCTGGAAACTCATTGACAGGTTTTGCCCGCGAAGCCAAACTAGAGAGCAAGCTGGGACTCTAACGCGGTGAGGGAAGTATGGACGCAGAAGGGCGCGTTTCGCGACGGCCTCTTGAGCAGGAGTTGGTTTCGCGCGGGGTGCGGATGACGCACCAACGTCGCCTGTTAGTCCAGATCATTCAGGAGGCAGACGGCCACTTGGATGCTGTGGCCCTTTGGCAGCGTGCCAAAGACCAGGACCCCACTATCAACAAGGTTACTGTTTATCGAACCCTGGCCATGCTGAAGAAGCACGGTTTGGTGGATGAACTGGACCTGATGCATCTCGACGGTGGGAGGCATTACTATGAAGCGAAAACCACACGTGACCACATCCATCTGGCCTGCCTGAAGTGTGGGCGCATTCAGGAGTTTGAGAGTTCGCTGTTCGAAAAGTTGAAAGGGCAGATCGAGCGCGAGCAGCAATTCCGCATCCACACGGTGCGCGTGGAGGCGGGCGGTCTTTGCGACCGCTGCAAGTAACAACTCTACCGCCGAGGCGCTGAGACGCAGAGAAAGCGCTTTTCAAATCTCCGCGCCTCCGCGGTGAGGAATTCCCTATGGCAAGGAAAAGCCGCCCGGCTCCCGCTTTCTGCCTACTGCCTTTCGTCCTTCGGTGCCGCGGGGGTGAGTCCAAATAGCTTGTGGATTTTGTCGAAAATACTTTTCTGTTGGCCCTGCATCATGGCGGCGCGGGCCGCGGCATCCAGATCGTGGCGAACGGCTTCGATTTCCACTTTCCGACGTGCCAGCAATTCGGAGAGGTAATGGGCGATTTCCGGGCGGCCGTGCAAGATGTCGTCAAACGCTTTCCGGTCCAAACGATAGCACTCGGACTCCTCCAGCGCCTTCAGCGAGGCACTGCGAGGCTCACCCGTGAGCAGCGACATTTCGCCAAAGAAGTCGCCGGCGTGCAGGATGGCAACTGTCTTGTGTATGCCGGCATCGGTGGAGACAATGACTTCGGCCGACCCTTTGGTGAGGATGTACAGCCAGTGAGCTTCCGCGCCCTGCCGCGTCATCAATTCCCCCTTCATAAAGGGGGCGTAGCGCAGGCGTTCCGCCAGCACGCGCCGCTCACCATCGTTCATTTCGCGGAAAAGCTCCACCCGAGCAAGGTCCAATGCGCTGAGTCGCTGTGAGATCTCGTGCTCGTGGTGAAGCTTCTGGCGCTCCTGGTCCCTGGTTTCGACAAATGCGGTCAAAGCGGGAACGGAGAGCGGGATGCCCGCCCGCTGGAGGGCGAAGTAAATGCGGCAGCGCACCAGCGAGTCCGTGGGGTCGTCTTTTAGCAGGTCCGTCAGCCAGTAGCGGGCCGCATACAAGCAGTAACTCTCTTTGAAATCCATCAAGACGCAGTTGGGTGGAGGGTCCACGGCGGAGCCTTCCACGGGTTCGGTCACCAATGCATCGGTCACGATGCGCATGACCTCGGTGGGCGGAACACGAAAATCCACATTGAAATAGACCCAACGGCGCTGCTGGAGGGGTTGCCCGGAGCGCTGCCCCATCACCGTCACCTGCGACTTAATCAGCATGCTGTTGGGGATAATGACGGTGTCCCAATTGCGCGTCTCGATGGCGACGTGGCGCCAGGTGATTTCTTTCACCTTGCCCGCCGTTTGCTCGATTTTCACCCAGTCGCCGACCGAGAAACTCTCATCAATTTGCAGGACCAACCCCCCAAAAATGTTGGAGAGGCTGTCTTGCAGTGAAAAAACGATCACTCCGGTCATGACCGCGGAGGTGGCCACGATGCTGGAGAGCGTCACACCAAATCGCGAGAGCAGCCACAGCGCTGCTGCCGTGTATCCCGCGGCCACGATGACGTCGCGCAGCACTTGGGGTGGGGAAAGGGGAGTGATGCAGAGGACGATGTCGAAGACGACGATGCTGATGAGCTTGACCACGGCAAAGCCCACCAATAAGAGTCCTGCGGCATAAAGTGTTTTGGCCAGCAACTGCCATCCGAGCGTTGCCGGGACGGCTGAAATAAAGATGAGGAAAAGCGCCAGGGCGTACATCACCAGCGCAACACGAACATGCGGGCGCTGGCGACGCGAGAGGATCGCCAACACCGCCGCCGTCCCCAGAATGACGAGGGTGATCTGAAGCAGGTCGTCGCGATGGGCAGTAAGTTGGAAACTATGCCAGATGTCAGCCAGCGGATTCGGTTCCAGCCAGAATGCCGGGAAAACCCAGATGTTCATGCGGTTCCATTCCAAGGCTCTAATTAGCCCCAGATTCTATCGTGAGTCGCGCGGGGAGCCAAGGGTTTTCATTTGGCCGGTGAATACCAGGACTTGCCGGCACCATCGCAGGACAGCCCGCGGCCTCAGCCCATGTCGATTTCAAATCCCAGATTCCAAAACGGCGGAAATTTTCGCGACTTGCGTGAACTTTGGCGTTTAGCGATACAGCGAAAAGAGCTTTCCTTGCAGATTCGGAGCGGCATGGCTCGCGGGCTCACTCATCCTTGATGGCGGATTTGACCATTGCCAGAATGGAGGGAGGGATCACGGCGGCGGAGATGCCGTGATCTTTCTCCGCGTGCTCGGCGGCGAGCTTCAGGAGTTCCTCTTCGGTTTCGGCGCGCATTTCTTTGGGACAGTCCATCCCCACGTCACGACATCGCAAGATTTTGGCCATTGCAATTCCCTCTCCGGTGAAAGAATGGCGGCTATCATACCACCAATCCCGTGACCGCCTAAAGAGGTTCCGAGCGTATTCCGCCCACGCGGCCATTGCGTTTATTTCGAACCTTTCTGTAAAGCACTCAACCCGGCGGTCATGGGACCAGCATCCAAAGTGAGGCCTGTGAAAAACCAGCTTTGATCGTACTGGTCCAGTTTAGTTTCTGCCGCGGCGGCGAGCTTGTCCCGATGCTTTGTGCCGGAATGCCTGCCGATCTTTTGTTTGATGGATTGCGGTGCGTATCCAACGCCGCGACTGCAAACGGTGCCCCTGGCTTTCATTGATTGCTTTTTGTGCAACCCCTGTTATGATATTTAATCGGCAGAAGAATACCGGGAAGTATGAGGCGCGGCAGGGGCCTTGGCGGGCTTGGTTTGAAAACTGTGCGGCAGCATGTTTGGAACTTTGCAATCGCGCCCCGGCGTTAAGGCTCGCGCACGCAGATTCTGATCGTGGGGCTTCGCGCCGGGCAAGGTGCAATCATCGTGTCCACATCTCGCAAGGCAAATTAGGCATCAGGTCGCTAATGAAGATCATTAGGCAGCTCGTCAGTTTTGTGTTGGGTGTTGCCGTAGGGGTATGCCTGTATTCACTTCTCAAGCTTCGGCCCCTTTCCCCCTCGCTGATTTCAAAACTTTCGCCGCTGGTGGGAACAAATCACCCTGGCAAGTCTCTCCGTGCGCCTTGGGTTCAAAGGTCTTCGCCCCCGCAAGTTTGTGCACCAATCCGTGTACATCATGAGAAACACATCCACACGATGACTTATGATGTCGCCGACGGGCGATCGCGGGTACAGCCTAAGCCCGAGGCAGTAAGGGTGGCAGAAGCCGCCGTGGCAAATACGGTTGCGGCGGTGAATGTCGCTTCCGCTCCGCCGGCTCCGACGATATTTAAGACGATCGGTTACGTGGAGAAGGCCGGAGGACAACTGGAAGCAATAATTCTGCAAGAAAACGAAATTCAGGTCGTTCATATAGGTGATCTCATTGCGGGCCGGTACCGGGTTACGAAGGTTTCTCCTGACGCCGTCGCGGCCCTCGATGAGACGTTGGTGCCACTCCCCATGGCTAAACCTAACGACGCTGGAGAGTTGACGGCAAGCGTTGAGCAGCAGCCTTCGACCGCGCCGCTGGCCGCGGCTCCGGCTCAACAAGAAGTCTTGGCGGTGGAAGGAAAGAACGATCGCGGCACGATCCTTCCAGGCGTCAAACGGGTTTCTCCCCCGGCAGCTCTTGCTCAGGTTCAGCCAACTCCTGCTATTATTGCTGGGAGGGAAGTTCGGACGGCGCCACCTCTGGCCGCTGAGCCCGGTGCAACCTCCTTAGGATACGTGCAGAAAACGGACGGAATGGTTGAATCCGTCGTGGCGGATGGGGATACGGTTCGCCTGGTTCCCGAGGCTCCCACGGCAACCATGGCGGAAGCCTCTCCTCGCCATTCTCAGGAGGTGGCATTACCTGCTCAGGTTCCGACGATGTCTGCGGCGACAGTCCCCTCGATGGGGGCCAGGGCGGACAGTTCGGTTCATCTGGACGGGATGTCTGATCATCCACCAGCCTCGGAGCTTCGGCAGGCTTCGTACCAGGTCCAGACTCCTGCGCCTGGAGGTGCCGAGGGGTCGGCACCCGCCCAATCCAGCATGGGTTCGGTTAGTGGAGGGGCGGGGACAACAGATGGTGCAACCGGCCCGGCAGCATCCATCATTGCAGAGAAGCCTGATGGGTCAACGGTTCGCCCGACCAAACAGTCTGTTGAGATGAAACCCCTTGGCTTCGTGGTAAAAGCCGATGGTGAGCTCGCCGCGATTCTCTCTCAGAACGACGAAATCTTTATTGTTCGGCAAGGTGACACTTTCGCCGGGCATTACCGCGCCATGGGCGTTTCCGCCGATGTCGTGGAAGCGGTGGAAGAGCCTCCAAGGCAAGCAATGCCACTGCATATTGCCGCACCCCTAGCATTCCCGGACGTCCTTTCTGCTTCGGCGCGGCAAGGGCCTGCTCCATTTTCCGGCGCAGACTGTCGAGGTTGCGAATCCGATGAGTTAGGGGAAGTGCCGGCAAATATACCTGATGATCCTCCGCTGGAGGTGTTCTCTCCACCACCCAGAAGCCGGAAGGATGGGGAAGCGCGCGCCGGACCGGCCAATGGTCCCTGGCAGAGATCCACTTCCACTTTGAAGAAGGCCGCAACCCCACCGGACGCTGCCACATTTGTATTCCAAACGCTTGGCTACGTCGAGTCACAGGATGGGGAAATGCAAGCGATTGTGGCAGATGGGTCACAGGTGTACTTGGTGAGACAAGGGGAGACGTTTGCGGATCAGTATCAGGCCACCAGTGTTGATCCTATATTGGTTCTGGCGGTGAGGGTACCCGCCGGGCAGGACGCAGGGAACTTGTTTTCTGCACAGACAGAATCCGGCCGTAAACCTGCATCCAAGAAAGTGTATGGATATGTGCATTTTCCCTCTTCAGGTCCGGCGAACGCGCTAGCTCTGCACCGGATGGGTGCACCAGGCAGTCCGGTTCTCCCCGACCTGGGCGTAAATCTGCTCAACTCGTCGCTGACCGGGTTTGACTTTCAGACAGGTTCATGGAAAACATGGTAGCGCCGACCTTTAGAGCCTGTCCTGAACGGAGAGAAAGGTCGACACGTGCTGAGCTAACGCTCAGCGCTACAGCGCGCCATCAACCTTACAGGCACATTTTTTCTCGACCGATAATTCCATTGTGGGGTTTTAATTCCGGCCACGGGAGAGACGGATGCTTAATAAAAGAGTCCGGCTAATAGGGGTATTGGCGTTAGTCGCCTCATCTCTGAGCTGCGGAAATGGGTACCTCACCGCTTACAATCAAGGTCGCAAGGCGGAGGAGCGGAAGGATTGGGACACGGCTTTGGTGGGCTTCGAGAAAGCGAGAGAGGCTGACCCTGCCAATGCTTTGTATATCCTCCACGAGAAAAATGCCCGCACGAATGCCAGCCTGCTCCACCTCCGGAACGGTCGCCAGATGTTAAGAGATGGCCGCGCGGATGAAGCGGCGGGAGAATTCCAGAAGGCCGTCCGCATTGACCCGTCCAATAAGGCTGCGGCTCAGGAGCTTGATGCCGTTCTGGCCAAGCAAGCGACGACAAAAAAGGCACACACCGAGGCACTCCAAAAGGCTCTGAAGGCCCGTGAAGAAGAAAACCAGCCTGCTGCGGTAAAGCTGCAACCCTTTCCCACCGAACCTCTTGCCCACTTTCGCCTTTCCGCAGACACCCGAAGAGTCTTCGAAACCCTGGGTAAGCTTGCCGGGTTAAACGTCGCTTTCACACCGGACTTTCGTCCTGCTCCGCTCAGCGAAGATCTCAGCGGCATCAAAATCGAAGATGCGTTGAAACTTGTAGCGATGCAGAGCAATTCGTTTTGGAGGGTGATCACTCCCAACACGATCCTGATCATTCCCAATAACCCCAACAATCAGAAGGACTACGGCGAAACGGTTTTGAAGACGATTTACCTTTCCAACCCCCTGGCGCCGGCCGACCGCACCGCCATTACCACTGCCCTCAAGCAAGTGTTGAATTTACAGAGGATTATGGACAATCCTGATGCTAACGCCATCATCATTCGGGATACGGCGGCGAACGTTGCGGCAGCAGAACAGCTCGTGCGGCAATTGGACCGAGCCAAAGCGGAAATCTTGATCGACATCAACATCGTGGAAGCTGACCGCGACCGAATTCGCGATCTGGGCTTGGCGCCGGCCACCATTAACCCTGCCACCGGCTCGACTACTCCTGGGCTCGAAGCAGCGGCGGCCTTGGTGCCTCCCGTGTCAACCTCTTCTACCTCTGCTACGACAACCTCTTCGGGGGGTATTGCAATCAATGCCTTGACATATAAAGATATTGCTGTGGTTATCCCCGGCGTAACCGCCGAGGCGGTCTTGAACGATAACAAAACTCATATTATGCAAAGTCCTGAAATCCGGGTTACAGACGGCCAAACCGCCAAGGTGAAAATCGGCAGCCGGATCCCTTATGCCACCGGCAGCTTTCTGCCTTCCCTGGGGGGAACGACCAGCTCGTCAGGAGGTGTTGGGTTGCTCGCCAGTACGCAGTTTCAGTTTCAGGATATTGGTGTGAACCTGGATCTGACCCCCCACCTGCTCTCCACCGGAGAGATCGCCATTCACGCCAAGATTGAGATTATGTCCCTGGGGGCGTCCCTCTCCGTGGGCGGGATCACGGAGCCCACTTTCGGCCAGCGATCTATTGAGGACGACTTCCGCTTGCAGGAAGGAGAAGTAAATCTCTTGGGTGGTTTGATTCAAAGAACCCTGACCGATCAACTGGAAGGGGTTCCGGGGCTGGCCGGTATCCCAGGGCTGCGTTACCTTTTTTCCCAGGATAACAAAGAGGTGAATGACCAGGAGGTGCTCGTCATGGTGACCCCGCGAGTCATCCGCCTTCCCGATTCTGCTATGGCAGAGGGTTCAGCCGTCCCGGTAGGCGCTCTCGGGGGTGGCGAGGAACGCCCCGGGGCCGCCGAGGGCCCACGTCCCTTCGAGCCTCCATCCCCCGTGCCTCGACAGCCCTAATGATGGAACTGAAGATGGTGATAAGACGCAATCAGTTTTCGGACCGAGCCTTCATGCTGATCGAACTGATCGCGGCGATTACAATTCTGTTGGTGCTGACGACCATGGCCTTGCCGTTGGCGCGCAATGAGATTATCCGGGCACGGGAAACGCGGCTCCACGAGAGTTTGCGCATGCTGCGCGAGGCGATTGACCGGTACAAAGCGTATTCCGACAACCAGATGATTCCCGTCAAAGTGGACAGTTTTGGCTATCCCCCTGACCTCCAGACTCTGGTTGATGGGGTGCCGGTTAAAGGGACTGCCAAAGGGAAGTACAAGTTCCTTCGCAAGATTCCCGTGGACCCCATGACAGGGAGCGCAGATTGGGGCCTCCGGTCGATGCAAGACGATCTCGACTCCAAAAGCTGGGGTGGACAGAACGTTTTTGATGTGTACTCGAAGAGTCAAGGAACGGCTTTAGATGGAACTCAATATGGGGATTGGTAGAAACATTGGTGTCAGGTGCCAGGTGTCGGGTGCCAGGACCCGAAACCCGAAACTCGAAACTCGAAACTCGAAATTCGGCAGGGGGATGTCCTATTTTCGATTTTCGATTTTCAAGTTTCGAATGCCGACTCCGGACCCCGGACCTCGGACTGGATTTACGCTGATCGAACTGATGGTGGTGATCACCCTCATTTTGATTCTCGCTTCCTTCGCCATGCCCATGTATCACGTTGCCGTCGTCCATGCCCGCGAAGCCGTGCTCCGGGATGACTTGTTTACGATGCGTAAGCTGATCGACGAATTTACGATCGACAAGCAGCGCCCTCCCACTTCCCTGGATGAACTGGTGGACGCGGGATACCTGCGGGGGGGGATTCCGGTGGACCCTTTTACGGCATCGAACCAAACCTGGAAAACCGATATCGAAGATGTACCTATTAGTCCGGACCAAGCCGCCGCGGGGATTGTGGATGTGCATAGCGGTGCAGAAGACACCTCCCTCGACGGGACGCCGTACAGCAGTTGGTGAGGATGGCAGTCGAAAGCTGAGAGTTGAAAGTCAGAAGTTGAAAGTCAAAGGTTGAAGTTGACAATTTATCGTCAGGCGAGTGCGGCTTTCGTAAGCTTTGAACTTTCAGCTTTCGACTTTCAACCCTTAATTCTTCATGATCGCCGTTGATTTTACTATGGCCGAGTTTGTTTGCAAATTAGGGACGGAAGCCGGGCGGATATTGACCCAGACGGAAGAGGCTCGCTCCGAGGAGGAACTCCGCCAACGGCTGCGGGCGCAAGGGTTTCTTATATTTTCGATACACCCCAAGGACTTTTTGGACTTTCAGGTGCGGGCATCGCGGCCGGGGAAAATCCGCCCTGACGATTTCTTGATTTTCAACCAGCAGTTTCTGACGCTTTCCAAATCCGGATTGCCCTTGCAGAAATCACTCGACCTGCTTGCGCATCAGACCCGTAGTGATACGCTACGCGTAGCCATACAGGCGGTCCGCGACAAAGTACGCTCCGGAGCATTGCTTTCCGAAGCCTTTGAGTCCACCGGCAGCTTTCCCAAGATTTACTGCGCCACCGTCCGCGCGGGAGAGCGAAGCGGCAGTCTGGACCGAGTTTTGGGACAATACCTGAGTTACCAGAAGCAGACGCGCGGATTCCGCAAGAAATTCATTTCAGCGTTGATATACCCCACCTTCCTGTTGGTTTTCTTGGGGGGTCTGATTGCTTTCGTGATTGAATTCATCGTTCCGCGATTCGCGGAGCTTTATGCCGACATGGACGTGCAATTGCCAGCCATGACGACCTTCACCATTTCCTTCGCCATGCAAGTGAAGCACTACTCCCTGCTCATTGTTCTGGCGCTGGTGGGTGTGGCCATGTTGGTCAAGACGGCAGCCCGGTCCGAGAAGACCCTCCTGGCCTGGGAGCGGCTGAAATTCCGGTTGCCCCTGGTGGGAAACCTCCTGCTGAAGTTTGCCGTAGCGGAGTTTGCTCGGACCTTGGCGACCCTCTTACAGGGTGGCACTCCCATTATCCCGGCGCTTGATACCGCCAAGGACTCGGTGAGCAGTCCGTGGCTGTCCCATGCGATTGCGCAAGCACGGACGGAAGTGGCAGCGGGGAAAGAACTCAGCGCGTGCTTGCGCGCGAGTGGCTTCTTCCCCTCCATCGCCCTCGATATGATGGAAGTAGGAGAGACCACCGGCGCCATGTCCAACATGCTGGAAGCGCTGGCGGAGTTTTTTGAAGAGGACGTGAACATTGATCTGGAAACGCGGCTGGCCTTGGTGGGGCCGGTGATGATTGCCCTAATCGCCATCGTGGTGGCATTTGTCCTGATCGCATTTTATCTTCCGCTGTTTTCCATGGCGGCCATGGTTCACTGAGCGGGACACGGGGGCCGGGACTCCGGATGCGTAATTCGGGGTTAGGGAATTCGAAGATATCGGGGAGATGTTTAATCGCTTGATCGGGGTACTGAGAACTCGCAGGGGCAAGGAGTGAGCCCGCATCCCGTATCCCGAGTCCCAAATCCAGGAGGTTAGAGTTTGACCGAGACGGCAATCGATGTGAAAGAGATGGAAGCGGCGCGCCGGTTGGCGGCGCGTTATCAGTTTCAATTCGTGGATCTGCGTGATTCGCGTCCTGACGCCGAACTGTTGCGCACCATTCCGCTGGAACTGATGCTCCACTATGAGTTTCTGCCTTTGGAAGGGCATGACCACCAACTGGTGATTGTGGTGGCGGACCCTACCAATCTGACGCGCTTGGATGAATTGGAAGTCAAGCTGGACCGGCAGTTGGTGGTGCGGGTGGCGGCGCCCAGTCAAGTGCGTGATTTCCTGAAGAAAACCGAACCCTCCCAGCGCGTTCTGGATGATGCCACCGAAGAGTTTCGCCTGGACGTGATTCGTGACGAGGAATCCGCCGGCGAGGGCCTCTCGCTCGAGCACTTGGTGGAGGAGACCGACGTCAGTCCCATGATCCGGCTGGTGGACTCGATCATTTTCGCCGGACTGGAACGGCGAGCGAGTGACATCCACATCGAGAGCCGCGACAACTCCATGGTGGTGAAGTACCGCATTGACGGTGTGTTACAACAGGCCATGGCGCCCCTGGCGCGGGAGTTTCAGTCCAACCTGATTTCCCGTATCAAAGTGATGGCGGAATTGGATATCGCCGAGCGCCGCGTTCCCCAGGACGGCCGCTTCCGCGTGCGCTATCGCGGCCGCCCCATTGACTTTCGCGTCTCCATCATGCCTTCGATTCACGGCGAGG
>Ga0326728_10006210_pt1 | contig 32465 bp, 29 predicted proteins | sample MB3enrmetagenome_FD_207602 | JGI IMG/M metagenome (GOLD analysis project Ga0326728, IMG submission 207602) | Lab enriched peat soil microbial communities from McLean, Ithaca, NY, United States - MB31MN | ecosystem: Environmental > Terrestrial > Soil > Wetlands > Peat | place: USA: New York... | reverse complement strand
CGAGTTTTGCACGGGCATTAGCACCGCGAACCACACCTCGGGCGCTGGCCCCGTGTCTGTATCGCTCGCAGGCCTGATCAACAATGTGTCGGCGAACACTGGCAACGTCGACATCTACCTCTACGGCGACACTTTCACAGCGGGGCATAAAGCGACGGATGTCGGGGAGATTGGGTTTAGCCCGGCCCTTCCAAGCACGTTCGTCGATCCGACTCTCGGCGCATTCGAGGGGGACGTCATCCTCGACGCCGACGTCGTCCTCGCGGGCGCTGGCAACGACCAGCTCCAGGGCGGCCCCGGTGGAACCACAGACACGCTCAACGGCGGCGCTGGCGACGACACGTTCTGCCAGGGCACCGACACGTCGACGAGCTCAGGCCAGGCCACTGACACGCTCATCGGCGGGAGCGGAATCAACACCGTCGACTATAGCAAACGAGCCCATCCGCTCGTCGTCACATTGGACGGCTCCCCCACGGGCGGTGACACCAACGCAAATTCCGGCCTCGGCGAGAACGACACGATCAACACGGACGTCCAGAACATCGTCATGGGCCTGGGCGGCGGCATCTACACGGGCAGCGCCTCCGACAATACCTTCTACTCGCCTGATGGCGCACAATCAGGTCAGATGAGCACGGTCTACGGCATGGCCGGCGACGACACCCTGGACGAAGGAACGGACCTCGCTTGGTCAGGCTCGGACTCCTTCTTCGGTGGCGACGGCGAGGACACGATCAGTTACGCCAAGCGCACCAACGGCGTCTTCATCATCATGGACGGCAACAACGTGAGCGGGAACGGAACCAAGAATGGTGCTGCGTGGCCAGGCGTCACCCTGAGCGCGACGACCGGCGTGGCGAGCTGGCCTGCAGCGACCGTCGTGACCGAAGGCGACATCATCGGCACGGACGTCGAGGACGCGGTAGGCACGGCTGACAATGACCTCATCGTCGGAAATGACGCGGCCAACAGTCTGCAAGGAAACGGCGCAGACGCCTTGATTGGTGACACTATCTGCGGCCTCGGCGGCGAGGACCTCCTCCAAGGCGACAAGGCAGCAAGCACGTCCGGGAACAAGGGTGGCGCCAATCACCTCCACGGCTATGACTGCCCCGCTGTCATCACGCTAAATGGAACCGAGGCCCCGACATCCGGTGACGGCACAACGGCAGACACGCTGGTCGGCGAATACAACGCCTGCCTCAACGTCGGACAGGTCGCGGCTGCCGGTGGCACGCTCGGCTCGACACCCACCGCTCTCACCGCAACCGCCAACAACTGCAGCACCTTCGCGCAGTAACCCCCTCACTTACACATAAACACCCTCGAACGGCGGTGCGACCAGGAGTCGCGCCGCCGTTTGGCGTTTTGTTACTCGCCAATCCGATGGCGCCCTGTCACCGAGATGACGTCGCGTCATGACTCCGCTCGTCAACGTCGGGAGCTCGGTATTCCCCTACGCGCAAGCCCGGTCCGCGGCGGCCAGAACCCAATTCACCAGATCGAATCCGTCCTAAGTTCCATGGCATCCCGCGTGCACCAGGTCCCCTTCAAAGTCTTGGTGACTTCGGAGGGTGACGATGAAGATACGAACGTTCGAGGGATGCTTCGTGGCATTGGTGGCGCTGACCGCGTGGTCGTGCGCAGATCACAACCCTCACTCTTCCGCCACCACGTCGAGTTCGAGCGGCGGGGGGAGCTCTAGCGGTGGCGATGACGGCACCGGCCCTGGAGACGACAGCACCGGCTCTGGCGACGACGGAGGAAGCGACGGCGCCCCCGTGCAGTCGCGCACCGCGACGCTCGACGACGTGACGTTCGCCAACGTCGACCGCCACGGCTCGACGCTCGTCTTCACGATTGATGGGACCGACAGCGCGGGTCTGACGACCGAGGCCAACATCCAGGTGGTCGACGCGTCGAACAGTCCGGTCATCGCCTTCGACACGAACTGGGACGGCGTCGCGGATTCCTCGCAGAAGCGGTTTCACTTCGACACGTCTACCCTCGGCCAGACCTCCTTCACGGCGACGATCACGATCCCCTTCGTCTACGGCGAGGCCCCGACGATCGCCTCCGCGATCGTGTCGCTCGTCGACGCCAATGGAGAAGTGACGACGCCGCTCACGGCGTCGCTCGCCGTCCAACCGGTCGCGAACCTCGGCGACCCGTGCGATCCCGCCGGCGTGACCAGCCGGTGCGCCGATGCGCTTTCGTGCAGCACGTCGACGTCGACCTGCACAGGCAGCGTCGCGCCCACCGTCACCCAGGTGGCCTACTACAGCGGCACGACGCCCGCGCAGCTCTTCCTCGGGTCCGACCCCGACCAGAACCTGGCCTCCCTGACGATCACCTACCTCGATAAGAACGGAGCGCCCCTCGCCGTGGACACCAGCGGCGACGACTCGGGTGCGCCGACTTCGGGGTTCACCGTGGCCGCCCAGCGCACGAACGAACGGAGCTTCTTCGTCGAGAGCTACCCAACATCTGAATTCCCATCCCTCGTGCCGCAGATCTCCGTCGTGGCGAACGACGTCGGCGGCGGCACCAGCGCCGCCGTCACGGCGATGGTCACTCCCCGCCCCGTCAAGGGCGTCGGCGCTCAGTGCGACGCCTACGGCTTCGTGTCGTGCGGCGTGGGCACCGCCTGCTCGCCAGGCACGCCCGGCGCGGCGAGCACGTGCGTCGCCACCACGGCGCTTCTGAAGGCCGCGTGCGCCGGAGCTTCTCCGATCTCGCAGACGGGCATCCTCGGCGCGTGGGGCCAGGCCGCGGGTCCGAGCCTGTTCGATCCGCCCGCCGGGTGCAGCGTTCCGACGGCGGTCAACAGGCCCGAGAGCCTCTTGTTGATGACGCTGACCAATGACGTGAGCACGGTCACTCTCTCGACGGCCACGCCGGAGACCGACTTCGACACGATCATCTACGTCCTGCCCTCGTGCACGCCACTTCCCGCGGACGAGACCGATGTCGGCGCGGTCGATGCGGGCACGAAGGACGCGGGTTCGGGCACCTCGCTCGGCTGCAACGATGACGTCGACGGACAGGGCTACTCGTCGACACTCACCCTCACCAATGTCCCCGCGGGCAACTACATCGTGGTCGTCGATTCCGTCGGATACCAAGGCGGAACCTACGGACTCACGATCTCGGTTCAGTAATCGATTTCAACCTTGGAGAAGTCTCATGGGCAGCTCACTCGCGCCAATATCTCTCGTTCCGCTCGACCGCGGGGCGGCGGACGCCGCGACGACGTTTGGAGAAGTCATCGCTTATCTCCATGGAATCGCCGACGCCATGTCGACAGGAGTGGAGCCTCGAATTCCGACGTCGCTCGTGCCGAAGATGGGTGTCATGAACTCTCGGTCGCGGCATCTGCCCTTGAGCCTTTCCCCCGCCCACGGGCCGGTGTCACTCGCGCCCCTCATCGAGCCGACCGCACGCATCACGCTGCCCTTCGGCGAGCTGCCCATCGAGCGAGCAAGTGCGTGGCCTGACGTCGTCGTAGGAAGCTCCAGCGAGCCGACGCGAGGCGGTTCCCGCGTCGTCGACCTGTCCACGGCCCCGCCGTCGTCTCCAGCAATCCCCTTGCGTGGTCCATTCATCAATACCCTGCCCTACCTGGCGCCGAGTCTCGTTCCGTCTGCATCGCATTCGCTTCGCGTGGTCAGCGTGCCGCCGGAGAGCGGCTGGCTCGGGTCACGTTCCAGTGAAGTGCGCCTGCGCGCCGGGCACCTATCGGCCGAGTGGTACGAACTCGCCGATTCGGTCACCTTCCGCGAAGCACCGGCCAACTCTGTATCGTCCGGCGACGACAATGCCTCGTGCGACCCAGAAATCGAAACCCCACTCATCCCGGCGGCCGCGCAAGGATAGGGGACATTCGAAGACTGCGCGCAGAGTGAATGAGTCCGCCTTCGCGGTCCGCAGGCGACTGGCCACGCGAACGCACAACGCATCCCATAGGGCTGGGTCTGCTACGAGTACCTCTCCAATCATCGAGGCGAGCTCAGACGCCCGACGGGGCGGAATATCGCGGGATGAAAGCCGAGACATTTCGGGAATGTTCCTTTGCGATTTCGTGTCTTGCGTAGAGCCGGCTCGGTCGACATAGGAGTGACAACGACTCGCACCCACAAATTGCAATACTCAGTCGTCGTCGACCGGTCGAGTTGATCGAAATCACGTGACAATCCGAAATTCGGTGCCACTATCCCAGTCCGCGGGGTCGTCGGTCTGCCGTACGCTATCCGCGGACCAGCCGTTTTTGCGGCGAAAGACGATAGGATCGGCGTCGCCGCGTCACTCGAGAGGAGCAACCCTATGCCGCCCACGTTCGCGTCGCTTTGGTCGCTTCCTTTGGGCGCTGACGACGAGCCCGCGAGCTCCGCGCCGTCCGTGCGCACCCAGACCGCCGTCGTGCTGACACTTGCTGATGCCATCGAACACGTCGACAACTCGAGCGCCGCTGCGGCTGACCTGCGTTGGCAATTGCTGGAAGAGCTGTCGCGCTTGAGCTCATGCATCCGTGAAGCCACGGACGCCGTGTCGCGACAGGTGGGAGTTTAGCGCCTGTACACTCGGCGCTTAACCTGGCTGTCACTCTCCCTGGTGGATTCGAAGCGCTGACCGTTCCTGTCAATGTGGAGTCACCTTCCGGATCTCGGATTCGCGCGCGCAGAGTGCTCGACGAATTGAATTGCACCCGCGGTAGCGTTCTAGATCGCCCGCAGGATTCGGAAGTGGCCACCTATACGGTCCGTCTCGACGAGGACAGGGTGGTGTCCGTGAGCATGCCAGGATCGCTTCGGCCGGATGACGCCGTGGTCGTCGTCGATCAACTGCGAGAGCTGGCGGATGGCCTGGCGAGCGCCGCTGGAACCGCGGACGTCGAAAGGGCCGCACGCGACGAGCTGCTCCGCCTGAGCCAGGATCTCGCCGACGCCGCTGCCTCGCGCCTCGACGAGGCCCAGAAGGCGCACCTGCTCGAAGCGTATGACCTCTTCCGGCAGGCCGTCGTCGAGTACCTCCGAGGCGCCGAGTAGCCCCGCCGCAGACGCCGTCGACCGTCCCCGTCACCGCCGCGGAACGTAGATGCCATCGTGGTGCGTCGGCGTTTCTTCGCAGGGCTGGACGTCGCCCCTGACGACCGTCCCGGACGATACCGGCCCGCTTCCGCGGTCACCCCGCCCGCCCAACCATGACGGGTTGCCCGGCAATTCCGGATGAATCGACGGCCGTCGCAGCGGCTCCATCATGCCATCGGCCCACAGCGTGTCCTGCCATCCTACGATGCGCGCCTCGTACGTGAGACACACCGGGCAGAACGCGTCGATGGCGTCGATCTCGGGAGGCGTCTTGATTACCCACATGAGCCCGAGACATCGCTCGAAGCCTGGACGGCGGACGCATTCAACGAGCGTTTGCCGGCTCTCGCCCGCGGCGAGCGGACCCCCATATTCGATAAAGCGCGCAAGGCGCAGAGCTCTCCGGCGCTGCGCTTTCTGCATCAAAGGCAGCGAACCATCGTCCTCGAGCCAGTCCCCGGGATTGATGACCACCGGAAAAGCCATCGCGCTCTTGTGTACCACACCGCAGCGAACTCGAGCGACCTCAAAGTTGAATCGTCGCTCCGCCGCGCAATGGCGATTGCGTGCGTCCTTGCAACTACGTCGCATTACGTAGGAGGGACGGGTACTCCTAACCTGCGAGCAGGCCGCGATAGATCTGCTCGTAGCGACGGGCCGGCCCGTCCCATCCGCGATCGAGGCGCATCGCTCGGCGAACGAGCGTAGGCCATCGTGGGAGCTCGAGAGCGGCAATCGCGCGCAGCGCCCCGCCGACGAGTGAATCGACGGTGGGTTCGTCAAACAGGAATCCGGTCCCCGTTTCGAGCTGCGCGTCGGCGTCGACGATTGTGTCGAGCAGGCCGCCGGTCGCGTGGGCGACAGGAATTGCCCCGTAGCGTTGACCGTACATCTGCACCAGACCGCACGGTTCGTATCGACTGGGAACGAGCAGGATGTCCGCTCCAGCGATCATTCGGTGCACGAGCGACTCGTCGGCCGCCTGCGCGAAGAACGCATTTCCATGAGACTTGGCGACGGCAGCGCGCACGGCCGCCACGAGCGGAGCGGCGCCGTCCCCTGCGAGAACGAACTGGGCATTCGTTTGCCGGAGCAGGCGCGGCATGGCTTGCGCCACGAGGTCCCAGCCCTTCTGCTCGGCGATGCGTCCAACGCAAGCGACCAGCGGGATGTCGGGGCCGAGCGCAAGGCCCAGCTCACGCTGGAGAGCCCCCTTGCAGCGCGCCTTGTTCGTGACGTCCTCCGCGTCGTAGCGCGACGCAATCGCCGCATCCGTCGCCGGGTTCCACACGGAGTAGTCGACGCCGTTGAGGATCCCGCTGAGCACGGAGGCGCGCGAGCGCAGAACGCCGTCGAGCTTCGCCCCGTGTTCCGCCGTCTGAATCTGGGCGGCATACGTGGGGCTGACGGTGGTAATGGCGTCCGCCGTAACGATCCCCTGCTTTAGCAGGTTGATGCCGCCATAGAACTCGATGCCGTCGACTTTGAAATGCTCCCAGCCGATTCCGAGCGCAGGCAGGGTCTCCTTGGGAAACACGCCCTGATAACCAACGTTGTGGATGGTGAGCACGGTCCGCGTCGAGGAGATCGTCGTAGCGTCGATCGGCGCGGCTCGCAGATACGTGGGGACGAGGGCTGTCGCCCAATCGTGAACGTGGACGATGTCGACCGCGCGCCCGCTGGCGAGGCGCTGGCGGACGATCTCGGCCGCGACCCGCGAGAACACGCCGAAGCGGACCGCGTTGTCGGGATAGGCCTCACCTCGCTCCCCATACACGCCGGGGCGATCGAACAGGCCGGGGACGTCGACGACGACGAGTTCGACTTGCGACGCGAGACGCCCATCGAGCACCGTGGCGTGAAACGAGCGGTCCCCGAGCGAACACGCGAGCGGCGTGAGGCGACGCGCGAGCAGCAGGCCTTGTTGCTCGAGAGCCGAGGACCTCGGCAGCACGATGGTCAGTGTGTGCCCGAGCGCCCGCAGGGCCTTGGGAAGCGCCGCGGAAACATCCGCCAAGCCGCCAACTTTCACGAACGGCGAAAGCTCCGTCGTTACGAATACGATTTCCATCGAGACGCGCTATTACCACGAAGGCGACACGGCCGCGCCTGCGCGTGCGCCGCTGCCCCGAAGGACGCCCCAGAGCCGACCCCGCCGATGACCCGTCTACGCGCGATCGAGACCCCTTTCGAGCGGCCGCCTGGCGTCGCCGAACGCGCCGTCGTAACGGTGTTTCGTGTGCCTCCCGAGGTTGCCGGCCAGAGGCTCGATGTGTTCCTGCGCACCGAACTTCACCGGACGAGCCGAACCCGGGCGCAGGCCATCGTCCGGGCCAGCGCGTTCGACGCCAGTGGGCGCAAGCTCGCCCCGAACACGCGGGTCAAGGCCGAGCAGCGGGTTCTCTTGTGGCGGCCCCCCTGGGACGAAACGGCAACCCCCGGCGACGTGACGATCGTCTACGAGGACGACCACCTCATGGCGGTCGACAAGCCGCCGATGCTTCCCGTGCATCCGACCGCCCGTTACTACCGCAATACGCTCATCAAGAAGCTTCAGGCAGCGCGCCCCGAATGCGCATTCTTGTCCCTCGGGCACCGGCTTGATCGCGAGACGAGCGGCCTTCTCATCGTGAGCAAGACCCGCGTTTGCGACCGTACTCTGAAAAAGCAGCTCGAGGACCGTGACGGCATCGAAAAGGTCTATGTGGCCATGACCTGGGGCATTCCCGACCGCGGAGACAGGTCCCGAAGCTTTCGATTCGCTCGAAGTCTCGAACTCGATCTCGCGAGTCCGCTCCGCGTCAAGATGCGTGCGGGCGACGGGCCGGACGCACGGGATGCCACGACCGACATTGATGTCGTCGAGGCTCGAACGAGCGCGTCTGGCCGCGTCTACTCTCTCGTTCGCTGCGGCCTTTTGACCGGACGCCAGCACCAGATTCGCTTGCACCTCTCGCTGCTCGGCGCCCCCGTGGTCGGCGACAAGCTCTACGGCCCCGACGACACGACGTTCGCGCGCGCTGCTGACGGACAGCTCACCGACGCCGACCGCGCCATTCTCGAACTGCCGCGCCACGCCCTGCACGCCGCGAGACTCTCGCTTCGGCACCCGATCACGGGCGAGCCCCTCGTACTGGAGGCTCCCCTACCGGAGGATATGGCCGACTTTTGGGACGGGCTTTCGGAGCTCACAGACCCCGCGGTACCTTGTCCAAGTCCACCTGTTCGAGTGCCACTCGAATGAGCGCGCTGCGGCTGGCCTTGGTCAGCCCCCGCGCCTTGAGCTCGTCGACGAGAGCGTCGAGTCTCTCCAAGTCCTTCGTATAGAGGGAAATGCAAATGACCCGGTAGTGCGATGGCTTCTCGACCGCACGAGGACCTTGCATTCGACCGCGGCCGGGCTCCGGCGCATAGAACGCCCCAGACAGGACACCCTGCACTTCGTCACCATCGAGCACTCTCGCGGCGCTGAGTCCCACTCCTTCGTCCCGGCGTGCCATGGTCCTATTCCTTCATTCCCCCGCGGCACGCGAGAGCGTCTCCGCGGGACCGTCGATCAGCAGATCGACGATTGTCTGGTAGTCCTCGGCCGACGTCGACTCGGGAGCGAACTCGAAGATTGTCTTGCCTTGGGCGGGGGCCTCCTTCAGGCGGGTCGCTTGTCGAATTGGCGGCATCACTCGCTCCGCGAAGTGCTCCCGCAGAGTATCGACGGCGTCCCGACAAATGCGGGCCCGCGCGTCGAAGAAAGTCGGTAATACTCCGTGGATTTGCACCGGGTGGTGGAGGAGCAAATTCACATTCTTCACCGTCTTGATCACCTGGCGGACGCCCACGAGAGATAGGAAGTCGCACGCCACGGGGACTACGATTCCGTCGACGGCGACGAGGGCATTCTGATTCATCAGCGACAGCGATGGGGAGCAGTCGAGGACGACTACATCGTAGTCGTCGTAGGCAGGCGCCAACCGATCGCGCAGCACGCGGTCCCGATTCTGGCGACCCGCGAGGTAGAGCTCAGCCGCCGCCAGCGTCTCGTTCGAGACCAGGAGATCGAGATTCGGCCGAACGTGCACCGCGGCGTCGCTCGGCCGCACGCCCATCACGAGCACATGATAGAGAGTTTTTTCGGCCTTCACTCCGAGCGACACGCCCACGTTGCCTTGGGAATCGGTGTCGACGAGCAGGACGCGAAGCCCTCGCGCTGCCAGCCCAGCGGCCAGACTGACCGACGTCGTCGTCTTTCCCGTGCCGCCCTTGTGATTGAAGATCGCGAGTCGGGAAGGCGAAGCGATGGCCCGTTTCGGTCGCGACGTATCCCGTGCAGACTCGACAGGCCTCGGGGCGGAGGGCTCGACGACGATAGGCGGCGTGCCCCCAGGGAGGTCGGCAGTCGCCAGGGCGCCCAACCGGCCCCCGGATGCCTCCGACAGAATCTGCTTTCGACACTCGTCGGAGCACGCGTGTCGAAGTTCGCCCCGAACGCGAACGACTTGCGAGACCAGCTCGACGTAAAAGCGCTTGTTGCACGCCGCGCACACGGCACCACCGGTCGCTTCGCCGCGAACAGCCTTGCCATGACACTCGTGCGAGCAAAAGAACGCAAACCCACCGTCGCGTTCTTCCATTTGATAGCGAAACTGCACGTCGAAGCGCCGGCCGCACAGGCTGCAGCTCTCGGTCATGGATGGCATCGCCCTTGACCCGGTGCCACAAGGGCAGCCTTCGGGCCAACAAATCAGTGTCGGAAATGCCGAACGCCGGTGAAGACCATGGCCAGTCCGAGCGCGTTGGCGGCCGCGATGACTTCCCCGTCGCGAACGCTCCCCCCGGGCTGGGCCACGGCCGTCACTCCCGCGCGTCCCGCGGCTTCGACGCCGTCGGCGAACGGGAAGTACGCGTCGGACGCGAGCACACTTCCTCGGGCCTTCGCCCCCGCCTTTTCGCACGCGATCTGAACGGACACTACGCGTGACATCTGGCCTGCGCCAACTCCAACCGTAACATCGCCCTGCGCCAGAACGATGGCGTTCGATTTGACGTGTTTGCAGACACGCCAGGCGAACTCGAGCGCCGATAGTTCGACCGCCGTGGGAGCGCGTTCCGTCGCGGTACGGCCCGCGGACACCTCGCCCGCAGCCGTGGCGTCTCGGTCTTGGACGACGAGACCGCCGCCGACGCGCTTCCAGGTTCGGGCGGCGTGAGCCGGTCCGAGCCAGCCCCCCGTCGCCAGAAGACGAAGGTTCTTCTTGCCGCGGAGCAGGGCGAGAGCTCCTTCCTCGAAGGAGGGCGCGACAACGCACTCGAGAAAGGTTTCGGCGAGCACCCTCGCGGCGTCCACGTCCACCGCTCTATTGACCGCGACGATGCCCCCGTAGGCGCTGACCGCATCGGCCTCGCGCGCTGCCCGAACGGCATCCGCGAGAGTGCCCGCAACGGCCACGCCGCACGGATTCGTGTGCTTGACCACGACGGCTGCGGGGCCCTCGAACTCGCGGACTGCGTCGAGCGCGGCGTCGACGTCGACCAGATTGTTGAAGCTCAGCTCCTTGCCGCCCGCTCCGACGCTCTCCGCCCGCGCCGTCGACCCCGATGGCGCATTGCGCTCCACGTAGAACGCCGCCATTTGATGGGGATTTTCCCCGTATCGAAGTCCGTAGGCCCGCTCGAACGGCAACGTCAAGAAGCGCGGAAACGAGGACGTCTCGCCGCTCCCCTTCGACGAAGACAGGTAGCCACTGATCGCGGCATCGTAGGCTGCGGTGTGGGCAAAGGCCTTGGCGGCGAGCTCGGCCCTCGTGGCAGCCTGGACTTCGCCGTGAGCGCGGAGCTCGTCCAAAACCCGAGGGTAGTCGCTGGGATCGCAGACGACCGCCACCCGAGCATGATTCTTCGCCGCTCCGCGAATCATCGAAGGCCCGCCGATGTCGATGTTCTCTACCACTGTTTCGAACGTACTCGCCGGATCCGCTGCGACCCGCTCGAATGGATAGAGATTGACGACGACGAGATCGATCTCCTTCGCGCCGAGCCGCGCGAGATCCTCGGCATCTTCCGGACCGCGCGACAGGATGCCGCCGTGAACTCGCGGATGGAGGGTCTTCACCCTGCCATCCATCACTTCGGGAGAGCCCGTGTAGTCCTCGACGGTCTGGACGGGTATTGCCGAGGCGGCAAGCGCCTTCGCCGTTCCGCCGCTCGACAGGATATGAACGCCGTGTTCGACCAATGCCCGTGCGAACGGGAGAAGGCCCTGTTTGTCCGACACCGAAAGGATAGCCGTACGGATCGCCATGGGGGCGAGCTAGTCCGGACGGGCTGTCGGGTCAATGGTGGGGGCGCTGGCCCCGCAGCGTTAGTCGAGGGCCACGCATTCTGCCGCGCCTTCCACGTCGTCCTCCACGGCGACCGACGGCTCCGCTTCCACATCCTCTTCTTCCACGTCTTCTTCTTCGTCTTCGTCGTCGACTTGCTCCGCCAGCGGCAGCCGCCGTTTGACGGTGGGTCCCTCGTCCACGTAGTCGCGAAGCACCGAGAGATCTCGATGTGCCGCGAGCTTCGCGAGCCCCTTGACCTCGACTTGCCGAATCCGCTCGCGCGTCAGGTTCATGATCGCGCCGACTTCCTCGAGGGTCGTGCCACCGCGGTCGGCCACGTCGAGCGCGCATGTCTCGGCCATGTCCCAGACATCCAGATCTGGAAAGTTCAGTTTGATCGCGCCGGTTCGAGCGGACACGTCCAAAAAGAGATGGTGCTTGCACGACACGAAAGGACACGGGCGCTCCCCGCCCTCGCATTGCGCCCGAGTCTGCGGACGCTCGTAATCATCGGTCTCCGGATAGAGAATCCGGCCGAGTTCGAGCTCACGCTTCGTCATGCGCTTGATGCTGATGGTGTGCGCTCGAACGGCTCTCTTGCGCCGCGATCGACGCTGCTCCCGCGTCACGGGCGCCGGAGCCTCGACCGGAGACTCGGCCGCGAGCGCCAGTGCACCGTCGATTGCCAGGTCGGCAGCGTCTTGATTCTCGATCACGGGATTCGTTCTCGGGTCCATGCTCGGCTCCTCGGCCCAACGCCGACAAAGGGCGCCCCAGTGCACCAGGCGCAACCACGTCGGGTCGTGCCCATACTCCCCAGTTTCACTGGATGCCTGACGCTTCTCGTGCGCGAGCAAAAGCCCGGACCGTCACTCTATGCCACTTATGGGATTGTCGAGGCAGATCCGGGAACGACTCACAACCCGTACTCGCCCGCGCTTGTCCAGGCCCTTCGTTCGGTAACTGCCAAACGATCGCTCGGATTGAGATGCACTCTAATGCCTCCCTATTCTCGTGGTCAATCCATCGGGATCCCTATTTTTTGAGAATTTCCATAATGGAACTCGTTTCGCATGGTTAGAACCGTCCGCGTGACAGCAAATGTCACCGGTTCACGAGCCCCGCGCTCGGACGTTTCGAGCGCTGGGCATCGTGGGACAGATCGAGGGGCGCCGCGAAGCGCCCCCCTCGTCTAGGACGTCAGTCCCAGGGAACGCACGGCTGCAACGGTTGCAGGAGCCGCCCGCCACAGCTTGCGCACCCCGATGACGGGAGCCTATGCTTCAGGCCCGAGCACCGTGATGAGGCCGGAGCCTCCCGACCCCGAACTGCCCTGCACGCGAGACGTGGCTGCCCACGGGGCTCGAATACGATTCGTCGAAGCCGGAAGCGGACCACCGCTCGTCCTGGTTCACGACTACCTTGCAAGCCACGTCGAATGGGAAGACGTGCTGCCGCGGCTTTCGCGGCAGTTTCACGTCATCGCCCCGGATCTGCCTGGCTTTGGCGAGAGCGAGAAGCCCTCACCGAGCCGCTACCCATACGACTTTGACGCGTTTTCCGAGTCGCTCGTCGACCTCATCGCCGCTCTCGGCCTCGCACGTGTCTCGGTATGCGGACACTCCCTGGGCGGAGCCATCGCCCTGACGATCGCGGCGTCTCACCCGCATGTTGTCGAGAAACTGGTGCTCGTCAATGCGCTCGTCTACCCGCCGCCCGAGCTCGATACAATGTCGCGAATCGCGTCCGTTCCACTGCTCGGCCCGTTCGTGTTCAAACAGCTGTATAGTCGAGCGCTCTTTCGCAATCGCTTCCTCGGTTACACGCGCGCTGCGAGAGGTGGGGCCGCAACGCAACGCGTTGACCGACTCTTCGAGCTCTTCGATATTCCCGCCGCTCGGGAAGCCGCCTATGCCACGATGCGCGCCATGCTCGACACGCGCCCGCTGATTGCGCGCGTACCGCGTATCACCGCCCCGACGCTCGTCGCCTCGGGCCGAACACACCGAGCCTGCCCGGTCGAACACGGTCGCCGTCTGGCCCGTGAGCTGCGCCAAGCTCGTTTCGAGGTATTCGACTGCGGGGCTTCGCCCGCCGAGGAATGTCCTAGCGAGTTTGTGGAAGCCATTGGCGCATTCATCGCCGATGGCCAAGTCGAGTGAGAAGGCCGGTGTCTTTCGGCCGAAATACACCGGCCTTCTAGAGGTGTAACAAGAGGCGACACTCCGACACGTTCGGGCCGCGCGCCACAGCGACGCAGTGTGCGTAGGCACGACGGGCGTTGGCCGTGTCTCCAGAGGATTCGTAGGCGGCTCCGAGCCTTAGCCATGCATCGGCGTCGGCGGGATTCGCCTGCGTCGCCTGCCTGGCCAACGAAACGGCTCGAGATACGGCCCCTTCGACCGGCACACGGAACCCCTTGCCGCCGGGCGCTTCCCCCGGTCCCGCAGAGCTCGTTGCCGAGGATTCATCGACGAATCCAGTCCCCCGCGGTGCCGTCGAGGACAGAGATGAAGCGGGCGGCGCCAGCACCGGCGTGGCGGATTCGGCGGACGTTCTGGGCTCGATCGCCGGGATCGCACCAGACCAGAGTACCGACGAAGGGGCAGGCGACGACGAAGCGGGACGACCAATGCCTGACCCGGAAGAAGGCGCCCTGTCGGATCGCTCGTTATACAGCGCGACAGCCGCTCGCGGCTCGTCTCCGTTTGGACGCCTGCTTGCGACACGCCATCCGATGACCACACCGGACGCAATCACGGCCCCCGCAAGCACCACGGTGATCCGCCCTGCAGAACTTCGATCGGGCCTTGGACTCGCGACGGGACGTTCGCTCCGCGCGTCGCGAACCGGCCCCCGGGGATCTCGACGAACTGCGGGCGCGGATTCCGACGACGGCCCTGCCGGCGGCGGTGGACGCGACGAGGTGCGCGGCCTTTTGGCTGTCGGGCGCGCTGCCTCGTCCAGGAGCTCGACCGTCGACGAGAAGCGGCTCGCGGGGGTCCCGGCGGGCGCTGGAGACGACCCCACGCCGTGCGTCGAGTCCGTCGACGAGGGCACGACGGCCATCTCGTCGCTCCAAAACCCAGCCGCCCCTCCCGTCGCTTCGTCAGGCTCGGCATCGGGACCAGGGACCGGCTGCGCACCCAAAGTCTGCTCGACGAGAAGTCCTTCGAAGTAGAGCTTGGCGAGAGTGGACAGCGTCGACAGGTCCTCGAACGGCGAGTCGTCGATGATCTGCTGAAATGTTCGCCGACCGTCGATCAGGCGCAGCATCGCATCGATCTCGTCCGGCATTTCGTTGAGCCGCTGCAGGAGCTGCGCGTGGTCAATCTCGAAAACCGTCCCGAGCGGCGGCATCTGTTCGCACAGCCTTCCCCATTCGTCCACATGGCGCATGCCTTCCATCAGAAGGGCCTGAGTGGAGACGCCAATGAGGTCGTCGTTCGTCACTGGCTTGAAGTCGACTTCGAAAGACGCCTCATTCCAAATGAGCGTCCGATAGACAGCCTCCTCGCCGTGGAGACGCCCGAGCTCGGCATCGATGACTTTCCCGTCACGAAAGTAGATACGCGCTTGGGCATCGCCGTTGCGCAAGTTCACCACGCCACTCTTCCTCGAAATCTCGAACGTCTGAAGAAGGTCGACGACCGCCATGTCCCTGGTCGAACCAACGAACCGTGTTCGCCCCGACGTCGACTGGGGTTTGGTGGCTATGGTCTCTTGCGCGCGCCGTGCGAGAGCGAGGTGGACCCGTGCCAGGAGCTCCCGCACGAAAATGGGCTTCGTCAGGTAGTCGTCGACGCCGAGCTCCAGCCCTCGAATCTTGTCCTCGGTCGACCTCTGATTCGTAAGAAACAGGACTGGAATGGTCGTCGATTCGGGTCGCTCTTTGAGCTTTCGAACGAACGCGTAGCCATCGAGCCCGGGCAGTCGAGTGTCGGTGAGAATGAGATCCGGAGCCAGCGATTCGGTCTTCGCGAGGGCGTCGAGACCATCGGTCGCAGTGGTCACGCTGTACCCGACCTTGCGAAGACTGACCTCGAGCACGCGCACGCTGCGTGGATCGGCATCGACGAGAAGCAGTTTTTGCTTGGCCACGACCTCGCCTCAGAAGGCCTTCTCAGGATGGGTGGGGCGCGAGGCCGCTGTCAAGGTGACACAGCTACGGGACGTCCCGCACGGCGGCAGAAGCTCCGCAGTTCGGACAGAACTTGGCCGTCGATGCGAGCTCGGTCCCACATCCGGAACAGTACCGCACCGGCGGGGGAAGCGGCGCTCCGCATTCAGAGCAAAACTTCCCGCCAGCCTGCTTGGCCCCGCATTTCGCGCAGGTCGCCGGGCGTGCGACAGTCGGCGCCGCAGGCGGGGTTCCTGCGACAGGCGCGGGCCCAACGACGGGCGCCATCCCGCCTGCCATCGCGTTGCCGATGCCCATCCCAACGGCGACTTGTGCGCCCAGGCCCGCCATGCCGCCACCAACACCGTGCGTGGCCATTCCGTCGCCCGCACCGATGACGGCGCGACCCGCTGCATAGCCTTGGTAACTCCCGGCGAGTTCTTTGACGTACCTGGAGTCCTGGTTGAATTGCTGGTCGAGACTGACTTGACGAGCTTGGGCTTCGGCCGAAGCGCCTGCGACGCCGATCTGCTTGATTCGCACGCCCCGCTCGGCCTTGGCAATTTCCGAGTTCGCGTCGACCAGGCGCTGCCGGTCGGCGTCGCTGAAATTGACATTGAATGAACCGACCTGAAGGACTCGCACGCCGATGTCGTTCAAGTCGGGAGCGTGAGCGATGAACGCTGCCGCCAGCTTGCTGGTGAGCGACACGGTCTGGAGAAGGCTCTTGCCCTCGTTCTCACAGAGCTCCCCCAAGGTGGTCTTCACGCCGTTCATGAACAGGCCCTTGATCCAGGAGAGCACCTGGTCGTTGTCGCCAGCGGCGGCTTGCCCAGAGTACGCAACGATGAACCGCACGGGATCGACGACGACGACGCTCATCTCGCCGAAGATCCGGGGCTGAACTTGCTCACCGGTCAGCGGATCGATCATGTCGCCGATAGGTCCCCCGAACGGAACGCTTCTCACCGGCGCAGTCGTCACGAAGAAGATCTCCGTGATGAACACCTGGCCCCCCGTGTATTGCGTCACGAGGGCGTTGAGGAATGGAATGTTCTGGGATTCGAGCGTCACCCGGCCGGGCGCGAGCACCCCGACGACCCTTCCATCCCTGAAAAACACCGCGCACTCGTCGCTGTCGACGGTGAGCTGGGAGTGCATGGGGATGTTCTGATCGGGGTGTTTGTAAACGATGAGGTGCTTGTGGTCGTCCGGACGTGCGATCATCATCTCGCGCACGCCATTTCGGACAAAGTCGAAGACGCCCATGGTTCGGCCTTTCCAGCTCTCCAGCGAACTACATATAGAATGGCAAACGCGACATCGCCAGAGCATCGGCGGGGGTATTGTCAGTTGACCGTGGCTACCCCCATCGATGTTTCGCAGCTTTCCCCACTCTCGCGGAAGCTTCTCGACTCCTCGACGCCGGCACCGCTCCGGCAGATGGCCGCGAAAGGCATTGCCCCAGGCCTCCGCCCCGGAGAAGCGCTCACTGTCATCGTTCTCCTCAGCCAATCGGACGCCGGCGGGATCGCCGAGGTTGCGCGGGCGACGCTCTCAGGGCTCCCGGGGCCCCTTCTCAAGGGAGCGCTCTCGGAGGCGCTGCCCGCAGGCGTCCTCGAGGTGCTCGCTGCCTCCTATGCGACGAGCGCACCCGTCGCGGAGAAGCTGCTGCTGCACGAGGGGTTGCCCTTCGAAGCCGTCGAGCACATGGCCGAGTGCGCAAGCGAGGAAGTCGCAGAGCTCGTGGCGACGAACGAAGAGCGCTTGCTCGCGCACCCGGCCATCATCGAGAAGCTTTACATGAACAAGGCCACGAGGATGTCCACGGCGGACCGAGTCCTCGAGCTTGCAGTGCGCCACCGCATCGAACTGCACGGAATCCCCGCCTACAGGGAGGCCGCAGCCGCAATCGCACAGGAGCTCATCGTCGAAGCCAGCATCGAACCGACGCCGGACGACATCCATTTCAAAGACACGGAGGCCACCGCGAACCAGCTGCCGTGTGACCCCAGCGTCGAAGACACGCACCGCCTCGACGAGACGAGTGGCGCCGAAATCGTGGACGAGAAGTTCCTTCCGCTCCACCAGCGACTTGCGACGATGACGGTGTCGCAGAAGATCCGGCGAGCCATGCTCGGCACCGCCACCGAACGCCTCATTCTGGTGCGGGATTCGAACCGGCTTGTCGCGGAAGCGACCGTCAAGAGCCCGTCGATCCAAGAGAATGAAATCGTGCGGATCAGCGCGAGCCGGAGCGTGTGCGAGGACGTGCTCCGTGTGATCGCGCTCGACCGAGAGTGGACCCGCTCCCACCAGGTCAAGGTCAACCTCGTACAGAATCCTCGCACACCCTTCGTCTTCGCCGCAAAGCTCATCCCCCACCTGCGCGAACACGAGCTCAAGACGCTTGCCAAGAGCAAGAATGTCCCAGGCGCCGTAGCCCAGGCGGCCAAGCAGCAACTCTCCCGCCGACGGGTCGACGTGTAGATTCGGATTATGTCTCGTGGCAAATCGGCCGTGTTGTGAAGACGTGAATGTCGGTGCATTTCGGTCGAAACCAAGCGAGGCCGGTGGCGAGTCGCGCAGACCCAAAAAGCCCTCGAGGGTCCTAGAAGCCCTCGTTGGTCGTAGAAGGTCGGTGTATTTCGGTCGAAACCAAGCGAGGCCGGTGGCGAGCGCGCGGAGCCTACTTCCCGTAGGCGAGCACGATCGACGCCGGGATCGCGAAGGGATCGACCGAAAGACACCGGCCTTCTAGGCGTCGACGCCGAGCAACGCTATGAAGGAAGGATCGATGGCCAACGCCGACAAGCCGTCCGACGGGTCCGATCTCGGACCGAATGCTGTCGAGGAACTCGCTGGGGCGTGGGACTATTTTCGCGCGGGCGCCATTGTGTCGTGCGCGCTCGACAACGCCCCCCTGGCGCTCTCGGTAGACGCATCCGCGGGCGCATATCGCTTCGTTTGCACTCAGTGCGGTGCATCATCTCATTGGTTCGAATCGGGACCGGACGGCGTTCGCATCCATCGACGCAGCACGCCACCTCCCCCTTCGAGCGATCTATGATCTACGAAGATCGGTCTTCGAACACGCCTCGCAACCATTGGCCGAGCCCGCGAAGAACACCGTCCGAAATCGCGTGACCACCACCAAATGGCGCCCAGCTCACGTTCATACCCCGCGTCATGAGCGCATCACGCAGCTTCTCCGCTTGCACGAAAGGGAGAAGTTCGTCGGACGCGCCGTGACTTTGAAACACAGGCAACGACGTTCGATCGACGAGGGACGGGCTGCCGCTGTCCACACCGACGAGTGTCCCGGAGAGGACGGCCAGTCCGGCGAGAGCCTGATCGGTTCGAAGAGCGACATCACAGGCGAGGATTGCCCCCTGGGAGAACCCGCCGAGCACGAGCTTGGCGACACCGAGCTTGGACCGTACCTCGTTGAGGCACGCAACAATCCTCTCGCGGGCATGGTCGAGTCCGGGCGGCAAACGCCGCGCGTAGGCATCGAACCCCCCGCGATCGGACGCGGCCATCATTTCCTCGATGTCGATGGGCCACCACGCGCGCCCCTCTACGGGAACCGCCTGCAGCACCAGAGGGGCCTCAGGAAACACCCAGCGAGTGCCGCGAGGAGCATCGACCGCGCGCCAAAGTGGCACGAGATCGTCGCCGCGGGCGCCAAAGCCGTGCATCAGGACGACGACAGGGCCGTCACCGCCGCCAACTCCATCGGTTCCGCCGACTACTCGAACGCCGACGCCGGCGAAATCCAAACGCTTCATGAATCGCTCGTATAGCAGGGATAGGATCGCTCAGTGCCCCCAGAACCCGATCGTGGTAGCAGCCGTTCGGCCCGCGGAACGTTGGTCGCAGCATTGGCGACCTATGTGTTCGCCTTCGTGCTGCTCATCGCTGGCGACACCGCCCTCGTCTACGGGGCAGCCCATGTCCTTGCTCGTGGTCGCGCGGACCAGGTAGACACGCTCGCTTCGGAGTTCGCTCGGTCAGTCCCGGGAATGCTCTGTGTTGGACTTGTGTCCTCGGCAATCCTTGGTCTTACCGCCCTCATCTCTGCGCGCGTGCAAGGCAGGAGAATCGCCGGCCGCCTGAGACTTACCCGCTCTCGGGCGACGATTTCCGGAACCGCGGCCACCGTGGCAGGCACTGTCGGTCTTGGTCTGTCTTCCGGATCGCTTGCCGACCTGCTCGGGGTCGGTCGCACGGGCTCCATGAACACCATTGCAGGGGTGCTCGCACACGCGACGCTCCCACAAGTCGGTGGGGCTGTCCTCACGATCGCCATCCTTCCGGCGCTCGCAGAAGAGACCCTGTTCCGCGGGCTCATTCAGGGCCTCTTCGTCGCGCGACTCGGTCGTTGGCCGGGGATTGTCGTCAGTGCAGCATGCTTTGGTCTCATCCACCTCGATATCGTTCAGGGCACTCTCGCCGCCGTCGTCGGGCTCTTTCTCGGCTGGACGGCCGAGCGACTCGGCGGAATACGGCCCGCCATGCTGGCGCACGCCGTCAACAACGGGCTATTCATACTCACGTCAATTGTCCCAGATGCGGATTGCTCGTCTCCTCGAATCCTCTGGGTGCTCGCGGCGACCGGAGCAGCGGCTTGGGGCGCCTCGGTGATGCTCCTCCGCCTACCGGTAGCCGTTGCCAAGAACGTGCCCGACTTGTCGGGTAGAGCTTGAGCGGGTGTGAGGTGCGATGCGTTCGCTCCTCGTCAATGTCCACGTCGACGCCCATATCGCCGACGCCCGGACGGGCCGTCTTCAAGGAGAGGGCATGCCTGTACGGCACCACCGTAGCGCACGAATCGTTGCGCTCTTCGTTCTCTGTGCAATTCCCGCCACGACCTGGGCCGACCCCAACTCGTCGTTCACGGGGACGGTGCGCGCCCCTGATCATCAACCTCTCGAGATGACGCTCCCCGATGGCGTACACCTCACTCTCGAACCAGGCTCCGTGGCCACCTGGATGCCGGCTGGGCGCATTGCCACAGAGACCCACGTGTTCGTCCACGGCTACCACCTCGTGCTTCGCGAGGGGGAAATCGAAGTTCTTATGCCTTCGGGTGAGAAGGGACAGCATGCATTCCTCGTGTCGACGTGGGCGGGCACGCTCACCGACTGGCGCGGAAAGGCGCACGTCACCGTGCACGGCGGCAGGACGGCCGCGGCCATCTACGAAGGCGCTCTCGTCGTCGGATCCAATGGCCACGGATTCGCCGTCTATGACGGAGCCGGCGTCGTCATGCACAAAGGCTTCGACCCCGACAAGTCTCGACCTATTCCGAGCATGCCCGTCTGGGATACTCACGATAGCGACAGTGCGCTCGCGCTCAGCGAAGGCAAGGCAACGAGCGCGTCTGTTGCGTGGATGGCTGTTCCGGGCGCGGCCACCTACAGAGTTGCCGTCTCTCGCGATCCCGCGCTTTCAGACCTCGTTCAACGTGCCGACACGCCAGACAATCATTTTGCGGTTCCTGACATCCCCGCGGGCGCCACCTACTATGCGCGCGTGCGAGCGGTCGGTCCCGAGGGGATCGCGGGCGAGTGGTCGGCCCCAAAGAGACTTCGCTCGGTTCGGCTTCAGCTTCCCGAAGGAGCCTCGGCAGGCTCCGACGGGGTCTTCGTCGTTCCGGAAGGGGAAGCGATCACTCTCGCCGAACCGTCGGGACTCCAGATGGCATTCGAGATCGCCCGCAACGCCCCTCCACCCCCCGGTCCGGCGACGCCGCTCTATTGGACGGATGCGACTGCCGTGATCGAGCCAACCCGCGATGGGGCCATTCGCATCGTCCACTTGCGAGATGTGAACTCGGGTGCGGAGACGCGATTCTCGCTTGTCCGGCGCACCCTGCGAGCCGATATTGCGCTTACTCCCCCGCGGGCCCATGCGGGTGACCCGATCGATGTTCGCGCGGTTGTTTGGGATCCTTCGGGACGCGTGGATCCCAGCGGTGTGCCCGTCCGCTTGGTGGCGACACTGGGACTGGAGCCAGTCCCGGCGAACTGGAAGCGCAGCGGAACGACGTTCACGAGTCGAATCTTCTCGGTGTCGAGCAATGAGCCGTCGGTAGTCAGAGTGGTGGCCACCGATTCCCAGGGGACCGAGATCGGACGCGGAATGCTCGAACTGGCCGCGGGGCCTTCGCTGCGTCGAATGCGCTGAACGAACTACGGGCGGCACAGCCCTGCGGATAGGCCTGCCGCGCCGGCGGGGGAGCCGCCTGCCCCCGCATCGCCAAGAGTGAAGGTCGATCCGATTTCGCTGAGCGTACCCGTCGTGTCGAGGTACACGCCGCAGGACCACCCTCCCGCGCCACCGCCTCCTTGCCCGCCGCCGCCGCCAGGTCCGCCGGTTCCCCCGGCGGCTCCGCCCTCTTCGGACGCATAAGTCGTCGTGCACGTGCCTGCGTCGGTGATTGGAAACGAACAACTCATCAAGCACGTGGCCGGCGTCCCCGGCACGCCACCGCTGGGAGCGCCGCCACCGCCACCAGGGCCACCAGCTCCTCCCGTACCGCCGGACCCGGCCACGAACGAGCTGCCTCGCGACGTAACCGTCGCACCCCATACATAGAGCGCGATACTGCTGCCCCCGCCGTGCCCCCCCAATCCGCCAACGCCGCCACCTCCACCACACCCGGCCAGGCCTTGCGAGCCGCAGATGGTTCCTGCGCCACTGGGCACGAACTGGCAATGACTGTCGAGGCAAGTACCGCAGGTGGCGCAGTCGGCGGCACCGCCCGCAGTTCCGCTTGCACCCGACAGTCCAAAGTCCCCATTCAAGCCATTGCCCGGGAGATATCCGAACGAATTGAAGATCCCGCCCGCAGACGATGCACCGACGGCGCCTTGAGCTCCCGTCGCCCCATCGTCCTCACACCCGGCATCCGTCGCGGCCAGTCCAGGGATCCCGGCCGAGCCCGCAGCCCCATCGCCAGCAGGACTGGCCACGACCACAACGCTGTCGAGCAACAGAGTCGTCGACGAGCCGATGGCCATGATCCCGTAGATGGACTCGCCGTAGGCCACCTCCGATGCGGGTTTGCTTGTGATCTGCAGCCACCTAATGGCTGCCGAACCGTTGATCGAGTCCAGGAGCACTGTCGTCGTGGCAGAGGGGGGCGCTTGGATGACTGTCGCGACATTCGACTCGCAGGCCGGCGTCCAGATCGGTCCGGAAGCCGACCAGGTGCCCTCGATGGTTACCGGTTGGGCGAGTGAAAGCGCCTCCTCGTACGTGCCCGTGGCGACGTAAACGGTTGGCTTGCCGAGTGCGTTCGCTTGCGACAGCGCCGTGGCCACGGTGAGACACGGCTGCGCACGAGTTCCGCAACCCACGCCGTCCGTTCCGGTCGACGAAACGAATATTCCAAGCGTATCGTCGTAGGTTCGAATCGAGCAAAGATCGGTGCCGCCGGAATCCGACGAATCCGCGGAGCCATCGAAAGGTCCGGCGTCGAGAGCGCCGTCGATCCCCGGGGTCGACCCCGAGTCGTTCATCGCGTCCCCGTCCTCCAGCGTCGAATCCGCAACGTCGAACGTGGCATCGACGCTTGAATCCCCGACTGGAGCCGAGTCGATTGAAGCGTCGGCGACAGTTACGTCGCCTCGCGCCCCATCCGACGTTCCGGTCGCCCCGTCCTTCGTCGAGGTTTCCGACGTTACCCCCGAGGCATCGCCGTCTTGCATCGTCGACACATCCGCCGCGCTTCCGTCGGCGTGTGTCGGCGTCGAACTGTCGGACGTCGTCCCTCCGTCCGCCCCTGTCGAGCCGTCCGCCGCCTCTTCGGTCGCGTCGTGGATTCCAACAATCGCCGCGCACGACACCGCGGATAGGCCGAACGCCCCGGTGAGTACGAGGCGCACCATCGTTCGCTTGACCGTGCTCACGGACATTGGTCCTTGGCTACGCCGGCCGGACCGTTCGGCGATCCGCCACTTCCGGCTTGTCCCTCGACGAAGCGCGTTCCGACCCACATGACTCCCGCGTCGCTGCCGCCGACCACCACGTAGGCGCACGACGAGCCACCGGCTCCGCCAGCCCCGGGACCGCCAGCCCCTCCCGTTCCTCCAGTTCCGCCCGGCGAACCGCCCGCGAGGGTCTCTGGGTCATCGGGAATGCATATCGTGGACGATTGGCCCTCCGTGCAGCTCGTATCGCAGATCCCCGAGGATCCGGGGGTCCCGGCCGATCCAACCGATCCGGTTCCGCCGGCTCCTCCAGGACCGCCCGCACCGCCATTGCCAGATTGAAGCAAGCCGCCCGTTGCGGAAACGGTCGCTCCCGAGATGAAAACACCAATGCTGCTTCCGCCGCCGCCGCCCGGCGCCCCTCCTCCCCCTCCGCCGCCACCACAACCTGAATATCCGTCACCGGCGCACGGCGAGGGATCGCAAGTGACCTCATGAGGTCCACTCGTACCGACCTCGAGGCAGTCGCAGGCCCCTGGTGGAGCGCAGACTCCGCTTCCCCCTGCCGTGCCGCCCGACCCGATTGCCCCGGTCCCGCCCGTCCCGCCCGGGGTCGACACATATCCACTCGCCGAAAATGCGCCTGCTGCCGTCGCAGCGCCGGGCACCCCCAACGCTCCGACAGCCCCCGTCCCGCTCGTGCATCCACCGTCGGGTGTCACGGGCAAAACCCCGACCGATCCGACCGCACCGGCACTGCCAGCTCCACCTGCGGCGGTCTGCACGACAACATCATTGAGCACCAGGCTGGTCGTCGAGCCCTCCGCAAGGATGCCGTAAACAGTCTCGCCAGCGTCGACCTCAGTCGACAGTTTGCTCAGCACCGTCAGGGTATCGAGCGTTCCTGTTCCACCCAAATTGACGGCGCTGACCGTCGCCGGGCCTGAAGCGGTCCCCGTGATCGTCACGGCCGAATACGGAAGCGTGCACACGGGCGTCCACTGCGACGTCCAGCCGCCCTGAATTCGAATCCCCGCGGCGAGCGCCACCGGCCCGAAGTAGGATCCCGCCGCGACGTAGACAGTTCCTTTGGACGCCGCTTGCGCGCTCGAGATGCCCGCCTTAATCGTCAGGCAAGGACTCTGTCGCGTTCCGCAGCCGAGGAGATCGGCCCCACTGGTAGCATCCACGAAAACGCCGACCGACTCGTCGGGCGAGGATCCACCGCAGGCTGCTCCGTCATACACGTCGACCCAAGCGTCCTGCACGTCGGGCGAACCGTCCAGCGTTGCTTGCGTCGCGCTGTCGTGCACATTGCTCGAGGCATCGACCACGTCGGCCGCAGCATCGGATTCGACCGCGGCACCATCCGACGCATCCGCAGTTCCCTCGGCGCCATCGTTTGCAGCCATCGCGTCGACCGAAGTGGCGTCCAGCAGATCGGCGACGACATCAGCCCCAAAGCCGTCCGGTTCGCGCCCGTCCACCGTGGCGTCGTGTCCCTGCCCTCCGCTCTCGGCGCCGTCCACGGTGGCGTCGGTGGTCGAGGACCCATCCGACCGCGCGTCCACGCCCTCAACCTCGGGAAACGAAGACCCGTCATCCGAGCCGCCATCCGGGGGGAGCTCCGTCGCGTCGTGGATCCCAACGATGGCGCTGCACGCGACTGCCGAGCACGCTCCCGCGAGGACGAAAACGCCTGTCAGTCGACTGCGAACCGACATCACCACGACCCTCCGAGCGCCGCCCCAGCCGTGTTCTGCCCGAGGACCGGCGCCAACTCGAGACGACCTCGCGAAGTACCTGACGATGGAGCCACGAAGACGAGGACGACACCGGTAGCTGCCAACACACCCCCGGCGATGAAGGCGACCGTCGACGCGGTGGCATCGTCGAGTGCAGCGTGCCTCGCGGATAGACCTGGGCCTGTGCACAGGTCTGCGTTGCAGGCGCCATTGGAGTTCGACTGATTGTTGTTGTCGATGGCAGCCAAGCCGAACGCAGCTCCCACCGCAAGCCCGACGACGCCGACGCCTCCCGCGATCCATCCCAGCGTCCGCCAGGGCGTGCCTTGTCCCGACTCCAGAGCCGGCGCACTCGTTGCGACGGGGGAGCTCGAGGGGGGCCGGGAAGCGCCCCCCTCGTCGATGGCGGAGCTCGAGGGGGGCCGCGAGGTGCCCCCCTCGTGGATCACCTGCGTCGCCGTAGAAGATGTCGCGGCAGGGGCGACCCCGGCAGCAGCCTTCGGGAGAGTCACCGAGATGAGTTGCGACTTCTCGCCCTCCTTGACGACCGCGCGCTGCTCGACCCGACGCCCGTCCGCGGCAATGAACACGAAGACGCGCGGGCCCGGATTCATCTCGATGGCCCGGCCATCGAGACGCTCGGCGATCCGCTTGTCATCCACCGACACGGTGACGTCCGTTTGATCGGTCCCGTCGGCGCCTTTTGCAGCCAACACGACGGTCGGAATGCGTTGCTCGACATCGGATAGCCACTTGGCGCAGTCTTTCGTCATCCACGCCTTGCACGATGGATGCGCGCACGCCCGGAGCTGTTCGCGTGCCTCGATGAGCTTGTCACTCGACGTGGAATGGACGAGGAGGTCGGCCTTCTCGTAGGCGGCGTTGCATTTCAGGCCGTCATCGGCTCGTGCCGCCGATGAGCTGAGGAGAACGAAGAGAAGCGCGGAGGGCGCGCTCTTGAGTGACGCTAGCATCCAGGCTTTACCTTTCGGCCGTTCGTTGCGGGATCGATGAACCAGGGCGGGTCGCAGTTCGGTTGCGCGGGCTGGGCGGGCGCAGGAGCAGCCGGCGGCGGCGGAGGTGGCGCGGGCGCTGGCCTCTGCGGGGCCGCGGGCGGAAGCGAGGTCGGTCCGGTCTTCGGCGGCGAGGCAGGGCCGATCGGCGGCGGGGGCATTAGGGGCGAGCGTGGGGCGCGCGGCGAGGCTGCACCGGCTTCGCGTTCGCCGAGCGCCGAAGGCACTTCGAGCTCGCCGAGGGGCGGCAGCGACAGCTCTGGTGTCGCCGTCGGCGCGATCCCAGACGCTGCCGCTCTCGCCAATTCGACGTTCGCGACACCGGCCGTCGGCGGACGGCTGAACGCATGATTGCGCACGACCACAAATCCCGCTGCAGCCAGGGCGAGAACACTGGCGGTGACCCCGGCCACCGCCAGTGCAATCCGTGGCTCATGACCCGGTTTGGTCTGTCCCGAGACCGACCCGTGCGCGGAGATGCCTCCCGTGGTGGATGCGCCGGTTGGCATGGCCCCCGCAAGGGCGACGACGTTCGGCAATGCGTCTACGCGACTGTAGCTCGGCGAGCCGCCATAGATTGTTCGATAAGTCTCGGCGACGGCTTCCTGCATGCTCCGGGCGTCCGCATAGCGAGCGACTTTTTCGAAGGACAGCGCCTTGTCGACGAGCGCAATCAGAGCTGGCGCGCTCTCCGGCGCTACCTCGAGGAGAGACCGCGCTGGCCGCGTCGCGGTGTATATAATGACCTGTTCGGGAGTCTCGCCATCGTGGACCAGCTGGCCCGAGAGCAGCGTGAACATCGTCGCACCGACGCTCCACAGATCGGTCCGCGGATCGATCTCCTTGATGAGTCCCATCGCCTGCTCGTGAGGCATGAACCCGGGCGTTCCGAGCACGCCGCCCGTGCGGGTCGCCGACGACATCGTGGCGTCCCGAATCCGTGCGATCCCGAAATCGAGTACCTTGAGCCGTCCATCGCTCATCGCGAACAGATTGTCGGGCTTGATGTCGCGATGGATGATGCCCTTCGAGTGCGCAGCCGCGAGAACATCGAGGAGCTGGTGCATCATGGCGAGCACCGGCTGCGCAGCAAGCCGACTTCCCGCCTGTTCCCACATCGTGCGCACGGTCTGCCCCTCGAGCAGCTCCATGACGAGGAAGACCGCTCCGTCGTCATCCGCATCGTCGTCGAGGACGCGCACGGCACCCGGATGGTCGACCGCGTTCGCAACGTATCCCTCTCGGAGAAAGCGATCGCGAATATCCGCGATCGCCGACAGCTCCGGATGCAGCATCTTGACCGCAACACGATTGCCGTTGCGGTGAACGCCCCTGTAGACCGAGGCCATCCCTCCCACGCCGATCAGAGCGTCCAGACGGTATTTGCTGCACAAGGTCTTCCCCACGCGACTCGCGGCATGCGATGAGGGGTCCACCATGCTTGCAGTAAGGCAAGTAGACTGGTCGTTCAAGCGCCGGTCAAGCGGCGCCCGTTCGGCGCGCACGGAGTTCGCCAGTGCGTAGCCGAGCGCGACGGTGAGGACGGGGGAGCTCGAGGGGGGGCCGCGAAGCGCCCGCTCGTCGATCGAGAGGCGAGCGCCGACTCACCCACACAGAGCGCGGACGATTGTAAAGACACGGCTCGGTGCCCGCCGATGGCGCCTGCGGCTCGACGGGGGCGCTCCGTAAAGAGATATTGGCGTCTTGTGGCTCGAGCCCTCCAGGCACCCCCAAGTCATGCAAGTTTTCTCGCCCGCGCAGTGTGTCGGGTACGTCGCGTTCGTTCTCGGCGTCGCCGCATTCCTCCAGACGGCCGACCGCCGGCTCAAACTTCTCAACGGCACGCAGTGCATCGCTTATGGAGTCCACTTCGCGCTGCTAGGAAACCCGTCGGCCGCGGCGACATCGTTCGTGTCCTCGGCGAGGTCCTATTTGTCTGTCCGAACGCGCTCGCCGCTTTTGGCGGTGTTCCTGGTGACGGTCAACCTCGCGGTCGGATTGGTCTTCTCGCGCAACGGCGCGGGTTGGCTTCCGGTGATCGCGTCTTCAGCGGCCACCATCGCGATCTTCGTCCTGTCCGGCATCCCGCTTCGACTCGTGCTGCTCGCGTGTACGTTCCTGTGGCTGGCCAACAATCTCCTCTGCGGATCCGTCGGCGGAGTGTTGCTCGAGTCCACGATCGCCGTCGCCAGTGTCTCGACCATCATTCGGCTGGCGGCGGCACGCGGCCGGACCGCTCCGTCGAACGGGGCGTGAGGACACGCCTTCCGACATTCCCACGTGACCAAGAAGGCCTATTGGATGGTCACGCCGAGGAAGCAGAAGTTGAACGGTGTGCTCACCGTGTCGCCGCCGGGCACGATAAGCTGAAGTGCCGAAACGCCAGTGCCCGTTTGAAAGGATTGACCACTTCCATTCCAGCAATGCGAATTGAAGCTCGACATGGGGATCGTCACCGGACCGGCAGATTGGGTCAGCGTGTAGCACCAGTAGTTGTAGCTGGTGTCGATGATCTGGAGCCTCAGCGGTGATCCCGCGAAGTTTTGGTAACTGAGGGTCATCGAACTGCCCTCGATGGGAATCGAGCTCGCTGTCCCTCCCTCCGAGGATACGGTTTGGTCTACGTTGAATCCAGCTCCGGCGTAGGACTGGTACGCTCCATTGGGAGCGACTGAACCAGACGCGCAGAAGGCCGTCGATCCGTAGGTCAGCGTAACCGTCGAAGCGGACCCGCCAATGTACGATCCGACGTAGCCAAGAAGCGCTATCGAGCCAGCGTCGACCGTGACATAGCCGTCGTTTCCGATGGTCGGAGGACCGATCACCATCGCGTCGGCGAAGACGCTTCCGTCCGGCGCGAAGTCGTTGAGTGCACTGCTGTTTGTCGAATCGGGTTCGGCTTCCGGCAATCCGCTGGCGTCAGGGCTGCCCTCGTCCGCGGCGTCGCCCTCGCGCCCGTCGTCCGCCTCACCCGTGGCGTCCTCTACCGCAGTCGCGTTTGCGTCGGCGGCGCCGTCGACGAACGCGCTCTCGTCCGACGCCCCGCTAGCGTCGTCCTCGCCCGTCTGAGATCGCTCGGTGGTCTGGCCCCCGCAGCCCGATATAGCCATCGCAAGTATCGTTGTCGCGAGACCAAGTACCCACCCGGGCCGGACGGGGCGCGTGGATGGTGAATTCTCGTGAATCATTTCAACCTCACTGGGCGAGCTCGAGGGGGTCCGCGAAGCGCCCCCCTCGTCGATTTGGGATGGCCGTGCAGCCGCGCCCCCGGGGGCCCAAGCCGTGGCGCGTTCTCGGCACATCATGTCTCCTCAGAGAGGATTGGGGCCAGGGCTCCCATCCGTCACGAATTGCGCTCGTTGAGCTCCGTGGTCATCCGGTCCTCGGCCAGATGATTTGGTAGCCTCGGTCCGGGGCCTTGTCCGACGCATTCCGACACGCGGCGTTCACGCAGCGTTCACGTGACGTCGGCTTGGGTCGTGGTACGGGACCTGAGTGACTACGGTTGCGCAAACCGCTACAGGCGTGGCCCTCGCGATGGCCCTCGTCAGCAGCCGCGCGCCAGCGGAAGCGTCGTCGCCCAATTCCTGCGACGGCGTCACCCTCTTCACGATCTCCAAGAGCGAGAACCGGAACGAGGTCGTCTACGCCGTCCGCGTCGACGAGAACTGTTTCCCGATGGGGACGACGCCCATATTTGCGTACTGGCGCATGCATGAACACGGTCCGACAGTGACCGAGCCCTTGCTCGGCGTGGAGGAACCGGCGTACGGGATCGCGCGCGAGCGGGTGATGGCACTCGGCGCCGACGGGGGCACGTTCGAGATAGCCCTTCGTGCAATTCCGAATCGTCCGATCGTCGTGCAGACGAAAAGACAGGACGGAAGCTGCCACGCTTGGGCAACGGTGTCGATCGCAGGCAAGGAGGCAATCCTCTTCAACGTCTACGCCCGACTCAGGTGGCTCGGCGTGGAGTACCTCCTGCTGTCCGGATGGACGATCGACAGGACGCGCGTCGTCCATGAGAAAATCCAGCGCTAGACGTCACGGCGCCGTATAGCTAATTTCAACCATTTCGCTTTGGGGGTCCGTATCGATCCCACCCTGCGCCCCAGACGTGCACATGAAGATCCCCCCAGCCTGCTCCACGGCACCGTCGCCTAGCGTGCTGCTAAAGAAGTCCGTATACGTGCAGCCACCAGGCATTTCGGAGACGAGCGGTCCATAGAAGCCATCGATTTCCGGACCGCATTGGTCACACGTCATCAACGTGATCTGGTTGCCGAGACTGCTTGCGTCCCCGAGGAGATAGGTGCCGCAGAGAGTCCCGCCGGGAAGCACCTGCTGAAGCTCCACGGGAAGGCTGCCCCAGCCCCCATCTTGGAAGTTGTTGCCGAAGATCGCGGCGAAGATAGACGTGGTCAGCACGGAACAGGGTGTCGTTGCAACCTGCGGCGCGCCGCTGGAGCTTCCCGAACTGCCAGAACCGCCCCCGCTCGATGAACCGGTGGCCCCCGCGTCCAAGTCGTTGCCTTCGGCGGGTGAACTCGACGACGTGCACGCGGCCGTGAGAGCGGAGAGCCAAAGTGCTGCAACACAAGCGATGTTTCGATGATCCATGGTTCGTCTCCCATTCCTTTGACGAGCGTAGCTGCCCACACATTCGAACTTCATCACGTCGGTCGAGAGCGCGCTCCTCCTCGAAAGGTGGCGCTCCATGGACGATACGTGGCGTCGCGTCGACCCTTTACACGGGCGTCTGGCCCTTCCCCCATGTCCCGCAGCGGCGTGGCCCTCACGCTCGAAGTTCGCCAAGCGCCCATTGTCCATCATGGTCAACCAGAGAACGCTCGGGGTAGGGTCTCGCGAGATCCGCGATAGAGCCATTCACACATCACGAGGGAGATTGCATTCGATGAAACTCACGCAATCGTTCATGTCTCTTGCGTGCGTCGTTGTGGCGGCGAGTTGGGTGAATTTCTGCGCCTGCAGCGGCGACGCGAGCTTGGGATACGACAAGGACGCCTCCGCGGACGGCAGCTCAAACACCACGATGGCGGATGTCGTCGAGCCGCTGGATTCGACGAATTCGGACTCGGGACACCCGAACATCGACGAGGGGGGCTCTTCGTGGCCCCCCTCGAGCTCCCCGATCGACGCTTCGCAGGGTCAGGATTCGCCGGTGCCGGAGTCCGGGGATCTGGAGGTCAGGGTGGACGCAGCGCCAGCGGAGAATTCCGAGAGCCCCGATACGGGAAGCTCCGAGGCCGACTCGAGCGACGCGCCAAACGGGGACTCCGCCACCCAGGACGAGGGAGCGACCGACGCGGGAACGCAGGGTGACGATGCCTCGTGCACGTTCGAGTGCTTTCGCGCGCCCGAGTGCGTGTCGGTGTGCGGTGGACCGATGGTCCTCGGGGAGTGTTGTTCGTGTCCCGCGGGCATGTTCGATCAGGTCGGCGGATGTTCCGTCGTGGATGCGGCTGACACAGAGGGCGGACCGGACGCCGAGGGAGCGGACGGAGCCTCGTGTGAGACGGCTCAGTGCGTGCATGCTTTCCAATGCGCAACCTCGTGTGACGGACCGGAGCTCACCAATGGATGTTGTCCCTGTCCAGCGGGCATGATCGATTGGACGACCTGTGAATCTGACGCTCAACCCCCCCCTCCTCCTCCTCTCGGCCTGAATTCGGCGTGCGAGGGCGATGGCGGCGGGCCCTCCGTCGGTACCCCGTGGTTCTGTCCGTCGGGTCTGACAGTGATCACGTTCTACGGGATTACGAGCGCCGAGTTCTGCATGTGCGGGATACCCTGTGCGGCAGGCGTGAGCGCCTGTCCGTCGACGACGACGTGCATGGGGGCTTCGTCCGACGGTCCTCCGGCGCATTGCGACTCCTTGCCGTAGCAGGAGGACCGCGCCACGGTCAGGCAGGCTGCCGTCGGAAGGGTGGCCTCTGCGTTGCCGTCCGTCCAGGGGTACGGATTGATGGACACCGCACCCTCCGTCCTTCGCTGTTCTGCCGTTTTCTCCGACAAATTTGCAGGCTTTGTCGGGGCGAGAGGATTTGAACGAACCCCGAGGAAACGCGGCGTTTCACGAACGATTTTCAGAAACCTCGGGGGATGTTGGGGTCCCGCGTAACACGGCGCAACGCGAAGGAACGGGGGGTGACGGTGCGCGGGGCAACTGGTGGGCAATGGGAACGGGATGCGCGGAGCCGTGGTTCTCGATTCCGGCGC
>Ga0326728_10006209_pt1 | contig 32470 bp, 26 predicted proteins | sample MB3enrmetagenome_FD_207602 | JGI IMG/M metagenome (GOLD analysis project Ga0326728, IMG submission 207602) | Lab enriched peat soil microbial communities from McLean, Ithaca, NY, United States - MB31MN | ecosystem: Environmental > Terrestrial > Soil > Wetlands > Peat | place: USA: New York... | reverse complement strand
GAGGTTTGGATCAACAGGCCGATTCCAGCTGGCCAAACGACCAAGGAAGGAAGTCAGTAAACTCTCATGCCGGGTGTCTCAAAGTGCTTGACACGCGCCGGGACATGGATTTCTGGTCCCGTCACCACCGATACCAGGAGAAGGACACGAACCGCTCGACAGGCCGGTGAGCGGCGCTCCCCGCCCAGAAGATTTGGGCGGGCCGTCGGGTTATCAGGAGTTCCTGGAGGTCATCTTCGATCCGGGGCACGGAGAATTTGCAGGTCCCAACCATCGAATCTGCGGTTCTATCGCCAATTACTAAACTCCAGGGATTACCATCCGCCGAGTGCGTCAGCGGTATCTGAGCGTCCCTACACGTCAGGAATCGGCATCGTAGGGGAATGGCGGTCTGAAACGCCACTACTACTTTATCGCTGTCGTCGGTCGGCTTTCCTAATAACCTCACCTCGGCGCACCGCCCTTCATTCGTTCTGACCACAAAACATGTGCCAAATTTCCGCGGAGCGGTTCAGATCGTGGATCGCTATCACGCGCCTGCCGCTGCCTATGGCCTGGTGAAGGCTGTCGATGGGCTGCAATAGGTCAGCAGCCCGGCTGGCAAAATATCATCCCGCACGACAGCCGCAGTCATATAGACCCTGCCTACGCGGCTCGCATGAGACGAAAACAGATACCGCGCAGCCACCGCGCCCCGGCTTGACAGTTCCTCGGCTCTCTCCTTATCTCCTCTTGCTGCAGCAGCGTCAGCGAGCAGTTTCCAGACGATTGGATCTCCCGGGTCGAGAAATGCCGCCTTTCGTAGCGACTCCTCGGCTTGATCAAGATTGTTGCCGCGGAGTTGGACCAAGCCAAGATTGCTCCATGCGCGTGGTAACTGCGGCATTGTCTCCACGACACTAACCAGCAGGTCATGCGCACGCCCCAGTTCACCCTGCTCAAAGTACAGCCGGCCCAAGCGCGCCCGGACAACGATGTCATGCGACTCGGGGTCGCGGCCACGGAGCACAGTAACCGCATTCACCAGGGATGACTTCCACAGCGCGACGTCCCGTCGCTGCAAGTCCCGGGCGAACTCCGAATCGGCCAGGGCCGGAGATTCCGCCAGAGCCGCGCCGTATTGTGTGACGGCCTCGTTGGAGCGGCCTTCACGCTCGTAGATAAGGCCGAGCGTGACGCGGTACGCGGACGCCGCACCATCAATAGCAATGGCCCGCCGAACGTCGGAAACCACATTGGAAGGCGCCGCCCCAAGAGTAATGCGGATCCAGGCCCGGTTGTGCCAGAAAAGATCGTCGTTTGGATTGGCGGCGATCGCCCGGTCGTAGTCGGTCAGAGAAGCCTGCAACCTCCGCCGCTGCTCTTGTGGTTGAACTGTCTGAAAGGGGTTCCGCGCATTGAAAGACAGGCCATTGTCAATCGCCGTGCTGAGCGCAAGAACACTGCGATAGTACGGCGTTTCATGTTTCTGGATCGCCTTCTGTGCTACGACGGAAGCGCGTTCCCACTTTCCCTCTGCAAGAAGCTGCGCCGCGGACGTTGCGATCGTGTCGGCACTCCGCTGCCGCGCCGAGGCGTAGAACATCACGCCACCCGCGGCGGCCAGAACGGTAACCAGCACGGCGGCCCTGCGGTTGAGCGCCACGGTTCGGAATCGAGCAGCCGATGAACTTGCTACATTCACGAGAAACCCAAGAAGGAGGAAAAACAGACTGCTTACGAGCGCATTCTCCAGGAGGGAGGAGAATGTCATCTCCCTCACCCAAAATGCGCACAGTCCAACCAAGAGCACTGCTGTTGGCCAGGCTTTGGCGCCGCGAACGCACGGCGAGGACCGCACCGCCACAAACGCAGCCGTGGCAGTAAGCAGAAAATACAGTACGATTCCTACCATGCCTTCTTCCGTCTGAATGGTGAGAAAGGTATTGAGTGGACGGCCAACGAATGAGCGACCCTCGCCCAGCCCAGCTTCAGGGACGAAATGCATCGCGAAGGTGCCGGGTCCTGTTCCCAGTATCCATTCATCCGACGCCATCTTCAGACTGCTTGACCAGACCTGCAGGCGGCCAGCGCTGCTTCTGCGCTGTTGCTCGGTTGCTCCGATCATCGCCGTCTTCTTCACTGCGCCGCCAGATAGGATGTCCGTAAAGGCCGCGCCCACCGGTAGCGCAAAAATAACGACCGCGCCGAGCAGGAACCGTGACCTAAGCCGAAATCGAGCATAGCAAAGGTAAGCCAGGACACCAGCCGCCAAAACCAGCAGGGATAGGTACGCGCCGCGGGAGAACGTCAGGAGTAACGCGACCGATGTCACGGGCAGCGCGATAATCGGCACCAGATTTCGCGTCACGAAACCCCGTGAAACCGGGCTTAGCGTTGCCATCTGATATACGAGCGCCAGCAGTAATATCGTGGCCCATTCATTGGTCGGGCCGCCGAGGATGGAGGCGATGCGGCCTTTGAGCGCCGTTACATCAGGGAAACCAGCGCTTCGTACAACCCCCATCCACTCATAGCAACGGACGATCCAAAGCATGGACAACAAAGCCGAAGAAACGGTAATGAAAAGCGCGGTCCAGCGCAGGATCAAGCGCCCATGCCGCACGGTCCTCCCCAGCCAATACAGCAGGATTCCGGTGTACAGAACCGGGATCCGGGTCAGCGCGAGGCTGTGTTCGCCGAAAAGCAGCCTCATTAGATAGACAAGCGCCAGAGCGGCCACAACGTTGTCTGTAAGCGAAAGGTTGGGTCCGCGCTGTGCAAACCATGACCGGGTGATGACCACAACGACCAATAGGTATTGTGCAACTAGAACGAACCAAAAAGCCTGAGTGAACGCTACAAGCGTGAGAGCGGCTGCGGCAAAGACGGCAATGTCAGCCGCCACGCCATCGCCGATCATCCGCAAACGGCGCGGCCGTGTGTCACGCGCCGTAATCATGGCCGAGTCTGGCATAATAGACCGCCTGTCGTATTGTCGCGCGATATGATCCGGGAAAAAACTGCGAGTCGTCCCCGCTCCGTCATGCGGCCATCATTTTCTCGCTGGCCCTCAGTTCTGAACTGCAATAGTTGCATCGTCGGTGCGGCTAAGTCGCCGCCACGCAGTCCACTTGTGGGTTGCCCATTTCGTGGGTGTCCCATTCCGAGGCCATCTTCACGCTGGGGTCGCGCTCCCGCTTCAGGTGCCGCACCTGCCTCTCCCGCGCCACCAAACGGTCCATTGCACTGGCCGAAATCGCAGCCAGTTCGCCGGCGTCTTCATCCGTGTACCGCAGCTCCCCGAGCCGCGATAGCCGGGATACCTCGTGCTGCAGAATCGGCGCCAGCCGCTGGCCGCACGGATACTCAAACATCTCTCCAACCTCGACCAGGGTTCAGCACGGGAACCCAGGCCCCCCGGGGTCGTCCCCGCCTGACCCGCTTCAGAACTGCCCGAACTGCGGCCTCCGGTTCAAAACCCGGATCAGGTAATCTTCGGCCCGGCGGACCTTTACGACAGCGCCAGTTGCGAGAGCTTCAGGAAAACGTTAGATCCCTATCGGGAGCGCCCCGCCGCAGCGGCCACGGGTAACCGTTAAGGATGGGTACGCCGTCTGCCGGGAGCTGCGATCCCTGGAATTTCGCGGGCCGATCCTGATGCTCACCACGCAGGACGCCGTGGACGATCGCGTCAACGGCCTGGATGCCGGCGCGGACGATTACCTCGTCAAGCCGTTCGACTTCAAGGAGCTGCTGGCGCGGATTCGCGCGCTGCTCAGGCCGCCGATCGCTACCGGACGGTTGGACGGGAGTACGTCCTGACAGCTTGGAGAATCCCGATGGGAGGGTACCGGCAGATCCACGGAGTGCGGATTCCCCTGAAGGGCGAGGCCGTCTGGAAGCTGCCGTCGGGAGACTTCAGTTATTTTCGCGGAGAGGTCACCGAAATTGAGTACGACCGGTCTGCTCCGTATTGAGGTTTGGCCGATTTCGTTCGCGCTGGTGGTTTTCGGCCAGCCGCTTCGAGCGCCTGCACACCGTACGGCTCTGATTAACCTGGACTTACGGTTTGGCACGACAGATGCTTTTCTATAGTGCGCAGGAGGTGAGGACATGAAAACGAAACTGATGATTCTGCTGTTGCTCGCGGGAAGCTCCCTGTTCGCCGCGCCGCGCGTGTTCGTTGGGCTTGGAGTTGGCATGGGTGGCTACTACCCGGCGCCGGCGCCCGTTGTGGCGTATGCTCCGCCTTGCCCGGGCCCTGGATACGTCTGGGCCGCCGGTTACTGGGCGCCGGGCCACTACTGGCATCCCGGCTATTGGAGGGCGCCGTACGTCCGCGGGTACAGTGTGGGGCCGCGCTACTTCGGCCGTTATGACCGCGGCTATTACCGTGGCAACAACTGGCACCGCCGCTAGTACCTCGACCGCGTGATGTGTTGCTACGGCTCCCTTACGGTCGCGGCTCAGTTACAGGTAGATGCCGCTACCGTAAAGAAACGGAGTTCACGGTCAAAGGCCTAGTCCTCTCATCACAGGAAGACGGATCTACAATCGGCCGCCGATGGTTCCTCGGCGGCCGATTCGCTTTTCCGAAAGGCCGCGGTCCGTGAAACACTGGGATTGGAGTAGCCTGGAGTTCCAGGATGATATCGGAGCCCGCCGCCATAGCGTTCGGTTCCACGGCGCCGCCCAGTAAGCGCGACCTGCTCGACTTCGGCTTCAAGAAGTGGGACCAGGACTTTCGCTTCCTCCTCGAACGCTTCCGCGGGGTGCTTGCGAGCACCGGCGAACCGGAGCTGGCGAACCTCATCGAGCGCGCCTTTTCCGTCCCGCCTTCGCCGGGCGAGCGGATTCCGCCGCGCGGGCCACAGGCGCTGTCGGTCGCATTCCAGTTGCTCAACATGGCCGAAGAGAACACGGCAAACCAGGTGCGCAGGGTGCGCGAAACCGTGCAGGGCCCGGAGGCGGAAGCGGGCTCCTGGGCATATCAATTCCAGTTGCTCCGCCGCGAGGGATTCACGGTCTCGGACGTGCTTGGCGCGTTGCCGCGCATCCATGTTCAACCGGTGCTGACCGCTCACCCCACCGAGGCGAAACGGTCCACGGTGCTCGAACATCATCGCGAGATCTACCTCCTGCTGGTCGAACGGGAGAGCCGCAATAGAAGTCCGATGGAACAGGCAGCGCTACGGCGGCGAATCGACGCCGCGCTCGAGCGCTTGTGGCGAACCGGGGAAATTTACCTCGAGCGGCCGGTCGTGGAGTCGGAACTGCGGAATACGCTGCACTACCTCACCAATGTTTTTCCGAGCGCCCTCGGAATTCTCTCGGACCGCTTCCGGGAATCGTGGGAATGGGCCTTCCCCGGCGCGGAGCCGCCGCCCGAGCCGCGCCTCGCGTTCGGGAGTTGGGTCGGCGGCGACCGCGACGGCCATCCATTCGTCACGACCGGGGTCACCCGCCGCTCGCTCGAACTGTTGCGCGCCGGCTCGCTGCGCCTGCTTCGTCAGCAGTTCGAAATGCTGGCCGGAAAACTCAGCCTGGCGGATGGCCTTCAGGCGCCGCCGCGGTGGTTCCTCGACCAGATTTCGTCGCTCGCCGCCGGGCTGGGCGAGCGGGGGCAAGCAGCCGTCAGCCGCAACCCGGGTGAGCCCTGGCGGCAGGCCGTCAATCTGATACTCGCCCGGTTACCGGGTTCGTCTGAACCGCACGAGCAGCCGTACTCCTACGCGCGCGCCGCGGAGCTGGAGGAGGATCTGCGGATGCTCGCGGCATCGCTCACGGAGGCGGGCGCCGCTCGGATCGCGAAATCCGATGTCGGACCGGTCGCGCTTATGGCCGCCACGTTCGGCTTCCATCTCGCCACCCTCGATATCCGGCAGAACAGCGAATTTCACGACCGCGCGCTCGGGCAACTGCTGGCGGCTGCGGGCCTGGACGGCGCGGACTACGGGCAGTGGAGCGAAGACCGGCGGCTGGCCCTGCTCGAACGGGAGCTTCGATCGCCCAGACCCTTCGCCGTGGCGACCGCCGGGCTGCCGCCGGAAGCTTCCGAGACCGTCGCCGTGCTGCGGCTGGTGCGCGAATGGATGGAACGCCACGGACACCGGGGGATCGGTCCCCTTATCGTGAGCATGACGCGCGGCGTTTCGGATCTGCTCAACGTCTACCTGCTGGCGCGGGAAGCCGGGCTGGTCCGCGCGACGCCCCAGGGCCTGGTCTCGGAAATCGCCGTTACGCCGCTGTTTGAAACCATCGACGATCTTGAACACAGCGGCAGCACCCTGCGCGCCTTCCTGGCGCATCCCATGGCGTTGCGGACTTTGCAATACCTACAGCGGCGCGACGGCCGGCCCCGGCCCCTGCAGGAGGTGATGATCGGCTATAGCGACAGCAACAAGGACGGCGGCATTCTCGCCAGCCACTGGTTTCTGCGAAAGGCGCAGAAGGAAATGGCAGCCGCCGCTCGCGACGCTGGAGTGGATCTGCGGTTCTTTCATGGGCGAGGCGGCACGATCGGCCGCGGCGCCGGCCCGACGCACGCTTTTCTCGAGTCGCTCGCGCCGGGCACTCTCCAGGGCGAAATGCGAGTCACCGAGCAGGGCGAGGTGATCTCGCAGAAATACGCCAACAAGCTCACGGCCGCGCAACACCTCGAGCGCCTGCTGGCTGGAGTCACACGCTGGACGTTGGTTCACGGCCGCAACTCGCACGAGGCGCCGCACTCCGCCGAGGCTGTCTTCGAGCCGCTTGCCCTGGCCAGCCGCGAGGTGTACCGCAAGCTCATCGGCGGCGAAGGTTTTCTCGAGTTCTTTTCCGGCGCCACGCCCATCGATGTGATCGAGTCCAGTCACATTGGCTCCCGGCCGCCGCGGCGCTCGGGACAACGCACGATCAAAGACCTGCGCGCGATCCCCTGGGTCTTCAGTTGGAGCCAGGCGCGTTTCAATCTGCCCGGCTGGTACGGTGTCGGCACGGCATTCGAGAGCGTCCGCGGGAACGATTCAGCGGCGTGGCGGACCTTGTACCGCGCGGCCAGAGACTGGCCGTTTCTCTCCTACCTGTTGCACAACGTCGAGTTCAGCGTCGAGGCCGCCGACACAGGAATCATGGCGGAATATGCCGCGCTGGTCGAGGACGCTTCCATTCGCCAGCGCACCCTCGGCCTGATTCTCGATGAATACGATCGCACCCGGCGTATCCTCGCCGAGCTGTTCGGAGGCAACATGGAGGAGCGCAGGCCCCGGCTGGTGAAGGCGATCGCACTGCGCCGCGAGGCGCTGCTGCGGCTCCATCGCGAGCAGATCGCGCTGCTGAAAGAATGGCGCTCGGCCCTGGCCGAGGGCCGCGCGGACGACGGGGAGCGCATTCTTCCCTCGCTGCTCGTCACCGTGAACGCCATCGCCGGCGGATTGAAAACGACCGGATGAAAACGATGCCGGCTCGCTGCCCCTGGGCCAAGACGGAACCCATGATCGCGTACCACGACAAAGAATGGGGCGTGCCGCTGCACGATGACCGCGGGCTGTTCGAGCTCCTCATCCTCGAAGGGGCACAGGCGGGGCTGAGCTGGTCCACCATCCTCAACAAGCGTGAGAACTACCGGGCGGCGTTCCATCGCTTCGACCCGCGGAAGGTCGCAGGTTATGGCGATCGTCAGATCGCGACCCTGCTCGCCGATAGCGGCATCGTCCGCAACCGGCTGAAGATCGCTGCCGCTATCGGGAACGCCCGGGCCTTCCTCGCGGTCCAGAAAGAATTCGGCAGCTTCGACGCCTATGTCTGGCGCTTCGTGAACGGGGCGCCGATCCGCAACTCCTGGCGCACCGTCGAGCAGGTTCCCGCCCGCACTCTCCAATCCGACGCTCTGAGCAAGGACCTCATCCAGCGCGGGTTCCGCTTCGCCGGATCCACCATCTGCTATGCATTCATGCAGGCGGTTGGCATGGTCAACGATCACCTCGTCGATTGCTTCCGCTATGCGGAACTATGAAGATGCGCGAGCTGCTGGAAGACTCCATCGCGCTGTGGCACGCATGCCCCGCGTGCCTGCCGCCGATGCCTCGCGCGTTTAGCGAGGAGGAGCAGGCCATCCGCGAGGGGCAGCTTGACGGGTTCCTCGAAGCCATCGAGGCCGAACTGCGGAGCATTCCGCGCACGAGGGCCGAGCGGCAGGCCGCCCGGGACCGCGTTACCGCCGCCTTCGTACACTTCGCCCAGGCGGCTCTGGACCTTGACGAGCAACACATCCGGCTTCTGCTCGACGGCGGTTTTTCAGCCATTGGAACGAATCTCGGCCGGCAGGCGCGGCGGTTCGATCCCGCGGTCGGCGTTGCCGATATCTTCCAGGCCAGCCGCAACGCCTGGACCGCGTGCGGACTGCAAGCGTTGCTCGGAGGCGCGATGAGCCTGACGCCCGCGATCTTCGCCTACAGCATGCTCTACCCGTATACGGATAACTATCTGGACGAGCCGGCCACGTCCTCTGAACTCAAGATTGCCTTCAGCACACGGTTCGGGCGGCGTCTGGCGGGCGAGGACGTTCCTCCGGCCAACGGCCGCGAGGCGGCGATCTGGCGTCTGGTGGCTATGATCGAGGCGCAGTACGACCGCGCCCGTTGCCCGCAGGTCTTCGCCAGCCTTAGGGCGATCCACCGTGCCCAGGAGAACAGCCTCCGGCTCTTCCGGCAAGGCCCGTCCGCCGGGCCGGCCGATATTCTGAGGCTTGGCTTCGAAAAGGGCGGCGCTTCGGTGCTGGCGGATGGCTACCTGGCGGCGGAAACGCTCTCGGCGGATCAGGCTCGCTTCATTTTCGACTGGGGAGTGCTCTTGCAGCTCGCCGACGATCTGCAAGACGTGGGGCAGGACTGCCGCGCTGGAGCGCTCACGCTCTTTTCGCAGGCCGCGCCGCGCGAACGCCTGGATGAGCTGACCAGCCGAACCCTGCAGTTCGGGCGGGAGGTGATGCGGCGCATGTATGATCTTCCCGGGCCGGGCTGCCGGGCGCTCAAGGAGCTGATGGAGCGCAGCGTATCGTCCATGCTCATCCGTTCCGCGGGCGAGGCGGGCGGCCCGTACTCACGCGCGTACCTTGCCAGACTGGAGCCGCACTCGCCGTTCCGCTTCTCGTTCCTGAATGCGCGGAGAAATCAGTTCGCACGCCGCAGCGGGCTCCTGATACGGCTTTTCGAGGCGTTTCTCGAAGGGGACGAAGACGAGCCGGCCTTTCCCTTGCTGCCCGGCGCCCTCATGCCTCGGGCCTGAGCCGGCACGCGACCTGCCGCTTACTGTTTGGTATCCAGCGGGTGTTTCGCCTTCTCGTAAAACTCGTTCTGAAGGCGAGGCGTGGCCTGGTCGGCTTTCACCGCCCGGATCACGTTGGCGACACGGGTAATCCAGGTATTCACATCGAACTGGCCGAGTTCCTTGTTGGCCGCCGCGGCGTCGCCGGCGTAGTGGTTGGGAAAACTCGCATACCACCAGATACCGGTTTCGACGCCTGCCGGCAGGTCCAGCCGTTTCAGGTCGGCGCCGGATTCAGTGCCCACCCGGTCCATGTGTACCAGGTCCGGCCGCGTAATCATGACGTGCGATGTCTCGCCTTCGCCTGCGTGCGCGTCGAAGGCCGACTTCATCGCAGGCCGTCCGGGAGCATTCACGTTGAGGTTATAGGTATAAACGACGTAGTCGCGCGGCGAGGCCAACTGCGTCTGAGTAAAGTACGGAAGCAGCATGTCGTTCCCGCCATGCCCGTTCACGATCACGATCTTCTTGCAGCCGTTGCGCGCCATCTCATCGGCCGTTTCCTGGAGCAACTCGAGTTGCAGGTGCGCGCTGTAGGCGACCGTTCCGGGCTGGTGCCGGGCTTCGAAGATCTGGCCGAAATAGTACTCGGGAAAAACGACGGCGTAATTTTGTTCGGCGGCGTGCACGGAGGCATAGCGCGCGCTGAAAAGGTCGGTTCCGATCGGCAGGTGTGTGCCGTGTTTCTCCAGTATCCCGAAAGGCAGCACGCAGACGCCCTGCGCTTTGTCAATGGCCTTGATGAAGTCCGGACCGGTCAGTTCTTCCCACTTGACCGGGAGCGAGGACTGCGCCCAGGTGACGGTGGCAGCCGCGATGGTTAGAAGGATGGAGTTTGGAATTTTCAGCATGGCTCTACAGATAGCACGAGAGCGCATGGATGGGAAAGCCGGCGCGTGGTTTGCCGCCCTTGCTTCGTGCGGCGGCCAGAGAACCTGAACAAGATCCGCCATATCGGTTTATCATTCGTTTATGACCAGCGGCGCCCGGTTTCGCATCGGGCTCATCCAGATGGCTTGCGCGAAGGACCCGAACGAGAACCTTGCGAAGGCGGAGTGGCGCGTCCGCGAGGCCGCGGCGCGCGGAGCGCAGGTGATCTGCCTCCAGGAACTGTTTCGGAGCCAGTATTTCTGCCGCGAGGAAGACGCCAAGTTGTTCGCGCTGGCGGAATCGGTTCCGGGACCGTCCACGGACTGTCTGGGCCGCCTGGCGCGCGAACTCGGAGTCGTCATCATCGCCTCGCTGTTCGAGCGCCGGGCGCCGGGGCTCTACCACAACACGGCGGCGGTCATCGGCACCGGCGGTGACATTCTCGGCCTGTACCGCAAGATGCACATCCCGGACGATCCGCTCTACTACGAGAAGTACTATTTCACGCCGGGTGACCTCGGATTCCGGAGCTTTGAAACCGAGTTCGGCCGCATCGGCGCGCTGGTGTGCTGGGACCAGTGGTATCCCGAGGCGGCCCGCCTGACCAGCTTGCACGGAGCCGCCGTGCTGTTCTACCCGGCCGCGATCGGCTGGCATCCCTCGGAGAAAGAGCAGTGCGGGGCCGCCGAGCTCGATGCCTGGCGTACGATTCAGCGCGCGCACGCGATCGCGAACGGAGTCTACGTGGCGGCGGTGAATCGCGTCGGCTATGAAGGGCCGCCGGAGCACGGCATCGAGTTCTGGGGCTCCTCGTTCATCGCCGACCCGTTCGGCCAGGTCATCGCGGAAGCTTCCGCGGGCAACGAAGAGATCCTGGTCGCCGAGTGCGACACGCACCGCATCGAGGAAGTCCGCCGCAACTGGCCCTTCCTGCGCGACCGCCGCATCGATTCCTACGCCCCCATCCTCGAGCGCTGGCTCGGGTGATCTACCGGGCCGCGCTGGGGCTGGAAGACTGCATGGCCGCCTGTTCCGCCCGGGTCCACGCGCAGATCGCCTTCTTGTCCGAGTCCGAGAGCGTCGCCTGCGGGTGCATCGGCCTGTAGTACCAGAGCGGCATATCCCCCTGGTCGACCTCCTCGCAGATGTGTTCCAGTTTGTTGGCGGCCGCCATCGGGTTGTATCTCGCCCAGTTCGACATGTTCATGTGGCGGCGCGCCTCCGACACGTCGTGCGACAGCAGCCAGGAGACCGGCGCAACCTTGCTGTACCACGGCCACACGGTCTTGTTCGAGTGACAGTCCTGGCATGCCCGGACCAGGATCGCATGAACTTCAGGAGTCAGCGTCCGCGCGCGTGCGGCGAGGGTCCTGGTTTCGTCCACCGGCGGGTTAGTGAGAGGATATACGGTCTTCGGAACGAACTGGGCGATCACAAACAGCACGGCGATCGCAATCAAAATCCGCATGGCCATGGGTTCTCCTATGGGACACTCAAGAGCACTTTCAGAACACCCTTCCCGGCGGCGCGCTCGAAGGCGCGGGGGGCCTGCGCCAGCGGGAGACAATCCGAGATCATCTCGTCCACCCGCAACTTTCCCGCCGCCAGCAGCTCGAGCGCCGGCGCGAACCGGCCGCAGCGCGATCCCACCAGCGTGATCTCGTTGACGATGACCGGCGCGGTATCGAGCGGCACGGCGCCGTGGACGGTCGATTTCAGGATCACCGTTCCGCGAGGCCGCGCCATGCCCACCGCCTGGCGCAGACCTTCCGGTGTGCCCGTGGCGTCCACCACCCAGTCGTAGCGCGCTGTTGGAACCAGGCCGCCGGTATAGATTTCGGCCCCCGCCTCGTGCGCGATCCAGAGCTTCTTCATGTGCCGCCCGTACAAGTGGACTTTCGCACCGTGCGCGAGCAGCACCTGCGCCGCGACGAGCCCCAGCTTGCCGTCTCCGAGCACCGCAACTTCCTTGCCCCGCGGGATCGCGACCTGGTCCAGGATTTCACACGCTGCCGCCACCGGCTCGGTAAACACCGCGCGTCTGGTGGGGAGCTGGTCCGGCAGGACGTGAAGGTTCCGCTCCGGCAGCGTGAAATACTCGCTGAAAGCGCCCGGGTGGTTGAGGATGCCGAGCACGGAACGGTTGGGGCAGTGGCGGCCCAGCCCGCGCCGGCACCACTCGCAGGACCCGCACTCGAGGTTGATCTCTCCGACCACTCGCCGGCCGGCGAGCCGCCGGTCGTCCGCCTCCGCCACCTCGCCCACGAACTCGTGGCCGGGCGTGCCGCGGAAGCCGTAGTAGCCGCGCTGAAGCTCCAGGTCGGTATTGCAGATGCCCGCCAGCAGCAGCCGGATGAGGGCATAGCCCTCTGGCCGCGCCGGCTTGGGCGCCTGGCGCACATCGACGCAGCCGTTCTCCAGGTGGACGGCGATCATCGCACCCACAGTATAATCCGCCGCCGCTCGACGCACATCCTATAATCAGAGTTCATGTCCGCTGAACTCGTCTGCTTCGATCCAAAGTGCCGCGCGCGGTACCCGATCACCGAAGTCATCTACAATTGCCCGCGCTGCGGCGCTTTGCTCGAAACGGACTACCCGGACTGGCGCTACGATCCCGCCGCGCTGAAGCGGCTCTGGCGCGAACGGCGGATGAGCAACTCCGCCCTCGATCAGAGCGGCGTCTGGCGCTACCGCGAATGCATCTCGTTTCTCGACGGCTACGACCGGGTCGTTTCGCTTCGCGAAGGCAATACGCCGCTTCTCGATGCGCCGCGCGCGGCCGACTATGCGGGCCTCGACCGCCTCACGTTCAAGCACCAGGGCTTCAACCCGAGCGGATCGTTCAAAGACAACGGGATGACCTGCGGCGTCGCGCAGGCCCTGCGGCTGGGCATGACCCGCGTCGCCTGCGTATCGACGGGCAACACGTCCGCTTCCATGGCGGCTTACGCGAGCGCTGCCGGACTCCAGCCCGTTGTCTTCATCCCGCACGGCAATATCTCTTATGGAAAGCTCGCGCAGGCGCTCGAATACGGGGCGCGTACGCTCCAGGTTGAGGCCAACTTCGACCAGATCCTTGCGCTCGTCCGCGCGCTGGCCGAGCGGCTCGGCATCTACCTGCTGAACTCGATCAACCCGTTCCGCATCGAAGGGCAGAAGACGATCATCATCGAGATGATGGACCAGCGCGACTGGCGGGCGCCCGCTTGGATCGTTCTTCCGGGCGGCAACCTCGGCAACACTTCCGCGTTCGGCAAGGCCTTGCGCGAACTGAACCGGCTCGGATTGATCGACCGGATGCCGCGGCTGGCGGTGATTCAGGCGGCGGGCTCGGCGCCGTTCTACCGGCTCGCGCGCGCGCCCGAGGGCGCCACCCTCGAGCCGGTGACGAACCCCGAAACACTGGCCACCGCCATCCGAATCGGCGATCCGGTCTCGTGGCCGAAAGCCCTGCATGAGGTGCGCTGCTCGAACGGAGTGGTCGAACAGGTCACCGAGCAGGAGATCGCCGACGCAAAGGCCCAGATCGGACTGTGCGGAATCGGCTGCGAGCCGGCCTCGGCGGCCACACTCGCCGGGATTCGCAAGCTGCGCGCCGCCGGAGTGATCCGGGCCGGCGAGGACGTGGTCGCCGTTCTCACGGGCAACCTGCTCAAGGATCCCGACTACATCTACCGGTACCACACCGGCCAGCTCACGGCGCCCGATGGCGGCAAGATCGAGCCCACGTTCGGCAACCATCCCACGGTGGTTCCGAATGACGCCGATCGCATCGCAGAGATTCTGAGTGCGTAGTTGTTGACCACTCCCTTACGGTCGTGGCTCGGTAACTGCCTGCGAACTGAGCCGCGACCGTGAGGGAGCGGTTTCCTGTTTAGAAGCCTTCCCAGACGAACGCGGGAAAGCGCTTGCGGATCTCGAACCCGACGCTCTGGTACAGGCGGACCGCGTTCTCGTTCGCCGCGGTGACCGTGAGGCTGACCGTCCGGGCGCCGGCCTCCGCCAGCGACTCCAGCGACCGCCGGAGCAGTTCATAACCCACGCCCGTACCGCGCACCGAGGGAGCGGTACAAATTTGCGTTACGTGCCCAGCCTCTGGAGCCACCATGCTGGTCAGCGACACACCACGGATGCGTCCTCCGCCGCGATCGAGCGCCACCCAGGCGGCCGGCTGAAAAAAAGTCCCGCAGCCGGGGTACTGCACGATGTTGAAGAGGAACCGGCGCGCGCCTTCGGCCGAACGGTATTGATCGTTGATCTCGCTGTCTATGTGACCGCGATAGGCGGCGGCGATGAGGGCGGCGGCTTCGTCCTGCCGGTTCGCGGTCCAGTGATCGAACGTCACACGGTCGATGCGGCGCTCCCTCAGCGCCAGGCAGGGCAGGCCGCGCGTCATGAAGTTGCGCTCGAAGGCGCGCGCGTGAATGGCGGACGGAAACGCGCGGCGGTATCCCGCACGCGCCAGCATCAACTGGGACTCGATCCTCCGGATGCCGCGCGTATGGATGAGCTGATCGACGATGGCCGCCATCAACCGGCGTTCGTTATCCGGGGTGCGAAACTGCTCCGACAGAAACAGGTCGCCGAGGAGTCCCTTGTGCTCTTCGCAGACGAAATAGGCGTAACCTACGGCCGTCTCGCCGGCCAGGAGCGCGAACCCGTTCAAGGCATGGACTTCGATGAACCGCCGGACCAGGTCCGCCGAAGCGTGGAAATCCCAGTCGAGCTGCGCCCGCCAGGTGACGATTTCCTCTTCGAGCATCGGCTCGATCTCGTCCACGCGAATCTGCCACAGATCGACCAAATCGAGCGTATGCGCCTCAGGCACGGCGGCCACACACGCATTATACCGGGTGAAGGCGCCCCGGCAAGCCGCTGAAGGTTACGACCCGGCAGCGGCCGGCGGCGCGGGCGCGCCCGACTGCAAAAACCGCAGAAACTCTTGCGGGTTGCGTGTCAGCCCGGGAAACGTCGCGATCACCTTCCCGCCGGCATCGAGAATGGCGTAATACGGAATGGCGACCGTCGAGAACCTGGCGTTCTCAAGCGCCTGGTTTTCGACGGAGGCGGCGTCCGTCCCGTCCGTGTATAACTCGAGCCGCACGTAATCCTTCATTGCCGAGGCGATCTCCGGCCGCGGGAACATGTTGGCCTTCATCCAATGGCAGTTGGTGCAGGCGTACCCGGTAAAGCTCACCAGCACGAGCTTGTTCTCCTGGCGGGCCTTCGCCAGCGCACCGCGGTAGTCATTCTTGATCCACTCGATCCGCTCGCCGGAGACAGCCGGGGTGTTCAAAGCCGCCGGCACGTAGGCATCGATCTCGCCCAGCCGCGCTCCGAGCAGGCCGGGCAGGAGGCTGACCGCGAAGATGAGGAGCGCCGCGCCCATAAGCAGCCGCACCGTCCCGACCGTCTCGTCAGACCTCGATCCGTGAAGGCGCAGGAAACCGAGCAGGTAAAGCCCGGCAAGGGAGAACAGCACGATCCACGCCGCCAGGAAGCGCTCCCGGGTCAGCACGTTCCACTGCATCACCTGGTCAACCGAGCTCAGGTACTTGAACATCGCGGCCAGCACCAGGAAGCCCATCACCACCTTCACGCGATCGAGCCAGCCTCCGCTCTTGGGCAGGCGTTTCAGGTACGCGGGAAAGAGCGCCAGGAAGAAAAACGGCGTGGAGAGACCGGCGGCGAAGGACAGCATGCCGGCAAGCGGCCTGGCTCCGCCGCTCCCCACCGAGGCCGCCAGCAGCGTGCCCACAAACGGGCCCACGCAAGCGAATGCCGTCAGCGAGAAGGTCAATCCCATGAGCAGCGTGCCGAGGATTCCGCCGCCTTGCGAGGCCCGGTCGAGTTTCGTGAGCACGCCCGAGGGGATCGTGATCTCGAAGGCCCCCAGCAGGCTGAGTCCAAACACCAGGAACACCAGGGCGATGAACGCATTTACCCACACGTTCGAACCGAGCTCGACCACGCCGAAAGGCCCGAGGATCGCGGTGGCGACGAGACCCAGCGCGGAGAAGAGCACGACGATCCCCAGGCAGAACACCAGAGCGTCCACCACCCCCCGCGCGCGCGCAGCCGCGGGCCGGTTCAGGAAATAGGAGACCATAATCGGAATCATCGGGAAACAGCAGGGCGTGAAGATCGCGGCGAGGCCGAAGCCGAACGCAACGAGAATAAACGCCGCGAAGCCATCCGCGGGCGCCGTCGCGGCTGCCGGCTTGGCTGGGGGCGGCGGGGCGCCGGGCTCGAACGGCGTATAGCCCGCCGGAATGGAGAGAGCCGCTGGCGCCGCCTTCGGATCGAGCGTGAGCTGCGCGGTCGAACTGGCGCGGCGCGGCGGCAGGCACATCTTGTTATTGCAGGTCTGGAAGCGCGTTTCCGCGGTCAACCCGACCGTGCCGGCAGCGGCGTTCTTCGCCAGGTGGATATCCAGCAGAAACGCGGCTTCGCCCTCGTAGCTCGCCACGTTGACCCCGAAGTTCTCATCGAACGCCGTACGGGCTCGCGGCTGATAGATCCCGACCGATTCGATCGCGGGGTTCTCCGCGAGCCGGATGGATGTCGCGATGATCGGCTTCGGAGCGGAGAGCGCGTAGAGATGCCAGCCGGGATCGAGCTTCGCCGTGAGCCGTCCGAGAACCCGAGCGCCCGGAGCGGCCCGGGAAGGCTCCACCGCAAAACTCCACTCGACGGGGTTGAGCTTCTGCGCAGCCGTGGGAAGCAGGGCGGCGGCCACGAGAAGAAAAACTCTCCGGGCGATCGCACCGCGCGCGTCAGCAGGTTGCGGCACAGCGCCTCCTACGCCTGAACGGCCTCTCTGGACGAAGATGACCAACGTTTTAGTTCGGTTTCAATCCGCTGGTTGACCCGGGCTTGGGCATAGTGCGCGGCGACGCGAACGGCGTTCTTGATCGCGTTTGCATTCGAGCGGCCATGGCAGATGATCGAGACGCCCTTGACTCCGAGCAGCGGCGCGCCGCCGTACTCGGAGTAATCGACGCGCTTCTTGAAGTCCGCGAACGCCCGGTTTGCGAGCAGGGCGCCCACCTTGCGCGTGATGGTGGCCTGGAACGACTGCTCGAGCATCTTGCGAATGACATCCACCAGTCCCTCGCTCACCTTCAAGGCCACGTTGCCGATGAATCCGTCGCACACGATCACGTCGGCCTTGCCGCTATAGAGGTCGCGCCCCTCGACGTTGCCGATGAACTGGATCGGGGCCGTTTTCAGGAGCGGCGTGACGGTGCGCGTCAGATCGTTGCCCTTGTGCTCTTCCTCGCCGATCGAAAGCAGCCCCACGCGGGGGCTGGTGTTGCCGAAGATCACGCGCGAGTAGATGTCCCCCATCAGCGCGAACTGGGCGAGCATTTCCGGCGAGCAATCGACGTTGGCGCCCACATCCAGCATCACCACCGGCGTGCCCCGGATGCTGGGAAACACTTGCGTCAGAGCGGGCCGGTCCACGCCGTGCACCATGCCCTGCACCATCTTCACCGTTGCCATGACGGCGCCGGTGTTCCCCGCCGAAACCACTCCTTGCGCCAGGCCGTCGCGCACCAATCGAGAGGCGACACGGATCGAGCTGTCGCGCTTGGTCCGGAACGAGCGCGCGGCGCTGTCCTCCATCGTCACTCGCTCGGAGGCGTGGACCACCTGGATCGGCAGCCTGGATGCGTCGCCATATTTCGACAACTCGTTCCGGACGGCGTCTTCCTTGCCAACGAGAATGATCTGAACCGGATAAGCCTTGGCTGCGCGAACCGCGCCTTCCACTTCGACTTTGGGGGCGTCGTCGCCGCCCATCGCGTCCACAGCGATGGTCACCATAGCCGGTGTACTCACGTCTTATTCTTCGGCGACTTCGACGACTTCGCGGCCCTTGTACTGGCCACAGTGGGGACAGGCGCGATGAGGCAGCTTCGCCTCATGGCAGTTGGGGCACTCGGACTTGCTGGCATTGCCCAGAAAATCGTGGGCGCGGCGCTTCGCACGGCGCTGGGCGGAATGTCTACGTTTCGGATTCGGCATGGTATCACCTTATTCTACTGGATTATGCGGGTTACAGGTTCCGCAGACCGGCCCAGCGGTCGTCGGCCAGCTCCTGGTGGCACTGGCAGTCGATCTGGTTCCGGTTTTGCCCGCAAACCGGGCAGATTCCTTTGCAGTCCTCCCGGCAAACGCGCTGCATGGGCAGCAGCAGAAGGATCTCTTCGCGCAACACGTCGCCCAGATCGAGGCCCTCGCCCTCGTAGAATCCTACCTCGGCTTCCGACTCTTTCACCGCGATTTCCCTCTGCTCCGGGCTCAGGAACGCCGGCCGGTACAGCAGGCTGAAATCGGCTTCGAGGGGCAGGACCGTGGTTTCGAGGCAGCGGTCGCAGGCGATCTCCATGCGGGTCGAGACATGCCCGCTGACGGAGACTTCGAGAGTCGCTTCGGTCAGTTCCGCGACGCCGCTCGACACGATAGGCTCGGTCTGCTTGATCTGCTGGTCAAAGAAGTCAATGACCCCGGGGGCGAAGGTCTCGCTAAAACGCACCCTCCCCATTTGCATGTCACTGATACTTAAGAACATACCGCACCCGGATTCCGCACCGCCCGGCGGGCGGCGCAAAGGAATGAACGCCCATTATAGCAAGCGTTCAGGCGTCTTCGTGGCCCAGAAGTGATTTTGCGTTGCCAAACTCTGCGGAGGTCCGCAGCCTCTCTATTGACACCCCCATCGCTCCCAAGATAATATCGGGTCTTCAAGTATGAAATAGCAAACGACGCGGTGGTCAAGACTCTGGGCGGGGTGATTGCACGTTGGAACTGCCGATATTGGTTGCGCGAGCGATCGCCAAGACCGTCGCTCACGCGCCCTCTGCATGGCGGTCGCCATCAAGCGTCCCGCTGCCGCAGTCGCATTTACTCTCGGACGCTGTGCTGATTTAAGCCACGTTCATTTGGCGTTGGCGACTTCGGGCGAGGCGGGCGTTTCCTGAAAGAGTGACGTTAATATTGACAACCGGAGGATCCAAACGATGACTTTGAAAGTGGCGCGCCATGTTATTTCCATTGGCCTTGCAGCAGCACTGCTGCTCGGAGTTTCCACCTGGCAGGACCTGAAGACAGGTAAGGCTGACTGCTCCTGCAATTCCGACTGCAAAGGGGGGTCTATTCTGTGTGCTATTTGCTTTCCAAATGGCGACACTTGCACAAATAATGAATAGCTGCGGTTCCTTGAACTGGCCCCCCCGGGGTGCTCGCGGCACGGCACTGCTGTCCTTCGTTGGCTGCATTTCACAGCCAACTCGCGATGAGAGGCGCATGAATGCTTAGGCGATTGATTGCAGTTATTCGGCGAATATCGAACTCCTGGGCGTTTTTGGTGTGGAGCGCTCTGCTTGTTTCAGGGATGCTCTTTCTAAGGGTCTATCTAACTGCGCCACGGACACAGGGTCCGGTTTTGGTGCAACCCTCGTTCCAGTCTGGAATCGTGTCTTTGCGCCAGACTGACACCCAGCGCCGATGGCGCAAGTACTCCTTTCGGCAAGAAGGCGTGTTGCTATCGGGTCTCCTGAAGAAGCCGATTCTCGTTGAGGTAGATCCTGATGGAAACGCATATGTGCTGGACCTAGATGACTGCCGGATACGGGTGTCGGCACGATCAGGAAAGCTCCTCGCCCAGATCGGGGCAGGGCGCGGAAGCATCGAAGGCGCCTTTGTCAGTCCGACAGGGCTAGCGCTGGGCGCCGACCGACATGTCTGGATTTGCGACCCTGTCACGGAGAAGGTTGCCGAATTCCTGCCCGACGGCAAGTTGCTTCGGGAGTTCAAGCCAAGAACGAAGCCATTCAAGCTGGCAGTTCTTGCCAATCGGGTTTTGATTATGGCGGTGCCAATGCGCTCGTACTTGTTTGAGCTCTACGCGACCGACGGCACGTGGCAACGCTCATTCGGGAAATGGATCGATCACCAAGACTCCTTGGGAATCTGCCTGGACGGGATGATCACCCAATCGCCCTCGCACGGATTTGTGTACGCCGGCGTAGCTGCGGGGTTGCTGGCGGCGTACTCGGGAGATGGTGAGGCTGTGTTCGCACGCCAGACCGTCTTACCTCTGGGACTTCCCCCCGTGTTGCGGGAGAATGGATGCCAGAGGCGGCAACCTGGAAGGCCGAGGGCAGCTACCGGTGTCGGAACCTCAAACGATGGCATATTAGTTGTCAAAGACCGCACAGTCGATGCATACCGTCCGTCGGACGGCACATATCAGTGGTCGTTTGGTCTCCCGAGCACTTGCGGTGCGGTAGCATTCCACGAGGACCTGGTCTATTGCGTCACCGCAAACCGGGTCGAGATCTGGCGGCGTGCCTCTCTTTAGTACACTTCGGAGGACGCTCAGAGCATTGCGCTCCGAGCGTGCTCTCGGGGAGCGGTCTCGCGACACCGCATGTCCGAGCCTTCGCCAGTATTTGTTTTGGGGCCGCCGCCGAGCCGGCCGGTGGCGGAGTGACTTTCTCGATCTGGTGCTCTGGCTCGCCGCAGCTTTTTGTGACTGCTAGTACCAAGTTGCAGATAGAGTTACTCGGCCCGCTATGGGAAATGTGAGATTGGAGCGCGCTTATGGCGACCGCAAGACAGATCCTTCGTGCGGGTATTAGGGCCTGCATGTACCATCCGGGGTTGGTGTTAACCGCGGGCGGGACTCTTACGCTTGGGATCGCGGCCAGTATCCTGGCATTTACCTTTGTGAACAAGGTCTTCATTGCGGGTTTGCCTTACCCCACCATAGATAGACTGGTATGGATCAGCAGTAGAGCGATTGATTTACCCTTTGTCCACCTGGAGTACGTTAGCTCTTCTGAGCTAAAGGAATGGCGCAGGGAGAGTCACTCTGTCGCGAACTGGGCGGCCTATGCTATCGCCGAACGCAACCTGAACGGACCTTCCGGGCCGGAGCGCGCCGGGTGCGCCGCCGTATCCACGGGCTTCTTGAGGGCTTTCGGATTAGAAACTGAGCAAGGAAGGGCGTTTCTGCCCGAGGAGCAGGATTCACGGTCCTCGGCAGTTGCAATCGTGACGAACAGGCTCTGGAGGCGGCAGTTTGGAGCCAGGGCATTTGCGGTTGGCGGATCGATTCGGCTCGACGGTACTCCTTACCTCGTCGTGGGCGTGCTTCCTTCGACATTTCAGTTCCCGGACAGCGCTGGTATTGACGTGCTGACGCCCCTTTCTGAGGGGGAGCGAAACCTAAAGGTGATCGCCGAACTGCTCCCGAATGTGAGTGTCGCGCAGGCCAGGGCTGATCTCGAACGGATTCATCGCCACATTCCCGACCCACTGCGAGGGCTTGGACCGGGTTCGAATGCTCTTAGTGTTCGATCACTGCAGGAGCGGCAAACCGCCGATGTCCGGTCGCCGCTTCTTGCGCTACTGACGTCGGCAAACGCAGTGTGGCTGCTGGCGTGTGTAAACCTGGCGTTGCTACTGCTGGCAAGGGGCATAGCCCGGCGTCCCGAGGTGGCGCTGCGATCCGCACTGGGCGCGAGCCGTTTCGATTTATTTAGGCTGTTCCTGGCCGAGAACTTTGCTTTTGTGGCGACGGCTTCGATCGCGGCGTTCTTTTTGGCGAGTGTGATGCAACGGCTCTTGACCGAGTTGATGCCGCACCCGATCATCAAGCTTCTTTCGCCTCGTCTGGGATTTCTGGTGTGGTGCTATGCGGGTGCCATTGCGCTTGCAACTGTTACGATATTCAGCGCGATTTTACTGAGGGTCGCTACTTTCTCCTCGAATGTGAGCTTGTTGAAGGGTGGCACAGCCGGTTCGGCGGGTTCCCTCAGTCCAGGGCGTGTCGCGAAGGCCCTGCTGGTGGGCGAGTTGGCAATGACGATCGTTCTTGTGTCGGGCGCTGCGACGGTGGTACGGGCGTATTGGCAACAGCGATATGAACACCTCGGCTTTGTCGAGCAACATGCGCTTACATTTCGGCTCGATTTGGCGGATTGGAAGTACGGGCAGCCGCACGAAAGGCGGCGCCTTCTTGGCGATGTGAGTGCGGCTGTTGCGAGACTACCTGCGGTTCAGGGCGTCGCGTTCTGCAGCTCGCTGCCGCCAAGTCCTCTGATGCTCGAAACGTTCAATGTGGAAGGCTCACAACTGCCCCACGGCGGGCTGCCACCGCTGGCAAGCGCCCAGGTGGTCAGTCTGGGTTACTTTCGTCTAATGGGGATTCCATTGCTCGAGGGACGCCCGTTCACGGAGGAAGACGGATGGAGAGGCGCGGGCGTTGTGATTGTGAATCGGCGCTTTGCCCGGCGCTTCCTGGAGAGCGAGCAACGAGCGGTAGGACGGCGAATTAGTGTTCCCGGGCGCGCCGGCTTGCGGGTGGTCGGGGTCGTCGGCGACTTCAAGAATGTAGGGCTCTCGAACGAAACCGAGCCGGAAATCTTTGTGCCGTCGGGGCAGGAGACTGCAATGGCTGCCGCCACGTTTGTCGTCAGGACCGCGTCGGCTGATCCCCTGACTTTGAGCAACGCAGTTCGGCTGGGAGTTCACTCAACTGACAGTGAACAGCCGATCGCCGACGTTCAGACCATGGAGCACAGGTTGACGCAGACCGTCGCTCCCCTGCGGTTTGCGATGGCCGTATTGGTCGTATTCGCAGTCATCGGCATCGCCATAGCGGTCATGGGCGCATATGGAATCAGTTCTTATCTCACTGAATGCCGCGCTCGTGAGATAGGCGTGCGTTTGGCCGTTGGAGCCCGGCCGTTCGATGTGGCGCTGCTCATACTGCGTGGAAGTCTCGGGGTGAGCGCTCTCGGCGGCATCCTCGGCATCGTTCTTGGAATCACCGCGTGGCGCTGGGTTTCGGGCTTATTGCCAAGCACCGGGTCTCACTTTTTCAGCACCCTTGCGTGCGTCGCCTTGTGCGTGGTTGTCATCTCGTGCGCTGCGGCGCAGGTCCCGGTCCAGCGGATCCTGGCCGCGGACCCGCTACGCGCACTGCGGTCCGAATGAGTGACCGCATGAGCGCCGCTTCGGTCAATTCCGCCACGCCGCTGGACATGATCGGCTCGGTTTGCCGGAGTTGCTGGTCGAAGAAATCAATGACTCCGGGGGTGAAGGTCTCGCTAAAGCGCACCCTCCCCATTTGCATGTCACTGATACTTAAGAACGCACTACACCCGGACTCCGCACCGCCCGGCGGGCGGCGCAAAGGAATGAACGCCCATTATAGCAAGCGTTCAGGCGTCTCCGTGGCCCAGAAGTGATTTTGCGTTGCCAAAATCTGCGAAGATCTGCGGCCCATGCCGATAGGCCCCCTTTAAGCCGAAGAGGCTGCCGCGTCCAGGAAGCTGCGGAGATCGTTCTCGTCGATCACGGGCAGCCCCGGCGCCACGTTATTCAGCTTTCCCTGGCGCATCCAACGCTCGATCCGGCCGGCTTGATCGAACAGATGATCGAAGGACTCCACGATGAACAGAATCGGCTGGTAGTGATCGATTTCCGCCACCTGGTTGATGGCCCACTCGAGCTGGAGCGGGTAACGCTGGACTTCGTCCGATTCGATCGCGTGCTCCAGCTCACCGTAGGAGCTGAGCAGGCCGCTGCCGTAGGCGCAGACGCCGCGCCGCCCGCGCATCAAGCCGAACTCGACGGTGAACCAGAAGAAGCGTCCCAGACCCTTCAGGACACTGGTCAGCCTGCGGGTTTGCTCCTGGGCGTCGCGAATGTCCGCGGTCATCTCCACGGCCGTTCGGGCGCACTCTCCGAACCGGACCAGAATCTCCGCGAAACCGCGGTCGGTGTGCATGGGAACATGGCCGGCCACGTCGTGGAAAATGTCGGGCTCGGGCAGGTAATCGAGCTTGCCGGGCGGCCGGATCGTGATCGTGGTGGGGAATTCCCGGCGGCGGAGGCAATCGAAGAACAGATACCCCGGAACGTAGCCGCTGACCGCCTTTGCCTGAAACCCCGTCAGGGGCTCGAGGATCCGGTTGACCTCCACGAGCCGCGGAATGCGGTCCGGCGGAAGGCGCAATGCCTCAATCCCCTTCAGAAAACGCTCATTGGCGTACCGTTCCCACCTGGGCTGGATCCGCTCATACAAACGCCGCCAGGATTCCTGGTTCTCTTCGGTGTACAGGTCGTAAACCTGGTCAATGTAGAGTTCCCCTCGGGAACGCGCATCCTCGATGAAAGGGGCGTGGCCGGTGGTAAGTCCCGGAGTCTGCATCCTTCCCCTCCTGGAAACCTGCTCTGAGTTTATCGCCATCCGGCCGTTATTACAACCACTTTAAGGTGGTGCTTCATTGCCCGAAGTGTGCCCTGCCGCTGATCGAATGGTGTTCAGCGTCGCCGTGAAGTTCCGGGCGCGATCCCCTCGTTTGCGGGCAATTGGGTTCCTTTTGCATTTTTTCGTTTTGTGCGGCGCCCTTTTCCCGCAAAAGGCGAAGCATTTCTGGGGACAGGCGCTTCCGCTGGGAGTTTACAGCCTGTTGTGGCCATGACGGCGAGTCGAAGAGACAAATTACTGGGATGAAAGAAGAAAAAAGCGGGACCGCGTGGAAATCGCGGTTGCGGCCCGTGCGGGTCTGAAGGCCCCTCGGGTTAAACCGGCCCTCCGCGGGGCGAGGCCGGGCGCGGGTCACCCGCCGGGACCTACGTGCAGAGCGAGTGGGTCGATTAAGCGTTGAGCTTGTTGGTGGACCGGGCGAGGCCGCAGCGGTTATGAAGTGGCCTCATTTGGTCGCGCCGGTGACGATTATGCTCGAACGCCTCGGCGGTGGAGCAAACGGGCCCGTAAGGAAACAGATAGAAGGGCTCCAGGGAAAGCTAAACCCACTCACTCCAGACGCGGCGTACTACGAGATCCCGAGACGATGGAATACCGGCACCTTTACCAAGTCTAAGGCGAATCCGAAGGCGGCTGCCGCGGCAAGCGTCCAAGCGATCACCGAAAACGGCAACGCCATCATTGCGATTCCGCGCGTGGCCAGCGTTACGATGATCAAGATGTCGCAAACCGACGACGCGACCACCCAGAGGCTTGGCCAGGAACTCCACAGGCGCCGCCGTTCGCGAACGGCATAGAGTGCCGCCTCACTGCCGAACACGAGCACAATCAGCGACAGGGTTCTCAGCGCCTCGATTCCCAGTCGCATCCCGAATTTTCCGGTGGCCAGCACGGCGACGCAGAAGATGAGTTCACCCACTCCCATCACGACGCCCGCGATCGTCAACGGGCCGATCCGCCAGGCGTTAGGCGCAGGGGACGGGCGCACATTGTCCGTTGTCAGGGACATGGCCAGAAAATCACCGGTAATCATCAGGATGACCATCAGCATGGGGGTCAGGATTGCCTGCCCGGTGAGGACCAGTCCAGCCGCTAAAAAGAGCACCTGCACGATCTTCTTGATCACGGAGTTCAGCGCATAGGTCAAGATTCGCTGGAACGTCAACCGGCCTTCTTTTACGGACGCGACAATGCCGCCCAGGCCAGGTTCGGTCAGCACGATGCCCGCGGCCGACTTGGCAACGTCGGTCGCCGTTGATACCGCGATTCCCATCTGCGCCTGACGCAGCGCCGGCGCGTCGTTGGCTCCGTCGCCACACATGCCGACGGTGTGGCCGCTTTTCTGGAACGCCTTGACGAGGTTGTACTTTCCCTCCGGAAACACACCGGCGAAGACCGCAAAATCCTCAGGGCGCACGTTGTCGGGGATGGGGCCGGGAGAACAGACCGCTCCATCGAGACCCACCGCACGAGCCACGATCGCCGCGGTGGCCGGAGCATCGCCCGTCACCATTACGGTACGGACGCCCAAGGCGCGCAGCTCCGTAATAAGCGCCGCCGAATCCGTTCTCGGCGGGTCGCTGAGAGCAACGATTCCCGCGAGCTTCATCGCCTTCGGCGGACCTCCAGCGACGGCCAGAACCCGGAATCCCTGGGCCTCGAGTTCGTTCGCCTTCCCGGCCGCGCCGGGTGCTGGTTGCAGCAGGCCCGTGACCGCGGCGAAGGCTCCCTTCACGACACGCACTTCGGCGCCGCTGGAATCGATAGCCGTGGCCTCGGACATCTTTGTGGCGGGGTCGAACGGCACGAACTTACTTAGCTTTGGCAGATTGGCGGCGGCGGTTTGCGAAGCGGCCGATCGAATGGCCCCGTCCACGGGATCCTGCCCGCCGTCCGAACTTGCCAAACTGGCCATTCCCAGCACCCGCGGCTCATCGAAGCCGGGCATTGGGCGGATCGCGGTCACCTTCAGCTCGTTCCGCGTCAACGTGCCTGTCTTATCCGAACACAGCACATCGATGCTTGCCGCTTCATCCACCGCCGAAAGCCGGGTGGGAAGGACGCCCCTGTGCGCCAGGGCCTGCGCGCCGACGGCCGCCGCAAGTGTAAAGGTAGCTGGCAGCGCTACCGGAATCGACGCCAGAACCGCCGTGAGCAAGAGGGGAACAATCTCGCTGACCGGCATTTTGAGAGCACAGGCATAGGCCAGCAGCAGCACGATGATCACGCTGTTGAACATGGCCAGATTGCGCACCACACGCAGGACGGCCTTCTGCTGGGAACTAACGACGTGCGCTGTGCGGACCAGTTCCGCGGTTCGCCCAAACTTTGTGCGCACGCCGGTCGCGGTGACCTCCGCAACTGCTTCGCCTCGCCGCACCAGCACCCCCGCATAGGTTTCCCGCCCTGGGACCGCCTCGATGGGTATGGATTCGCCGGTGATCATAGATTGGTCCAGCAGGACCTCACCCGCGATCAGACGCATGTCGGCGGCAACCACGGCGCCAAGGGAGAGTTTCACGATGTCGCCCGGCACCAGTCCGGCAGCGGGTATCGTTCTCCAGGCAGCGTCCCGGCGGACTGAGGCGTTCAGCGCGAGCCGTGATTTCAGTGCGGCAAGCGTCGCCTGGGCCCGCCCTTCCTGTAGGAATCCGAGAACGGCGTTGAACCCCAGAAGACCCGCGATAATCAGCGCCTCAATATCCTTGCCGAACGTCAATTCGAGCACGACCGCGGCTTCAAGCATCCATGGAACAGGCGCCCAGAATTTGGCCAAAGCCCTGCGCAGGGGATGGAGCGCCGTGTCGGGAATTGCATTTGGCCCGAACTTCTCAAGCCGACGGCGCGCTTCATCGCTCGTTAGGCCTGCCGGCGGCGGGACTTCCTGAACTGGAAGTTGTGGCAGCATTGGTAATCCGTTTCCGACAGGGTCAATCGCGATCTTCAGCATTCATCTCGCCGGGGTAAGTCGCAATCATACGACTATCGCCTTCGCCACATCGGCGAGCACTTGGGTCACACGCCAACGACTGCGTTTGCAGTGCACTAGATTGATCGTGATCGTGGTGGGGAATTCCCGGCGGCGGAGGCAATCGAAGAACAGATACCCCGGAAGGTAGCCGCTGACCGCCTTTGCTGAAACCCCGTCAGGGGCTCGAGGATCCGGTTGACCTCCGCGAGCCGCGGAATGCGGTCCGGCGGAAGGCGCAGCGCCTGAATCCCCTTCAGAAAACGCTCATTGGCGTACCGTTCCCACCTGGGCTGGATCCGGTCATACAAACGCCGCCAGGATTCCTGGTTCTCTTCGGTGTACAAGTCGTAGATCTGGTCAATGTAGAGTTCCCCTCGGGAGCGCGCATCCTCGATGAAAGGGGCGTGGCCGGCGGTAAGTCCCGGAGTCTGCATCCTTCCCCTCCTGGAAACCTGCTTCCCAGTTTATCGCCATCCGGCCGTGATTACAACCACTGTAAGGTGGTGTTTACTGGTTCGAGAGGGTTCGGATGCGCGAGCTTTGGATGCCGGTGACAAGTGCTACCATAAGCGGATACCGGCACTCAGTTCCGCGCGAGCGCCTCGGACTCCAGCTCATCCGCTCGGGAGTTAGGGAGCGGGCTTGTCGGAGAAAGGAAGCGCCAGCCTTCTCGCTGGCGCCCAGAAACGGCAAGCGCATGAAGATCCTGCTGTACAACCCTGACAACGGCATCACCCAGAACTTCATGCCTCACCTCTGGATGTTTCTGTTGCAGACTCTTACGCCCCGTGGCCACGAGGTCGTCCTGATCGACGGCAACACCCAACCAATGAGCGACTCTGAAATCGTCCGGTTCGTTCTCGACGAAAAGATCGCGCTGGTCGGGATCGGCGCCATGACCCGTATGATCGCCAAAGCGTACCGCGTGGCGGATGCGGTCCGCGCCGCGGGGATTCCCGTAGTCATGGGCGGCCCGCACGTAACCGAAGTTCCCGACGAAGCCCTTGGCCGGAGCGGCGGACCGCGTCATGCCGATGCCCTGGCGCTGGGGGAAGCGGATGAAACGTGGCCCCGGATCGTGGAGGATGCCGCACGAGGCCGACTCAAGGAGGTTTACGCTCCGGTCGATGAGTTCGGGCAGGAGCGCAAGCCCAGCTTGCAGGATTATCCGGCAATTCCCTGGGATTCCCTGGACATCGGGCAGTTCAACCGAATCCCGGGCCTGGCGCGGCGTATCATGAGGCGATTGGGCTGGGAGTGGGAGACCTTCCACATCATTCCCATCGAGTCCGGGCGCGGCTGTCCCTATGGATGCGAGTTCTGCACGGTCACGGGTTTTTTCGGGGACTCGATCCGCTTCCGCTCCAACCGCGGAATCGTCGAGGAGATGCTCAAGCTCAAAGCGCGCGCCCGCGGCACTCGCGGCCAGGTTGCCGTATTCTTCGTGGATGACAATTTCGCCATCAACATCAAGCGGACGAAGTCGCTCTTGCGCGATATCATCGCGGCGGGAGCCCAGCTTTCGTGGGTGGGGCAAATCAGCGCCAACCTGCTGCGGGACGAGGAACTGCTCGATTTGATCGCTGCTTCGGGCGGGAGGTGGATCTTTATCGGGATGGAGTCGCTCGATGCCGCCAACCTGGCGAGCGTCAAGAAGAACTTCAACAAGCCCGCGGAGTACGCCGGAGTGCTCGAAGCGCTGGCCCGGCGCCACGTCTACGCCATCACGTCGTTCATCTTCGGGTTGGATAACGACACTCCCGGGGTGGCCGCGCGCACGTTGGACCGGATCCGCGAATGGCCGCCGGTTCTGCCCGTGTTCGGCCAAATCACTCCCTTCCCGGCGACTCCCTTGTATGACCGCCTGGAAAAGGCCGGACGCCTGACGCGGCCGAAACACTGGCTCGAGTTTGCCCCGTTTCAGATGGCGCACACGCCGCTGAAGCTCACCATTCCCGAGGTGCAGGCTGAGGTCCGCTATGCCTGGACACACTCATACAGCGCAGCCGCGATGGAGAGCGCGCTGGCTTCGATCGCCGACGAGCCCGTCCCTTACAAGATCAGTCATCTGCTGGCCCGGCTATTTTTCCGCGGCATCTATTTCCCGCGGAAGGGAGCCTGGAGCTGGCTGAAGCTGATTGCTCAGAACCGGGGTTCCATCTTTCAGATCGTCCGTGACTCGTTCACGCAATGGCACGGGGTAAAGGATCCTTCGGCGGCACGAAAGTTCAACGGCGATCCGTCAGAGGCTCCACTGGTAGCGCGTATCCAGCCGGAGACCGGCCCGAGCTAGTGTACTGAGTCTTCGGTTCACTCTACGATTCAGCGCGCATCCGCTCAGTGAAACGCCGGGCAGACCACCCCTCCCGCCGTCACCGTGCCGCTGATCGAATCGGTGTTCAGCGTCGCCGTGAAGTTCTGGGTCTGGTTGCTGGTGATGTCAGTGAACGATGTGGATGCCGGTCTGAGTATTTTGCGGGGTAGCGAAAAACGGGTTGCCCATACTACTGCTTGTGATCTCCACGCACCCGCGAGAAGGTTCCGCACATATGGCCGGTCCAAGTGCCTATAATTCTCTGACTTTGCGTGTCGAGCCTACCCACAAACATCGTCGAATCATTCGCAGGGGGATAAGTGAAGGAAAACTCTTCATGGCTGTTCCCATAAGGCCCGAAGCTGATCGGAACGCCGTAGCGACCGTTGGAACCATCGGCGGAGTACACATCGATGGTGCTCATAAGGTGATCGGGGGCCGTGTTCTTAAACTCGGCGGGAGCCTTGTAGACATCGTTGTGATACAAGTGCAGCACGCACTGCTGGAAAGACTTCGGTTCCGACACCCAATCCCCCTCAAGGCGCGTGTTGGGGTCTTGCGGCAACCTCTCAAAATTCAGGGCTGTCGGTTTCCCATCACGCCACCAAGTCGCCACGACCTCCTGGCCCTCCCGGTCGAAGCGCAGGGTGAGACGACTTCCCTCGCGAATCGGCATCGGGCCGAGGCAATCCGCCGAGAGGCTTTGGTTGTCGTTCGAGGCTCCCTCTATGGCTTCGAGGCCGCACCCGCCGTCGGGCGCCCTCAACGTTCCGGTGTACCTAAAACGAGGAGCACCCTGCGCATCTCTGCTACGGCCTGCGGTTAGAGTCAGCACGAACAGACCATCCTGGCCGGACACCCCTGAGTGCGCTTCCCAGATCCCGCTTCGCGGCTCGGGCACGAAATGTGGAGGTGCCTGTGCCCAGGCCGCGCCCATGGCGGCGGCGATAGTCGCGCAGCAGGCCCTTAGAAAACCTACTGTCGCGGCCGGCATCCTAAGAAACATGATACCTCCTGGGCTGAGATGTCCGTGTCGCAGGGCACTTTCACTCAGCGCACAACGAAGCTCGAATACCCCCGAGGCGATCTCCCAGCACCGGACGCAGCCGAGGCTGCGGTGTCCGCCACCACGTGAGTGCTGAAATAGAACTGCCTGCAAATTGGCCCATGTTTGGAGGACTGCATACTGCGCATTTGTCGGTGACCAATAGCCCTCACAGCCCTCGGGGATGCTCACATTCGTTGTCCCCGCAAATACCTCCGCCGCATAGGTCAGCTCTGGCTGTACGCCGTTCGATGTGGTGTTGCTCGCTCCGTAGAACTGACAGGGGACCAGTGTGTTTTGCCAGTTTGTTGGGATCTGATACGTTGGAGTGCAGCCGTTTACCGCGACTGAGTCCTTGAAATCCGAGTCCCCGAACCTGTTCTCAGCAACCAGCAAGAGGGCGGGCATTGAAGCATCCCCCGGCGCTGTCTGGCGGCCTGCTTCGCCCACCTCGGTCTGGATCATTATCTGCGGCGGCACGACTATTTGCAGCTCGTTGCTTGGGTTTGAGCCTGGGGAGGCGGCTGCGCTGCCGTTGAAGACGCCGCTGCAGCCGGCGGGAGAAGCGGTGACCGTGCTATTGACGGAACCGGATCCGCTGCTCTGCGAAAAGCTTAGGGTTGCATTGCAATCGCTGGATGTCGGATTGCCGCTGTCGATGAACGTGAAAACTGGCGTAAAAGTGAAGTTTGAGGGGATCGTCGTCACAACGACCTGCGTGGCCGTGTCACCCGTAGACAGATCCATAGTCGGCGGCGAGATGAGATTGGTATCCACCGACGAGGCCGTCGCTGGCGCCAGACCGGTGCTGATGTTGATGATGTTCACGCTGTACGCGGTCAGGCTTTGTGCCGGGTTGCCGGAGCCGCCGGAGAAGAAGCCGCTGCCGCCGTAGCCTTGGGAGGTCACAGTTAGATTGTACGGCCCTCCGGGGTCGCTGGGGGCGACCGTCGCGTTCACGGTGAAGCAGGTGTCCGTTGTGGAATATCCCGCGCAGGCCACCGGTGTGTCGAAGGTCACGTTGCCGTCGTTGATTGCCGGCTGCGGACTGGTTCCGAATCCAGAGCCCTGCACCGTGACATTGGTCGTGAGTCCGGCCAGCCACGTCCCCGGTGTAACGGACGAGATGCTCGGCGTCGGATCGCCTACCGTGAAGTTTGTGGAGGTCGTCCACCCTATGCTCGTGGTCACCACCAGGGAGTAACTGCCGGCCGTTAGGGCCGCGGGCACGGAGAGGGTAATGTCGCTATCCGTCTGCGCCGTGATCGTGGGCTGCGCCTGAACGGGCTGGCCGTTGCCGTCGTTGAGCACCACGGTGGAAGGATAGGGGGTTTGCTGGCCCGTGTCCACATCCGTATAGTAGAGCATCAAAAACTGCCCGATGAGGTCCACGGTCCAGGTTTGGGTGGACTGGCCCGCGACCGGCGTGGGATTGGAGTTGACCGACTCTACTAGCGGCGCCCCCAGGTACATTGCAAGGTCGTACTCGGCCAGGATCACGGTGAAGGCATCGGCCGTGAAGGTGGGATAGTCGGTGCCGTAGAAGCCCGAGTCCAGGAAGACGCCGCCGTCGCCGACGCCGAAAAAATCCACCAGGCTGAGGCCGTAGGGATCGCCCACGATGCCGTCGCCAGGGTCCTCGTCCACCGGAACGGAAACCTCGGCGGCGAAGTCAATTTGGCAGTCGTA
>Ga0326728_10006207_pt1 | contig 32478 bp, 23 predicted proteins | sample MB3enrmetagenome_FD_207602 | JGI IMG/M metagenome (GOLD analysis project Ga0326728, IMG submission 207602) | Lab enriched peat soil microbial communities from McLean, Ithaca, NY, United States - MB31MN | ecosystem: Environmental > Terrestrial > Soil > Wetlands > Peat | place: USA: New York... | reverse complement strand
CCTCATAAAGGTTCGGATTGATATACCCGACCGGTTCGCCCAGTCCGGCATTCAACAGAGCGGCGAGAGCCGCGTACAACGGAGCCGCGGCGCTGGTTCCGCCGACCGCTCCGATGTTCTGGCCATTGAGGAACAGTTCGTATCCGCTGGCGCCATCGGCATTGCCGGCGATATCCGGGATGCCGCGCCCTTTGTGGCCGTCATTCGCCGATCCCGGAAGGTTGGCCCAATTCTGCCAGATGGGAAGGGAATAATTCGGCGCACAAAAGATGTCGCTGATCCCGCCGCCGGTAATCCAGTTGTCGTCATTATCGTTCCATACGTGCTCGGTGAAGTTGAGTCCGGAAACGTTGGAGATGCTGGTGCCGCCGCAGGAGGTGACATAGGGATCGGAGCCGGGGTAGAGAACGTGGGCCTTTTTGTCGCCGATGCCGCAGTCGGAGCCGTGATCGCCGGAGGCTACAAATACGGTGACGCCCATGGCCGCGGCTTCCTGGAACGTCGCGCTCACCGCCTGGATGGCCGCCAGCGACCAGGTCAGCCCGCTAACGGATTCGTTCTCCGGCCAGCCATAGCTGATGGACAGAACCGAAGGCCGGTTGGTGGTGTCGTGCACCGCCGTAGTTACCGCATCGACCCAGCCCTGCTCGCTCCAGGGAGCGAAATAAACGGCGAGCTTCGCGCCGGGAGCGGCGGAGCCGGCTACATCGATATCCAGCAGGGTTTCCACCGAGTAGTCGTCGCTGCCCGGCGTGTTGGTCTGGCCATCGACACTTACGGCGGTGAGCGATGGAACGGGAACGTGCACGCTGTTGTAAAACAGTTGGACGTCGGAAAGATTGTACCCGCCGCCGAATTCGAGAATGCCAATGGTCTGGCCGGACGCATTGGGCGAGGTGGGGAATCCGTAAAGCTGTGCCACTTGCGGCGGCGTCAGGGGTACCGTAGCTTGATCGGGCGATGCCTCCGCGGCTTTTAGACCGCTTCTTTTATTCAACGGCCGGGCCATCTTGCGGTTGTCGAGTCCGAAAACGCCTTCGACGATATCCACCAGATCGACTGGCACATGCACCGCCCCTTCCCGTCCGCGATACTTTTCATCCTTGGTTTCATACACTCCAAAATCGACCGCAAACGCCTTACTTATCTTGGCGGCCGTTCCTTTCAGGACGACCGTCCGGCGCGGAATGCTGGATTCGACCACTTCGAGCCCGTTCGTGCGCGCAAACTGCACGATCTTATCCACATCCGCCGGCGATGCTCCGTACTGGGCGGCGAAATCTTCCCGCGAAAGATATTGCTTTTCGCCGCGGGGAGTTGCGGCCAGATTGTTCAGATCCGGAAGCGCCGGGGCGTCGGGACGTCTTCGCAACCGTACGCTGACCGTCAAGATCTCATTGGGATCGACCGAGCCGGTGCGTTTCGCTCCGGTACGAGGTTTGCGTTCCGATGCGGTGAGAGCACGATAATTGGTTGGAACTTGGGGCATTCTATCCTCCTAAAGACAGAGTGTGAAACTGGAAGAGGTTGAAAGTGAGAGACAAGTGTGAGAAGCCGCAGCTTTTATCGAGTGTGCACCTCCAAACGGACGAACCGGGTCCACACCCGAGTCACTTCAGATGCCGCCAAACTCCGAAGGTTTGCAAGAGAAGGTGAAAATAGAAAATCCGGGCTAGCTATTACGGATTAGTAGCCTTGCCCCGGATAGAGGCCCACGCGGACAGGTGGATGCTTCATCCTGCCGATCAGCGCATTTTTGACCTCAGCTTGATCAGCCTGCCATCCACGGCGAACTTGCCGTATCCGTGATGGTGAATGGTCTTGGGGTTCTTCTGTGCGGGATCGATCCAGGCTTTGAGTACTTCGAGGATGAAGAGATTGTATTGGTTGACCAGACAGGTATCGGCCACCTTGCATTCGAGATTGGCGAAACACCCGGCGATGAGAGGCGGCTTTACGCGCGCCGCCGGTTTGGGCATCAGGCCGAAGCGCTCGAATTTATCCACGTCGCGGCCCGAGCAGTTGCCGATATCCGCGACGATCTGCGCCAGCTTCAGCGCGGGAATGGCGATTACGCATTCCTTGGTGGCCCGCAAAGCGGCAAAGCTGTAATTGTTGCCGCTGACGACACAGGCCACCAGCGGCGGCTCAAACTCCACCATCATGTGCCAGGACATGGTCATGACGTTGGCGCGGCCCCGGCGGGCAGTGGTCAGCAGAACCACCGGGCCCGGCTCGAGCAATTGGTACACCTTCGAGAGCGGGAGGTCTTTCAGCATGCGCAGTATTATGCTGCGGATTTCATAAGATCGCCAATAAAACTGAGCAATTGTGTGGAAACGGGTTTTTTGCTGGAGTCCACGATTCCGTACTTGCAACGACCGGGCGCCTGGAAGTAAAACAGTGCTGTTCTTCCATATGATGATTCGACAAAGCCATGTGACCTGCGGGCAAAGCACTACCTGCTCTCAAGGCTCTTGAGATCACAGGTTGTGATCTCAAGTTGGGGCTGGAGGCGGAGTCCTGGACTCGGAACAGGAGAGAGAAGAAAATGACCAAGCAGCAGGCGATTGTGCCCGAACGAGCGATTGAATCCCAGATTTTGATGATTCACGGGCAGAAGATGCTACTCGATGCCGACTTGGCGGAGCTTTACGGAGTGGAAACGCGGACGCTGGTGCAGGCAGTCAAGCGCCACCCGGAACGGTTTCCCGCTGACTTCATGTTTCGCGTCACTGGGCAGGAGTTTAGTGTTTTGAGGTCACAGTCTGTGATCTCAAGATCATGGGGCGGCCGGCGATATCTTCCTTTAGCCTTCACGGAGCATGGGGCCATCATGGCCGCCAGCGTGCTGAATTCTTCGCGAGCGGTGGAGATGAGCCTGTTCGTGGTGCGGGCGTTTGTCCGCCTGCGTGAGGTTCTGGGAACCAGTAAGGAAGTGGCTGCAAAAGTCGCGGAACTTGAACACAGGTTGGAGACCCACGACACGGCCATTTGCCAGTTAATCGCCGCCATCAAACAACTCACGCAGCCCACCGCACGCCCCCAACGAAGGGTCGGGTTCCACGCCGACGCGCTACCGAAGGCAAGGGCGTTGAAGGCAAGAGCGGGAATGAGTTAGATATGGCTGAACCCCCGATACTTGGTCCCCTCAGGGAACCCACACGCTGACGTCCCGCCCTATTTCTGCCGTCCCTACGGGACTTGGGTGATTTTTCCACACCACCCAGGATTTCGGCGCACGGCGCGCCAGAGCCCGCGCGCCGCGCGTCTCCATCCTGGGCTAGTTTCGGGTCGCGCCTACGGCGCTCGTGCTGTTTGCACAACTCAAACTCGCGCATCCGCCCGTACCGACAGGTGTTCCGATCATTTGTGGGTAATTGTCAGGGCGTGCGCCTGGGCTACAATCTTCCGCCCGCTTTGCGGGCTCACCTTGGCCCGGTTATCTAATCACTCAATTACTCAATCTCTCTCAGGCTCCCGCACTGCCGGCTTTCTCTGCCAGCAGGGCATTGACCTTTTTCATGACTTCAAAGGCGTCGGCCACGTACAGGACGTCGGCTTTGCCGCGAGCCCAGCCGCAGTTGGGGTCGAGGTTCACGGCGCGGCGTTCGTTGACGAATCGCCAGCCCACAACATGAGGCTCTTCGCCGTGGCAGCAGGTGGCCAGGCCTTTGGGGTGGCGCGGAGTCGCGCCCGTCTGGCCGATCTGATTGAGGTGAGTCATGAAGCCCAGGATGGGCTGGCCTTCGCCGCTTTGGTCCACCAGCGATTTGGAGCCGCCCAGCGACGCGGCCGACTTCTTCAAAAATCCCAGGATGAGCTGCTCGGCCTCGGGGCCGTGAATCTGGCCGTCGCCCTGTTTCTTGGTCCAGCCGGCGCCGGCGACAAACAGCAGCTTGGCGTCCGCGCGGATGGTTTGCTGATCGGACTGCGGCGCGCGTATGCCGGTCACTTGCGTGCGCTGATGAGCCGCCGCCAGCGATACCGCGACCGCTTCCACCTTGGCGCTGCCCGCCGCGCCCTGATAGGCCGCGTGACAGCCCGATTCCAGCAGAAGAATCCAGGGACGCTTGGCGCGTTCGACCACGGCTTCCATGCGCTGCCGATAGTACCAGCGGGTGGCGTTCAGGTTGCCGTCAACGGTGACACCGGTGATGTGGGTGTCAATCTGTCCACCGAGGCGATGGGCGACGCCCGGCATGACTCGCGAGCTGCGCGAGCTCGAAGGAACGATGACAATGGCGGCGCCAGCCGCGCGGCAAATCGCCTCCGCCGCGGCCGCATCCGTGGCATAGCGCGGCTGAGCAAAGTCAGCCCCGGTAACCGCGACGAACTTAACGGCGCCGCAACTGGCGAGGGCATCGGCCGCCGGTTGTGCCTGCGCGCCGGCCAGTCCCACGGTTAGGGTTCCACCCAGTTCCCTGGCCGCGCCTAGAACCTCGAGAGCCGCCTTGTTCAGCGTGCCATCGGATTCGGTAAAAGCGAGAAAAAGAATACTTTCCATATTTTCCATTTTTCACCACAGAGGGCACAGAGGAAAACCAAACCAATAGCCGCAGATCAACGCAGAAAAACGCTGATTGAAACACTGGGCAAACGCAAGGTTCGTATTGTTATGTTCTGACCCGTGTTCATCTGCGTTCATCTGCGGCCCAAGGAGTTGTGCCTGTATTCCTCTGTGCCCTCTGTGTCCTCTGTGGTGAAGATTTCTTTACTCGGAAATCCAAGCAACGATTTCCTTGGCAATTTCGTCCGTCGGCGTGTCTTTGACGATGCGCGTTTGCCGTTGCTGTTTTGGCAGCGCGACTGACTTAAACACCAGGTCGCCGGCGGCGGCCTTCACCGGCTTGGCCTTCTGCAGTGCCGGCATGATGGCGCGCATATTCTGCATGCCTACCTGGGGATTGTTTCGCGGCTCGGGCAACGATCCGGTAGCCCAGCCCAACACGGCGGGCGCGCCGGCACATTTGGAAACCTGATGCTTGCCGCCTTCGATGCGCTCCAGCACTTCCAGCGAGCCATCGGGCTGAACGGTCAACTGGTCCACGCCCTGGAACTGGTCGGTGATGCCCAGCAACTCTCCGACAATCTGCATGGTGGCGCCGGCCCCGCGGGTGGCCGATTCCCAGCCGCCGAACAACAACAGTTTGGTGCGATCGAATCCCGGAATCGTCTGTATGGCTTCCGCCAGCGCGGCGGCGGTCTGGTGCGCGTCGGTGAAACCGCCAGCCGGACCATCGAGCGCCACCAACTCGAACGGCGCTTTCTGGGCGATGTTCATCATCACCTGCTGCAGTTTCGCTTTCGGTCCCAGGCTGACGAGATAGACTTTGGCGCCCGGGGTCTTCTGCGCCAGATTCGCCGCTTCATACAGCGCATGGCCCGCCCAGGGATCGAGTACCGCGGGCAGCATCATTTCATTCTTCAGCGCCGGGCCCGTGGGACCGGTCACCGGTTCCAGAGTCTGCAAGGGATCGGGAACGATACTGCCGCAAACCACGATTTGATAGCTCATTTGTACTCCCGCAAAATTTTAACATTCACCACGGAGACACGGAGACACGGAGGAGAAGTAGGCAGTTTCGAGTTTCAGGTTTCAAGTTTCAAGTGGGCGTTGGGCCGAGCGTTCGCTCTCGAAACCCGAAACTTGAAGCTGGAAACTCGCATCGTTTCCTCCGTGTCTCCGTGCCTCCGTGGTGAACAATCTAATTAATTCTCAGAACTATGCAGCCCGCCGCTGCCGGCGCGGAATTCGATATTGGTGCGCTCGCTGCCGTCTTCCAGTTGCTGCGTGCAGTTCCACAGGCAGGCGCCGCAGTGAATACATTTTTCGCGATCGAAGGCAGGCGCGCCGTTTTCTCCCGGCGTAATGGCCTGGCCGGAACAAATGTCGATGCAAATTTTCGCGCCGCACTTTTCGCACAGCCGGGGTTCCAAAAAGACGACGTGATCGGCATAGCCGGCCGCCGCTTGTACCTTGCCGCCCATGAGCAGCGCGTCCTGGTGGCTGACCAATAATTGACCGTCCAGCGGGACGGCGGGCCAGCCCAGGCGGTCCATCAATGCGTCATGGAAGGGAACGTTGCGGGTTTTGCAATCGGCGCGCAGGCGGTCGATTTCCGCCGCCGAAATACGATCGGCATAATGCCGCGCGCGGCGCATGCGAACGTGGGTTGGTTCCGGCTTGCCTGGGGCGGACAGCTTGCCGCCGGTGAGTCCGGCCAGGGCCATGCCGATCATCCCGGTGACCACGCCCTTCTGGAAGCCGTCGCGCGACTTCTCGGCAATCCGGCCTTCCTTCTCGACCCAACTGGCGCGGCGGCAGGTGACGTAGGCCGCTTCCAGATTTTCCTTGGTGAACGGTTTGCCGGCCTTCAGCAGTTCCATGACGGCCTCGGCCAACTGTACGCCGGTGGTCCAGGCTTCATCGACGCCGCTGCCGGTCAGCACATTGGTGGAGCCGGAGCCTTCGCCGATGCGCGCGTAGCCGTCGCCGGCCAGCCAGGGCTCGCCGCGCTTGCCCGATTCCTGCAACGACTTGGCGCCCCACGAGCGCAGCCGGCCGCCTTCCAGATAGCGCCACAAATAAGGATGAAGCACATAATGCTGCAAATAGCGATACGCGGTGCGCGCGGGCGAATCGAACCACGAGGGCACAAAAATGCCTACTGAAGCCACGCGGTCGGGATGCACGTAGAAGAATCCAAAAATCTCCGGCTCGGGATAGCCGAAGGTGTGGAACACGGTGCCCGGCTCGAGATTGACGTCTTCGCGAAGATCGACCACGAACTTCATACCGACGGCCCATTCGTCACGGGCATGTCCCGGCGGCATGCCGCAGGTTTCGTCAATCTGCCGTCCGACGGGGCCGACCGGACCATCGCCAATCACGGTGAGCGCGGCGCGAATATCCATGCCCGGCATGAAGCCGGCATCGGGATTGCCTTGCTTGTCCACGCCTTGATCGGCCAGGCGAATGCCGCTCACGCGCCCGGAATCCGGTTCAATCAGCGGCATTGCGACCGGCGTGCTAGGCCAGATCTGTACCGCTCCCGAGGCCAGCACTTGCGCGCCCACCCACTGGTTGAACTGGCCCAGCGACATGACCAGCCCGTCTTTCTTATGCAGAAACGGGGGACAGTACGGAACCTCGTAGGCCTTGAGCTTGGCCAGGCCGCAAGCGCGGAGCATCTTGTCGGCCAGCCGCAGCGCCAGGGAGCGCTGGCTGGCGCCAATGGGGTCGAGCAAATAGACGAGCTTTTCGCTGGTGACCGGCGTACACATTGGAATCTGCGACGGATCGAGATCGGGGAAGCTGGCGCGAATACCGCGCGCGCGCGTGACCACGCCGCTGACGCCGAAGCCCATGTCGTCGGCGCGCTCATAGCAGATCACCTGCGGCGGCATGCCGGGCATGACGCGGCTCTGCAACGCGGCCGCCGCCTCGGGATCCGCGGCGGCCAGCGCCCGCGACAGCGTGGTCAGAAACCCGCCCACCGCCGGGCCAAAGCCGACACAAGCGATGTCCACGTCCATGGACGAACGTTCAGTATCAGAGTCCATACAAATCCATACATCCAGATTTTTTCACCACAGAGGACACAGAGGGCACAGAGGGAACAAACCACAGACCTTTTTTGCCGCAGATTAACGCAGATGAACACTGATTAGAACTGAATATTGTAGATCTTGAGCTCGTCTGGTGCTCCATCAGCGTTTATCTGCGTTGATCAGCGGCTATGTTCTCCGTTTTCCTCTGTGCCCTCTGTGTCCTCTGTGGTGAATAGTTGTTCGCGCCCTTTAGCGCGGATAATCCAGTGCTTCCGGGATCATCACTTTGGCCACGGCTTCGGCGGCGCGATCTTTTGCCAGTTGTGAGCCGGTGAGGCAGCTATCCAGCTTGGTGCGCAGATACAGGAATTCCTGTCTGCCCTCGCAGCCGGCGCACGGGCCTGCTTTGGAGGGATGTTTGCCGGTGGACTCCACCACGTCTCCGGCGCAACTGGCGATACCGGGGAAGAGCGATTCCAAATCGTCCAGTTCGTCGGCGCGGAAGCATCCGCCATAATTCGGATCGTCCCAGGCGGGATGGCGGCGATAACCGAAGACGAGTTCGGCACACACGCGCGCAGCTTCTCCGGCCGAACGCGCGGCCTGTACATGGCACAGGTCGGTATAGAACTGCAGCGTGCCTTCGAGGCCTTCTGCGACCACCGGATTTTCGGGGCCCTTGGCCTCCAGTTCCAGCACGTCGAGGATGAATTGGCGGGCTGCCAGCAGCCAGCACAGAGCGTCGGCCAGCGGGAAGGTCACGCCCTGGCGCTGGCCGTGATACAGTTTGGCGCCATCGGCGTCGGTGCCTTCCTGCAGGAAGTTGTAGGACCAGAGCCAGAGCTTCATGGCGGTGGCCAGCGTACAAGCGCCGGTGCCGGGATGGGTGGAGGAGATCTCGCGCATCTCGCCGATCCACTTTTGCCATTGCGCCAGGAACAACTCGCTGGTCATGGTGACGGTCAGGTTGCGGCGCTGCACGGCCTCCGGGCCTTCGTAGGTCGCTTCCAGTTGGGCGTCCATCCATTTGTGGCCGAGGAAGCCGGGGCAATCTTCGGTGATGCCGTATCCGCCCATCAAGCTGACTGCCTCTCGCATGACGGTGGCGCCGACGCCGGTATTCCACAGCTTGGCGGCTGGGCAGAGAACGTTGGCCACCGAATCGGCCAACATGAATTGCACCAGCGGGTCCTGACTCAGCTTGTTGTAGAGCTCGATATCGCGATCGGCGGCGGACTTGGCTTCCAACTCGAGGAGTTTCAGCGCATCCTGAGTAATCGTCTTGTAGACCTTCAATTGCGCGCGGCCGGCGCCAACGCCTTGCGCTTTGAAGATCTCGTCCTTTTGGCGTTCCAGGGGATCGACCGTGTCGTAGAGGCGCGCGGCGGCAAAGCCCAGCGCCGCGCTGGCCTCGCCCGTAGCCCACACACCGACCAGACGGTGCAGCGCGTCCTGGCGTTGTTGCAGGCCGAGGTCATAACGCAAGGTGCCCGGCTGGGTCTGTTCGGCGCCGCGGAAGCGTCCGCGCTGATAACGAATTACCGGCTCGATGGCGGACAGGAGTTTGGCCGAGGTCATAATGGCCACCGTCACGCGGGTGCGCTTGAAAACCGCTTCGATCACCGAGCTGTGATCGAAATTGGGAACGATGACGCCGTCTTTGATCGTATATCCGCCGATGATGCGGCTGGCGGGAACCTTGAGATTGAAAATCGGGTCGTTGGTGGAAGAAAGCTGGTGGACCATTTTGCGCGTGGGCGTGCCGCGATCATAGGTGCCGGGATCGCCTTCCTCCAGGATCACCATGCAACTGCCCTTGATGCGCTCATCGGCGGAATCCACCGCCGCGGTCACGAAATTCGCAAAGCCCATGTTGGTGATGAAGCGTCCGCGCTTCTCCACCTGCAGCATGGGTTCCTTGCCCTTTTCCCATTCGGCGATGCGCAGCTTGCCGTTGAGCATGCCCGCATCGACGCCCACGTAAGGGATGGGCTCAGTCAGGCAAAAGGCGCCGCGCCAGGGCTTGCGGTCTTCGCCGGGCTGTGCCGGCGCACACAGGCTCATGTAATGAAATTTTTGTTCCGGCGTGCCGCGTTCGTGGATGGGCGACAGCGCCAGACAGCCGGCCAGCGAGCCGGTCGCCGCGCCCGCGTCCACCCAGGCCAGTTCAAAAGCCACCAGGGATAAAGCGAGGTTCTTAGGGCCGACGATGAATCCGCCCTCTTCGGGGTCCATGAACACGGCGGTGATGCCGGACTTGTCGAACGCGTCCAGCAGTTCGTTCTTTTCCGGGGTCCAGTCGTGCGTGTTTCTCGCGCCCTGGGCGACCAGCCGCGCCACCGGGCCGCGCGCCACTTCGCGCACCGATTGCACCAGCATCTGCAGGTCATAGCGATCGGTAAACCGCCATAAAATTTGCCGGACGTCGTCACCCGGCAGTGTGCGCAACATCTCAGTCTTGGCCTTCCCGGTTGCAGTACTCATGTAAGGACGGTCCTTTCCCCATAATCGGTTACGAGCAATTAACCCCGGTGTGGTCCCGCAGCGAGTGCGGTTGAGCTTGGCAATAATTATATATTAACGTCCCCCGTCTCCGGTCCCCCGTCCCCCGCCGGGGGCAACATCAAGCTTCACCACGGAGACACGGAGGCACGGAGAGAGAAACCTGGAGAATGTTTATGCGAGCGTGGCGGCCTCCGCGCTGCAAATTCCGATGCAGGAGGCCAGAACACTGCGTTTCTGGCGGGGAACGGGAGACGGGAGACGGGAAACGGGAAACGGGAAACGGGAAACGCGGGATTGGGAGTCGTTCCTTGCGCGTCAGCGCATCATCCAAATACTCTTAAGCAAGATGTCTGACGCGACTCCAATTCCGGCGGAAATGGAAAGGCGCACATCCCGTGTGGCCGGCGCTGTGCGTGCGCTGAAGCACCGCAATTTCCAGCTTTTCTTTTCCGGCCAGCTGATTTCGTTGATTGGGACCTGGATGCAGAATGTGGCGCTGGCCTGGCTGGTATATCGCCTGACCGGATCTTCGGTTTTGCTGGGAGCCATGGGCTTTGCCTCGCAGTTTCCAGTCTTCCTGGCGGCGCCCTTTGGCGGCATTACTGCCGACCGGCATAACCGCCACCGGATCGTGATCGCCACGCAGACGGTTTCCATGATTCTGGCCGGGGTTCTGGCCTGGATCACACTGAGCCACATTGTGCAGATCTGGCACCTGTTTGTGCTGGCGGCGCTGCTGGGCGTGGTGAATGCCTTCGATATACCGGCGCGCCAGGCCTTCATCGTGGATATGGTGGGCCGGGAAGACCTGATGAACGCCATTGCGCTGAACTCGTCGATGTTCAACGGTGCGCGCGTGGTGGGGCCGGCGGTGGCAGGCATTCTGGTGGCGGCCATTGGCGAAGGCTGGTGCTTTTTTGCCAATGCCGTGAGTTTTATTGCCGTCATTGCCGGCCTGCTGCTGATGCGGGTGCAATCGAAACCCATTGCGGGTACCGGCCAGACGCCGTGGGAGCACATTCTGGAAGGGTTTGCCTTCGTGCGCGGGACCCGTCCGATCCGCGCGCTGTTGTTGCTGCTCGGTCTGGTCAGCCTGGTGGGCATGCCCTATGCCGTGCTGATGCCGATCTTTGCCGATAAGATCCTGCATGGCGGCGCGCGTGGCCTGGGAATCCTGATGGGCGCGACCGGCGTGGGGGCGCTGATGGGCGCGCTGACTTTGGCGGCCAAGAAAACCTTGCGGGGACTGGGCCGCTGGATCACGTTTGCCGCCGCCATGTTCGGCGCCACCCTGATCCTGTTTTCTTTGTCGAAAATTTTCTGGCTCTCGGTTGTATTCCTGTTGCCCGTAGGCTTTGCCATGATGTTGCAGATGGCGTCTTCCAACACGCTTATTCAGTCCATGGTGCCCGACCGTCTGCGCGGCCGCGTGATGTCGGTGTATTCCATGATGTTTATGGGGATGGCGCCGTTTGGCGCACTATTTGCCGGAGTGATGGCAAAAATCGTGGGCGCTCCCCTGACCATTGCCATGGGTGGACTGGCCTGCACCGCGGGCGCGGCCGTGTTTGGCTCGCGGCTTTCGTCCATCCGCGCTGAAACCCGGCAACTGATCATCGCCCAGCAGGCAGCCGGCGGCGATCCCGCCCAGGAAACAACGTAGAAGCGTTTCACGTTTTACGTCTCTCGTTTCACGTTGGCGCGCGTCTACGCCGCGCTCGACGTCACCGGACTGGCGCAGTGGGCGCAGCGGCGGGCGGCGATGGGAATCTCGCTCAAACATTCGGGGCATTGCCGGGTGGTGGGATCCGGCGGCGCCTCGCCGCGCTTCAGCCTTGCCGTCAGGGCGTTCATGGGCACGATGATGAAGAAGTAAATCGCCACGGCGACCAGCAGGAATGAGATCACGGTATTCAGGAAGTCGCCGAACAGAAACTCGCTGCGGTTCACAGTAAACCGGAGCGCCGAAAAATCAGGTTTTCCGAAGAGGGCGGCAATCAGCGGAGTCAACAGGTCTTTGACGAACGCGGTGACCACCGCGCCGAAAGCCGCGCCAATCACGACGGCCACTGCCAAATCGACAACATTGCCGCGGAATACGAACTGCCGGAATCCTCGTAACATAGGCGTTCTCCTGCACTACGGTATGCAGCCACTTTAGGCAGACCGAACGAAGATTTCAAGTTCTTCGGCGTCTTTCGCCGTCGGCAGGGAAGTCCTGATTCACCACGGAGGCACGGAAACACGGAGAAAAACTTCATTTCCAGTTATTCCTCCGTGTCTCGGTGACTCCGTGGTGGATTGGGCTCCCGGCTTGCGGCAACCGCACGGCTGCCGGATACTTAGCAGGTGCTTTTGTATTACATCACCGGCCGCTCGCAGTTTGCGGGAGACGAGAAGACCCGGCGCGAACGGCTGCTGGTCAAGATTGCGGAGGCAGCACGCGCCGGCGTGGATTACATACAGCTTCGCGAACGCGACCTGAGTACGCGGGAACTGGAAGTTGTGGCAAGGGAAGCCGTAAAGGTTGTACGGGCAGCACAAGGGCGGGACGACCATGCGCCGGCCGGATTGACGACTCGCAGCACCCGCTTGCTGATTAACTCCCGCATCGATGTGGCCCTGGCCGTGGGCGCCGATGGAGTCCACCTGCGTTCCGACGATATTGCGGCCAGCGATGCGCGCGCGATAGCGGAGCAGGCAAACCGCGCTTTCGTAGTGGCGGTTTCGTGCCACACGGTGGATGAGGTTCATTCGGCGGAAGCGCAGGGCGCGGATTTTGCCGTGTTTGCTCCGGTATTTGAAAAAGTGATAGCGCTACAACGGCGGGAAAGCGGTGTGGGCGCACTGCGCCAGGTCTGCACCGGAAGTATGCCCGTGCTTGCTCTGGGCGGGGTCACGCTGGAAAATGCGCGTGCGTGCCTGCAGGCCGGCACCGCCGGCATTGCCGCGATTCGATTGTTCCAGGAGCATGATGTGGCGGGGACGGTGCTGAAGCTGCGGAATCTCAGCATATAGGCGCCGAGGACGCAGTGACGAACCTGCTTTCCCTGACGCGTGCAGAAAAACAGCAGGTCCTTCGTCTGCAGTAGCGGACTCAGGATGACAATTTTTTAGGCATCATAAAAACTCCAGAACCCCGAAAGTAAGCGGCAGTATGCGAGATGCCGCGTTACGCCGCAAGGCCTCCGGTTGGCCGAAAGCCGACGACCGAAGGCCGACAGCGTTTCTAAAGCTTTTGTACGCGCTGGACGTCGCGTACGCCCTTGATTCTTTTCAGGCCGGTAACGATGTGTTCCAGGCGCTTGAGGTGTTCGACATCGATCACCACATCGATGTTGGCCTGGCTGTTGACGGCGTGCGCTTCGATGTTCCGGATATTGATATTCTCGTCGCTGATGACGGTGGTGATCTGTTTTAACATGCCGGGAACATCGTCACAGAACAGGGTTAATTTGACGGGGAAGCCCTGCTCTTGGGCATCCTTGGGCATATTTGCCCATTCCACGGCGATCCGGCGCTCCGACTCGCCGACCAGGTTGTGCAGATTGGAACAGTCCTTGGAGTGGACGGCGACGCCCTTGCCGCGGGTCACATAGCCGACGATTTCCTCGCCGCGGATCGGATTACAACAGCGGGCCCGGTACACCAGCAGATCGTCGTGCCCCTTTACTTTAATCGCATTGGCATTGCTGGCACCGAATACCCGCCGCATTACGCTGCTCAGGCCGCTGCTGTCGGCCTCCGCCTCGACCGAGGCGGGCGGTTCCGCGCTGGCCGGCGCCAGGCGGCCCAGTAATTGCCGGGCGGAATACTTGCCATAGCCGATGCCGGCAATCAGGTCTTCCGGGCGCGCACAGCCATAATCCTGGGCCACGCGCTGGAAGTCCGCTTCCTTGATGTCCTTGATGGAAACGCGGTATTTGCGAGCTTCTTTTTCGATCAGTTTGCGGCCAATTTCAATGGCGCGTTCGCGCTGATGCACATTGAGCCAGTGCTTGATTTTTTGCCGCGAGCGCGACGATTTGACGAGGGTCAGCCAGTCACGGCTGGGCTGATGGCCCGTCTGCGTCATGATCTCCACGATGTCGCCCGAACGCAGCTTATAGCGCAGCGGCACCATGCGGCCGTTGACCTTGGCGCCCACGCAGGTATGGCCCACTTCGGTGTGCACGGTATAGGCGAAATCGATGGGCGTCGCATCCCGCGGCAGAACCACCACCTTCCCCTTGGGGGTGAAGGTATAAACCTCTTCGGGATATAGATCGATCTTCAACGCCGACAGAAATTCGCTGGGATCGGTTACTTCGCGCTGCCATTCGACCACTTGCCGCAACCACGCCAACCGCTCTTCATCCTTGGCGGAGACGGGGCCGTCCTTGTATTTCCAGTGTGCCGCGATGCCTTCCTCGGCCATGCGGTGCATTTCGTCGGTGCGGATCTGCACCTCGAAGGAGGTGCCATTTTCCGAAATCACCGTGGTGTGCAACGACTGGTACAGGTTGGGCCGGGGCATGGCGATGAAGTCCTTGATGCGTCCCGGCACCGGCCGCCACAGGTTGTGGATGATGCCCAGCACGGCATAACAGTCGTGGATGGATTTGGTCACAATGCGCAAGGCGAAAAGATCGTAAATCTGGTCGACGGTGATGTGCTGGCGCAGCAGCTTCTTATGGATCGACCACAGGCGCTTGATGCGGCTCTCCACCTGCGCGTCAATCCCGGCCTCCTTCAGTTTGCCGCGGATGACCAGTTCAATCTTGTTGAGGAAGTAATGTTCGCCGGCTTTGCGCCGCACTTCCACCTGATGCTTGAGCTGCTGATAGGTTTCCCGGTCCAGGTACTGGAAAGCCAGGTCCTCGAGCTCGCCGCGGATTTTGCCCATGCCCAGGCGGTGGGCGATCGGAGCATAAATCTCGCGCGTCTCCTGGGCTACCTTCTCCTGGCGCGCGCGATCCAGAAATTCGAGCGTGCGCATGTTGTGCAGCCGGTCGGCCAGCTTGATCATGACCACGCGGATGTCATCCACCATGGCCAGCACCATCTTGCGGACGTTCTCCGCCTGGCGTTCCTCGCTGGAGGCAAAATCGATTTTGTTGATCTTGGTGACGCCCTCGACAATGTGCGCCACCTGCTCGCCAAATTCCTTGTTGATCTGTTCGATAGTGGCGCCGGTGTCTTCCACCGTGTCGTGCAGCAGCGCGGCCGCCACTGAAATGGCGTCCAGCTTCATCTCCGCGACGATATGTGCGGCTTCGAGAGGATGGGACAGATAAGGTTCGCCGGAAGCGCGTTGCTGCCCGGCATGCTGGCGCATGGCGAACTCATACGCCCGTTCCACCACGCTCAAGTCGTCGTTCGGCCGGCTCTCCCGCAATAATTTCATCAGCTCGCGGAATTTGGTGGCCGTCAGGACGCCAGTAGCGACTTGTTGGCGGAGTGTCCCCATACTTGATTATAGCTCTGTGTGCAAGCGGGATTGGCGGTGGAGTGCCTGGGTACGCGGGCTTCCAGCCCGCAAGGTTTTGCGGGCTGACGGTCCGCGCTCCCGGGCGGGAAATCTATCTCGGGCCCACCGCCAGCCATAGCGGATAGCCCATAGGGGATAAGCAGGCAGCAATTGCCAGGCAAGCGAAGAGCACCCGTTTGCGGCTCTTGGGAAATTGTCGAGTGTGTTCTTCCCAAGCGTGTCTGAGAGCTGGATTAAGGTCTACGATTCCCATTGCACGGGCCCATCCACCGGAAGAAGCGCGGGCTTGCTCGCCCGGATGAGCCAAAGCACGAAAAGAAACCCGGTCCTGCTCGTCCAGGCAGGGAAAAACGTCGCGAACAATTCCGACCATCATAACAATTGCCGCGCCGAACAAAGAAAGACCCAGCGCTGTGAAGAACGTTTCCATCCTCTGCCGTCGCTATCCTTCCAGCTTCTTGGTCAATAACTCATTGACCAGCGCGGGATTGGCCTGGCCCTTGCTGGCCTTCATGACCTGGCCGACAAAGAATCCGATCAGCGTCTTCTTGCCGGCGCGATAGCCTTCCACCTGCTTCGGGTTGGCGGCGATCAGTTCGTCGATGGTCTTTTCGAGCGCCGACGTATCGGTGGACTGTTGCGGGCGGCCTTCGGCGTCGTAGGTGGCGGCGAAATCCGTTCCCCGCTCGAACGCCTTGTCGTAAAGATCCTTGAGCATTTTGCCGCTGATCACGCCGCCTTCGACCAGATCGGCGGAGAGGGCCACGCCCTTCATGCTGATCGGCGACTGCTCAATGGCCAGCCCTTTGGCCTTGAGGCGTCCCAGCAGTTCGCCTTGCACCAGATTGGCCACCCGTTTGGGGTTCTTCGCGGCCTTGGCGGCCTCTTCAAACTGATCGGCAAACGCGCGCGTGGTGGTCAGTGTATAGGCGTCGCCCTCGGTCAAGCCGTAATCGGCCATCATGCGGTGGCGGCGCGGTTCCGGCAACTCCGGCAGATCCTTAAGAATCTTTGCCCGCCAGGCGGCGTCCACGACCATCGGCAACAGATCGGGTTCGGGAAAATAACGGTAATCGTGAGCGTGTTCCTTCGAGCGCATGCCGTAAGTGCGGCCTTCGTTGGAGTCAAACAGCCGCGTCTCCTGCGTGATGGAGCCGCCGCTTTCGAGCACGCCGATGTGGCGCTTGATCTCGTACTCCAGCGCCTGCCGGACAAAGCGGAAGGAATTCACGTTCTTGACTTCCGTTTTTGTGCCCAGCGTCTTCTGGCCGCGCGGGCGCACGCTGATGTTGGCGTCGCAGCGCAGCGAGCCCTCCTCCATGTTGCAGTCGCTGACGCCGGTGTAAAGGATGATCTCCTTCAGGCGCGTCAGATATTCGTAAGCTTCATCCGGGGTGGAGATGTCGGGATCGCTGACGATCTCGATCAGCGGCACGCCGGTACGGTTCAAGTCGATGCAGGTGCGGTCGGACTCGACGCCCGGCACCTCATGCAGGCTCTTGCCGGCGTCTTCCTCCAGATGCACGCGGGTGATGCCGATCCTTTTCCATCCGCCATCGACCGGAACCTCGATTACGCCATGTTCGGCCAGCGGCCGGTCGTACTGCGAAATCTGGTAGCCCTTGGGCAGGTCCGGATAGAAGTAGTTCTTGCGGGCGTAAATGGAGCGTTCGTTGACGGTGCACCTCAGGGCTTCGGCGGCGAGCACCGCGAATTCCACCACCTGCCGGTTCAGCACCGGCAGCGAGCCCGGCATCCCCAGACAGACCGGACACACGTTGCTGTTTGGCGGCGCGCCGAACTGCGTGGAGCAGGAACAGAAGATCTTCGTCTTCGTAAGGAGCTGGACGTGCACTTCCAGTCCGATGACCGGCTCCCACTTGGTGTTAACCGGGCTAACAGTTTCAGCAGTGATGGCCATAATGGGTTATTGTAGCGAAGTTTTTGTGGTTTCTTCTCTTTTCGCCACGCAGTCATTTCACCACGGAGTCACGGAGACACGGAGGAATCCTCAACTGAGAAATGGAGTAATCGGGCAATTGAGTAATTTCAAATTGGAGAGCAGCCGCGCTTGCGGTCGTGCGGGGCGCCGCAAATTTCAAATTTGAAATTACAAATTTAAAATTTCTCCGTGCCTCCGTGTCTCCGTGGTGAAACCGCGAATGATCTCCCACGCCGCTTGCACGTCTTCGTGGGTCGTCGCGAGATTGCCGATGGCCACCCGCAATACGTAGCGGCCGTTCAGTTCCGTGTGCGACAGGAATAGCTGTCCGCTGGCGTTGACGCGTTCCAGCAGCGCGTGGTTTTCTTCATCGCTGCCACGGTAACGGAAGCAGACGGTGGAGAAGGGCGCGGGAGCAACGCGCTCGAAACGCGGTTCGGCGTCCACCCAGGATGCAAATTCCTGTCCCCATGCAATGTGGGCCCGCAGCAGGCGCTGGATGCCTTCGCGGCCAAAATAGCGCAGAACAAACCACAGCTTAAGGGCACGAAAACGCCGCCCCAGGGGAACTCCATAATCCATCAGATTGACCGCCCGCGGATGCTCCTCGGTGCGCAAGTATTCGGGCACCAGCGAAAAGGCCCGGCGCAATATATCCGGGCGGCGGGTGTACAAAATACTCAGGTCGGAGGGCGTAAACAGCCACTTGTGCGGATTCGTTACCAGGGAATGCGCCCGCTCGGCTCCGGCCAGAATGTGGTTCTGTTCGGGCAGGATGGCCGCGGCGCCGGCATAGGCGGCGTCAACGTGCAGCCAGAGGTTGTATTTCTCCGCGACCTCGGCGACCTCAGCCACCGGATCAACGCTGGTGGTTGAAGTGGTGCCGACGGTGGCGACCACGCAGAAGGGGCGCAAACCGGCGGCGTAGTCCTGAGCGGCCATATCGCGCAACAAGTCCGGCCGCATGCAGAATGCGGAATCCACCGGCACTTTACGCACGTTCTTCTGCCCGATGCCGATGGCAATGGCGCTTTTCTCGATGGAGGAATGCGACTGTTCCGAGGTGTAAAGCACCAGGTTGGAGCGGCTGCCTTCCACGCGCGCATTTGGATCGGCCATCTCACGTGCGGCGGCGATGGCATGCATGCTGGAGACCGAAGCCGTGTCGTAAATGATGCCGAAGAACTCCGGCGGCAGGCCCAGCCATTGGCGTAACCAGCCCAGCGTCACTTGTTCCAGTTCGGAAACTGCGGGCGAAGTCTGCCAGTGAATGCCGTTGGTATTCAGCGCCGCAGCCAGCATCTCCGCCACGATGGCGGGCGCCGATCCCGTGCAGGCAAAATAGGCCATGAACCGGGGATGGTTCCAGTGCGTTACCGCCGGCAAAATCTGTTGCTCAAAGTCCCGCAACAACGCGGAGAACGGTTCGCCCTGCTCCGGCGCAGACTTAGGCAGTGCGTCGATCAGATCTCCGGGTTTGGTTTTCGGCAATACCGGGTAACGGCGTGCGTGTTCCAGATAATCGGCGATCCAGTCAACCGCCTGATGGGCAGCGCGCCGGAAATCCTCGGCATAGTCCTGCAGTCGCTCGGAGTTGTAGGGAGAGGTGGTATCTCCCGCAGCTTCAGTGTTGGACATAAGATGAAAAGCTCCGCAGTCAGTTCATTCTAAGCCGATAGAACACAGAGGGACGAAAGACGCAGAGGGAAATTGGACATATGACCAAAGGGAAAGAACGTCAAAGGCACTGGTTCATACCTCCTTCCTATTAATCCTCTGCGTCCATGGCGTCATCTACGTTCGAATCTTCCCGAAAACACAAAAACGGGCTGCAGCATCACCTGCAACCCGTTGAACTTGCATCGCCTCCGCCGTTTCCGGCGGTTCGCGGGGGTCCCTAGTCCCCGCTGTGTTGCCTGCCACTATGCCTGCAACGAATTGGCAAATCTGTGACATACGTCACAATTCTGGCTTTACCCAGGTAATCCTGACAAAACGGGCTAGTTAGCCGCCGGCGCTGCCAGATACTTGTCAACGGGAACGTCAAAATAGAAGAGCTCGTGGGTGTCGGCATTTCTAATGCCGTCAACATATAAGTGAGCCCCGGCGAGCGGCTCCACGATTTCATCGACGTCAAAAAACAGGAAGCCGGCTTGGGTGGCATGAGGCTCGACGGCCAAGGCATGAAACTGGGCGGCATCGATCTCGTCGCGCGCTTCCTTGCTGACCCCCGCTTTGGGTCCCCTTCCTGGTATCGGCAGGGGACCTCGCGGAGGTTCATCGCTGCGGATATTGGCGTGTGACAACCGGCGAAGCAATTCCTCCGTGATGGCCGGTTCGAGCTTGCTTCGGTTGGCGGTCACCCATTGGATCTTCATCCGGGTCAGCGCAATGGGCTGATCGCCATGATTGGTAACGATGAGGTACACGGGCAAATATCCGTACGCTTTCCAATTTACCTTGAAGATTTCCGCCTTCTTGGGGGAATCGTAGGGATCGATCGCCACCGAAACGCGTTCGTCCGGGTGATCCTCGTGTGCCGGATAGGCGCCGGCATCGGCCGCGCGCGGTTTGGTGAATCCCTTGCCAGCAAAGGTGAGCAAGGCAGTAGCCAGTACAAAACCAAAAAGTATCCGAAGAGAACGCATGTTGGAATTATAGGGTCTGGGGATTCCGGCGTTCAAAACCGTAGACGAGCTTGTCCGCCCCCTGCCGGTACCGCTCCTTATTGGCCTTGCTAGCGCAAGGCCCCCACCTTATCCAATTGTGCCCTGGCCTGCGCCACGTAGTCGCCTCCCATGGCGATGGTGCACCGCAAATACCGGCGCGCACTGGCGACATCGCCGTTCGCCAGCATAACTTGGGCCAGATAGTAATGCGCCGCTTCGTATTCCGGCGCCTCGACGTTGCCGGTCACGCGCAGGAAATTGTGGGTGGCGTCAATGAGTTTGTGCGCCGCCAGCTGGCAGGCAGCCGCATAGAAGCGCGCGGTGGTTCCTTCCTCCTCCTCGGGGGAGACCCGCAACAGGTGAGGCACGGCGTTCGTGCAATCTCCGCCGGCATAGGCCCTCATGCCCGCCGCAAATTCGGGGCTATTGATGCGCAGGCTCTTGGGCGCCGGCGGCAACGTCATGTCGGCCAGCTGCGAGATTTGCGCCAGCGGCGCGGAAGAGCCGATCACCGGCGCCGTCTTCACAGCGTTCGGCGCAGGCCCCTTCACCGGCCGCAGCAGAATCGCCAGGAAGATTCCAATCAGTACCACAACTGTGATTGCGCCCCACATCACGAGGCGCAAGAGCCTGCCCCACAGGCTCCGTTCTCCCTTATTACCTTTTGCCATGAATTTGAATATACAACGCGGGGTTCCTGGGGTTAAGACCCCGGGCATCCCGCCAAGCATGCCAAGACGAAAGCCCAGGGTTTCAACCCCGGGAAGCCGTTCCGTTCGGGCAACGGGGAAGGGGCAACGTTGTTTACAATGCTTGCAATGTATTTCCTGTACAGCCTTACCCTGGCCGTCGCCCTGGCGCTGAGCGCGCCGTGGTGGTTGTGGGCCATGCTCCGGCACGGCAAGTATCGTTTTGGCGTGCTTGAACGCTTCGGGAGAGTTCCCGAGCGGCTGATGCGACCCGCAACCGGGAAACCGGCGGCCGGCGCGCCCGCCTGTATATGGGTCCACGCCGTGTCCGTCGGCGAGGTGCTGGCGGTGACCGAGCTGATTCGGGAACTGCAACAACAACGGCCCGGGACGCGGATTCTGGTCTCCACCACCACCGATACCGGTCAGATGCTGGCGCGCCACAGGTTTGGCGAAGAGAATGTGTGCTATTTCCCATTGGACTTTGCCTTTGCCATCCGGCCTTACTTGCGCGCGTTGCGGCCGGAATTGATCGTGATTGCCGAGACGGAATTCTGGCCGAATTTCCTGCGTCTTGCACACGCCGCCGGAGCGCGGGTGGCGGTGGTCAATGCACGTATTTCCGACCGCTCGTTCCCGCGCTATCGCCGCTTCCGCGGACTGCTGCAACACATCCTGGCGGCGGTGGACCTGTTTCTCGCCCAGAGCCATGAAGATGGGCGGCGGCTGATCGCAATCGGCGCCATCGCCGAACGCGTGCGGGTTGCGGGCAACCTCAAGTTCGATGTTGCTCCGCCGCAACAGGCGCCGTTCGCGGTCGAGTTGAAGCGGCGTTTGGACCAGGCGGGCGCATTTCCGGTGCTGGTCTGCGGCAGTACCGTGGAAGAGGAGGAGTTGCCGCTGCTGGCGTGCTTCCAGGTGCTGCTGGAAAAATATCCCACGGCCATGATGGTCCTGGCGCCCCGCCGCCCGGAGCGTTTTGACGAAGTGGCGCGGCTGTTGAAAGCGTTCACTCGCATCCGCTGCTGGCGCCGTTCGCAGTTGCCTGACGATGCGGTTTTGTCGGGAGGCGTTTTGTTGCTGGACACGATCGGCGAACTGGCCTCGGTTTATTCCGTGGCGACGCTGGCGCTGGTCGGCGGCAGCCTGGCGCCGCGGGGTGGACACAACATTCTGGAGCCGGCATTTTTCGAGGTGCCGATTCTGGTGGGTCCGCATACGGAAAACTTTCGCGACATCATCGGCGTCTTCCGCGAGCAGGAGGCGGTACGCGTGGTCCGGGCGTTCCGCGAAGACGGCATCAAGGGAGATTTGACCGACTCGATCCTGGCGCTGATGGAAGATCAGAAAGAGCGCGAGCGGCTGGGACGCAACGCCGGCGAAACCTTGCGCTCGCATGCCGGAGCCACCACGCGCACGGTCAAAGAATTGGAGATTCTACTGTGAATCCGCTTTCCGCCCTGTTCGGAGCCGGCGTCAGCGTGCGCAATGCGCTGTACGACCGCGGACGGCTGTGCCCGCGACGCTTACCGGCGCCGGTGATCAGCGTGGGCAATCTGTCGCTGGGCGGGGCCGGCAAAACTCCGTTCGTGATGGCGCTGGGCGAATTGCTGAAAGCTCGCGGAATTGAGTTTGATGTGCTCACGCGGGGCTACGGACGCCGTTCGCGCGGTGCGACGCAGGTGGATCCCGCCGGCTCTGCCCGCCAGTTTGGCGACGAGCCGCTGTTGATCGCCCGCCGTCTGGGGGTGCCGGTTTTTGTAAGTGAAAAGCGCTATGAGGCCGGGGTTTTGGCGGAGCGCACCCTGGGGCCGAGACTGCATGTATTGGACGACGGTTTTCAGCACCGGCAACTGGCGCGCGATTTCGATATTGTCCTGGTCACCCCGGAAGACGCACACGGCCGGCTTCTGCCGGTGGGCCGCATGCGCGAGAGCTTGCGCGCCTTGCGGCGCGCCGACGCCATTGTGCTGACGCCGGACGGGGTGTTCCCGGATTTGCCGTTGACGGATAAGCGAGTATGGCAAGTGCGGCGGGGCATATGCCCCGAACGGGTTCCGCCGCGCCCGGTGGCGTTCTGCGGCATCGCCCGCCCCCAGCGCTTTTTCTCGCAGTTGCGGGAAGCGGGAATTCAGCCCGCGGCGGAAGCCGGCTTTCGCGATCATCATGCTTACACTCTGCGGGACATCGCCAGGCTCCTGAACCTGAAGCGGCAAGCCGGAGCCGAAGGTTTTGTCACGACGGAAAAGGATGCGATCAACTTAGGGATTCTGGCGGACTCCCTGCAGCCACTGGCCATTGTGCCGGTGACCATGGAGTTAGTGGAGGCTCAGACCGCAATCGATGCTATGCTGGCCATAATTGCCGAACGGCGTGGGGCCAATTTGTAATCTGCAATCTGGTAATTTGTAATCTGCGGTCCCACCGTTTATGTGCGGTGGGGCCGGGAGCGTGAACTTGGGATGTGGGCCATGCTGGAGAGCTTGAGGCAGAGTTTCAAATTTGAAAATTTGAAATTCCTCCGTACGGAGATGAATTGAAACATCATCACAAAGAATCAGAACGGCTGCGAAAGATTGTGGAAGCGTTTCCGCAGGTCACGGTTACCGCCCTGGTGGATCTGGTGGCCGACGAGTTCATTTTCGGAGAGATTTCGCGCGTCTCGCGGGAAGCCCCCGTTTTAATCCTCAAGCACCGGGAGCGGACCGTGGTTCCGGGCGGCGGCGGCAATGCCGTTTACAACCTGGCCGAACTGGGAGTGCATGTGCTGCCGGTGGGCGTGGTGGGCGACGATGAGCCCGGGCGCCTCCTGCTGCAATGTTTTCGGCAAAAGAAAATTCCCACCACCGGCATCGTGAAAGTCAAAGGGTATCCCACTACGACCAAAACGCGCATTCTGGCGGGCATGACGCATACCAACCGCCAGCAGGTGGTGCGGGTGGATCGCGAACCCGAGGGCTTCCCCAACTCGCACACGCAGCGGGAGGTGGTGTTGGCGGCCCGCGAGTACGTGCGCGCTTCCGATGCGCTGCTGGTTTCGGATTACGGCTATGGCGCGGCTTCACCGGAAATTTTTCAGCAGGTGCGCGGCGTCGCCAAAAATATTCCTGTGTCCCTCGATTCCCGCTATCGCATGCTGGAATACACCGGCGCGACCGCGGCGACGCCCAACGAGCCCGAAGTGGAGGCGGCGCTGGGAGTGAGCATAGGGACCGATACCGAGAAGCTCGTGGCCGCCGGTAAGGCCGTTCTGGATCGCATGAAACTGCAGTCGCTGGTGATTACCCGGGGACGCGACGGCATGGTCGCCTTCGAACGGCGGCATAAAGCGGTGCACATTCCCATTTTCGGCAGCGATCAGGTGGCCGACGTCACCGGCGCCGGCGACACCGTGATAGCCACTTTCACCGCGGCCCTGGCCGCGGGCGCGGACACCGAATCGGCCGCCCGGCTGGCTAATTTTGCCGGAGGCCTCGTGGTCATGAAACGCGGCACGGCGACCATCAGCCGGCAGGAATTGATCGAGGCAATTGCCAAGGACGTTTAAAAATCCATGTGCATGCGCAGGGCGGGTACCCAGACCGGCCCGCGAGCCTGGTTGTAGCCGGGGTTGTTGATGTGCTGCAGATCGATGGCGCCGAACACGCCCCGCCAGAAATGCGCGTTGTAGTAAATCTCAAAGATGGTCTCGCGGCCGTAAGTGAGAGCGCCATCGCCCAGCAGGAATCCCAGTCCTCCCAGCGCCAGATATTGCTGATGAACATGCGAGATGCCGTTGCAGACAAACGCGGCGCCGACTTGATCATGCTTGCGCTTCCATTTGCGCCCGCTGACGTCTCCGCCAATCTCGGCGGTATCGTCAACCTCGGTATAGACGAAGGACTCGGTCTGGCCGTTGTTCCAGCCGCCGCGCACGAACCACCGGATATCGCGGGTAAGGTTTTGCTCCGTATTGATTCCGAAGCCGAATTTCACGCGTCCCTGCCGGCGGGTGGCGGTAATGTCAGGGACCGGCGTAAGTCCCTCGCGGAACTCGGCGATGGACTCGGCATAATCGCCCATGTTGGCGTGGTTTGCGTATGACAGCAGGCGCACGATGGTGTCCCGGCCGGCGACTTTCGGGTGAAATTCGAATTCCAGGTTTTCGGCGCGGCCCTTGCGCCAGTCGGTCTCAAAGCGCAAACCGTTGGCTATTTTCGGCATGGTCGCTTCCAGAAAACGCACGGTAAATTTGGGGTCATAGTACTCGACGAGCGCGCCCCAGGTATAACCGCGGGTATCGGCGGCGTAGTCGTATGCGCCGTTATTGTCCACCGTCCAATTCATAAACTGGAGATGGCTGTCGCTGCCCACTCCGTTCAGGTCGAAGAAATCGACCGCACTGAACTTGCCCACGCGGAATTCGAGGCGACGGGCCGGCACCTGCGTGGCCAGATGGAGAGGATCGCGCTCGGCTTCGACCTTATCCTGGCTGAGCGGGATGATCTGCCGCACCATGACCCGTGCAAGATAAGGCGTGGAGCCCAAAGAGGGATTGCGCACCACGTCGAGGTTGGTAAAGCCGGCCAACCCCAGCGCATTGCTGATACCGCGCCCGCCCGCACTCTCCAGGTCCAAAAGCATTTCCGTCGTACCGGTGAGCTGATAGCCCGTGTACAAGGTGAGGACGCGAGAATCGGCGGCCTCCGCCGTATCGCGCAGGCTGTTGGGACCGCTGTACTGAGCGGAAAAGCCGGGGTGCATCTGAAAAATAGTGTTGAGTTGTCCCCCCAGGTACCAGCGGGTGCTGTCCGAATGCGAAAAAATGGTCAGCGGATCGGTATCTGCGGTTTGGGATTGCGCCGGGGAGTCAGACGGGGACTGTGGCTTGGGAGCATCCTCTTGAGCGGCGCTCCGAAGGCACAGAATCGCCAGACAGACTGCAAGCAGCAACGGCAGACGTAAAGACATTGTGGAGTGAATATCCCCCGGTTCCTTCATCGTAATGGGAAGCTCTGCGGGGAAGCAACCACGGTGTAACGATCGGCGGCAGGCAACCGCCTTTATTCAGGGAAAATTTATACGCCGGGAGCAGGAGCCAGGAGTTGGAAGTCAGGAGTTAGAAGCTGGAGGCCGCGCTCCTTCTGACTCATAGCTTCTAACTCCTGGCTCCTGACGAGCTTCAAACTGCTATATTGATCTCTTCGTAGCAGGAGTTTCTATGGCAAATGGGATGGAGCAATCGCGCGCGTTGCAGAAGCGGGCCGAAGCGGTGATTCCCGGCGGAGTGGATTCGCCCGTGCGCGCCTTTCGGGCGGTGGGGGGCGATCCGCCGTTCATTGTGCGCGGCGAGGGCGCCCGCATCTATGATGCCGACGGCAACGAGTACATCGATTACGTGGGTTCGTGGGGGCCGTTGATTCTGGGTCACGCCGAGCCCCAAGTGGTGGAAGCCATTGTTGGCGCCGCGCGCAAAGGCTCCAGTTTTGGGGCGTCGACACCGGCGGAAGTCGATCTGGCCGAGGCCGTGACTGCGGCGGTGCCCAGCATGCGGAAGGTCCGCTTCGTAAGCTCGGGCACCGAAGCCACCATGTCCGCCATTCGGCTGGCCCGCGCTTATACCCGGCGCAAGTACATCGTGAAATTTGAAGGCTGCTATCACGGGCACGCCGATTCGCTGCTGGTCAAGGCCGGCTCCGGGGTAGCCACGCTGGGCATCCCCGGTTCGGCCGGAGTGGTGGAGGAACTGGCGCGCTATACGCTTGCCCTGCCGTACAACAACACGAGCGCGGTCGAGCAGGCCTTCACCAAATTCAAAAGCCAGATTGCGTGCGTCATCGTGGAGCCCGTGGTGGGGAACATGGGCTGCGTTCCGCCCGCGCCGGGATACCTGCAAGCCCTGCGTGAGCTCACCCGCCAGGAGGGTGCGCTGTTGATTTTCGATGAGGTCATGACCGGTTTTCGCGTCAGCTTTGGCGGCGCGCAGCAGTTGTACGGCGTGCAGCCCGATCTGACTACGCTCGGAAAGGTGATTGGCGGCGGACTTCCGGTGGGCGCCTATGGTGGACCGGAGGAGATTATGGACATGGTCGCGCCCCTGGGTCCCGTCTATCAGGCGGGTACGTTGAGCGGCAATCCGCTGGCCATGGCTGCCGGGCTGGCCACGCTGCGTTCCTTGCGCGACAATCCCGGAATCTACGAGCGCCTGGAGAAACTGTCGGGGCGATTGGCGGAAGGCGTGACGCAGACGGCCCGCCTGGCGGAGGTGCCGGTGACCTGCAATCGGGTGGGCTCCATGTTTACCTGGTTTTTTGCCAAGCGTACGGTCAAGGACTGGACCGATGCTGCCACTTGCGATACCGCGGCCTTCGGGCAGTATTTCCGCGGCATGCTGGAAGCGGGAATCTATCTGCCTCCGTCCCAGTTCGAGGCGGCCTTCCTGAGCGCAGCCCACACGGAGCAGGATGTGGAGCAAACGATTGCCGCTGCGAAAGAAGCGTTTACGCTGGTGGGGGTGTAGGCAGCCAACTACTTGCCGTTGGTTGCTTTTTCCGGCCACATCGTCTTGCGCTCGGCGGCACTGAGATCACTGGCGGGCTTCCTGGCTGCGGCCTTGGCGGCGTGCCTGGGAGCGGCGGGTTTTGCCTGCGCGGCCTTGGGGGCAGGCGGTTCCGGAAGCGGTTCGGTATTTACGTTGGGCGCAGAATCAAGGGCCGGCGCCGGTGGAGTAATCGTAGCGGCAGCCGGAGCCTCGGGAAGTGGAATCGGGGCTTGATCCAGGCGCGCCCGACGACCGAGGTACAAGCCGGCGAGCCCGGCCAGTGCCACCAGAATAATGATGCCCACGGCCAGAGCCCAGCGCGACCAGCGAATCCTCGACGGTGGTGTGCTGTGGACAAAGAGCGGCGCCTGGGCAACGCTGCCGGAGGGCCGGCCGGGCTCCCCGGATGCTGCAATGTCTCTTCCGCCGCGCGCATTCAGTGAGGTGCTCTTGGCGGTGGCTTCACCCTTGCCGTCGGTGTGGCAGTTCTCGCAGAGCCGGGCCCAAGGCGGATTCTGGTGGCCGCAAACGCCGCAGGCCGCCCATTCTGTGGGAGTCGCCAGGAAGGTTGGTCCCGCGGATTTCGTTGGTTCCGGCGCGGCAGCTGCGGTTGCGGCGGCGGTTACGGCAAGAACGTGCGTTACCAGGTCTTCCTTTGGCGGCTCCGGTTGAGGAGGCTGCGGAACTGAAACCTTCTCCGGTTCCCTGTGCCGGGCCGTGCCGGGAAGTGCTTTCAATATTCCGTCGAAGACAAACGAGGGGCTTGGCGGGGCTGCGGCGGCAGGTGCCGTCTCCGATTCAGACAACGTCTCCGCACTGGACGGCGCGGGTTCGGGCGGTGCCGGCTCGGGCACCGTCGCCGCCGTGAACTTCAGCGCTTCATCCCCGGCGTCATCTTCAACGTCATCGGCCTCCGATTTCCGGGAACGCTGATGCTCTTCCACGGTGGCGCCCAGAAGCTCGGCAAACCGTTCCAGTCGGATCACCTGACGATCGTCAAATGCCTGCGCATGCGAGGACAGGACCTCCAGGACGCCCGCCAACTGTCCGGTGACGAATACCGGAACGATGATGATGGAACCCAAGTCGAGCTGGCTGGCCGCGACGGCATCGACGCGCGGATCCGCCTGAGTGTCGGCGCAGTACACGATCTGCCCGCTGGTCAGGCAGTATCCGGAAAGCCCGGAATCGGGCCGGAGCTGCGCGCCCACATCCGGAGCCACGCCGGTACTGGCCCGGCAGACCATGCCATCGTTGTCGCCTATGGCGACGGCCGCGCCGCTGGCCGAGGTGATGAGCTGTGCGCGTTCGGCGATGAGTTGCAGCGCCGCCTGAAAATCCACTTCCTCGGACTCCGCTTCCTGTTCCTCAGAGTCCAGATTTTCTTGTTCCCGCTCCCATGATTGCTCCGATTCTGGCTTGGCAAGGGCTGCACCAGCGGAGCCCGCGACAGGGAGAGTTTCACTCGCCGGAGGCTCCGGCACAAAGAATTCTTCGCGTGGGGCAGCGCCGCGCGGATTGCGGGTGAGCCATTCCCGTAACTGCTCGCGGGCGCTGGCGGGAACATCGATGAAGCGAATGCCGGCCCGTCCGCCCTGTCCCACCCAGGCCACCATGCCCGTGCTGGTCACAGGTTTGGGATCTCCCGGCAGTTCAATCCTCACATCGCCTACGGTTCCCGGCGTGAGCGGCAGAAATGGCTGGATGGCCATTCCGGATTCACTGAGGTCGATGACGATGCCGCGTTGCCACTGCCGCTCGGCAGCAGTACGGCCCAGCGCCACGTCCACCGTCAGCAACTGCGATCCGATAATGTTCTTGCGCCGGCTGCGCCGCTTCTCTCCGGCCCCGCCCGGTGCTGGCACTTTGGCAGCCATCGCCATCGGTTACCTCAACCTCATGGAAATTGTCGCGGGCTGGCGTCGAACCCCGCCGCCACTTCCTTGGCGCGGGGCGCCGGTACCGGGCCGGCGGGAGCTGGGGCCGGCCGTACCACCGCCTCCGCCCGCGCTTCGCTCTCGTCCGACAACAGACGCGCCGCTACGCGCAGAGCTTCGACTTCCTTCTGGATCTGTTGCAGCTCCGCTTCTTTTTGCCGTAACACGTCAAAGATATTCTTCATTGCAAAGCTCCGCTTACCGTTCCGCCCGAGGTCGGCGCCCGCCCCGGCGGGCCGTAAGCCGGGGTGCTGCTGGAGGGCAACAATCGATGTTCCTCTAGATCAACGGATTAGTCAAAGGTAATCCTAGACAGCCGTCCTGACAAGGCCCGGCCTGCGCTGGCTCACCCCAAAGGCGCCAGCTAAGCGGCCGATCCCTGACCAAGCATGGCTTTGCAGTGCAGCCGGCCCCTCCGATGCCCTCATGCGCGACCGACTGTGGCTGGAGGGTGTGTCCTGGGTGACCAGCCGGTACCAGCCTCGCTCAGTGATATAGCCAGAGGTCGTTAAGGTAGTTTGCCCACGGATCCACGCCTCCAAAGAGCCAGAGATTGCCGCTGCTGTCCATCCAACTGGCGGCGCCACTTCGCGAACCGGGTACGTTGGCGGGGGCGCAGACGCCCTGCGTGCCGTAAACGGCCACAGTATTGTCGTGTGAAGTACCGTTTACCCAGGTCCATTCTCCAGTCGTGGGATTGTATTCCCACAGGTCGTCAAAAGAAGCACCAGCGTCGACCGAACCGGCGCCGTAGCCACCGAAGAGCCAGAAATTACCGCTGCTATCAATCCAAGTGCTGGCCCAGGACGTTGTCCCGGGTGTATCGCCGACAGCGGCGACGCCTGGAGTGCCATAGGAGCCAGGGCTATCTCCAAGGTCGCTGCCGCTCATCCATGTCCACGTTTGGGTCGTGGGATTGAACTTCCATAGGTCGTTGAGCCAACCCTGAAATCCAGTCGAATCGTATCCAATGCCACCGAAGAGCCATAGATTACCACTGGTGTCTGTCCAACCGTTGGCCGCGACCCGTGCTCCGGGAACGCTGGTTGCGGCGGCGACGCCCAAACTGCCGTACGAGCCTTTCACGTCACTTAGGGGATTGCCGCTCATCATCTCCCACGTTTGGTACTCGGGGTCGAATTTCCATAGGTCGTTAAGATAGCCTACAACTCCACTGAAATCGCCACCGACGCCGCCGAAGAGCCAGAATTTTCCGTTATTGTCCTTCCAGCTGACGGAATCAGACCGTGCCCCGGGACCGGTTCCCCCATGATTGGGAGAATACCCGTTAAGGTCACTGCCGCCCATCCAGGTCCATAGTTTAGTGGTGGGATTGAACTTCCAAACTTGGTTCAGAAAGCCAACGATGCCAGTCGAATCGGGGCCAATGCCGCCGAAGAGCCAAAGATTACCACTACTATCCGTCCAACCACTGGACGCGTACCGTGCCCCAGGGACGTTGGTTGCGGCGGCTATGCCCATCGTGCCGTAAATGCCAACTGTGTTACTAGTGTTAGAACCGCTTATCCAAGTCCACATTTTAGTTGAGGGAGTGAACTCCCACAGGTCGCTAAAATAAGCTGTGTTTCCCAATGAGTCGTAGCCAGTGCCGCCGAAGAGCCAGAAATTACCGCTGTTGTCGGTCCAACTGACGGAACCAGCGCGCCCCCCGGGGACGTTGGTTCCGGCGGCTATGCCCTCCGTGCCGTAAACACTGCTTTCCGTACCACCACCACTTCCCAATCCCTGGCTACTGCCTCCCATCCACGTCCATCCACTGGCGGTGCTGGGTGTGGGCGCAGGAGAAGCGCCGCCGCAGGAGGTAAGAAAAAGAGTGCTGCCAAGGATGGCGAGCAGGCAACATCGGATGAACCATTGCGTGGACCCAGGTGTCTTCATCATTGGCGATCTCAAAGGCCTTCTGGCAATGCCTGAAACCGGAAGCAGCGCGTCACAGCCAGTTCGTCTGCGCCTTCCGGCCAACCACGTTCTTGCTTGGGCGCGATTGTGGGTAGTCGATTCCCACGACAATCCTGCCTCCAATAGCCTATGGCCGTTCTTCTCTGGAATTTTAAAGCGCCAACGAATGTACCATCTAAATTCAGGTTTAGCCAAGCTTGATTGGAACCGGTGCCTCAGTTGTCATCATTTTCTGTACGGTTACGAACGCAAACCCCAAGTCGCGGCAGCGTTGGATAATGCGCTCGGTAGCCATGACGGTATGCTTACGATCGGCGCCGCAAGCCAGGTGACCGCCGTCGTGCATTAGAATCACGTCCCCGCCGTGCGCCCGGCGAACGACATGAGCGGCAATTTTGTCCGCCGGATTTGCGTTCCAGTCATACCCGGTGATGCTCCACATTACGGTCGTCAGGCCCAGGTGCCGCGCCACCCGCAACACCTGAGGACGGCGCGCTCCGAAGGGCGGCCGGAACAGGCGGGAATGTTCGCCTACCGCGCCACTTAATGCCCGCTCGCACTCTTCCAGTTGCGCGCGAATCTGCGTGCGCGAGCAAAAGATGAGGTTGGGATGCGTGTACGTGTGATTGCCGACGGCGTGCCCGGCGCGCGCTACCGCCTCCGCAACTTTTGGATGCAAATTGACGTACCGGCCAACCATGAAGAACGTTGCTTTGACGCCATGCTTGTCAAGAGTCTCCAGCAGTTCCGGGGTTTGCCGGTCATTGGGGCCGTCGTCGTAGGTGAGCGCGATTTGACGGGCCGCGGCGGCGCCTCCGGTAAAGGTGGGGCCGAACCATTGCGACCTCGGAACCATGGCACTGTATCCCAGTCCGGTCGCGCCCCCCAGGGCAGCCGTTGTCAGCAATGCGGCAATCATTTTGTCAGATCCAATTTTATCAGCCCGTCAGAAGCAAAGTCGCAATTGGCGATTGGCTAAGAAGCCGGTTTGCAGTTTACAGTTTGCAGCTGACAGCCGGCACGGGCCGCCGTTGATGTTCTCCTAAACTTTCCGCGAAGCCATAGTAGTTTGGGTTTTTCTGGCGGCAAACTGTGAGCTGTAAACTGCAGACCGTTCTTGTCTGCTTTTTTGCCAATCGCCAATTGCGATTTTCGCAATTGCTTCTGGAGCGCGTACACGCTATCCTGCCCGATAGTCGGCTATGGCAAACCTTTTTGAACTGCCCCGCTACATAGCGATCGAGGGCCCCATTCGGGTCGGGAAGAGTACCC
>Ga0326728_10006204_pt1 | contig 32482 bp, 24 predicted proteins | sample MB3enrmetagenome_FD_207602 | JGI IMG/M metagenome (GOLD analysis project Ga0326728, IMG submission 207602) | Lab enriched peat soil microbial communities from McLean, Ithaca, NY, United States - MB31MN | ecosystem: Environmental > Terrestrial > Soil > Wetlands > Peat | place: USA: New York... | reverse complement strand
CGACCCCGCGCATGGCCCCGCCGACTATTACCGGCTTTCCACGCAGGTCGGGGTTGTCCGACTGTTCCACGGCGGCGTAAAAGGCGTCCATGTCCAGGTGCATTATTCTTCTTATCATGTCGTTTCTCGGCATCGACATCGGGCAGTTCGCGAGACAATTATAAATCAAATCGAGAGCGTTGTGAGACGGCAAAGTAAAGTTTCGACCACATTCCCGGACTTTGACAGGTAGGACAGCGAACTATATGGAGAAATACCGGTGAGAAGTCGATAGATTCCCCGTCCTTTCATTCGTAGTCAATGAAAATGTCGGATGCGCTTCCGCAGACTTTGCATTTTCGCATTTCATACTGTCTTTCTTTGATCTCGCCGGAGGCCGTTCGGACTCGGATTGTTCGGAAAGAGAAGATCATATCGGTTTTTTCCCCGCACGTTTCGCAGTGAGAAACTTCAATTGATTCAGCCATTATCGTGATCCTCTGGATTGGATGTATCCGGCAGCCGTTGCGGCAGCCTATCTGCACATAAAAATAACCATCTCCCGCTGAAAGTAACCCCTGCACGAGAGGTTCTTGCGATGCCGTGCGGCAACAATAGAGATTGGGCCGTATGGCAGGTGGGGAGGCGGATTGTTATTGTAGTATCTAGTAAGGTTCGCATTGCGGTCGGTTAAGTTGCGAGGGAGACTTCCAGGCTGATCCGGTCCGAAACGATGCGGAGTATATTTGAGGTTACAGGCCGGCATTTTCCGGAAGGAGGTGTTCGCGGTAATGAAGCCGTTCACGGGGTGTCTAAAGCTGCTTCAATCCATGTTGGCAGCTACAGCCGTCATTTCAATGGCCTGGATCGTTCCCGGAAATTCGGCCGACTTCGCTCAGAACCTGGTGACTGCAATCCAGGACGTGGCCAAGAAGGCGATCCCTTCGGTCGTTCATGTCGAAGTGACGGAGAAACAGTCGGTTACAAATCCTCTTCTTCCATTCCAGGACGATCCTTTTTTTCAATACTTCTTTGGGAAACCCGGTAAGATTCCCAAGACATTGGAACGAGAAGTAACGGGTCTGGGAAGCGGGATTATTATGGACTCCCGCGGACATATTCTGACCAACAGCCATGTAGTGAACGGCGCCACGAAAATGACCGTCGTTCTCCCGGACGGCAGAAAATATTCAGACGGTTCGGTTAAGGTGATAGGCGTGGATGCCAAGACCGACGTCGCGGTCATACAGATCACGACCGGTGAGACCTTTCCTTACGCCGATTTTGGCGATTCGGACAAAGTCGACGTAGGGCAGTGGGTGGTCGCCATCGGGCATCCGCGGGGCCTGGACCAGACAGTCACCCATGGGATCATCAGCGCAAAGCATCGCCGAGGCATAAGCGATCCGAGCAGCTACCAGGATTTTCTTCAGACGGACGCAGCAATAAACCCGGGCAATAGCGGAGGGCCGCTTCTCAACCTGAACGGCCAGGTTATAGGGGTGAACGCGGCCATCATGAGCGAATCGGGTGGATTCGAAGGAATCGGTTTTGCGACCCCGAGCAATATGGCGCTTCGCGTGGCCAGGCAATTGATTTCAAGCGGGAAGGTGGAGCGCGGGTACCTTGGCTTGACTATTCAGAACCTGACGCCGGAGCTTGCAGGTTCGTTCGGGGCAGGCGATGCAAAGGGCGTTCTGGTGGCAAACGTTATGAAGAACGGACCTTCCGAAAAGGCGGGGATCAGGAGGGGTGATATAATTGTGGCCTACGACGGCAAACCCGTGGGCGACCCGGATGAGTTTCGCAATGAAATGGCCGCTGCCCCGATCGGGCACACTGTAGCGCTGACCGTACTTCGGGACAGCGGGTCAAAAGAGATCGAGGTCAAGGTATCCAGCGACAGGGAACAGGGGAAAGCGCTCCTTTCCTCTGTGACGGACCGCTACGGCGTCGAAGTGAAGCCCATGGAAAAAAAAGATGCCAAGAAATACGGCCTGGGCGACGGCAACGGGGTTGTTGTAGCCCGCGTTGAAGCATCGGGAGTTTTCGACAAGGCCGGGATAGAGTCGGGCGACATCATCCTTCAGATAGACAGCAAAACCATCGGCGACATCGATGAATTCGGGGAAGTATTGAGCACCAGGCCTCCCAAATCGAAGATAGTCCTCACCGTTGTCGACCACAGGACCAGGAACGCGAGCATTGTCAGGCTTGCGGCGCCGTAGACGAGCGGCGTAAGTTCAAACGGAAAAAGACCCTGTAGCCGACAAATCCCACCTCCGGCGCCAATCCTGTATCTTACGCCCGATAACCTGATACCAGTAATCCCCCTGGTCTGCTATACTTGGACTTATGGACACAAGATTCGATATTGTGATTGCGGGAGCCGGCATGATCGGACTGGCCGGTAAACTTTTCGACGATTTCGTCATCCGGCGAACCGAGAACGTTATTCATGTGCTTAACACGCCATCTCCGGCCGCCACTGGCTCGCTTGCCGTCTCGAGGCATATCGCAGGCATGGCGGCAAGGATGCTGTCTCTATGAAAGACAATATACGACTAGCGATCATTCAACCCAAACCTTACCCGTCCTTCGACGATCCGCGTAATATCGGACACGCCCTTCAGCTAATGGAAAAATGCCGTGGTGATGAACTCGACATAATTTGCTTTCCGGGATATTTCCCCTGTTTGGGGGAGCGGGAAATAGGTTCGGCGGCCCGCAAATTCAACAGCTACGTCATAGCTGGAATAGTCGAGGAAGAGGGCGGGAATCGCTATAACACGGCCACACTTTTCAACCGGGCCGGAAGAGTGGCCGGCAGGCAGCGCAAGTATTGCGTAACGGCAATGGAGCGCGACAGGATCGGAATCTCCCCGGGGGATGGGGTCTTCCGGGTATTTGAAACCGATTTTGGAAGAATCGGCATGCCGGTTTGCGTCGATTTCTGGGGACAACCGGAAGCAGGCCGTCAGCTTGCCAACCAGGGTGTCGATATTGTTTTCAATCCAAGCGTCTTTCCGGTTCTCCGGGGCCATTGGAAAACAGGGGCGCTGGTCCGGGCCTTCGATAATTTCGTTCCGGTCGTTGGAATAAACACTGCCGATTATAACGCGCTGGTTGGCGAGAGGCGCGTTCACCACTATGGGGGAGGAAGTTTCATACTTCAGCCTCCCAAAATGTTGACCAGGGATGATTTCAATCGCTGGGCAAAAGGGGTGGACAATATAGAAGACTGGGTCCATGTGGAGCTAGACCAACTCGAGCAGGTTTATGCCGGCGAAGTGAATCTGGCAAGCGCCGGGCGTTTTCGAGCCGAGTTCTTCGACCGGTTTGGCTTCAAGAGAACCGTGGAACGTGCTGGCCGGTGAAAATGCATAAGAGAAACGTCTACCTCAAGATGAAGACCCTCGCCGAAGCCAGAGAGATCTGGGAGCGCAGGACGGGCGCGCTGCGGACGGCCGAGCAGCAGGTCGACGCGGTTTCGAGCCTGGGACGAGTAACGTCGCGGCCGATTAGAGCGATCAACTCGGTCCCGCACTACCACGGCGCGGCCATGGACGGTTATGCCGTAAAGGCCGGCGATACTTTTGGCGCCGGCGACGCTACCCCCGTTCGCCTGAGAGTGGGGGAAAGCGCCCATCCCGTAGACACTGGGGACCCGCTTCCCGATGGCGCTGATGCGGTCATCATGATCGAGCAAGTCCAGCTTGTGGGCGATTCCGAGATAGAGATCCGAGCCGCTGCGTTCCCCTGGCAGCACGTGCGAAAAGTTGGCGAAGATATAGTGGCGGGTGAGTTGCTTTTGCCTCGGCAGCATCTTTTGCGGCCTGCCGACATAGGTTCCATCCTTGCGTCGGGAGTTCTAGCTTTTGGCGTTTTTGCCAAACCGCGGGTATTTATTCAGCCTACCGGCAGCGAGATTGTTTCGGCCGGCAGAGGTGCTGAAGCCAAACCTGGTCAGATCGTCGAATTCAACGGCGCCGTCCTTTCCGGTATGGTGGTTGAATGCGGCGGGGAACCGGTCCTGGTTGACGATTCGCCTGATGACTACGAGTCGTTGAAGAAAGCGTTGAGGGAAGGGGTAGAGTCCTCTTCGGACGTCGTTTTGATAAACGCAGGGTCTTCAGCCGGTTCGGAAGATTACACCGGCGCTGTCATCGAAGAGCTGGGCGAAGTGCTCATTCATGGGGTTGCCATGATGCCCGGAAAACCGGTTATCCTTGGCATGGTTGCAGGAAAGCCGGTCGTTGGAATTCCGGGGTACGCAGTTTCAACCGTGATGGCTTTCGAACAATTCGTAAGGCCGCTCCTTTATTCTCTGCAGGGAATCCATGACCCGGCTTTCCCTGCCGTATCGGCTGTCCTCGGCAGGAAGTTGCCTTCGAGGCTGGGCTTGGAGGAATTTGCCCGCGTGATTCTCGGGAGAATCGACGGCAGACTCGTTGCACTGCCGATCCGGAGCGGGGCCGGCATAATTACTTCGCTTATCCGCGCCGACGGGATTCTGCAAATTCCGCAAGAACAGGAAGGCATCGAAGAAGGGGCCGAGGTTGAAGTGAGGCTCCTTCGACCGGGCGACCGGCTCGACTACACGCTCATCATGATCGGGAGCCATGATAACACGATCGACCTGATAGCCGACGAGTTGAAGGGCCGTGACAGCAGAATTCATCTTTCGTCCAGCAATGTTGGGAGCCTTGGAGGACTGATGGCGCTGCAGAGAAGACAGGCCCATTTTGCCGGCTCGCACCTGCTCGATACTCAAACAGGCGAGTATAACCACTCCTATGTGGAACGTTACCTGAAAAACACCCCGGTGCGGCTCGTCGAGCTTGTCATGAGGGAGCAGGGGCTTCTCGTCGCAAAAGGAAATCCTAAGAGGATAAATAAACTGGAAGACCTCCTGAGGCCGGATGTTGTCTTTATAAACCGGCAGGCAGGTTCGGGAACGCGCGTGCTCTTGGACTACCATCTCGAACGACACGGCCTCCCTGCAGACCGGATAGCCGGATACGATCAGGAAGAGTTCACGCATATGAGCGTTGCGGTAAACGTGCTGAGCGGCAGGGCCGATGCCGGAATGGCTATTTACTCTTCGGCGAAGGCGCTGGACCTGGATTTTATCCCGATCTGCAGGGAACGCTACGACTTGGTTATAGCCGAAAACTCATGGTTGGACCCCAAGATAAATACCGTGCTCGATATCATTGCTTCGGATTCATTCCGCCGGGCGGTCACGTCGATGGGAGGCTATGATGTCTCCAATTCAGGGAGGATTGTAGGCATTTGGGATGGAGAGAAATGGAAAAATGAAAGAAAAGATTAAGAACTGAGTTGCGGAAGAAAGAGAAATGAGATGAACGATTCCTTTAGCCCGGTCCCCCGCCCTCAGACCGCAGTCGCGGGTTCGTTGCCGGCCTCTGAGCTTGAGTCCTCAGTCCCTGATTCCATCTTCAGTCCTTCGTATTTGCAATTGCTGGAAACCGGCGAGTTGCTGCAAAGGGCTGAGGCCCTCGAAGCAAAGCTCGAAAAATGTGATCTTTGCCCCCGCCGGTGCGGCGGCGACAGAAAGAGCGGCAAAACGGGCTTTTGCGGCGTTGGAAGCCTGCCGCGGATAGCCTCGATAAATCTTCATCTCTGGGAGGAACCTCCTATTTCAGGGAGCCGAGGCTCAGGCACGATATTTTTCTCCGGCTGCACCCTCAAGTGTATTTTCTGTCAAAATTATCCGATAAGCCAGCTCGGCGTCGGCAGGGAAATGAGCGTCGAGGAATTGGCCGCGGGGATGCTCGATCTCCAGAAAAAGGGAGCGCACAACATAAACCTGGTTACCTCGACTCATCAGATGGCGGCAGTCGTTCGGGCGCTTGAGACGGCTGCGCACAGGGGTCTTCGCATTCCGCTCGTCTACAATTCGAGCGGCTATGAATCCATTGAGACCCTGAGGCTGCTCGATGGAATAATAGATGTTTTCCTGCCCGACATTAAGTACTCCGATCCGCAAACGGCAAGAAAATATTCCGGCGCAGCCGATTACGTCAGCAGCAACCGGGAAGCCCTTGTCGAAATGTGGAAGCAGGCCGGCCCGATTCGAACCGATTCGAATGGAATAGCGTTCAAAGGCATGATCGTGCGCCACCTGGTGCTGCCGGAAAACCTCTCCGGCTCCGGTGAATGTTTTTCATTCCTTAGGCGGCGGATAGGGCCGCAGGTATGGGTCAGCCTTATGAAGCAGTATTTCCCGGCTAACATGGGCCCCCATATGCCGCCGCTCGACAGGAAGACCACGGAGGAGGAATACGAGGCCGCGTTTGCCGCATTGACAGAACTGGGAATACTCAACGGATTTGTTCAGGACGATTTACTTTCCGCAAAGGAGGAAAGCCGGTGAGCAAACTGTTTGAAAGCACCAGCATCCATAGAATGCAGTTGCCGAACCGTTTTGTCAGGTCGGCGACCTGGGAGGGTATGGCGGGCGACGACGGAAGCGTGACAGCCAGGCTGATAGAGACGATGGCAGGTCTTGCCGGGGGCGGCGTGGGACTGATTATTACGAGTCACGCCTATGTGCGGCCCGAAGGACAGGCAGGGCCCGGACAGCTTGGCGTATATAAGGATGAACTCATTCCGGGTCTTCGCAAAATGACGGATTGCGTCCATGAATTGGGCGGCAGGATAGTCATGCAACTGGCTCACGCCGGGAAGTTTGCAGAGGAGAAATTGACCGGACGTCCTCCTCTCGCTGTCTCGTGTTCTGAAGGAGAGGCCGGAAGGGGAGTGGTCGAAATGACCGGCGGGGATATAAAGGAGATCGTCGTCGCCTTTGCGGATGCGGCTCGAAGGGCCAGGGAGGCAGGTTTTGACGGCGTACAGATTCATTCCGCACACGGTTACCTGCTCAGCCAGTTTCTCTCGCCGATATTCAACAGGCGCCGGGATGATTACGGCGGCAGCATAGACAACCGCGCCAGAGTCCATCTTCAAGTATACAGCGCCGTTAGAAATGCCGCCGGCAGCGACTACCCCGTACTTATCAAGATTAATTGCAGGGATTTCATGGAGAACGGACTGAGTCTGGAAGAATCCGTTGAGGTTGCCGACATGTTGGCCCGTGCAGGTTTGGACGCCTTTGAAATCAGCGGGGGACTGCTTACGGGCGGAAGACTCTCTCCGAGCCGCCCCGGGATCGATTCAGAAAAAAAAGAAGCTTACTTCGAAGAAGAGATTCAAGCATTTAGAAAAAAAGTCAAAACGCCGTTAATAATGGTTGGGGGAATCAGGTCTTTCGAAGTGGCTGAACGGATAGTGGAAGAAGGGATTGCCGACTATGTTTCCATGAGCCGTCCTTTCATTCGTGAACCGAACCTGATACAACGCTGGAAGGCGGGAGACCGGCGAAAGGCCGGGTGTCTCTCGGATAATCTTTGCTTCAGACCCGGATTTGAGGGAAAAGGAATTTATTGTGTAGCCATGGAACGGGAAAAGAACCGGGGAGAAAGTACCAAGAGCTAAAGATCGGGCGTATTTTGGGCGCCCGATGGAAACCATTGATCCGAGCCCGGTGAGAGGATGTAATGGATAAAGAGTTGATATTTTTTGTTATCAACCACGAAATGGTGATGCGCAAGATAATCGTCGATTTCTTAAGACAAATGATTCGCGACGATGAATTGCCGGTCATGGCGAAAATATACGATATCGGCAGCGCAAAAGAAGCGCTGAGCATGTTTGACGTTCTTTTTAAAAGTGAAAGCGAGTCGAAACAGACCCACAAAGGCTCCCCGGTCCTCCCAATGCCGGGATTTCAAAGAAACGCGATAGCAATCTGCGACCTGGAAATGGAACCAATGGGAGGACTTGAGCTAGTGAGGCAATGTGCGCAAGATGAAAGGTTAAGGGAAATAAGCTTCATCATGATTGCGCAGAAACCTGACCTTGGAGTGGTCAGCCAACTGGGAGAACTGGGAGTATATCATATCATTGTCGAACCCCTGACAATGGATAAGTTCTCCAAGGTTGTTCTGCTTCTGGCCGTAAGAATTCTTAGTGATGAACACTATCATATTTGTGAAGCGGATCGTCTTTTGTTCCGGGGCGAATACGATAAGGCTTTAAAGCTGATAGAAGAGAAGGGGTCGAAGTATCTCAACCTGAGATGGACCATCCTGCGGGGTAGGGCATACCTTGGGATGCATGAAACAAAAAAAGCTGCTTTCGATTTCGAACAGGTTGAGATGGGCGCTCATATTGCTTCCGTAATTGCCCTGAAACATCTGGTTGATGTGTATGAGCTCATGGGAGATACCGAAAAAACCATCGACAGCCTCAGCAAACTGACACAAAAAAACCCGGCCAATAACGATCGCAAGCTGAAACTCGCAGAACTCTACACCGATAATAACCGCCTGGAAGAAGCCAAAGTAGTACTGGACATCCTGGCCAAAGACAAACGTGTCTCAATGGATATGAAGATGCGGGTTGCGAACCTTTTCGAAAGGGGCGGATTCATTGCCGATGCGGCCAATCTCGAAGTGCAGATGGTGGATGGCAACCTGAGCGACTATATTCTTTGCAACAATTTGGCTATCAGCCTTAGAAAACGAGGCCGATACGAGCTTGCCGAGGAAAGCTACCTGAAGATATTGGAGGCTCACCCTGATAAGGCCGTAATATGGTTCAACAGAGGGGTGAATCTAGGCTTCTGGGGTAAAAAGGAAAGCGATGTGCAGATGATCCGAACGGCGACGGACTGTCTTCGCAAAGCATTGAAACTGGACCCACACCTCAAGGATGCCTCTGACGCGATCATCAGATTGGAGGAGGACTTGAGGGCCCGCAGCCGAAATTGATCCGTCCGGTCATTGGCTTTTTTTGAAGGATTTCGAGTCCAGATTGGTTTCCCGCATTAACCTGTGCAGGTACTGGCGCTTGAGGCCCGATGAGACGGCAGCCTTGGAGACGTTTCCTGCATTGCGGCTCAGTATCTTAGATATGTATTCGGCATGAAACTGATCGATCAGCTTGTCTTTGGCTTCCTTGAAGGGCAGGGAAAACAGATCCGGGCACTCATTGAGTTCTCGCGGCTCCAAGCATTGGTCGAGCGGTCCGGAAGCCAGGACGTCGGCCACTTCCAGGGTGTCTCCGGCAGCCATAATTACACCCCGCTCTATGGCATTTTCCAGTTCGCGGACGTTTCCGGGCCATTTCCTTCCCAACAGGTACCGCATGAGTTCACCGGAGATTCTCAGTATTTTCTTGCTGTGCAGACAGTTGTATTTAGCAAGGAAATGGCCTGCAAGCACCGGGATATCATCGATCCTGGCGGAGAGCGCAGGCAGATGGATATTGATGACGTTGAGGCGATAGTAGAGATCTTCCCTGAATTCACCTTTCCTCATCTTATCTGAAAGGTTCTGGTTCGTCGCGGCAACAAACCGGATGTCAACCTTGCAGATGGTGTTAGATCCCACCGCTTTGTATTCGCCTTCCTGAAGAAGTCGAAGCAGCCGCACTTGCATCAACGGACTCAGGTCTCCAATCTCGTCAAGAAAAAGGGTCCCATGGTTGGCTTCCTCAACCATGCCTTTCTTGTTGCGGATAGCGCCGGTAAAAGAACCTTTGACATGGCCGAAAAGCTCACTTTCTATGATCGTTTCGGGAATTACGCTGCAGTCGATTGGAATGAACTGCTGGTCGCTCCTGAGACTCAGGCAATGAAGTGTCCGTGCAACAAGTTCCTTTCCGGTTCCGCTTTCGCCGGTGATAAGCACAGTGGCTGAGGTTTTGGCTACCTTGAGTATCTGCTCGTTGAGCGCCTTCATCGCCGGAGTCGAACCAGCCATTATGGGGGGTTGCAGCTTTTCTCCGAGTTTTTGACGCAGGTATGTATTTTCTTTCTGGAGGCGCTGCCAGTTGATGGCCTGCTCGATCACATGAAGAAGCCTTTCTCTGCGGAAGGGCTTTGTGACATAATCGAAAGCCCCTTTGCGGGTGGCTTCCAGCGCCGATTCAATCGTACCAAACCCGGTCATTATGATTACTGCCGTCTGAGGGCTTATCTGTTTAATCTCTTCGAGCACCTGGATTCCATCTTTGTCCGGCATCCTGAGATCGGTCAGCACAACGTCGAAAGTATTCTGCTTCAGAAGTCCCGTCAACTTTACAGGATCGCTGAGAGTAGTCAACTCGTGGGAACTTTTTTCGGATATGATTCTGCTCAAGAGCGCCAGCATATCCTGTTCGTCGTCCAAAGCGAGAATTGAAGACATCTCTCTAAGCCTTTTCGCTAATAGCTCTGTTCGGATAATCGTTTTCCACGCACAAAGACGCCATTCTCACTCAACAGTTGACGTGGAGTCAAATAAAATGTCATTTAAAAGTTCCAGTTAGAATGAATGTGACACAGCTTTTCCAATTTTGACTCATACAGCGGACAAGGCGAATGAATGTAAAATCGCGGTTGGAGCATCCCAAGGTGCTGAAGATCCTGGGCGCCGCAACCCTCCTGCTGGTAGTGGGGGCTTCGTGGCTGGCCGTCTCTACTGCGGGATATATGAAAGACGTCCTCAGAGACCAGTTTAACGAACAGCAACTGCTGCTTGCCGGGTTTTCGTCCCAGCGGATAGACACTCACTTAAACGAATCCGGAAGTGAGTCCCGGTTCCTGAACTCCCTTTCTGCAACCCGGTACTGTGATCCCGACAGCTATGACGCGCTGCCGCTATCGACTCTTCCACTCATGAATCGGGGCGACGTAACCTCCGTTTACCGGATATACAAGTCCGCAGCCTCCCGGGTTCAGGAGCTTGAATCCGTGGTGGATTCCGTCTATATAAGACAATTTTTTTTGCAGGCCCTTGTGGTGTTCGTTATCTGCTTTGGCAGCCTGTTTGTGGCGCTTTATGAACGCAGATGGTCCAGGGTGTTGGAACGTGAAGTCGCGGTCAAGACTGAAGATATCCGCAAATATGCTGCTCAACTTGAAACCTCGGAGACCAAATACCGCTCCCTGGTTGAAAGCGCCGAAGATTTTATCTTCACGGTCGATCGAAACGGACTGATAAGGACTGCCAACCGGCACATGTCTCATACTTTAGGCCACAACGCCGTGGAAATCGCAAACGAAAGCCTCTACCGTTTTCTGCCCGGGGAACAGGTTCGGGAGCAATTGAATTGCGTTGGGGAGGTCCTTGATTCCGGGAAAGGAAAAAAGATCGAAACTCGTCTGACCCTCTCTTCGGGAAATTACTGGTTCGATATTCAGTACATCCCGGTAAAGGGAAAAGGGACGGAAGAGTATGCGCTTGCGATCGCCAGAAACGTTACTGAAAGAAAGGAGATAGAACAGCAGCTCGTTAACGCGGAGAAGCTTGCCGCACTTGGGACCATGGCTGCCGGCGTCGCACACGAAATTAATAATCCGATCGGGATAATGCTCGGTTTTTGTGACTTGCTTCTGGAGAAATTAGCTCCGGGTTCCATCGAGCACAGCGACCTCAAGACCATCGAGAGGCACGGCTTGCACTGCAAGAGTATCGTGGAAAGGCTGTTGAGTTTCGCCCGGATGAGGGAAGCAGGGGAACGATATTGTAATCTTAATGCCAATATCGAATCTATCGTATCTGTTGTGAGGCACACCCTCGATATAAATAATATAGAAGTCGTTCTCGCTCTTGCGCCGGATCTGGCGCAGGTGCAGGGAGATTCTTCTGGCCTTCAGCAGGTCTTTCTCAATTTGATTAACAACGCCATCCAGGCGATGGGCGAAAAGGGCGCTTTAAGAATAGAAACGCGCATTGGTTCGAACGCGAAAGAAATCGAAGCGATTGTTATGGATACCGGGTGTGGGATCAGGAAAGAGCATCTCGATAAGATCTTCGATCCATTTTTTACCACCAAGAAGGTGGGGGAAGGCACAGGCCTGGGACTCTCGGTAAGCTACGGCATAATTACGCGGTTCGGGGGCCGGATAGAATGCCGCAGTCTGAGTCAGGATGAGGCGCCGGGAGCATCCGGAACAACGTTCAGGATAATTTTGCCCGCCTGCTCTGAAGGCGTTGCGCATAGCGAACAGTAAACAGCGAACGACAAAAGAGGCAGTCTATGTTCACAGCCCAAGGTCCGTGGTTTTCGTTTGATGTTCAGACTCTGGCACGAACTTTGTACAACAAATACATCGGATGCCAGGTTAAATTTCACTGCGCCTCTGAACGAAAACAAATACGGTATGGCTCCAGGTTTTTACAAATGACTGAGAAGAACCGAAAGAATATTCTCATACTCGACCCGGAACGGGACACCGCCGAGCTTTTCACCAGAGCGCTGGAAAGCCACAGTGAAAGTTACAAATGCTATTGGGCAAACAGCGCCCATGAGGCCAGGGGCCTTATCTCGACTATTCCCTTCAACTTTGTTCTTGCGGACGTATCCATGCTCCAGCAGGACCGCTTCCTCCTCCTGGACTCGGTTAAAGAAACGGGCTGTGAGACCGTTGTAGTCGCAAACGCCTACCTCAACGCGGAAAAGGACGTCGGGAAAGCTCTGAAGATGGGGGCGGCATGCTACTTTATAAAACCGATAATGGTCAATTCGCTCAGAAAACTGATAGACGATCTTAGCCAGGCAGCCTGACTGCAGCACTCCTTTTGTGTCAACTCATAATTTCACATTGTCGCAATCCGGTTTCAGTATAACCGCGCATCAACGAAAGACCGGGTTTGGCCCGCCTGCTGCGCCGTCCTTTCGCGTTCTTATGAATCCCGGCCGGTCACCTTTGTTAGGTCCCGAAGCAAACCTGATTCCGGATCCACCGGCCGTTGTTTCGGGGCTTGCCTGCCCGGCCGGGATTACGGCGCCGTGCTAATGGCGCTGCAGAAAGAATCCGGCTTGACCGGCGGATTGAAGCAGGTCCCGGCCACATTGTCTTCGGCAAGCGCCCAGGGCACATTCCAGAAGGTGTTGTTCGGAAAACAGTCGGCAGCGAGTCTGGGGTCCGGCGTCGGGTCGGTTTTGAAATCGTCCGGCAGCTTGAACGAGAAGCCGAAACAGCCATCCCGGGGACAGTCTATGTCGTTTCCCGCCCAACTGCAGATGGTGCGTTTCCCGGCGCCCGTTTGCTCGGTGCATTCTGCGTAAAGAACAGGATCGTACAGCGGCGAGTTTGGATTGTTCAACTCGGCACTGCATTCACATGTCGCCTTGTCGCTGTTCCATGTGCAAAAGCTGGCAGGCTGGCAGAGGTCGGGTTTGGAATTGACGAATTCGCTTCCAAATTGGTTCATATCCACCGTTACGGTCAAGATGCCGGAATTGTACGATCTAGTCCATATGCCATCGGGAAAAGCCTCGGAAGTAAATGTCAGCTGTTTGGTATGAAAGATATCGGCATGCACCAACTGCACAGCGGTTTGTTCGTTGAAACCGGGGCCGACGTAAATCTGGTAGGTTTGTTTGGTAGTGGGTTTGGCGTACAGGAAAAATACATAATAGATCTGGCCCTTCCTGAAAACATTGAGGTCGCAGTTGCATGCCCTTGCCTGCAGCGTGGCATCGTTCGGATCTTTAATATCGTTTGGAAAATCTGCGACGATCTTGGCGATATTCGCAGGATTGGTGCAGTCTACAGGAACCGTGATATGCGGATTCTGCTTACAACTGACGCCTTTTGCCTGTCTTTTCGTCCCGACACTGGTATCGATATAGTAGATACCGTTGTTCGCCGTGAGGTTGCTGCGCTGAGAAAGATTCATGCCGGCCATCCGGATTTCCTGACCGAGGCCGGAAGGTTCCCCCTTGGTCAGGTATTGCCGGTAAAGGGGAACGCCATAACAATTTTCGTTGGAGCAGGCCGAGTCCCACGGCTGAGTGCGGTCCGCCAGGCATGAAGTGGTGGAGTCCGCCGCAGCACAGTCCGGGTATACGACGGTCGTTACATAGTCGTATGGGCTCGTCCTGGCCGTTGCGTCGGATTCGCATTCGATCGCCTCGACGGGGGCGTTGAAGAACGTGTCCTCATTGACCGATATGGTGTTAATCAATCCCGTGAGGGAGCCGTCATCGTCGTTGAGCTCGGTCTGCCGGTCGATGCCGCTGAAATTGTTGAACATCGCCGGGTTCCAGGTACAGTAGAGATCCTTTATGAGCTCGAAATTGTTTGTGTTCATCGTTTGGTACGTGCCGGGTATGAACTGGGGTTCTATCACGAAATGGCGTATGTCAACATTGTCGAAGAACAGGTTGGTGGAGTGAAAAGCGGGCGGGTAGAAAAAGCCGTTGGGTTGTTTCCAGCCAATGGCGGCGTTGGGCAAATAGCAAACGGCGTTATCCCGGCGCATGCCCAGCACTTTTCCATACATCCATAAACTGTTGTTGCATTGCTGGTTCGGATTCGGAGCCGGGCAATCCAGGATCGACGTCTTGGTGATATCCAGATAGGCGTTAGTTTCCTGATATGCCGGACCATCGTAAATGCTGAACAAATGTTGGAAGTTTGCAAAGCCCGACAGCGGCATGGTAATTCCTTCGGCCTTGGAAGGGCATCGGTCGACCGGACCCGGCTCGCAGGCAAGGCCGTTCGGGTTGAACGGTCCGGCGTTGGACGCCAGGGGATTGGCCGTCTGGGTGTTGCCTATAAAAACGTTTTTCCTGGAAAGCATCCATTGTCCCGGGATGAAATTTGAACCGGTATAGTCTCCGCCGGTCACAAAGCTCAACCCGGCGTTTTGCACGTCGGAAAGCACGCTGTTAATGAGCAGGTACCACTGCGGGCGAAGCCATATTGCCGCGAAATTGAACTGTGCCCAGTTAAACGAGGAAGTATAGCGGTCCAGCACCGTAACCATGCAGTTCTCCCTGGCCCCATTGGCGCATTTGGCCACCGTAGAGCAATCATCCTGGTTGCATAGGGTCGGGAACCGCCCCCCGCCGCCGCCAAAGCCGAGAGTAATCGGATAGTACGGGTCCGCCTCGTTTCTTGTCGGAGCGGGGTCCAGTGGATTTGTGAAGCCGCCTATCTGATCGAGCCCCAGGCAGGTATCAGTCGCCCCCACGGTATTGAACGAATTCATAGCCGTAGTGCAGTAGTTTCCTCGGAACAATTCCAGAGGCGTCGCCGCCGCTCTGGATTCTCCTGCCTGCATCGAGGCGTAGGATTCCCACTTTTCATCCTTCGACATCCCGCTGTTGGCGCCCGGCACCAGCCAATAACACGCGCCGCAGGCGCCTGCCCCCGCCGCCATGTTGTACTGAAAATCATTCCAGCCGTTCATTATCCAGAACACAGTTGGTTGAGAAGTATCGGAATTATAAGGGAAATCCGATGTCGTTCCCCTCTCTCCGGATAGTATGCCCGGCACCCGGCGAGGATTCTGCACGTTGTCAATGGCCGCACGGGCGAAAATTCCGATGTTGGAATAGAGTTTATTGTCGGTCTCCGTGCCGTCCTCCAGGTAGAAGCCGTGGCCGATGGATTTCCAGCCGACATTGCGCGCCAAAGTGACGCCCTGGGTCCCATGGAGGGTATACCATCGGGTCATGGACTCGTTAACCGAACAGTCCTTGACGAAAGTGCCCGCGGGTGTCTTGCGGGCCAGGTGGAAGTGCACCGGATAGTGCATTATGCGGCCGCCCTGGCCGAGTTGTTTGAATTCGACGCCCTGCACCTGGAATGACTGAAAACCCTGGCGGACTATGGTATGCCCGCCGAAAAACCGGTCGCATACGGCAGGATTAGTGCCAGCCGTGCAGGAGGCGGTTTCCGGTGGAAAGCCTGTGTTGAGGGCGGGCCCTTCGGAGACAATCAGGATGCTCCGGGAAAGCAGCGCCACGGCGGCACGCGTCTCGGCGGCCGGTCTACCGTCGACGCTGATGTTCAGGTTCAGGCGGTTTATGTTTTTGTGCTTGTCATTGCTTAAATCATACGGCACGCCATTGTGGATGTACTTGACCGCGCCGGTATCTTCACCGCACTCGCCCGTGGCGCCGGGAGTCCTGACAGTGACCGAATTATTGGTCGAGTTTACGCCGCAGACCTCCAACTGCTCGGAGTGACCAGGCAAATAGTCCGTGGTGGTAACCACGATCTCGTCACCGGGTTCCCAATCCGGATTGACCTGGCGATCCAAAAACAGGGTGGCGCCGCCTTTCTGCAGGGTTTGACTCAGACGGACCCAGCTCCTGCGGGAATTCGACGCAACGGGAACCTGGCCTCCGTCGTTGAATGCGCCTTTCCTGCCAAACAGTTGCAATGTGCCGCCGTATGAGACTGCCAGGACCTTATAGCCGAAAAAGCCGTTGGGATCGCCATCGTCGTATGTCAAAGGTTCATACTTATAAAAAAAATCACTGACATCGCCCGGCAAGTCAAACTTTCCTGAGCCGTTGGAAGTCCACCTCGTTTCCGGTACGCCGCACCGTTCGTCGGTTTTGCAGGCAATCCCCTTGCCCCCCTTGCCCGCATTGGTCCCGAAAGGGTAGGCGCCCTGGTCTGCGCCGTACAGGTGAAAGGTTACCATTTCCCCGCAGTAAACGTCTTGCCCGGCGCCTCTGGCCGCCTGACATTTGGCGCCGATAGGCAATGCCTGCGTACCGGCAATCAAGCTCGAATCTTTTTCCACCAGGATGGATTTCGCCCAGAAATGGATTTGTTTATCGGCAGAGGGATCGACGAAGTGCAAGGAGCCGCCGTTGTAAATGTTGACGTTGCCATACCTGTACGTTTGCCCCTCGTTTACTGTGCAACTGGTGGTGACCTCCAGATCTTCTCCCGCCCCGGGCTGCAGTACTCCGTTAACGCACGCGGCGCGGGCGTCCGAAAATCCGAAAAAGAACAACATGGCCGCAATGGACGCCGTCCACAGAACGAGCGCCGGTAGATAAGAAACTATACGCCGCATCGATTTTCTCCTTCGTGTTGAGCCAGGGCCGATCCGGACCCCCGAGAATGGATTCCGGTTAGAGAAATCTCTTTCGGGACCGGGGCGGATGTCCGGCCAGCATCCCCCCTTGGGGAGATGTCACCCGTGAAGTTATTGCAGAGATTGGAAGAATAGGGGGTGGATTTTGGCTTATCGCCATTCACTCTTTCACCTCTTACCAGCATAACCCCCAGCCAGATCCAAGATGAATTGCCGATTAGTTCTTCTAACTCTTTGTGGTACAGTCCGTGGTACGTAGATGTGGCAAAAAGCAGACGCCGCACCGAAAAACGGGGTGGCGCCTGAAAAATTAACGCTGAGGCCGGCCGGGAGCCATACACTCAGGACCGTATTTTCGAACACCTTGCGCCTGATATTATCGCTGCTTTTATGGAGGGTGTGTATGGCCCGGCGAAAGGTCTGGCTGGCGACATTGCTGGACGGGATGGATCTTTCTACCTCCGGATCAATTTGATTGATGACGACCAAGCCCCTCTTTCGATAAAAAGCAGCCTTATACCGATTGTTTCGCACGAACCGAAGACCCCCCTGACCTCTATGGGGCTCGCGACCTCTTTTATGGTTGAGACCACCGGGAACCAGGGGGCAGGCAGTTGCTCGATGTCGCGAAGATCATGTGACTTTCCCGGGAGGTTTCCATGACTGAAAGTAAATAGCAATTATAATGATATAGAGGAGGAGAGTGTTTCTCCGTCTCCGGCAGTCACAGGTAAGTCGATGATATAATTTACGATTATGTAGACCAAGATGAGGCCACGACCGTCATACAAATAAAAAGGGCAAAATTTGACAGGAGGATACGATGAGTTCTGCACGAACCTTAACAATAGCAGTGATAGTGATTGCGACTCTGGGGTTGATTAGCATGCCGGTAACAGGTTTCGCAGCACATGGAGGTGGCGGCGGGCATGGTGGCGGCGGGCATGGTGGTGGAGGCTGGCATGGTGGTGGCGGCTGGCATGGCGGCGGAGGCTGGTATGGCCGCGGGGGTGGCTGGGGTCCTGGCTGGGGCTGGGGTTTGGGCCTGGGTCTAGGGTTGGCATACCCCTATTATGGCTATGGTTATCCCTACTATCCATATTACAATTATTACGGTTATCCGTATAATTACGGCTATCCGTACTATTAATGCACAGAATCGGTCTCGTTAATGGCAGGTGGTAAACCTGCCATTAACGCAAAAGTGGGCAGTGTAATTTATAGAGGATAACGGGATAGGGTTCGACGAGCAATTTCTCGACCTTATATTCAAACCTTTTCAACAACTCCATGGCCGTGGTAAGTATGAAGGGGTCGGCATGGGCCTGGCCCTGTGCAGGAAAATAGTCGAGCGCCACGATGGGAGCATCACCGCGAGGAGTAGGCCGGGACGTGGTTCGACGTTTATAGTGCGGCTACCATTGGCGCAGAAAGACAGAATCTGAGAAATGGAACATCGCCATCCTCCATGCATTATTCTCATGGCCGATGATGACCCGGAAGATTGCATGCTTGCCCGCACGGCATTTGAGGCCTCAGGCCTCGAAGGCGAAATCCGTTTCGTTGAGGATGGGCTGGAATTGATCGACTATTTCCGAAATGGCGGCCCTCGCCCTCACCTGATTCTCCTCGACCTCAACATGCCTCGTCTCGATGGACGTAAAGCGCTTGCGGAGATCAAATCGGACAGCGCTTTGCAAGATATCCCTGTAGTGATCCTCACCACTTCCAGGAATGAGAAAGACGTCAAGTTTTGCCTCGATACCGGTGCTTGCGATTTCAAGACCAAACCAGTGGAATTGGAAGATTGGATCGAGATTATCGCCGGCTCGGTAAACTCCCATTGCACCTAAAAAGGCCGGCCACAAAGATTAAGGGAGCTTTCCAAAAGGTTGAACCTGCAGCCGGCCGCGATTTCGTGAATGTATGATTTGAACATGGATATTATACCGGAAAAAACTGTGTGACCAAGTAAGGACAAACCGCCCATGGATATCGACGCAATCATTTATGTCGTGGCCGGGCTTGTCGCGGGCTTTATTGCCACCATGGCCGGCAGCGGCACTGTGATCACATTGCCGCTTCTTCTTTTCCTCGGCGTTCCTGTGAGCGTTGCCAATGGCACAACCCGGATTCCAATCTTAGCAGCCTCAGCAACCAGCGTGTTAACGTTTTTTCGGGCAAAAGTATTGGATTGGAAGCGTGGCCTATTACTATCCATTCCGTTCATCCTTGGAGCTCTGGCGGGTGCTGAGCTGGCAACGGTCATCCCGCCGCAGCGTTTGAAAGAATTCATAATCGCTGCGGTTGTGTTCGTTTTGATCTTGCTCCTCTACAAGCCGAAGCGGTTACTTAAATCGCCGTCCCAGGCCACTCTTCGAATGGACTGGAAACAGATGCTGATCTTTTTTGCTGTCGGTCTGTGGGCGGGTTTCATCCTTATTGACTCAGGCACATTCGCGCTTCTTGCGCTCGTGCTGGGTGTCCGGTTTGACCTGACTCGCGCTGTTGCCGTGAAAGCTCTTTTGGTGTTGTCTGCAGTCGTAGCATCGCTTTTGTTGTTCTCCGAGCATAGCGATGTAAACTGGAGAATTGGAGGTCTGCTCGCCTTGGGCAGCGTATTCGGAGGGTGGGCCGGCGCCCGGATAGCTTCGCAGGAATGGGCAAAAATCTGGGTATACCGCTGCCTCGTGTTCATTGTCGTCGCGGAAATAATTCACTTGGTCTGGAGATTTTTCTTCTTACACCTGCCCTGATCCCTTGAATCGCAAATGGCATCCTCCCAACGCAGATCATGCTCATGGGATCGGCGCTAATTTCACTTGAGACTGTACGTAACAAACCCGGCGGGAAGAGATGTCGCAAGGATCTCCGAAATCCCTTATCTGACGGGTTCTTGAACTCTGAACAGATTCATCTGTCAGGCAGAGGCCCGCGAGCATCCGGGCGACGGTGTCATCTAGAGCTCGCGTACGCTTGATCCTGGAGCGCGATGATAGAAAGCTTTCGCGCATGGTCCCGGATATCGGCGGGCCATGAAAAGACTAAACTTTCGAAGCGTTCGCCATTGCCTGCAAACAAGGCCCTCGTCGCCTCCTCGAATCCGGGCAGGTTACCGGCCATGGCGGACATAAACCGGTACGCAGCCTCCTGTGAACGCCGCACCTTGTCCTTGCCGCTGTTAACGCGTCTTGCCTCCTCGACGAGCTTGCGAAGCGCCACGGACGCGCCTCCGGGTTGACTATTAAGCCAGTCCCAATGACGCGGCAACAAGGTGACTTCCCGGGATACAACACCCAATCTGGGGCGACCCGGCCCACGAGGTACGTTCTGGTCGGTATTTACCTGCTTGGCCGCCGATTCTCCCTTGAAGGCCGGTTTCTCAAGTCTTTTCAGCACGTCGTTCAATGAGCCGCGAAAGTCCACCTCGATAAGCTCGCTCGTGAAGTCGTCAAAGATAAGGACTGACTCTTCTCCTCCTCTGTCGATCACCTCCTTTACGCTTATAATTACCTGCGCCAATTCTCCCGATGCTATGCAGCGGTTGCCCTCGAACGCGGTGCAACGTTTCAGACCCTCTCCGTCCATCTCTTCAAATCCTCCTGGTGAATTGTGAGTGGGAGGAATATACCCGGGTAAAATCAGCTTGTCAATATTACCCGGCTAAAATTATATTTCGCGGCAGTCAAGCATCGGGGGAAATATATTACCATGAGGTTTCCTACGATTGACTAAGCCCCAGCGAGGTCGTACTGTAGAAACCGAGCGCGCCTTTAGTATTCGTGGTTTTATCCATTGACTTGGACGTTGTCGCTGAGGCAGTTCCCAGTATCAATTGTCAACCTGGAGGTTACCAAGTGGCAGGACCCAAAAAACTCGTTGAGTCAGCGATTGCCAGGGCCCGGGCTGATTTAGAGGAGGCGCTGTCCGAACTTGAGAAGATGCCGGCTTTTGACGCTGATTCGGTGATCTTTGCCGCGCATGCGCTTAGCAGTTACATGACCGCCGCTCGCGCGGGAGTTGAATTGATCTTGATGCGATTGGCGGACCACCCCGACGCACAGCTCCGGTTGTGGGTTGAAGGAGTGCAGCATGCCACAAACCTGATGACTCGCTATATACTTCAGTTGAAGGGCGCTTTTGCCTCTACCGAAACCCTATTTCGGCTCGAAAAAGTCGATTTGCCTACTTTGGTTCTACGGGCTTGTGACTTCTACCAGCGTATGGCGGTCCGGAAAAGGATTCATGTGATTGCGAATTCGACCGTCAATGTCCCACATGTGTTGACGGATCGAGTCGCCGTCGCGGCTGTCCTCGACAATCTCCTGTCAAATGCAGTCAAGTATTCTAATCGTGGGAAACAGGTTTCTGTTGAATTACGAAGCGAAAAAGATTGGGTTGTGTGTGACGTTCGGGACGAAGGTCCTGGCCTAAGCAAGACAGATCAGGCCAAACTGTTCCAAAAAGGGACGACGCTAACACCGAAGCCCACAGGAGGCGAGTCCGCCTCAGGTTACGGCTTGGCTGTGGCCAAGGAGCTGATTGATAAATTGGGCGGTGAAATCTGGTGCGAAAGCATATTGGGGAAAGGTTCTTGTTTCTCGTTTCGCCTACCTGCATTCCAGGAACCAATTGAACAGACTCAAGACTCGGATCGGCAGGTTTCCGTCCAGGCGTCCGGAAAGGTGGGGTCAGCCGCGAGTTGAGATATAAATAAGCAATAGGCGGAAGCCACCAGCAGAGGTCCGTCAGAATCGTCTCGCGCCACCGACAGCTTTCCTGCCTCTATGGGTGATAACGCATACCTTGCGTCAGCAGGTCACCTGATTGACCCTCATTTGGTTGAACCTTATTTTACTCTCGGGCAATTCTTTGATGATCCCAGGAAACCGAGATGCGAAACGAAGCAAAGCCAAAAAAGCTAGGCAGAAGCGTATCTAAAGCGGAGCAAATCAAAGGAGGCGGGACCGAACAAAATCTCCAAGAGGACATCATTCGGGAAATCGAGGAAAAGTATTACAATATTTTTGAACATGCTCCTGTCGGGATCTTCCGTTCAACTATTGGCGGCAAGCTCTTGGAGGTTAATCCGGAGGCCGCTCATATATTGGGTTATGATTCCCCCGAAGATATTATCACGGTTGTAAATCGATCATCGATTTGCGAAGCGCTCTATGCGGATCCGGAATCCATGCCTCTGATTATGGAAAAAGCCCTTGATCGCGACGGCGATTGGGTAAAGGCGGAAAGCCGTTTCTATCAGAAGGGCGGCGACACTGTCGATGTGCGCATATTCTTTCGTAAAATAACAGGGAAATCCCACCAGTCTGCTTTGGTGGAAGGCTTTCTGGTGGATATCTCCGAACAGAAACGTCTGGCGTCTCTAATTCGACTCCAGCGTAACCTCACCCTTGCCCTCGGTTCATCGAGTTCGGTCGGTATAGCCATGAAACGGCTGTTGCAAGGCGCAATGCAGGTTGACGGAATCGATGCGGGCGGGGTGTACCTGCTGGATGCTGCGCATCAGGAACTGCGGCTCATCTATCACGCTGGACTTTCGTCCTGGTTTGTCGATCAAGTCTTCTGTTACGGTCCCGAGGCTCCACAAATGCGGGTAGCAATGCAGGGAGAGCCGGTCTATTGGTCCGGTGCTATGGACGTTTTTGACATGGGGGATCTGCTGGAAAGAGAGGGACTTATCTCTTTGGCCAGCATTCCGATCATGTTTGATGGTCGTGTGGTGGCGGTACTTAACCTTGCATCACGCACCAAGACCGAACTTAGAAAACACATCAAAAAAGATTTTGAGGCAATTGCCGCAGGCATTGGAGGAATTGTTGCCCGAGTCGTCACCGAGGATGCACTCAGGGTGGAACGAGAGAAATTGGCAGAATCCAACGCCGCCCTGAGAGCTCTCATCCAGCAAAAGGAAGAAGATCGCAGGGAGATTGAGGACACCCTGCTAACGAATATCGAGGTACTCGTCAAACCCTATATAGAGAAACTCATCGAGACGAGATTAACTGCCGACCAGACGCTCCTTCTGGATCTGGTCAATTCGCATCTTAAAGAGATCACTTCGCCGCTTCTCCGGACGCTATCGCGCCAATTCAGCAACTTGACTCCGATGGAAATTCGTGTAGCATCTCTTGTTAAGGATGGGAGGACGAGTAAAGAAGTGGCTCGTATACTGGGCATTTCGCAGGATACGGTTCTATTCCACAGGCAAAATGTACGTAGAAAGCTTGGGCTCAAACGTAATAAGATGAATTTGCAAACATATCTCTCCTCACTTTCGTAGTGATAGCTTTGCCCCACCACTAACCTACTCAAAGATCAATCTAACGGCGTCCTAAATGCGTTTGTTAGAATATTCAAAAGCTTCACCAGATGTAGAGAGGAGGTGTGCTGTGGGATCCTGAAAATCCGTCATATTCACATTTTACATCGGATAATGCGAAACACCAGTTTCAACATCGAACCAGGAGGATTTTGAAATGAGAAAAAACGGAAGAATTTTCTTTTTGGGTTTGCTGGTCCTGTTTGTGGGTCTAGCCGGAAGCGCTTTTGCCGATAAGCCCGTAAGTTTGAACGGGACATGGACGGGAAACGACATCACCATCGTTACAGCGGGCAATCCCGGAACCGTTTCAACCAACAACAGCTTTAGCATTTCCTTCACCGCAAGCAGTACAGACGCCGACTTGCTGTACGGGCCGTTTACGCTTACCTCAGGCGGTACTCAGACCGACTTTTCGGCCGTCCGGGATGGAAAGCACGTCTCAATAGTGGCGGAAGGCTTTATTATCCATGCCCGCATTGAGACCGTGGTTTTGAATAAGACTCCAACCACGATCATTCATATAAGCGGTAAGGACCTCACGAACGGGAGGCAGTTCAAAGGCAATTTGACTGAATAACAACAAGGTAATTGCGGTAAATTAAAAGCCGGATCGTTCCCGAACGGTCCGGCTTTTTTCAACCAAGGCATGAGTCGAAATACGACGCATACGATAGAAAAAGGCAGAAGCATGAACTTTCGGTTGCCACCTTGGTCGCGCAGGGTGATACGCCGACACCCTACCACAGTCAGGAGAGCAAATCGGGTAGATCATTCATACCGGTAATCGTCAGGCAGTTTCTTGTCTTTTTCTGGTTTGAATTGAAACAACCGGCAGGTAATGTGTATGGGCAGTCATATTAATCAAACCGGCCCTACCGTCATCATCTGCATACTCGACGCGAATTATCCCAAATACTTCCTTTTCAAGCCGATCAGCCCAACCAAACCGGAACCGAAGAGCCAGACAGCGCCGGGGATGGGCGTGGTGGGCTCTCCGACATCTCCGTCGTGCACAGCCAGCGCATAATGAAAGTAGACATCACCGTCCGGAGACTGGCCGCCGTCGTTGAAGTTCATGGTCCACGCGTGGTACGCATCAGTCGCCGTACCGGACCAGTAGGTGACAGGTTGCAAGTTTTTGAACGGTCCCGTATTTACCAAACCATAGTTGGGCTGGTAATTTCCGTTCGTATCATAATACCCCTTGTCACCAAGCTCGGTATAGAAAAGGAACCCCATCTCCCAGTTGGTGAAGTTAAACCCTTCGGACAGATCGTCATAATGGAACCACTGCCCGGGGTTAACCACAGGGAGCCTCCAGCCGGTCAGATTAGCGCCGTTAAACGTTACCGAGAGGTTGTTTGCCCAGGAGACCGCATTACCCCAAGATGTAAATCCCGGACTGTCATACGGCAAAGTGTAGTCCAACCACGTAATGTTCTGGGCGCTGTCGTAAATCAATTGGTAGCTCCCCGATACCCCCGCAATCGTGCCCGTGCCCGCGACGGACAAATACTGACTCCAGTCAGCATGCGACTTTGCTGAAAATCCAATCAACGCGGCCACTGCAACAAGTAAAACTAAAGCCCTTCTCATGGTTGTTTGTTCCCCTCTCGTTCCCATCGTCTGCTCGAAGCTGCAATCAGCACTCTAAAAGTCAAAGACCGAATCACCTCATCCAGGCAATCCGGCTACCTGTTAAGACCCGCGGCTTTCCGCCCCCACCTCTCGATGGGTTTGGCTTTGTCATCCACGGTATTTGGAAAATTTGAAAGTCAAAGTCGTACGATGGCGATGCTTTGAAACATTGCAGGCTGTTTAGCAACTTTGCTGGTCTGCTCAAAGCAAAAAAGCCCGGGCACAAATGGTCGCCTATGCCCCATGGAAGGCAATCGGACAAACCGTTCGCATCCGGGCTTCCTGGTCCGAACAAATTAATGCCGTCAGCAAAGTACCCACACGGTTGTTCTTTAGGAAATTACTTTACTAGCAGAGCTTCAAGAGGTGATCACGGCAGGAAGGTGAAATTCTCGTTACAAATTTGCGTCAAAAGCAGTAGCGTTGTCGAGAGTCAGCTTGCAACAGCTTCGTGGTAGTTTGCTTGTATGTCGCAGAAGTCTGAGACAACTCCCTGTCCATCATCCGCTGGGCTTCATAAAACTTGCCGGAATCGAAAATTCCCTGCTCCCCGCAAATTGCTTACACGATGATTCGGAAATGGAAAGGATTTCAGCACCTTATTTGTTAATGCGGAGGATAAACATATTGAGTTTGGCAGAGGTTCTGAATTGCAGTAAGACCAGTATTAACAAAACCTTGACTCGAAATCACTCCGATGTAGAACGGTTGAATTTCCTGATACTGTACGGAAAACCTTCAACCCTCTTGCAATATCCCGCAATCCATCACCCGCTTCAGGTCTTCTATTTTTGAGGGCCTTTTCCCTTTAACAGAGCCATGAGGATCTTTGAGTCTTGAGATCCCGGCTTGATGATTGAAGCGGGGTTTCGGCTCAAGGTCTGCGTCGAAAAGGGGTCGAGAGCAATTTAAAGATGTCAGCCCCCTTCATATGCTTAGCGAAAAGGCGCAGGAGTTTGAAAGTACCGAGAGGGCGCCAGAAAATCCGGTAAGCAAACAGCAAGGCGTAGCCTTTCATGCGGATCCGTCTTAGCGCGGCGCCAGACAGGGCGGTGTGGTCGATGTCTGCGCACTTGAACGATTTGTGCCAATCCCGTTCGTCGTCAATGATCCCGCGGATGACATACTCCTGCCATAAGGGGGCGCCCCGGTAGGCGCTCAGACGGCCAAAGCCAAAGGTGTCCAGCTTCAGCCGGGCGGCAAAGCGGAAGCTGGCAATGATATCCTTCGCGGTCTCGCCGGGAGAGCCAATGATAAAAAAGCCATGCACCCTATCTATGCCGTGCCGCTTCGCTTCACTGACCGCGTGCTCCACCTGTTTCAGTGTCTGTTTCTTATGCAGCCAGTTCAGGACTTTTTGCGTACCTGCCTCCACCCCGAAAGCCAGAGAATTGCAGTTGGCCTTCTTCATTAGTGGCAGTTGATCCACCGCCACGGCATCCACTCGTCCTTCGCAGCCCCAGCCGAACTTGAGGTGGCGCTCAACGATACCTTCACAAATTTCGCCGATGCGCTTGCGGTTTATGAGAAAGTGATCATCGGTCAGGTAAATCGCGCGGTAACCCAAATCGTTCAGTTGCTGCATTTCTCCCAAGACGTGCTCTGACGAACGGGAGCGCCATTTGCCCCCACAAAGGGCCGGAATATCGCAGTAGATGCAGGAATAGGGGCAGCCTCGGGAAGTCTGCATGGTGCAGAATTTATCCAGGGAGAGGACTCCGGGGATATCCTGGGGCAAGGATTCCACGTAGTCGATGGGCAGGCTGGCACGGTCGGGATAAGGAAACTGGTTCAGGTCCTCCAGGAGTGGACGTGGGTAGTTTCTTACAATTTCTCCAGCGTCACGCCAGACCAGACCGGCTACTGCGCCAGGGTCGTCCAAGTTGTCCAGGTAGTCCGGCAGGAGTTCTTCGCCCTCTCCGACTCCCAAGCAGTCCAGTTCAGGGCAGTCCTCGAGGATGCGGTCCGCATTCATGGTGACGAAGGGGCCGCCTGCGATGAGGGAGATTTTGGGGGCTGCGGATTTTAGCCGGGCGGCAAGGTTCTTGAGCTCAGGGTAGCTGCTAGTCGAGAGGCAGGAGAGGGCAATGACGTCAGGGCGCTCCTCTACCACAGCCCGCGAGAGGTGCTCCGCCTGCATCTGCGGGTGACAGGTATCGAATAGCCTCACCCGGTGGCCACGGCGGCGCAGCACCGGAGCCAGGGTCTGGATTCCCAAGGGTGGAAATGCTGCCACTTTGATCCGGCCATCGTCAGGCCTGGATTTGTTCAGATCCGCCGGGAGTAGTTGGCAGTATTTTTCACCGCGGACGTACACCATGAAGACATGCATCAACCATCCTTCGCTACCGGTTGGTCAAGGAGAACCAGCGGGGGGCATGGGAGATTCAGTTTCTCAAAAAAAAGGCGGCTTGGACGCCGCCGGAACTCCTCCTGCGCCATTATCGCGTCCACCCTCTCGTCGCGTTTCGCGGCCTCCGGGGACGCAATAAAATCACCTCTGACAGGGCCAGTTGGCAGTTCTTCGCTGTCTCTCTTTGGCTTTACGTAATCCCATTAATCCTGCGGGCAGAGCCAAAGATTTTATTCCATCACGCCGAACGAATTTCCGGCTGGAATGTCATCAGGTGAGAAGAACAGCCATTTAGGAGATTAACTCTAGCAACAGTGATCGTCAATGAGAAAGGGGCCGGCCCTTGAAAATGGAATGCAGAGCCTTCCGATGCGGCGCCTCGGGGTCTTAAAGATCACTATTGAATCTCAACCCAGCTTGCCAACTTGTTGATGTTACAGACAATTAATGTATGATTCGGAAACGGGAATGATTTCGACGCCTCATTTTTTGCGTACCGGGAGCAGTGTCTTCAGTTTAGTCCTGAATTGATTGTTGATTCTTCTCGCCGGCTTTTTGCAATTCTGCCATCATGGCAGAGAGTGATCATCACCCCGTCCCAAAAGCATACTCCCGGAAGGTGGCCGCCCGTGAGGCAATCCATGGTGGTTCATCCGGCACATGTGGATTGGAAGAAGGAAAAATGGTTCGAAAAGGAGAAAAACTATGATCCGCGTCGTATTCATAGTTATGGCGCTCAGCGTTTCAGCGTACGCTGCAGCACAGCCGCCGTCGCCTCTTCCCGAGGTAGCCGCCGACTTTGTCGAGATGGATCGCTACCCTGCTCACGACGTCACCTTTGCGAACGGTGTGAGAGGCATCCCCGGCGTCGTTTATTGGAAGCCGGTCGGTTATCGGCCGCTCACGCTCGACCTCTATCTTCCCCCAAGTTCTGTCGAACGGCCGGCGACTGGTTTTCCTTTGGTCGTGTACATTCATGGCGGGGGCTGGATGGGCGGCGACTCGCACCGCAGCGGCCATTTCGTTGATTTTCCAGGAGTGCTCGCAACGCTTTCGGCCAGGGGCTATGTCGTGGCCTCGATCGAATACCGCTTGAGCGGTGAGGCAACGTTTCCCGCGCAAGCGCGGGATGTGAAAGCGGCCATCCGTTGGCTGCGGCTGAATGCTTCCAAATATGGCATCGATCCGGCGCGCGCGGCGACCTGGGGCGTATCCGCGGGCGGACATCTGGCCGGACTGGCGGCGGTCAGCTGCAACGCTGCCGGACTCGAACCGAAGCAGTCGGAGCAGTCGTTCGGTTCCGACACCAAGGCCGACCCCATCGTCTCGTCTACGGTCTCCGACTGTGTACAGGCAGGCGTGGCCTGGTACGGCGTGTTCGACATTGCCCCCATCGCGGCCCGGGCGAAAGAGGCGCGGGCCATGTCCCGCGATGTTCCCCAAGCTCCCGAGTGGCAGCTTCTCGGCTGCTTCGGCAGGAAGTGCAGTTCGAAACAGATTGCCGCGGCGAGCCCTGTCACCTATGTGGACCGCACCGCTCCCCCGATGCTGCTGATAACAGGTGACGCGGACACCACGGCGCCCTACCGGCAAACGCTGGAAATGGCGGAGAAGCTGAAGGGGGCCGGGGTGGAGCACGAACTGATCGTGTTCCCCGGCATCAACCACGGCTTCATCGGCAGGACGCCGGAGCAGACCCGGGACGCCAACCTGAAGGCGCTCGACGCCACCTTCCGGTTTATCGACCGGACAATCGGCAATGCCGGCGGCACGAACAGGTAAATGCAGGATATTGCGCAAGTCAATTGCCTTCGCAAAACCCGAACACTTATTCTCCAATAATTTTGACAAGCACCCGTTTACGTCTGCGTCCATCGAATTCGCCATAGAAGATCTGTTCCCACGGACCGAAGTCGAGCTTACCTCCCGTTATGGCAACCACCACTTCGCGGCCCATGATCTGACGCTTCATGTGGGCGTCGGCGTTGTCTTCGCCGCCGTCATTGTGGCGGTAGCTGCTGACGGGTTCGTGAGGCGCCAGCTTTTCCAGCCACGCGGCGTAATCGCGATGGAGTCCGCGCTCGTCATCGTTTATGAAGACAGAGGCCGTAATGTGCATTGCGTTGACAAGAACGAGTCCCTCGCGGATGCCGCTTTCACGGAGGCATTCATCAATGTCGGGCGTGATGTTGATGAACGCCGCCCTGGTCTCGGTCTTGAACCACAACTCCTTACGAAAGCTTTTCAAACCTTTCCTCCTTTTTCCCGGAAATAAACGAATTTCGGAACTGGACCTTGAAAAATCAATAATTATTAGAGCTATGCAACCGGTCGTTCCAAAGTTAATCACATGCCTTGAAAGGATACAGCGTGCCGGAAGGACGCTCCGAAGAAAAAACCGGCGCTTTCGACTCGGGCGCCATTTCAGCCGCCGAAAAGGTGCTCGCCCGCGAAAGCGTTCCCTGGCACCAAAGACTCATGCCTTTCCTTGGTCCGGCATTTATTGCGGCCGTTGCCTACATAGACCCCGGTAACTTTGCAACCAACATCCAGGGCGGCGCTCAATTGGGCTACACTCTTCTCTGGGTCATAATAGTAAGCAATTTAATGGCAATGTTCGTGCAGATCCTTTCCGCAAAGCTGGGCATCGCCACAGGGCTAAACCTCGCGGAACTGTGCAGGAACCGGTTCCCGCTTTCCCTTGTCCTTGGAATGTGGGTTATACTTGAGATCGTCGCCATAGCAACCGATCTTGCCGAATTCGTGGGAACCGCCGTCGGGCTTTTCCTGTTGTTTCACATTCCGCTCATCTACGCGGGGTTGCTTACCGCAGTCGCAACCTTTCTGGTGCTTGGCCTGGAGCGATACGGTTTCCGGCCGCTCGAGGCCGTGATCGCCGCAATGGTCGGGATCGTGGCGGTGAGCTATCTGATTGAAATATTTCTAGTCCGGCCGGAGCCCGGGGTGATGGTGTCCTCGCTTCTTATGCCGAGTTTCGGAAACAGGGAAGGGGTTTTGCTTGCCGCCGGCATCCTCGGGGCAACGGTCATGCCGCATGTGATATTTCTTCATTCGGCCCTGACCCAGAGGCGAATAATCGTAAAGGATGTGGACAAGCTCAAGCGGCTGTTTCACTTTGAAGTTATAGACGTGGTGATAGCGATGTCGATTGCCGGCGCCGTGAATGCGGCGATGCTGATTATGTCGGCGTCCACCTTTTACGCTCGGGGATTGCGGGAAATCGGAACTCTCGAGGAAGCTTACAGGACGCTTTCACCCATTCTCGGCTCGGCTGCCGGATATATTTTCGCGATCGCGCTGATCGCAGCCGGCCTCTCTTCTTCGGCTGTGGGCACCATGTCCGGGCAGGTAGTTATGCAGGGGTTCGTTCGTTTCAGAATACCCATTTGGATAAGGCGCCTTGTCACCGTCCTGCCTTCGCTTGGCGTTTTGGCAGCGGGGCTGGACCCAACGAGGACGCTCGTTATCAGCCAGGTGGTGCTCAGCTTCGGACTTCCGTTCGCCGTGATCCCGCTCGTCGTCTTTACTGCAAGCCGAAAGATAATGGGGCCTCTGGTGAACGGGCCGCTCACCACAATTTTTGCGGTAATAACGGCTATGTTGATTCTGGCGCTTAATTCATACCTGATCGTTACAACTATTCACTGACTTAGGATTGAGGAGTGAGTGAAAATGTTTTCGAATCTGCTCGTTCCACTTGATGGATCGAAACTCGCCGAATCGGTCCTGCCGATTGTACGAAGGCTGGCGGAACGGCTCGGGTGTGCGGTCAAACTTCTCCACGTTATCGAAAAGCGTCCTCCCAGCAGCATACACGGCGACGTTCATCTCCAGGATGCCGCCGGTGCTGAACGGTATCTGGCATTGCTCGCGGAAAGGATCGAGGGCTGGGGAGTCGATGTGTCGACCCACGTGCATGAAGCGCCTCGGGGAGATGTCGCCAGAAGCATAGCCGAACATGCCGAGGATCTCGAACAGGACCTCATCGTCCTTTGCGCGCACGGAAGCGGCGGGTTCAAAAGACTGGTCTTCGGAACCAATGCCGAGCAGGTTCTCGTGCATGGCCGCACGCCCGTGCTTCTCGCAGGAACGGATGAACACGGGCGCTCTCCGAATTTCGGCCCCTGCGGCATTGTCGCTCTTTTGGATTCCACGCCGCATAGCGATCCCGTTTTGACCGCATGTTCGGAACTGGCGTTGAAATGCGGGGCGAGACTGCACCTGTTGTATGTAGTGCCGACGGCGGAGAGCGCCAGCCCGGAAGAAGTTCCCGGTGGGCGCCTTGCGCCAAGGACTACACGGCTGTTGCTGGATTTGGAAAGCGAGCAGACGATGGGACGTATGCGTGAGCAGCTTCAGTTGCTGCACTCACGCAATATCGAGGCGAGCGGAAGCGTTGAACGCGGTGAGGCCGAGCCTGCAATCGTAGGTGCGGCCGCTGAACGGCAGGCCGACATGGTTGCGCTGGCTACAAGAGGGCTGGCGGGAATCGGGGCGTTTTGGGCAAAAGACCTGGTGTCGAGAATATGCGCTTCCTACAGCGGGGTGCTTCTGCTTTTTCCGGCCGTCGAAGAGCAATAGATTCGTTCTGTAAAGTCGCGCTTGATTAACAGCCTCTTTTGTGCGATTTATCGGCGTAGTCGGCGGGTAGTACGTCCTGAGACCGGATTATTGCCATCGCTGGTTAATTCTAACATGTTTGGCAGCTAAATGCTTTTGCGGTTAAGTGATGTTCGGGATTGCCGGTTTCGGGGGACTCGCCGCGACATGCCACAAATCGCAATGATCTTCTGTTTTGGGAGCAACCATTGGTTAAAAATGATTTAATCCCGTTCAACTGGCCTTATATGACAGGCAAGGAACTTTATTACATAGCAGAGGCGCACTTCAAAGGCCAACTGGCTGGGGATGGTCCCTTTTCGCAGCGGTGCCAGAAATGGTTGGAAGAGACGACGGGTTCACTAAGGACGTTGTTGACCCATTCCTGTACTGCTGCGCTGGAGTTGTCCGCCTTGCTTCTGGATCTGCAGCCGGGTGATGAGGTCATCATGCCCTCATACACGTTCGTATCTACGGCCAACGCTTTCGTGTTGCGCGGCGCAATGCCGGTTTTCGTGGATGTGCGGGAAGATACGCTAAACATCGACGAGAGCCTGATCGAGGCGGCAATTTCACCTCGCACCAGGGCAATAGTACCGGTTCACTATGCCGGGGTTGCGTGCGAGA
>Ga0326728_10006203_pt1 | contig 32482 bp, 18 predicted proteins | sample MB3enrmetagenome_FD_207602 | JGI IMG/M metagenome (GOLD analysis project Ga0326728, IMG submission 207602) | Lab enriched peat soil microbial communities from McLean, Ithaca, NY, United States - MB31MN | ecosystem: Environmental > Terrestrial > Soil > Wetlands > Peat | place: USA: New York... | reverse complement strand
CGGCTTTTTCCCATTCGTCTTCCAGTTCCAGCCGGCGCGCAAGTCGTCAAAGTGCCATTTGCTCCAGAACACGCGCCGGGGATTTTCCGGGAACGACGGCTCCGGGGATTGGACGAAGAGGGAAAGCTGGTCCGGCTGCCAGAGTGTTTGGCGGTAGAAAGATTGCGGGCGGCGCCAGCCGCAGATGTCAATGTCGCCGCAATACGCGAGGTTCCACGGAAAGAAATTCTGGAACTGGTCATAGCCGCGCCAGCCGATGCTGGCCTCGCCCAGATAATCCCAGCCCGTCCAGACAAAATCGCCAATGACGCAGGGGTTGTCCAGCACCGCCATCCAACTGCCGAAGGTTTCGAGCGGATAGGATTCGGTGCAGACCATGATACGTCCGGGCACCCGCCGATGATCCACGCTGTAAATGTCCTTGATTCCGTGGTCGCCGCCGACGGCATAGTTGTAGCCGCCGACATCAAGCGCGGCGAAAAACGGATCTTCATCGGGACCGAGGCCGTTAACGGCGGCGGTGACGGGCCGGGTGGGGTCCAGTTTCCTCACAAACGCGGCCAGGTCATGGGCCGTGGCCACCATGGACGGCATGGTTTTGCCGGGGATTTCATTGCCAATGCTCCAGAGAATCACGGACGGATGATTGCGGTCGCGTTCAATCATGCTCCGCACGTCCTTCTGCCACCAGTCGTTGAAATACAGGCTGTAATCGAAGGGCTTCTTGCCGATGCTCCAGGTGTCAAACGCCTCGTCCAGAACCAGGATTCCCAGCCGGTCGCAAGCGTCCAGAAAGGCCGGCGCCGGCGGATTATGCGCGCAACGGACGGCGTTGAAGCCGCTGGCCTTGAGAATTTCCACCTTGCGTTCCTCGGCGCGGTCGTAGGAGGCGGCGCCCAGCGGGCCGTTGTCGCCATGCAAACAGCCGCCCTTCAATTTGAGCGGCCGGCCGTTCAGGCAAAAACCTTTTTCCACGTCAAAGCTGGTTTGCCGGATGCCGAACGGAGTCGTCACGCGGTCGGCCAGCCGGCCATCGCGAAAAATCTCCGTGATGTTGGTGTAAAGCACCGGCTGCTCCACCGACCAAAGAACCGGATTCGTGACGGTCAATTCCAGCGTCACTTCCTTGCTGTTTTTTGGCCCGATGGACTCATCCGTTTCACTGCGGGCCGCTTCCTCGCCACGGCTGCTGACGACGCGGTTCACCAGTCGGATGGGCGCATTGGATGGACCCTGATTGGCCAGCTCCATTTGCGCGCGGATTTGGGCGGCGTCGGGGCTGATTTGCGGCGTGGTGAGATTGATGCCGTATTGCGCGACGTGAACCGGATCGAGGAACTTTAACCAGACGTGGCGGTAAAGGCCCGAACCCGAATACCAGCGGCTGTTTTCCCCCACGTTGGAAATTTTGACGGCAAGGATATTGGTGGCGGCAAAGGAAACCTCCTTGGTGACATCAAACCAGAAGGGCGTGTAGCCGTAAGGATGCGTTCCCAGGCTTTTGCCGTTCAACCAGACTGCGGCGTTCATGTAAGCGCCGTCGAACTGGAGGACCACGCGCCGTCCGTTCTGATCGGACGGCAGGGTGAAGGACTTGCGATACCATCCAGTTCCATCGGTCGTGAAGCCGCCGCTGACCTGGCTGGTCGCGTTGCTGTCAAAGGGCGAATTCGTGCCCGGCAAATCTTCGATGCTCCAGTCGTGCGGCAAGTTCACCGCGGCCCAGCCGGAGTCGTCAAAAAATGTCGCTTCCGCGCCTTCGGCTCCGCCGCGATGGAAGAGCCAGCCCTGGTCAAAAAGCAGTTCCTGGCGGCCATCGGCGGAGGGGCCGGGAAGCGGCACGACCGCCTGCGCCGGCAAGTTCGAGACGACGGCCAGGTTCAGAAGCAACAGGCGAAACACGCGCATTAAGTGCATAGTTTTGGGGGATTATGGGACTATCCAGGATGATAAACAAATAAAATACGGTTCCATGACGTTTGTAATGGGTAAAATCGAACCTATTCCCTTCGCTCACCCCTGCCCTCTCCCACAGGGAGAGATTTCCCGGAACCAAGTTTCGCGCATTGAATCCATGGACCGGCTGTATCGTTCGCCGTTGCAAACCAGCGGAGGATTCTTCTCCCTCTCCGCGGGGGAGAGGGCCGGGGTGAGGGCGGGTTTCTTTTTTCAGGCGAGGAACGAGCCTCTGACCAACCCGGTTCATGGGGAGGGAGAATCGTCCGCCGCTTCTTTGAAAAACGGGCGATGGCATTGGCCGCACGAACTTTGGATTATTACAAAGCGCCGACTGCTGCTCCCTCTCCCCGAGGGAGAGGGTTAGGTTGAGGGGATTGCGCTGATACACTCATCAAACGTCCAGGAACCCAACCTGGCAGGGCGCGTCGCTCCGCGCTCGCCGTCGCCCGGGACACCCACGCCCAAAGAACCATCCGCGGCTGCCGGAGGACTGCCCGCCCTGCCAGGAAAAAGGAGGCTGCACGCGGTTGAAGGTAAAGCCGTGTGCAGCCTGTCACATTCCATCACATCAAGGCTGGGCCAGCCGGAAGAACATTTGGGTGTTCGTCGTGGTGATGGTGGCCGAACCTTGTCCCGCAGTGTTCGGCACATCCGTCCAGACCACCGGCGGCGTCAGGTTGGTGGTCCACTGCAAACCAGCGTTGGCATTGGCGGTCCAGTTCAGCGTCAGCGAATTCCCGCTCAAGGGAGCCGCCGTGATGCTGCCGTAGCTGGTGAGAGAGGTGATACTGAAGCCGTTGATGCCCGCGTTCACGCCACTCGGGTAATTGAAGTACAACCCGGCGCCGGTGAGCGAGCCGCTGAGGTCGGCCCCGGCCGGTGCCCCCACCGTCATGGTGTTGACATTATAGGTGTTCCAATTGGCTGCGGCTGGCGCGAAGACCTGGGTGTAGGTGGTATTGCCGGTGGTCACCAACGGCAGACCTGTTGCCGAAATATACCAACTGGTGCCGTTCATTTGCACAATGAAATTGCCCGTCGTGTCGGCGTGGTCAACGTAGAAAGTCGCCGATAAAGTCAGGTTGGGGTTGGCAGCCAGACTGATGCTCGGGAAGGGCAGACCGGAAAAGCCGGTGTCCGACGCCGTGGTGGCATAGTATTCGGAATTGCCGTTGCCGCCGGCATAAAAGTCGGCAGTCCCGGTCTGGCCACCTCCCGCATAAGGACCAAACAAGTATGTGCCGTTGCCGTTGTCGAGCCAGCCGACCGAACTGAAGGGTTGAAAACCATACAGAACTTCCGGCGTCGGGAAGGTCTCAGCGTAGAGCAGGCCGGGCGGCGGCGAAGTAACCGTCAAGGAGGCGGTGGAGTAGTTGGCGGAGTTGTCAGTGCCGGCGACATTGCTGGCAATGCAGGAATAATTGGCCGCGTCGCTGGCGGTTGCGTTGGTAATGCTGAACACAGCGAGATTCGCCAAGGAGGTACTCTTGGCGACGGTGACTCCGTTGCTTTGCCAGTAGTAGTAGAGGGGCAGGGTTGCTCCGATTTGAACATGAACCTGGAAGGAAACGCCGCCGCCACTGTAAACGGTCTGGCTGATGGGCGCGTGGTCAATGCTCGGGGCGGTGGCCGGCACCGAGTCTGTAATTATCAAGAAGTTTTGAAAATCCCATTCCGATTCGTAGGATTCGGCCACGACCACGCCCGCGCCGGTAATGTTCCCGGTCAGGTCAGCGGAGGCCTGGCTGCCGATCGTTGCGCCAGTGCTGTTGAAGGTGAGGTTGTTCCACACCGTGGCCGCGGGATTGAACTGTTGCTTGTAGGTGGCATAGACGTTGGCCGGGCTTGTATTCACCGGTATGGGTATGGCATTCACATACCAGTTTCCGCCGTTCATCTGGACGGCGAAATACGAGGTGGAATTTCCCTGACCATTATATTCATTGGAAGTAGGATCTACGTCCACGGAAAAAGTGACGGCGGGATAAGCGGCCGGGTTTATCGTCGGAAAGGCCAGCCCGGAAACGCCCGTATCAAGGCTCGTCGTGGTGTAGAAGAAGAGATTGGTGGGGAATGTTTGCTGATAACTTTCCGCGGCACTAAGGTAGCCTTCGTTGTCGGTACTGTCGAAGTACAGGCGATTGGGCACGTCTTGAACGCTGGCCGCCCAGCCAACCGTGCCCGGTGAGTAGCTAACGCTGGTCGAGGGCCCCACAAACGGGAAAGTCTCGGCGTACAAGTAATCGGCGGGGACGGGGTTGACAGTCAAATTGGCGGCGCCGGTGTTGGCGGTGTCAAAGTAACCGGTGGAGTTGCTGACGATCACCGTATAGCTGCCATCATCGGCGGCAGAAGTGTTCAGAATCGTGAGGGTGGCAGTGTTTGCCCCGGAGATGTGGCTGCTGTTGGAAAGGAGATTCCCGTTTTGTTTCCAGTAGTAAGAATACGGTTGCGCCGGTGAGGCCGCCACCGAGAACGACACGCCGCCCCCGGCATAAACGTTTTGGGACAACGGCGCCGCGACCAGCGTTGGCGCCGTATTGGAAATCGAGGTGATCAGAAATTCGTTGACGTTCACATAACCGCCGTTGGGATCAGTGACCAAGCCGACCCCGGTAATGGGCCCCGACAGATTGGCCCCGGCCTGTCCGCCAATGACCGCACTGGCGCCAAGGGTGAGAGAGTTCCAGTTGGTCGCCATCGGATTATAAGTCATGTCCGTTCGCTCGAAGTATTCAGAACGCGGCCTCGGATCGGGTGTTATGGGGTGGTTGGTGGAAACATACCAGTTCCCCCCCACTTGCACGGCAAACCATATTTGGGCAACGTTGTTGGGATCATAGTTGGCCACCGTGTACGATGAGAACTGGAGGTTGGTGTAGAGCGTCGGGTCAATGCTGGTGTAGGCGCTGTCGCCATAGAACCCGCTGCCCGCGCCATTGATGGTATAAAACATTGCCGTTCCACCGCCTCCAAAATACCAGCTGCCGCCTGGCAGACTTGCACCCGTCACGTCATCCACAGCGCTATTATCTGAATATAATTGGTAGTAATAGTTTGACGGCAGCGCGGTCCAGCCGACATCAGGCATGGTCTTCTGGCCTCCGTGGCCATTGACGCCACCCCAGTCCTCCTGGTAGAGCACGGCGGTCTGGGCGGAAGCCAATTGGAGGCCGGCGATGAAACCGAACGCGGTTAACAATATGGTTTTCATGGGATTTGCTTGATTATTGGGTTTCATAAGGTTCGTTGTTTTTTTGTTTCATTCTTGGTGGTGTTTTTTTCTGGTGTTGGGTTCTTGGACAAAAGCCGTTCGGCCTTTTTATGAGGTTGTTCGTTGTTGTTTTACCATTGAAAACATGGGTTGCCGGAACCCTGATTTATATAATTGGTCATGGCACTATAGGCAATCCATTCCACATGGCCGTCAACAAAACCGTGATTGCCGCCCGGGGGCTTGCCATTGACCAGATGAGCGGTGGATTGCGGATTGGCCGCATCAAATGGCGGGTTTCCGACCAGCGTGATGCCGGCATAAACCTGCCTGTACGGAGCGCTGAGGATCGCACAAGCGACAAAGGGCACGGAACTTGGCGGATGCGTGCCATCGCAAGTCAGTTTGGTGGGGGTATATTCGTACGCGGGCATCAGCGGAATTCCTTTCAAAATCCAAAGATATCCGGTGATGCGAAATCTGTTTTGGCCGCCATTATAAATGGCATCATAATTCCAAGTGGCGTCACAATCCCAGGAAGGATAACCCGGGTCGTAAAATACATCCTTGGTGCAGCCATTGTCCATCATGGCGCTGATAAAAACGCTCGAAAGATCCCATGGCCAACTGCCACCATACGGCGGGGGGGTTGAGGGAATGATGGGGGATTGGGTCAAGTCCATGATCTTGTCATTGTTGGCACCACCATAGAGCTGGAGAGACAGGCAAAGCTGATGCTGGTTGCTTTTGCACGCTGCGCGCCGCGCCCGGTCCTTGGCGGCCGCCAGCGCGGGCAGCAGTATTGCCGCCAGAATGGCGATGATGGCGATGACCACCAGCAGTTCAATCAAGGTAAAGCCGCGCAGACAACAGGGTTTTTCTTTCATTTCTGACTCATGGGGTTGCGTTCTTGGAGACGCCGCAAGGCAAAATGCCCGCCCCGCTGCGCCATCGGGGACACCGCTGCCGGACAGGACGGCTGTGTCAGGCTTAAAAAGCGGCGTCGTTGATTTTTCGATTCCAACTCTGGCATTGGTCACGGACACGATCATTTTATTGCCTGGCAAACAGGGGTGCGTAGGGTGAAGATTACAACAACGGTGGAAATCTGGCGTTCGATTTTTGCTACTTTCGTTTTTCAAACATGCCGCCGAATGCCCAATGCGCCTTCCGGTGATCGCGGAGCGACCACTTCCCCCATTTCCAACGTTGAGGAACCCCGGATTTTACAGCCCGTCCGAAGGATTTACACTGAACGTATTGGCGGTTCGCCACTGTTGCCAGTCGTTGGCAATGGTCTGAAAAGAATCCGTTTCCAGGTTGGGGGTCGGCGGGAAGGTGGAGGAGGCCGGATCATACCAGCCCCAACTGTCGGGCACCGAACCGTGAATGGCCTTATAAGCCCACATCGTCCAATTGAGGCCGGCCCGGTCATAGTCATTGATGGAGTAGTCGCAAACGCCCACGCCCGTTCCCAGGTCGTTCCATTCGCCAATGTAACCGGGAACATTCCAAGACAGGTGATTTTGGAAATCCTTCACCTGATTGTCGGAACCCGCCTGAACCTGCGCCGCGGAGCCGTTCCATTGGTACTCATGCATTTCATAAACAACGTTCGTCCAGCCGTACACCGAGGGGTTGGGCAGCATGTCCCAATCCCAGCTTCCGAATGTTCCTTCCGCAATGATCATGTGGCTGGCATCCGCCGCGCGGATGGCGGTGTACAAACCGGCATAGGCCGCCCAGACCGCCGCCGTGCCGGGCGACCCCGAGGGTTCGTTGATCAAGTCGTAACCGGCCACGGCGGGGTTGCCATTGTAACGGGCGGCTATTTGCGCCCACAGGTAGGCGGTCTGGCTCTGATCCAGGCTGTTGGTCCAGTATTCGCCTGCACTGTTCTGGCTGCCCACGACCCCATGCAGGTCCATGACCACATAAATGCCGCACGCGGCGCAATTGGTCACCAGCCAGTCCAGCACGGTGAACGCATCGGGCCTCCAGCCGGAACTGGTGGTGTTGGTGATGGAGTAAAAGTTGCCCCACCAGACAGGCACCTGCACGCAATTGAAACCGCCATTGGCGATGTTGTCGAGGTCCCCCGTCGTAATCCAGTTGGTCTGATATCCATGGATAAGGCTCTGCTCGGCGGCCACGCCGAACCGGCTGTCCAAATTGGTAATGGCACCATAGGTGTCCGCCAGATTCCCGCTGTCGAGAGGACACATCCACTTTTCCATGAACAACCAGGCACCCAGATTGACGCCGCGCAGGCGGACGACCTGGCCGCCGGCATTGACGATGTTGGTGCCGCTGGCGCGCAACAGTCCCGCTGGCGTCAGCCCTAGCCGGAAAAATTGCCGCGCCGGGTTCGTTGCCGGCAGATTGACAAATAATTTCCCGCTGCCGCTCGATGGCACATTCGCCAGAGGCTGCCAGTTGGGCTGCGCAAGACTGGAAGTGGAAAAAAGCGTCAAGTTGCTGGACGAACCGGGCCAGGCCAGGTGAACTTGGTTTGTGCCTGTGGTCAAAGCCATGCTCAGTGGAGGCAGTGCACCGGTTGAAACCCCCTCAAGCTGGAAAGCACTGACGTTCCACCATCCGCCGGTGGACGCGGCGACCAGGCCGATCCCGGTAATCGGTCCCGAAAGTGCCGCCGCAGCCGGCCCGCCAATGGCTACACTGGAGCCAGCCGTCAGGTGGTTCCAATTGGTCGCCGCCGGACTGTAGGTCATGTCCGTTCGGTGAAAGCCGTCCCCCGTCTGATTGGGTATGATGGGATGATTGGTCGAAACATACCAGGCACCCCCCACTTGCACCGCAAACCAGCTTTGGAGGGCGCCACCGTCAACGTGCCACTGTGCATACACCGAGAAATAGAGGTTCGTAAAAAGGGCCGGGTTAATGCTCATGAAGGCGCTGTCGCCAAGGGTCCCGCTGCCCGCGCCATTGGTGGTGTAAAACATGGCCAGGTTGGGCCCGGTATCGTTGTCGCCAAACCACATTCCATTGGTCGGCAAACTTGCGCCCGTCGTGTCATCCAGGTTGGCGAATTGGAAGAAGCCGCTGTAAAAGTCGGTCCCAAGCACCTGGGTCCAGCCGACATTGGCGATGGCGCTCACGTTGGCTCCGCCGTTGGTCGTGCCCCAGTCCTCCTGATACGGCACGGGCACAACGTCGGCGCCCAGGCTGCCGCCAAATAAATTTTCACATTTTACCACAATGTTGCTCGCATAAGTGTAGGTGGTGTAGGTGGGGCCGGGCGACCCGCCGGCACCGCCCATTTGGTAGTCTATGATCAACTCGCAGGGCACGCCCACAAAGGTGCCGGCCTGTTGGTCGGACATCAGAACGCCATCAATGAAATACTGAAAATCCACATTGTTTGCATCCAGCAGGGTGGCAAGCATCCGATAGTTATGCCAGGCGGTGCCGGCGGTGGGCACAGCGGTCAGTTGCGTTTGCCAGTTGCCATCGTAGGTGTTCTGCCAGATGACATCACTGCCCTTCACTTCCAGGATGTCGCTTTCGGGCGGCCATTCGTTGACGCCCAGCAGCCACATGGCCGGCCAGGTTCCATAGACCGTCGGCACGATGAAATCCCCGCTGATGTCCCAGACGGGACACTGCGGACTGATGACCATTTCCTGTTGCAGGAAAAAAGTCCCGGAGTTGTAGGCGATGGGGATATTCCAAGGCGACATGCTGGTGCCCTCGTAGGAGTTGGTGAGCGATGAAGCAATCGTCACCACCCCGTTGGTAACCCCGACATTGGCGGGGTTCATCAGGGCGCTTCCATTATGGATCGTGCCCCACGGATAGTTGTAGTACCACTGGGTGATGAACGTCTGGGCATTGGTGAAAGACCTCCCGTCCACGAGCGTTTCCCAGGCGCCTGAATCAGCCAGTTCCAAAAAATTCAATGCCGCCACCGAATTGGAAGAGGTGACGGTGAAAGCGATCCGGCCGTCCGCCGAGGGGATGATGTTGGTCCACGTCGGCGCGACGGTATTATTGTTATAGCTGTCAAAGCTCACCGTCGTTGGGCTGGAACTGGTGCCGGTGGCCAGGGAATAATAGTCGTTCAACTGGCTGCTGGCGCTGCCGCCATAGGCAAGAAGATTGTAAGCCAGGTGCGGGTTGAGATTGGAGATGGTCACCAGCAGGACCGCTCCCTGGGAAATCTCCATGTTGTATTGCAGCGCGTTGACTGGAAACATGACAATCGCCGGGGGATAGGGCGAGGGATTGTAGGTGAACGGCCAGCTGGTGAAACTTTTTCCCGCCACGACGGCGCCGCCGCTGTTGGTCTTGGTCAAAGTCAGGGTCCAGCCGGTGGGCACATTGGTGATGTCCGCCAGGCTCATCGGCGAAGGACTGCCGTTGACCGGAACGGCTCCGACGGCAGTTTGCTCCGAAGAGGAAACGGTGGCGCAGTTGTAATAAACCCCGGACGAGGGCCGGACAGCAGCATTGGTGTAGCTAAAGCTCACCAGCACAGTGGCGGCGGAGGCGGCGCGGACAAGGCAGAGCGCCGCCCCAACGGCGGACACAAGCGCCCAGAATGTTCTTTTCAATTTCATTGCCAACTCATCGTGGGTTTTGTTTCGCGGGATTCCGGCTGTAATTTTCTCAATTCAGCAGTCGGAAAAACTGAATTTCCAGGTTTTCAGAGGATCATTGCTGGATGAGCCGGAAGAACATGCGGGTGTTCGTCGTGGTGAGGGTGGCCGAACCCTGTCCGGTTGTGTTTGGCACATCCGTCCAAACCACCGGCGGTGTCAGGTTGGTGGCGCTCTGCAGGTGAACGTTCGCACTGGCCGTCCAATTCAACGTCAGCGCATGCCCGCTCATGGCACCCCGCGCAATGCTGCCGGGCGTTGTGGGCGGGGTGGTGACCGAGGCGACCTGAATCTCGTTGACGTTCCACCAGCCGCCGGTTGACTGGGCGACCAGGCCAATCCCGGTAATCGGGCCCGAAAGGGCGCCCGCAGCCGGTCCGCCAATGACCACACTGGAGCCAGCCGTCAGATTGTTCCAGTTCGTCGCCGCCGGATTATAGGTCATGTCGGTTCGGTGATAGTTGTATCCCCCCGCCTGATTGGGTATGACGGGATGGTTGGTCGAGACATACCAGGCACCCCCCACTTGCACCGCAACCCAGCTTAGTAGATTGCTGCCGGCATAGTTCCATTGCGCATACACCGAGAGCTCAAGGTTGGTATAGAGCGTCGGGTTTATGCTCGTGAAGGCGCTGTCGCCATAGGTTCCGCTGCCCGCGCCAGCGGTGGTATAAAACATGGCCAGGGTGGGTCCGGCATCGCTGTCGCCAAACCACATTCCATTGGTCGGCAAAGCCGCGCCCGTCGTGTCATCCACGTTGGCGAATCGGAAGAAGCCGCTTGAAAAGTCTGTCCCAAGCACCTGGGTCCAGCCGACATTGGCCACTGCGGTCACGTTGGTTCCGCCGTTGGTCGTGCCCCAGTCCTCCTGATACAGCACGGCGCGCAAAGGCGTATTGGTTGACGGGATGGGGAGCGTGGCGGTGACTTCCATTGAATTGCCGCTCGTTCCATAGGCATTGGCCGCCGTCACCACATAGAAATAGGTCGTGCCGTTGACAGCAGCGGAGTCGGTATAATTCGTGGACGCCGTGCTGGCGAGAGCCGTTTCGGCGCCGCTGGTGGTGGCGCGCTTGACGTTATAGCTGGCGGCGTTGCTGACCGACGACCATGTCAGGCTCACCTGCCCGGAATTGGTGGAGACGGTCAACTGGGCCGGGGCCGCGGGCGGATTCGTGTTGGATGCCGTGTTGGTTGATACGGGGCTGACTTCCAGGAAATTGATCGCTCCAACCCCTGCCGACGTGATGGTAAAGACAATCTGGCCGCCGACCGGAACGACGTTGGTCCAGCTAACCGCCGTCGTGCTGTTCCCCGGCGCGTTGTTGGTGTTCATGGCCGGACTCGGGCTGGTGCCGACAGTCAACGTGTTGGTCTGGGGACAAAACCCCGGTCCGCCATCGGAGCCGTACATCAACAAATTGTAGCTCGATCCGGAACTCAGACCCGAAAGCATCACCGAAATGGGACCGCCAAGGGTAAAGCCGTGGGCCAAGGCCGTCTGCGGAAAGCTGGCGACGGCGGCGGGATAAGGGCCGAGCCAGTCATCCCCCTCGGGGGCCGAATTGGCATCAAACCCATACTGTCCGAGCTGGTTGATGGCCAGCGTCCAGCCGGAGTTTCCGTTCGTCGCGTTGATTAGCGGTATCGGTGAATAGCTGCCATTGAGGGGAAGAACGCCGCCACCGACGGTTGACGCCGAGGTGGAGATGTTGTTCCAATAGAACCCGCTGCTGTCCGGACTGGGCATCGAGTCGCTCTGGCCGTCGAAATCCAACAGCACCGTGCCGACGGGCGGCGTCGGCATGGGCGGTACGGGGACCGTGGCGATGACTTCCGCCGAATTGGCGCTCTCGCCGCTGCTGTTGACGGCGGAAACCACATAGTAGTAGGTTGTGCCGCTGGCAACATTGGTGTCGGCATAATTCGTGGACACCGTGCTGGCAATGGCTGACTCAACGCTGCTGGCCGTGGAACGCTTGACGTTGTAACTGGTCGCGTTGCTGACCGCCGACCACGTCAGGCTGACCAGCCCGTAGTTGGTGGTGACGGTCAAAATCGTTGGAGAAGCGAGATTGTTTGAAACGGAGCCGCTGCCGATGAAAGCCGTCAGTGTTTGGAGGTTTTGGCTTGAATTGGCAGTGCCGCCAAGGTTGTTGATGATGTGTGTAATCTGGGTGTCCGGCATCTCGTACGGAATCCAGAAGGTGGTCATGTCGTAAAAATTCACGCCCGTGGTATTGGGCGCCTCAATCGCGCTGTTGAGGGTCACGTTGGCATCAGTGAAATAACAGTATATGCCCACGCCCCACGCATTATGGCTGGTCACGGTGTTGGCCACTTTGTAGGACGCGTAGCCATCCACGCTGCCGTCCATCCAGGCCGCCTGGCTGGGAACATCGTAGGGAATTTCGGACTGGTACATATACAACTGGCCCCCGTTGCCGTTCCACAGCGTTTGATATTGCTCATGGTGTTCGTTGAACAGGCCGTAGCACGTCACATTGTTGCCGTTGACGATCAGGCCGTTCTGGGAGGGGTTGACGGTCCAGCCGACCGCGCCGGAGTTGCCGTGGTCCGCGCGCCAGATCCAGATGTCATCCGTAATGACATTGGCGCTGTTGATCACCACGCCCACGGTGTCCTGCGCCGCCGCCGGGCCGCCCGTCCGCACCGTCAGATCATACAGAACGGTCGGATTGGCCGAATGATTGGCCGAACTGCCAGCGGGTCCCAATTGAAGCAATACGGGTGAATTCGCCGGGCCGGCATCAATGATGAGCGATGCGATGGTCACGCCATCCACGTCGGCCACGGAGATGACGGGCAGTCCATTCGCCGCCTTCAAGGACGGCACGCCCAGTCCCATGAGAATCGTATTCGGATTGTTCACCGTCAGCGTGCCGTTCAGCGAGTAAGTCCCGGGAGTGAAGATAATATTCTTGCCCGCGGCCAGCGCCGCATTGAGGGTCGCGGCCGTGTCTGTCGAGGCCTGCGCGATGTAGAATTGACTGATCGGGATGGAGGTGCCCGGCGTGGAACCGCTGGCCCAGGTCGTCCCAACCGTGAAAGTTTGCAGCGACGGGACGAAAACGGCGAAATTGCCGTTGCCGTCAACATACAGATACGGCTTCTCGCGAATCACCGGCGTGGCGTCCACAGTCGTGTTCGGCGAACTGGGAAAGGTGTTCGCCGGCGCATTTTGACAGCCCACAAACACCATGTTCCACGCGCCGCCTCCCCAGCTTCCCCAGGTGCTGTTGCGCGACAGCCATTGCTGCTGCGAACCTGAATCCACGAGGCCGTCCACCTCCGAATCGCCCAGAAACCCGCCGCTGGCGTAGCCATCACCACAGTTGCACGACGGCCAAAGGTCGTACAAAGCAAGCTCGCCCTCGATGTGCAGGCGCCTTATCGGGGCGGCCTGGGAAACCGCGATGCGGGTGACGCCCGGGGTGGTGTCGGTGTTCGTATCGTTGGCCGTCGGCACAACGGCGAAGTTTTCCACCGACCGCCAGAAATTGTCCAGAGCCTCGCCATTATTCCATTTGGCGTTGACGTTCACGCCGCCGTTGATGACCACGTTGTCGGGGTTCTGTCCCAGGCCGGCCACCTGGGTGTAGAAGCCTAAGTTACAGTCCACATTATATGTGCCGGGCTTGAAGAGCAGCGCGTAACCCTGGGAAGCGAACTGCGCGGTCTGCATCTGGTTGTAAACAGTGGTGCAGACGTTTTGAATATCCGAGTTCGCCATGTTCGTGTCAAAGACATAGACGTACTGGCCGAGGATGGTCGCGTTCGCATTGCTGATGGGTTCGGCGCCAGCGGTCTCCGGCGCGAGCAGATAAAATCCGGCCAGCAGAGCGATAATGGGCACAAGGGAAGCTGTCGCGAAGCGACAGCGGAAATTAGCCCGGCACGGGGTGCCGGGGAACATGCCCTCCCAGAATTCCCCAAGTCCTGAAAGGACGCTGGAAATCGCTGTTTTCAATGTTTCCGCCGTCCTTTCAGGACGGGTTTTCGTTTGGCGTTTTACCAGACACTCACGTGTCTGGTTAATATCCACTGTCGCTCCGCGACCACCGGAATGCGCATTGGACATTTTACCATTACAAACGTCGAGAAACCGGAAATGTGGAATTGCCGACAAAACGCGGCGGTCACAGACCGCGGCAATAGAAGGTGAGTTTTGCACTAGATTTGTTTTTTCCATTTTGCCCATGTAATGTTGATGTTTGTAAAACCGTAAAATAAAGGCGGCCGCAGTCTATTCTGCGGCCGCCTGTGATCAAACCGCCTGCATCCGTTTCAACCTTACGGATTCACCAGCTCGTAAAACACTGACGGTTGGGTCGGATCCAGCGTGACACTGTAACTGCCGTCCGAAGCACCCCCCACCGTGGTCCAAGTGCCGGTCTCGTTCAGCCCAGCAGACAGGTCGTTGGTCTGGCTGACCAGCCGCCAGCCCTGGCCGGACGGCCAGGTGAGGTTCAACATGTTTCCGCTGAGAGTGGAGGTAATTGACGCCGGGGAAGGTGCCGAGGCACCCACCTGGGTCACTTCGAGAAAGTTCACGTCCCCGCCGGGAGTGGGATTGGAAGCGTCGGGCACGACGGTGAAGGCAATCTGGCCGCCAGCGCTCGGAGTCACGTTGTTCCAAGTAACCACGGTCGTGGCGTTGCCGTACGAGTCATAGTCAACCGAAAGCGGACTGGTGGTGCTGCCGATGGTCAACGTATCGGTTTGATAGCCGCCCGATCCATAACCGGTTGGTGGTGCATAGGCGGTGGATGCACCGTAAACCACCACATTGTAAGTGCTGGTGGGGTCCAAACCCGAAAGGGTCACGGAGCCGCCGCTGCCTCCTACGGCGCTCATCCCACTCTCCAAGGCCGTCTGCGGAAAGCTGCTGAGCGCACTCGGATAAGGGCCGGTGTAGGCTTCCCAAGAACCATTAGCGTTGCAATTATAGCCATAGTTGTTGCCGCCCGGGAGGTCAACGACCTGCAGCGTCCAACCGTCATTGCCGTTGAGCGTGTCCACCAGCGCGAGCGAGCCGGAGCTGCCATTGATCGTATCACTCGGGTAATCCGACACCTCTGCGTTGTTCCAATAATTCCCGCTGCCGTCCGTGCCGATGGGGAAGCTGCCGACGCTGTCGCCGTTGTTGTCAGTAAAATTCACCAACGCGGTAATAGTCGCGTTCGGCGTCGCGCTGGCCTCCGGGCTGTTGCCGCTTGGGCCGTTGGCGTTGACCGCCTGCACCTCATAGTAATAGGTGGTACCGTTGACAGCAGTAGTGTCGGAGTAAGTAGTCCCGGTCACACCAGTTATCAAGGGGGTTTCCCCCATGCTGGTCGTGGATCGTTCCACATTGTACGTCGACGCCCCAGGAGAGGCCGCCCAGATCAAGGTCACCTTCCCATTGCCGGGCGCCGCAGACAGGCTGGCGGGTGCCGCAGGGGGCTGCGTGCCGCTCGCTTCAACTATTTGGATCATGTTTACATCGCCGCCGCCATTGGACGCATCGGGCACGACGGTGAAGGCAATCTCGCCGTTGGCGTCCGGAGTGACGTTGTTCCAAGTCACCACGGTCGTGGCGTTGTTAAGCGAGTTATAGTGAACCGCAGTCGGGCTGGCGCTGGTGCCGTCGGTCAACGTGTCGGTTTGATAGCCGCCCGATCCGTAACCGTTTGGCGGTGCGCTTGCGCTGGATCCCCCGTAAACCAGCACATTGTAGGTGTTGGCAGGGTTTAAACCCGAAATGGTCACGGAGCCGCCGCTGCCTCCTAGGGCGCTCATCCCACTCTCCAAGGCCGTCTGCGGAAAGCTGCTGAGCGCACTCGGATAAGGGCCGGTGTAGGCTTCCCAAGAACCATTAGCGGCGCAATTAAAGCCATAGTTGTTGCCGCCCGGGAGGTTGGTTACCGCCAGCGTCCAAGTTAAAGGAGTGTCAGCCGTGTTCACCAACGCGAGGGTCGGGCCGGGGTTGCCATTGATCGAATCACTCGGGTAATCCGCCACCTCCGCGTTGTTCCAATAATTCCCGCTGCCGTCTTGGCCGATGGGGAAGCTGCCGACGCTGTCGCCGCTGTTGTCGGTGAAGTTTATCAGCACCGTGTTTTGCGCCACACCCAGCATGGGCAGGGCACAGAGGGTGAGAATGGGTATTAACTTTTTCATTGTTGTCTTTGTTTTCATATAAGCATCACAATGGTGTGTTTTGGTGGATCAATTGTGAGTCTTCTCCACTATCAGACTTTAATGCCGGTTTGTCTAGCCCTACAAATGTAGGGGTTTTATCCCCGCCTGGGACCTCCTTTTGCGGTTTGCAGCCGCAAAAGAACGCAAAAAAATGCAACAAAGAAATGGCTCATTAACCCTGAACCCGCTCCAAAAATACTTTTTACATCCCGTTGGATTGTAATGATTTGCGGGCTGCTCCGCCGTCCTTCCAGGACGGATTTTCTTTTGATGATTTACCAGACACTGGCGTGTCTGGCTAATTTCCGCTGTCGCTCCGCGACCACCGGAAATGCGCATTGGGCATTCCATTAAAAAAGGTTCATTTTCATCTGGAACGTCATACGCACCCCTCATCCTAACCCTCCCTGGGGAAAGCCGCTGGCGCTTCATTCTTTTCCCAGGTTCCCACGGCCAATGCCATCGCCAGCATTTCAAGAAGGCGGCGGACGATAAAGTCCTCTCCTGTGTGGGGAAGAGATTTCCCGGAACCAGTTTCGCGCATTGAACCCATGAACCGACTGTATCATTCGCCGTTGCAAACCAACGTAGGTTTCTTCTCCCTCTCCGCGTTGCGAGTCTGCGAGCAATGGGGAGAGGGCCGGGGAGAGGTGCTGGTTTCTTTTTTCAGGCGAGGAACGAGCCTCTGATCAATCCGGTTCATGGAAAGGATTTGGGTAAGGGCGGTTTCGTTCCCGGCGAAAGCTGTGCCCTTTCACCGTCACGGACCGACGTCCAATGTGAGTTGCGAGGCATGCAGTCCGTCAGCGGTGGCGCGCAGGACGATTTGGCCGGGCTGGCCGCCGGCTTTCACGATCACCAGGCAGCGGCCATGCCAGCATTTTCGCGCGGGCGTTTGGCAGCTTTCCAAGCTCACCGGATTGGCGTTGCCCACACCGACGATTGTTCCAGGCCCTTTTATCTCGAAGTGAACCAGCTTGTCGGCATTGGGATTGACCACGCCCTGCGCATCCACCAATTCCACGGTGACGTAGCTCAAATCCTCGCCGGCGGCATGGAGCTGGCCGCGGTCGGCTGTCAGCCGGATGTGGCGGGGGTTGCCCGCAGTGCGCAGTGCCGTGTTCGCGACTTTTTGTCCGGCGTCGTAGCCTGCGGCCTCGAGCGTGCCGGGCGCGTATGGAACCGGCCAGACGGCCTTGAATTCCGTGGAACGGTCCGTCGGTTTGCGTCCGAGGGATTTGCCGTTCAGGAACAACTCCGCTTCCTGGCACGAGGAATACACCGTCACCGTCAACGGCTTTTTCCCATTCGTCTTCCAGTTCCAGCCGGCGCGCAAGTCGTCAAAGTGCCATTTGCTCCAAAAAAACCCGTTACGCGATTCACGCCAAAACGCAATGCTGACAATGGGTTCCCCCTCCTTTTGCCTGCGGCGGGTTTTGTCGCATGACCGGCTGGTGCCTTTCTGACAGCGGCGTTGTGGTGTCGTTCTCACCGGGGGATGAGCATAGGCGATTTAACGCCCTCCGGCTAATCGAAAAAAGACCGGCGCGCATTGATTCAATCAATGCGAACTGGCGGTGCTGGTCGTGGCGGCTCATTCCCGTGTGGCCTTCCGGCGTTCCTGCTGCTCGCGTGGATGGAACTTGCGGTGCGCCTCCTTCAAGTCGGTGATGGTCAGCCGCAGATACCGCTCCGTGGTCGCCAGCGACTTGTGGCCGAGCATTTCCTGAACGTGCCGCAAGTTGGCGTCGTTCTTGAGCAGGTGCGTGGCGCAACTGTGCCGCCACAGGTGGCAGGTCACGCGCTTCTTGACGCCAGCCAGCCGGACATACTTGTCAATGATGGGGCCGAGGCCGTTGACGCCGATGGGCAGGCCGTGCCGGACAGAGACGAACAGCGTGTCGGTCTGTTTGCCGTGCAACATTTCCGGGCGGATGACTTTGATGTAATTTTCCAGATACCGGCAGGCGATGGCGCTCAAGGGCACCACGCGGTCTTTCCGGCCTTTGCCCCGGTTCACCCGCAACAGTTCTTCCTCCAAGTTCACGGCGTCCACCGTCAGGTTGCGCAACTCGGCCTTGCGGATGCCACTGGCGTAAAGCACTTCGAGCAACGTCCGGTCGCGGTAGCCAACCCGCGTGTGCGTGTCGGGCGCTTCGAGGATTTTGCGCGCCTCCTCCGGTGTCAGCACGTTCTTGGGCAGGGCATCCGGCTCTTTGGACAGGCGCAAGTCCTGCGCCGGATTATGGGCGAGATAACTTTCGTGGTGAAGGAACTTGAAAAAGTTTCGGATGGCCGACAGGACACGATTTTGCGAACTGACGCCGCGAGCCATGCCCCGGATGGTCGGCTGGTAAAAAATCCAGCGTTGGAAGTCGGCCAGCGTCGTGGCCGTGACGGTTTGCAGGCCGGTGATTCTGGCCTCGGCCAAAAACTCGCTGAACCGATTAAAATAAACCTGCTTGGTGGTCAGCGTCGGCGGCGAGTAATTGAGCGATTCGAGATGTTGCAGGTAACGGGCGGCCAGCGTGTCGAGCGACAAGTCGCCTGACTTCGCTTCTCCGGCCAGTGGGGGCGGCGTTGGGTTTAGCGTTGCCATCGGTCGTGTCCTCCGGTCATTTGCGCCGCGTCCTCCCGCGTCAACAACGGTGGCACGGCTGAACGGCGGGCGCGTGGGTGGGTGTGCTGCAACGTCCGTTTCAAGTCGGACATGGTGACGCGGGTGTAAATTTCAGTGGTCTTGAGCCGCGTGTGTCCCAGGAGCCGCTGCACATACAGGATGTTCGCGCCATTGGCGACCAGATGCGTGGCGTAACTATGCCGCCAGACGTGCGGCGAGACGTTCCGGCCTAAAACTCTTTTCGCATAACGCATGAGGATTAAACCGACGGCCTCCCGGTGGATCGGCGGATGCGGCTGGATGGGCGAGAGCCAGAGCGCGTCCGTCCAGCCGGGATTACGCGGCGCTTTGAGCCAAACGGCACGCGCTTCTTTTAGATACCGCTTCAAGGCATCGCACGCACTCTGGCCGACGGGCACCACGCGGTCTTTGCCGCCCTTGCCCTGCACGCGCACAAAACCATTTTTGATGTCCACGTCCTGCACGGCCAGACGCGCCATTTCTTCGCGCCGGATGCCGCTGCTGTAAAACAGTTCCATCATCGCCCGGTCGCGCAGTCCCTTCGGCGTCTGGTCGGGCGCGTCCAGCAACCGGCGCACTTCGGACGGTTTCAAAATCCGCTTGGGCAGGCGGCGCTCCCACTTGGGCAGGCGCACGTCCGCCGTGGGATTGAGCAAAATTTCGCCGGTGGTTTCCAGATGCGCGAAGAAGCCTCGCAACGTGGCCATGTGGCTGCGCACGGTGTTGGCGTCGCGGCGGCGCAACAGTTCCCGCTGGTAGGCTTCAATGATGTCCTGATTGACGGCGCGCAGGTCGGCCACGCCGACGGTTTGCAGATGCGCAAAAAATCGCCGTAGGATGTGCGTGCAGCCTTTGATGGTGGTCGGCGCGTAATTGCGCACGCGCAGCATTTCCAGATAAGGCTCCATTCGTTTTTTCACAGGCCGTTCCTCCCGTTTTGATGTTTTTCCGGTATATGTCCCCCTAAAACGGGTGCGAGGTTGCCCGCCGGTTTCATAAAACGCCCGTTGCCATTGGACGAAACACTGTTTTTAACCTCGCGGATGGACACCTGCGAGGTGGGTGCGAGGTGCCCGTTTTGGGGTGCGAGGTGGGTCAAAACCCCTGCGAGGTTGGCCGTTTTGCGCAACTGCTCCACCGATTTGAGGCCGGAAAGAAAGCGCCCCGGTTCGTCGGTCGGCTCATACACCAGCCGGTATTGATACGTCTGCCCAAACCGTCCCGACAGCGGCACGACGTATTCCATTTCCACCAGTTCATCAAGGTGCGTCCGCAACCGCGTGTCGCCCCACTTGAACGCCTCGCGCAACTCGCGCCGGTTGAACGTCACGTCGCCGGTCTTGCTCGCGACGGCTTGCCGCTGGACGTGCTGATACACCAGCCGCAACAACTCGCGGCTTGGCCGCGACAGGTCATCAAGACTGTGGCCGAACAACTCGTGCGCCAGTTCGTTCGCAATGGCAATGTCGTCGAGCGTGGTTTCAATGTGGTCGCCAAGCTCCGCGTCGTTCTGCACTGGCCGCTGCAACTGATACAGGAACGTCACCGCTAAAATGAGATTCAGGTATTTGGGCTGGTCGCGGCGCACGAGCAACGATTCGTCGGGATACGACAGCAACGGCTCAAACGGATTGATGATTTTAAGCGGACGCAGCAACCGCTGGAACGACTGGTGCCGTTTTAAGATGGCTTCACGCGCCAGCCGCCGCTGCCAGCCTTCCCGCGTGTGGCTCTGGCGCTGCGCCGCCAAAATCGCCCGCGTCTGCTCCGGTGATTCGTCCACGCTGATGACGACGAACCGGCTGCGCGTCTCCGCGTCCGTCCGTGGGTTGGTCGTCGTTTGAAAAACCGCCGTCGGCCCGTTCACCGTGTTGACCTGCGTTTCGAGTTTGCCGGTCAGCGGATTTTTGATGGTGCTTTCAATGACGAGCTTTTTCGCCGAGATGAGATTGCGGATGGCGTAGTCCGCTCCCTGCGCCCCGGCCAGCTCCTCGACGGCCAGCACTTTGTTTTTCAATGAGTCCTCGCCCTTGTAAAACAACGCCCGGTCGGTTAGCGAAGTCAGCTTGATTAAATCTTCATCGGGACAAAGGCAAAGAATGGTGTCCTGCAAGTGGCTCTTGCCCGAACCGCTGCCCGATAAGGTCAGCAACGCCAGCGGGTCGGGCATTTTCCGGCTGGTCATCGTCAGATAACCAATCAGCTTGTTGGTCGCCTCGCCAATCAATCCGAGCTTTTCCATGTCCCGCAAAATCTCCCCGGCCAGATCGGGATGCCGCCCCAGCTTCAACGCCTCGGCCTTGTCCGTGTCCGACACCAGCACCACCTGGCCGTGGCTCTCGGCCAGTTGCTTTTGCGCGTAGGCTTCGACCTGCCCGATGAGCCGGTTCACGTCGGCCTCGATGACTTCGACGGTTTCCCGGAACAGCCTCGCCACTTCGCTGATGAAGATGCGCCGCGAACGGCTGACGTAAAAATCCACCGTGTCTATGTGGAAGCAATGCGCGCCGCCCGGAGCGCCGCCGCCAGCGGCGGCAAAGGCTTTGACGGTCGCCCGCAAGCGTGCCTGCTTCTGCTGCTCAATGGCGTGCAGTTCGTAACGCCGCTGGCCGTAGCGCGCCGCGAAGCCGTCCGGCGTCATGGTGATTTCCTCGTCGCCGAGTTTTTCGGTGACTTCGCTCTTGGGCGGTTGCGCCGGTTGCAACGGCTCAAGGCATTGCTTTTCAAAATCAGCCGGTGAACGGCTGGCAAAAAATTCGTTCGCATCCTTCACGCCCTCCGGCCATTTGACGACGTGCATCTGTTTCACCAGCGAAGGCAGGATTTCGTTTTGCAGCCGGGCGGTCGCTTCTTCACCGGCCTTGTCGTTGTCGAGGGCGAGATAAATTTCGGTCGTGCCGTTGGCTTTCAAAAGTTGCGCGTGGTCGTCCGTCCAGCCGTGCGCCCCATACAACGCAATCGCATTTTTGAAGCCCGCCTGCCACAGGCTCAACGCATCGAAAATGGCCTCCGTGATAAACAGGCTTTGACTCGTTTTCGCCGCCGCTCCGTTGAACACGCCGCGATGCGGTCCCGGCAGATACAAGTGCGACGGCTCGGCGTCCGTAACTCGACGGCCGTAAATGCCGGTGGCTTTTCCAGTGGCATCAAAAATGGGAACGGTGACGCAGCCGCGAAAGTGTTCCTGCCCCTTCGCGTTCAGCACGCCCAAAGTTTTCAGATTGCGGATGAGGTCGCCGGACTTCGGCAACGCCCGGAGCAGGCTTCCATTGCTGTAGCCGACTTGAAAAAATTCGAGCGTCGTGCCCGACAGGTTGCGCCGGTTCAAGTAACCCATGCCCGCCGGGTCTTTGCGCAAGGTGCGAACGTAAAATTTCACGACGCGCTGCAACAACGCCTCCGCGTCCTCCGGCTTCAAGATTCGCGCCGGTGCCGCTGGCACCACCGCTGGCCGCGTAAAAGTTGCGCCGCTGTTTTCTTTGAGCCACGCCACGGCTTCGCTTTTGGTGAGGCCGTCCTTGCGCATGATGAAGTCAATGACGCTGCCGCCGACACGACAACCCAAACAGTTAAATAAATTTTTCGACGGCGTGACGTGGAACGAAGGCGTTTTTTCTTTGTGGAACGGACACAAGCCGACGTAGTCCTTGCCCTGCTTGGTAAGTTGGACGCCACGCGACTGCACGACGGCCACAAGGTCAATGCTCTGTTTCAACCGGCCTAGATCAACGGCATTCATCAGAACATTTCACCAGCCGGACGGATGCCGCCTTGCCAGCGACACCCGCCCGTCTGCCAGTGCCTGTTTTGGAGCGTGAGGAAAAAACTCCGGGACGAGTGCTGCCGGTTGGCAGCACCCGCCCCGGCGCTTCGCGGTGCCTGTGTCGGGGGCGTGAAGGAAAATAGTGCGGGACGGATGCGGCCTTGCGGCCACACCCGTCCCGGCGCCTAGCGGTGCCTGATCGGGGTGCGGGAAAGATTTCGGATTCATTGCGCCGCCTCCCGCCAAAATGTTTCCAGCAACGCCTGCATCGCCCGGACTTCCACCCGGATTAGTCCGCCCACCTCCGTCACCATGTCCGCCGCCAGCGGTTCGGCTCCCGGCGACTGCCCGCAGGCTTCCAGCAAACTGGCCAGCGCGATGGCACGGCGGCACCGGGTGCTCATTTCGTCGAGGGCGTCGAGTCGGCGGGATTCGGCCAGCCGCCGGGCTTGCCGCGACTGGTGACGCCGGTTTTTCCGCGAAGGCGTCAAGCCTCTTTTCAACGATTTTTTATTCGTGCTGGACATTGCGCACAAGATATAGAACATCATCTATATCTTGTGCAAGTAAATTTTATTACTCAACCCCCCGCAAACGGGACACCCGCGTATGATGCAGCCATGCACGCAGGTGGAAGGCCAGCCAACAAGCCCCGCTCACCTCTCGGCCAGCGGATTGCCGCAGCACGGGAGCAAGCCGGTATTTCTCAAGCGCAACTGGCGGAACGCCTCGGCGTCACGCAGCCCACGGTCGCCTATTGGGAGCGCAAGGCCGTGAACATCCGCTCGGATGTGCTGACGCGGATTGCCCGCTCGCTCGACGTTTCATCGGACGAACTTTTAGGAACCAAGCCCGCGACATCACGCGCCGCAAAACCGGCTGGCAAAGCACGGCAGGCTTTCGATGCGGTGTCACGACTGCCCCGCCGACAACAGGCGAAGATTGTCGAGGTCGTGGAAGCAATGGTCGAGAAGCACGGCAAAGGCTCGTGAGCAATCAGGTGATGCGCAGCATCACCACGCTGCCCGGCACGGCAGCCAGAGTGCCTAATAAGCAGGCCAGCGACGTTCGCCAGCCACACGCAGCCCCAAAGGTTCGGACGCCGCCCCGACAGGCCAGTGACGCCACCATAGAAGCCGCCTTTTCCCGACGACCACCAAACCCGCAACGTGATACGCGGCGATGAACGAACGAACCACCCGCACACCACCGGCGCGATTTCGTTTTCCTGTCCGGTTGGTGACGGCGAACGGCACGACGTTCGGAGCGGACACCAAATAAAAATCGTTCGCGTCCGCTCCGGTCGGCGGGACGGTCGGCGCTCACGAACCGTCTGACTTTCAATGAAGCGAAGCAGGCGCGTTGCTGGCGTGGGGCTTGCCTCCCGCAATGCCCCATGACAGGAACGGACTTGCGAGCGTCCACCAGCGGATGCGCCGTCACGATTCCAACGCGATTGCGTTCAACCTTCCGTCTGATTCAGGTTGTCGCCGTCGGCTTGGCCTTGCGGCGGCGGGCGCGTGGCTTGGCGGTTCCGTTGCCGCCCGCCGTCCAGCGGCTCATGCACTCGCGCAGGCGTGCCGGACTGACCGGGATGCCAGCGGCTTTGAGTTCGGCCACCAGTTGCGCGCTGCTCCAGCCCTTGTGCTGCAAGGCCAGCAACCTTTCGCGCAATGGTTCCAGCACGTCGCCCGCCGTCTTTCGTTTTTTCGGCGGTTCGCGTTGCGCCAACTGTTCCAGTTTTTTGTCCAGCGTCGCGTAATCCAGCTTCGCGGCGATCTGTTCGTAGTCAATGCGGTTGCTCATGGTGATGTCTGCTCCTTTCGTCTGGCCGGTGATGTGTTGTCTTGATGTTCGCGCCCTGTCGCCGCCGCCGGTTTTTCAACCGGCAACCTGACAACCTGGCCTCGCTCATTTTGACAGCGTTTCATCCGACAGTGTTCGACTCGCCATTCGGTTTTTTTCCAAGCAGCCTTGCGACGCGGTGGCGAGCAGATTCGTTACCGGCGCAAGGCGGGGTAAGTGTCATGGCAAAACTCCCGCTTTTAACCATTCACTTCCGGCTGCCTGTTTCACCCAAAGCATAGCATCCGTGGGATTCAGATTGCGCTCCGGTTGGCGCAACCAACTTTGAACCTATTACAGGCACAAGTTGTCTTTTTATCAGAGAACGGCCATTCAGGTTGTAACGGTTTCATTCCAACTTGTCGGCGGACTTTGGCGTAAAATCTGAACCATGTTTAGCGGCATACCACAGAAGAACCGGGCGGTTGCGGAGTCTTATTTCGACGAGCATCTTTCCCACAACGATTATTACACGCAAGGCCAGACGGAACACGGTCACTGGCTTGGTCTGGGCGCGCAACAGTTGGGATTAAAACCGGATGGCATCGTCACCCGTGATGCGTTCCTGCGCCTCTGTGACAACCAGCATCCGACGACGGGCGAGCAACTGACTCCGCAACAGTTTCGGGAACGGCGGATTTATTTCGACTTCGTTTGCTCGCCGCCAAAAAGCGTTTCGATTCTCGCCGTCACCATGAACGACCGGCGCATCATCGAGGCCCACAAGGAAGCCTCGCAACTGGCCGTGCGTGAACTCGAACAGTTCGCCGCGACAAGGATTCGCAAAGGGGGCGTCACGGAAGGCGACCGCGTCACCGGCAACCTCGTCGGTGCCGCCTTCGTGCATACCACGTCGCGCGCCCTCGACCCGCAACTGCATACGCACTTCGTCCTGTTCAACGCCACTTGGGACAAGTCGGAACGGCGTTGGAAGGCTTTGCAGACGGGCGATATGTTCGGCGCAATCAACTACGGCACGGAAGTCTATCGCAACGAACTGGCCAAGCGTCTGCACCAGCTTGGCTACGTCACGCGGCGCACCGGCTCGGCATTTGAGATTGACGGCGTTGACCCAAAACTAATTGAACGGTTTTCCAAACGGTCGCAGCAACGGGACATGGCCGTGAAGCGTCAGGAACAAAAACTCGGTCGCAAGCTCTCCAAAAAAGAAGTCTCCCATGTCGTCCACCAGTCGCGCCCAAAAAAATTAAAAGGCGCGTCAGACGAACAGGTGCGTGACCAGCAACTCGGCGAGATCGGCTTTTTCGAGAAGCGCGCCCTTCGCAAAGTGGTCGCCGCCGCCGATGGTCACGCCAAAGATTTCGCGCAACAAGTCAGGCCGGATGATGCGCTCGCGCACGGCCTCGCCCATGTCTTTGAACGTCACTCGGTCGCCCCGCAACATAAAATTTTGGAAGCGGCTTTAACCAAAGGCTGCGGGCAACTCGACCTGGGACAGCTAAAAACCAAACTGGCCGATGATGCCAGCCTCGTCCGCGTTGGTTCGGAGTTTTCGACACGGGAGATTCTCACCAAAGAGCTTTACCTGATTCGCGCCGTCAACGCCGGCATTGATTCCCTCCCGCCCGTCGCCGGCCATTACGAACCGCCCGAACGCCTCGGCCTCGACCAGCGCAAAGCGTTGGCGCACGTCCTCACCAGCCCCGACCGCTTCACCGGCTTTCGCGGCCTCGCCGGTTCGGGCAAAAGCACGGCGCTCGTGGAACTGGCGCGCGTCCTGCATCGCAAAGGTTTCGAGCCGGTGTTCTGCACGCCGACGGCCTCCGCCGCCGACACGCTCCGCAAAGACGGTCTGGACGCCACGACGTTTCAACATCTACGCGGCAACCTGCAAACGCGCAGCACGCTCAACTCGCGCTCGGTGATTGTCCTCGATGAAGCCGGGGCGGTCGGCCTCAATGACATGGTAAAACTGTTTGAACTCGCCCGCCTTTCCGATTGCCGCGTCGTCCTCTGCGGCGACACCGGCCAGCATACCAGCGTCGCGCGTGGCGATGCGCTGCGGATTCTCGAACAGTATTCCAGCTACCGCTTCAGCGAGCTGACGACCATCCGCCGCCAAAAACCCGAAGCGTTCCGGCAGGCCGTCGAACTCGCCGCCGCCAAGCAGACCGACAAGGCGTTCGCCAAGCTCGTCGAACTCGGCGCAGTCACCGAGTCTTTGAACGATGACGGCCAGCTTTATCAGCGCGCCGCCGATGCGTATGTGTCCGCCACGAAGCAGGGCAAGTCCGCGTTGCTCGTCTCGCCGACGTGGGCGGAGATTGAGGCCGTCACCGAAAAGGTGCGCGCCACGTTGAAAGCCGGTGGCGTCGTCGGCCAAAACGAGGAAGCCTTCGCCGTTTTTGATTCGCTTTCGTGGACGGATGCCCAAAAGAAAAACGCCAGCCAGTTTGAACCCGGCCAGCGTCTCCGTTTCCTCCGGCGAACCAAAAAATTCGACCGGGGCGAGACGGCGGAAGTCGTCGCCACAACTGAAAACGGTTTGCGCGTGCGCCGTGCCGATGGCTCGGAACTGGATTTCATCCCCGCCAGCGCCGCCGCTTCTTTCGACGTGGGCGAGTCCCGCGAACTGAAGGTCGCCGCCGGTGACTGGCTGCTGCTCCAAGCCAACCACGGCAAGGATTTCATCAACGGCGAGCGTGTCCAAGTTCGCGAGATCCAAAACGGCCGCATTGCGCTGGCCGATGGCCGGACACTTCCCGCCGCGTTCAACACCTTCACGCACGGCTACGCCGTCACGTCGCATTCGTCACAAGGAAAAACCGTGGATGAAGTGCTGCTGGTCGCGTCCTCAAAATCTTTCGCCGCCGTCAACCGCGAACAGTTTTACGTTTCGATTTCGCGTGGCCGCGAGCGCGTCCAGATTTTCACCGATGATTCCGAACTGCTCGCCCGCCGCGTCACCGATTCGCACGAACGCAAGGCCGCTGTCGAGTTGCAGGCGTTGCGCGACGACCTCGCCAAGCTCGGCTTCATCCGCAAGGAACCGCTCGCGGAAAAAATTCCGCCGCCGTCAACCGCCGTGCGCCCGCCCCGCCCGACGCGGGCGTTTCGGGTCACGCGCCTCTCGCCGGTTCAACGGCTCGCGCAAGTTGTCGAGGACGTGCGCCGCTGGCTCGGCCTCGAAGTCCTTGCGGACGGCCACCATGAAGCCGCCGCCAAAAAAACCGAGCAGGCCGAGGCCGTGCAACAGGCCGAGAAGATTTCACCCGCGACAACCCAAACGCGACGGGTGCGCCCCAACATCAAACTCAACGTGCCGCCGCCCCGCCGCTCGCGTGGCATCGGCATCTAAACCTCAACCAAAAAAAACATCATGTCCACCACGTCCACCTTCCTCGAAGATACCTGCTACGAGTCCGCCAACACTTACGCCGCCTGCATCGAGTTCCACCAAGACAAGCATCATCGCCGTGGCTTCCACGCCAGCCAGTTGATTGATTACACCCTCGAACCAAACCCCGATGCCGGTGAGGACAAGAACCAGCCGCCGCAAAAATTGTCCATCGCCTTTTCCACCGCCGATGTCGTCGTCCTGGGCTGGCGGCTCGGCTTCCTCGCCGATAAACTCCGCGATAATAAACTCGCCGCCCTCTGCGTCATCCCCAAACGCTACGCCGAACTCGAACGCGTCGTCGCCTTCGTCGCCTCCATCAAAATCACGCCCCTCAAACAGTAGAACCAGCGGCGCTCGCTCCGGCGTTTTGCCGAATGGCATGACTCCAAAGCACCGCAACCAACATGAAGGCCAGTCCAGTCCATTTTACCGCGATGTAGTAATGCGGGAACAACACCATCATCGTGCTGCCCGCTACGACTAAAAAAATCAACGCATACCAGTAGCCGATGCTTCGCCATGCGCCTTTCAAAACACCGAGCGAACCGAGCAGCATGAACACGAAGCCCGTCATTGGCACCAGCCACACGACCACCGCCAGCAAAATTGCTTGCGGCGGGTTGGAACCGTCTCCCGTTCCCGCGCCATCACCGGCACCGGCTATGGCCTTGCCAAATTGAGCCAGCGCAAACAAAAGCAAAGTCCACGCGACGGCTCCGGTCGCGGCAAACAGCCCGGCCAAGATTCGGACAAAAAGATTCGCGACGTGCGTCGCCAGCGGTTTGCGGAACAGCCAGCCCAAAGCAAACAGCAAAACCCAAAGCAGCGGGATGTAATACAAACGCATCATGGCTGCGGGGCGGTCGCCTCCCAGTTGCGTGAACCGTTCGTGCTGGCGACACCGCTGAACGTGATGTTCACGAGGTCATCGGGATTTTGATTGATGCGAAACGAAAAATTCACTTTGCCATACACTTGGCCGTTGCGACTCTGAACAAAAAACATCTGGTGAACGGCCTCATACCATGTGTTGCTGCTGTTTGACATGGTAAAGGTTTCACTCGGCTCGTAGCCGCTGTCCGGTGCTGCGTAAGTCACCCTTGCGTCTCCCACGGATGTTTCAATCAGCCCTCCGTTCACCGCTTCGATTTCCAAACTCCAGTCCTGCGGATTGCGCCCCGATATGACGCCCGCTGGCCGGTTCACCGTCACCTTGATGTCGCCGCCGCCCGGCACGGTTTTTCCCGCCAGCAAATCAAAATTGATCGGCGCTCCGGGGCAGGGAAGTTTGTAGTGCTGGTCTATGCTCACCAAAGATTCCGCGCCTTGCAGCTTCCACATTTTTATCACCGTGGGATTGTTCGCATCGGGCACATACGGCTGGTCTTCCAAGCGCGAGTATTTGAACAGCGTGCCGGTCGAGGCCAGCGTGTAGCCCGCTTTTTCAGGCATGAGGCCAAGGGCTTGCCCCCGGTATCCCCTGATAGTGAAAAAGCCGTTGCCGTCCGTCATCACTTGCCCCCGGTTCACCGTGGACTCCTGACCGTTCATCACGCGCACGCTAAAATTGACGGCGGCGCTGTCCACCGCGTTGCTAAACTGGTCTTCCACCCTGCCGTAAAAATCAATCGGCACGTCGTTATACGTCGAAAGCAATCCTATCGCCCGTTCTTCTTTGCTCGGTGGCGGAGATTTTGAAAGGTCTGCGCCTCTGGTGGTTTGCACCATCGGCGTAGTTGATTGAACCGGCGCGCTTGCTGGCGCGCTCGGTGCGGTGGTCGCTGGCGGCACGGCGTTCGTTTCCACAGAAGCCACCGGCGGCGTTTCCACCGGCGGCTTTTTCCCATACCAAAGCACCAGTGCAATCAGCACCGCCGCGATGACGACCAACCCCAAAATTGAACCACGGATTTTCATGGTCATTTAAGATTGAAGGCGTCAGACCCTAAAAGTTCGCTCCAATAATTTCGCTGTTGCGGATTGTCGCCACGAAACTCGGCACTGTGGTAAAAATGCTCCGTGTAATTATTTCCGGTCGGGTCAGGTGGCCAGACTCCGGTTAAATCAATGCTGTCAGCTAGATGATGGACACCTGCCGTCGCGCCCAAAGCTGTCGTGTAAGATTGCGCTGCGTAGCCCATGACTTCATGCCGGTTGTTCAAACTGGTGACGATGTTGAAGTAGAAAACCGTGCTTCCATTGAAAGTTTGTTTGTAAAAATTATTCCACGGCGCAGGGTCGCTGACGCTCCCGCTGTAACCGTAATACCAGGTTGTTGTGCCTTCCAGCACGTCTTGATCTGGTTTGAGCAATTCGTCGCGCTGCCAGACGGAACGCTGCAAGGCAAAATCGTTGACGTTGTAAAAACTGACGACTTGACCGGCCCCGCCGCCGTTGTTACCTGAAAACCAATTCCCATAAATGTTGGGCGTGTCGGCAGACAATGACCACGGTGGATAGTAGAATGAGTAGTTGGCAACATTCGTGTCGTAAGTATGCGCTGACACGGCAGCCTGACTTGCCACATAGGTGTTAACCACCTGACTGCTTCCCGACAGCCGCAACGCTTCGTTTGCCACGACGTTGCCCATGCTGTGCGCCAACAAATAAACGTGGCCGGGATACTGGCCATTCAAATCGTTCAGCTTGTTTAGCAACCCTTGGGCTGATTGCCATGCCTGATATTCACTGCTGTCGAAATTGTCCTTTTCAGTTAAGTTGGTGGCTATCGTTTGCCAACCAGTAAATCCAAAACCTGTCGGCCAGCGGAAGCTTCCGAACCGTCCCTGATAGCCCTGCCAGTAAAGCCGTTTGAACGCAGATTCGGCGAAGCGGTCTTTTTCCCAATACTGCATATTCCAGCCATGCACGAACATAATGTAAGGCGTGCCAGCCGTGGCAGGATTGGAGTAGCGGAACGGCATTTCGCCCGCCGTCAAACCGTCGGACACGATATAGGCCGTGTTCGTCGGCGCATTGTTCGGATTGTCGCCCACTGACCACCGCTCATACATCTGTTTGATGTCCACGATTTGCAGATAGCTCGTTGCTTGTCCCAACACGTTGCCATTGCCGTCCTTGATGGTGAGATTCAGTCCGCCGGTGCCATTGCTCACGCCACACATGATGAAGTGGTTGCCCGCCCAGCCGTTGAACTGGCTGGCATTGAGTTGAATGCTGCCGCCCGGTGCCAGCCGCCCGATGTAGGGGCATGAAATGGCGTTGATTTGAGTGGTGGCCACGGTTTCATTTGTCAGGTAGCCGATGCCGCCGTCCGGGTCGGCGGCGGTGAACAGATCAATCGTCGGATTAGCGGAGTTGGGGCTGCCAACATCGCCCCAATTCAAAGTAATCGTGCTGTTGGTCGGCAAAGCGGCAAGCAGATTGGAGTTTATGCCGCAAACCCACAGCCGGAAAAAGTCCTGCAAATCCCGCGTGCAAGGAATGGCACGATAGGCGTAACCATTCACCAGAACATTTGAATAATTGCAGTCCGGCGTGGGCGTGTTTGGAGTGGCTGGACAACCTTGAATCTGCACGTCGTCCATGTAATTGGTTTTGTCGTCCGAATCGTAAGCCCATCTATCAAAGTTATTATTCGCCCAAAATATATAGGGCGAATTGGGCGACGTGGCATCTGTCCCATTGAAGGACAGATCCATTGTTCCATCATGATTTTTATCAAGATCCAGCGAAACGCAATAAACGGTGCAAGTTCCTTGTTGATACGGAGGGTCAATATCCGGCATTGTGACCAGTGCCGCCGGTCCGGGTTGCGTGGCGTAAAAATTGCCGTAAGGCGAGAGAATGCCCGTAGGGTTCGCCGTCACATTACCGTTCGTGTCAATCTGATAGGCTTGCTGGAAATACTGGCCGAGATAAGCATACGTATCGGAATACCCATTCAGAATGCCAAGCTGCGCGAAACCGGCAATTTGCTGGCTGGTTCCGACGCCTTGGACGATCAAGGGGGTGGTGTTGGTGGTGGAGAACGAAGAGCTTTCCGGCAATTCATCCAAGCTGGGCCGCGCAAAGTAATAGCCGTTGTTGACAAATTGCGGTTGCTCGTATTCAAAATAGAGCAGGCCAGTGGCATTCGTGGGGAAATAGTCGTTCGGATAAATCGTCGCAGTGAAATGGTTGCCGTTAGTGTCCACATAGGCGCATTCTGCCGATAGATTTGTCAGCCCATAGCAATTGGCAAAACCGCTAATAAATGCCTCCCCATTGAACGAGGTTACTTGCGGATCATCAGACATAAGCCATCGTGTTTGGTTCATCGTCAAAAGAGACGAAGAAATTGCCAGATGGTTGGTCAAAAACGCAGGCACATCGAAATAAAAGGAGGGCGTGCTGGTCAAAATCAAGGCATCACTGGATTGATCTGGATAAGGATAAACCCCGGTGTTGAGAAACCCATCCGACTTGAGCCTGGTTGAGTCAAAGACAAAATTGCGATATATGTAATTGGCTTCAATGGGTGCAAACTGCGTGAAATCAACGCCGGCTCCGCCGTCACCATAAAACCCCGAATAAATATAATTGGCGGGCCATGCAAACGAACCGTAATAGTTCCCTTGTTGGTCAAACGAAAATGGATAGTAATCGGCTTCTCGCAACAGAAATCTCAAATTGTCTTTTAGCTGTTGCCGCGAGTCCACCAAAGGATAGCTAGATTGTGGTGCACCTGGATCGGCAAGAAGTGTCCAACTGCTGGCCAAACCATTGGAGCGTACCGTCATCATCCAAATTCCATAGTTAAAATACGGCGATAATTGCGAATCTGGCAATTGAAAGATTCCATTGGTTATGCTCGAAGCTGGAATCGAGAAATAACCGTCAGGTAACGGATCTTGTATGCCCGCAATGGAGAAAG